>Ga0207646_10000136_pt1 | contig 100383 bp, 91 predicted proteins | sample KBSK5502metaG_FD_184343 | JGI IMG/M metagenome (GOLD analysis project Ga0207646, IMG submission 184343) | Corn, switchgrass and miscanthus rhizosphere microbial communities from Kellogg Biological Station, Michigan, USA - KBS K5-50-2 metaG... | ecosystem: Host-associated > Plants > Roots >... | reverse complement strand
AGCGATGGCGCACCCTCCAGCACATCACCGCAAGCCCCAGCAAAATCGGCGACATCGCCCGCGCCGCCCTCGTCCTCACCCATTTCGAGCACGGCTACATCACATGAAATTCGCTGAGATCACTTCAATGGAACGTCATGCTGGCCGGCGACCGGCAGATCGGGCTCTTAGGCGTCACCAGGGAGCCCGACATGCCGTCACAGGAATGCTTCTTCGAGTATCTGTGGGTAGCGCCGGGATTCCGGCGCATGGGCATGGGGTCGAGGCTGCTCAGAACGGTCCTGGGCCGCCTGAGGGTCTCGGGGGTGAGCACGGTCTGGCTGTACATCCTGGATGGCAACGACGGCGCCATGAGGCTGTACCAGAGGTTCGGCTTCCGGAGCACGAACGAACGGAAGCCGCTGGAGGACGACCCGGAACGCAGCGAAGAGAAGCTCTGGCTGCGCTTGTCCTAGTCCTCCTTGTGCGCCCACGCGGCGGGGACCTCCGCGGAGTCGGTCAGCCGGAGCTTGCGCCGGGCCCGTTCGTAGAACGTGGTGCGGCCCAGCCGGACGACATGGGCGGCACCCGGGCGCGGCCGCAGTTCGACCGTGTCCCCGGGCTGTACCTGCGCGGCGACCTGCCCGTCCACCTCCACGGCGAGCGGCCCGCTGGCGGGCAGGATCTCCAGCGCCAGGCTGTCGTGGATGGACAGCACCAGGCCGCGGTTGTACGCCGAGTGCGGCGCGGCCGGAGTGACCAGCAGCGCCTCGACCGCCGGGCTGACGATCGGGCCGCCGGCGGAGAAGCTGTACGCGGTGGACCCGGTCGGGGTGGCCACGACCACCGCGTCCGCGGCGTAGCTGACGAACGGGTGCCCGGCGGCGCGCACCGCGACCGCGGCGGTGTGCTTCCCGGGGTAGCGGACCAGCGCGACGTCGTTGAACGCGGTGACCACCCGGTCGCCAAGGACGGCGTCCACCGCCAGCCGCGGTTCGACGGTGTACTCGCGTTCGTCGATCGCGGACAGCGCGTCCGCCACCTCGGGCACGTCCACCTCGGCGAGGAAGCCGAGCTTGCCCAGGTTCACCCCGAGCACCGGGGCGCGCTGCCGGTCGGCCAGGCGCAGCGCCCGCAGCATCGTGCCGTCCCCGCCGAGGCTCACCAGCAGGTCGGAGCGCTCGCCGAGTTCGGCGGAGGTGACCCCGATCGCGGCGCAGTTCAGCCGGCTGATCTCCGTCTCGATGCCCAGGACCTGGGCACCCTTGCGGTTCGCCCAGCCCAGGACGGCGGCCACCGCCTCGGTGGAGTCCCGGGCGGGGTGCAACACCATGCCCACAACGTGCATCTCCGCACAGCCCCTCACCTCGGGCCGGCTCATCGCGCACATTCATCCGCAGGTCATGAACACAGGAGCCGGCCGCCACTGTCATGCCCTCAGCGGAGAATACGCCCATGCCGCTGCAGAACCGGGTGACGCCGTCCGGCCAGATCGTCGTGGACCCCAGCCGCGGCTAAGACCGCGCGGCGCCGTCGGCCAGGGCGATGCCGGCCGGGCCGATGAGGAACTGCCGCACGTCGGGCTCGTGGTAGCTGGCGCGGGACTTGATCACCGACATGACCCGCTTGATCGAGTCCTTCTCCTGGACGTAGTTGAGCAGGACCACGTTGTCGGACAGGTGCGAAACCGCGGCGTCGGAGAACCGCTGCGGGTGGAACAGATCGGGGATCTCGAAGGTCATCAGGACGCTCACGCCCTGCCGGGAGAAACGCTGCACCATCGAGTAGACGAACTCGCGGAACCGCGTCTCGTCCGGTGCGGCGAGGCGCAGGTCGGCGAGGCTGTCGACGAGCACCCGCCGGGAGCCGGTACGCTCCACCGCTTCGAGCAGCCCGTGCACCCACTCGTCGATGTAGATGTCGACCGGTGAGCGGTACATCACCTCGATGTTCGGTTCGGAGACCGACCAGCCGAAGCCCGAGGCGATCCGCTCCAGCTGGGTCTTGTTCTCCTGGAGGGAGGCGATCACCCCGGGCTCGCCGTGCCGTGCGCCGTGCACGATGAAATGCAGGCCCATGAGCGTCTTGCCCGACCCGGTGGGCCCGGCGATGAGCGTCGCCGCGCCGGGCCAGTACCCGTGCGCGAGCATCTCGTCCAGGGCCGGGATCCCCGACGACATCCGGGCGCTGCCCAGGTCGTAGCCCTCGTCGCTCCGGGGGTCCGCGAGCCGCGGGAACAGTACCAGGCCGGCGCTGCTGAGCCGGTAGGCGTGCTGGCCGGACCAGAACCCACTGCCGCGCAGCTTCCGGACGCTCAGGAACCGGATCTCCCGCTGCCCGATCTTGTCGGCCACCAGGCTCAGGATGGCGTCCGCCACCGCGAACTCGGCCAGTGTCCCGGCTTCCGCCTCGTTGTACTCACCGACCCACAGCGCCGACGCCGGATACGCGCTCAGCCGGCCTGCCAGTTCGTGCAGGAACCTGCGGAACTCGCCGTCGCTGCCGGCGAAGGCGTGCAGCGCCTTGAAGCTGTCGATCACCACCAGGCCCGGGTGCCGCTCCCGGAGCACGGCCGTGATCTGCCTGCCGACGGCCGCGAGCCCGTCATTGCTCACCGCGGAACCGAGATCCTCGTAGAACACCGACCGGCCGACGGCGTCCCGGTCGAAGAAATCCAGGCTCTGGCCGAACCGGACGATCTTCTCCAGCGGCTCGGAGACCGTGGAGAGGTAGACCGCTGGGCGCTCCGGGCTGGCGTTCCGGAACGCGTACTGCTGGGCGAGGATCGTCTTGCCCGTGCCGGGCGGCCCCATGAGGATGCTGATCGCGTTGGCTGGCAGGCCGCCGCCGAGCACCGAGTCGAGCGGCGCGTGGCCGCTGCACAACCGGTCGGTCATCGCCTCTCCCCGGCGCGCAGGATGGCGCTCGACCCGAGCAGGTCCCGGACGGTGGAGACAAGCTGCAGTGGTTCCAGCGGCTTGAGCAGGAAGGCGTCGGCCCCGGCCGCCACCGCCTGGTCCCGGGCCGCCAGCACCGACACCGCGATGACCAGCACGTCACCCTGCTCCCTGAGGTACCGGCACAAATCCAGCCCGGTCCCGCCGGAGATCAGCAGGTCCACCACCGTCACCGAGGGAGAGTGCTCGCCAAAAGACCTGCGTGCCGCGTCGGCGGTCAGCGCCACGTCCACCGCGAACCCCTCGGTTTTCAGGAAATACTCCTGGTACTCCGCGGCGTAGGGGTCATGGTCGGCGAGGAGGATGAGCAGCCGCGCCCCCGCACTGCCCGCCGGGGCCGCGCCCAGCGTGCCACCGGTCTGCTCGGCAAGCAGGCGGTGCGCGTCGGCGGCGCTCACCCCGCTGTCGATGCTCGACCGGACGAACTTCAGCTGTTCGACCTGGTCGCGGCGGTACAGCCGGTGACCGTTGGCGTTGCGCTCCGGAACCACCAGCCCGTACCGGTCTTCCCAGGTCCGGATCGTGGCCACGGGTATCCCGAGCATCCGTGCCACCGCACTGATGCTGTATACGGGCCGCCCTGTTCCGCTCACCGGCCGCACTCTACCCGTTCGGCACTCATGTCACCGGATCGCCGCTACCTCCTCATGTATGCCAAGCTCTTCAAAACCTCTTCAATGTAGGTAGAATGGCGCCGGAGACGGGCCAGCCCAGGTCGCCGGCCCGCTCCGGCTGCGATGCCGGTCCGCGGCTACGGGATGGGTCAAGCGCCTGAACTGACTGGTGGTGGCATGCCTGGTACGGAATACGAGGTCAGCTGGGCTGGAGGGCTGCCGGTGGTAGCCACTCCCGGCGAGATCGACCCGAGCAACGCCGCGGAGTTCCGGCAATCCCTGCTGTCCTGCGCCAACGGGGGTCATCCGACCGTGGTGGTCGACATGAGCGAGACCGTGTTCTGTGATTCGACCGGGCTGCACCAGCTCGTGCGGGCCCGGTCCCGCGCCATCGCCGCCGGCGGTGAGGTGCGGCTGGTGGTCCAGGCCACCCCGGTACTGCGGCTCTTCACGATCATGGGCATCGACCGGTTGTTCCCGATGTTCGCGACCCTGGCCGAGGCGGTGGCCGGCGTGGCGGGCGCTCCCGCCCCGGGCCCCGGGCCTCAGCCCCCTTCGCCGGAGCACACGCAGGCGGGGCCGGCCCTGGGCTAAGCGCCGCGGGGCTCGCCCGGCAGGACCCCCACGACCGCCGTGTGGACCCGGCACACCTCGGCGAGTGCGTCCTGGTGTGCCGCACCGCTCACCGAGTCCGCCGGGTAGCCGCACAGCAGCGAGAACGGGTACTGCGGGGCCAGTTCGTTCCACATCGCCTCGACCTCGATGGCGGCGTTGACCTGCCCGAAGTCCCACAGCAGCGCGACTATCTCACCGAACACGTGAACTGGCGCCCCGGTCTCGGCCGCCCGGCTGATCAGCGGGCTGATCAGCTGCCAGAAGCTGGCCGCATCCGGCCAGTCGGCGACCATGAACCGGCCCATCGTCTCGACCGCGTCCAGCGCCACGTAGAGGCCGGCGGCCTGGCGGGCCGCGACGTCGATCCCGGCGCGTGCCAGCGCACCGGCGATGGCGTCCCGGTGCTCCCGGGTGGCGATCACAAGGGCCGTCCCGCCCGCGCGGATGGCTTCGAGCAGGTGCGTGCTCACCCGCCCGGCCAGCTCATCGCCGTCCCGGTAGAACAGGACGGTATGCGCACCGGGCTCTCCACGGTGGTGGTCCGTCCGGGCGGCCACGGCAGCTCCATCGCGCGGGTGACTGAGGTCTTGGCATCCCAGAATAACGCGCCGTCACCAAATGGTGACGGAGCGCGCCGTAAAGGTACGCCGTCAGGTGTGGCTGGTACCCGCCCGGCGGGACCTAAACCAGGGCGGAGCGGCAGAATGGCGGGACAGGTTCCCCGCTGAACCCGATCGTCATCCCGTGACGGCCCACGCTCACAGCAGCGTGAGTTCGGCGGTGACCGGGTCCATCCGGGCGCCGTCGGCCGGGCCGATCGCGCAGCAGGTCACTGTGCCCGGCGGTACCTGGGTGCGGCCCGCGTCCTGGATGACTTCCACCGGCAGCCCGGCCGCGCGGGCGCGCCGCGCCACGTCCAGCAACTGTTCCGCCGAGCCGGCCCGCAGGACCACCTTCTGCTGGCCCTCGGCCAGCCATCCGGCGAAGTCCGGGCTGCGGCCGGTGGCCAGCACCGCGGCCACCGCGGCGTGCGCCACCTGCGCGGCGATCTTGCCGCGGCCCATGCCGAGGTCGGTCCGCACGACCAGCGCAAGCTTCACCGCCATGAGCACACCGTAGAGCCACGGCACCCGGGCGCACCCGCCGCCCGCGGCGAAGCGCACAGGGACCTCGTCTAGCGGATCTGCCGCGGCGTGATCGTGGGCTGCCTGGTGCTGGTTTCCGGTCGAGTCGTTCGCCGTCGGCGCGGCGGTCGCCGGGTACCGGCCGCTGTTCTGGCTGGAGACGGTGGCGATCGTCGCGTTCGGCGCGGCCTGGCTGGAGAAGGGCCAGGCGATCCTGAAGGACCAGCCCCCGGTCCCGGCCGTCATGCCCCCGCCGCGGGCGCTGGCCGGGCAGAGCGCCGGTTCACCGCGGCCCTGAGTTTTCCAGCGGACGCCGGGCAGGGCCGCCGGCGACGGCAGGCCGGCGGCTGACCTGGTGCCGCGGCACCGGGCCGCTGACCCGGTGCCGGGGCCCTGCGGCCCAGCGGCCCGGCCCGGCGGCTACGGCAGCCGGGGCGGGCCGCCGTGGCCGATGAACGCCGCCACCGCCGCCAGCACGGCCACGCCGGTGACCGCCACGGTGACCAGCAACAGCCTGCGTGACCGCGTTTCCGGCGGGGCCGAGGCGCTGACGTACCGGCCGAGGGCCCAGATCAGCGGGGTGGCCGCCAGCACCAGCACGCCCGCGACGGGTTCCCTCCGCAGCATCGCCAGGCCGACGGCGCCGAACGCGATCGCGGTCCGGGCCCAGGCCAGCCTGGTCCGCTCCGCGGCGGTTCCCGGGGACAGGTCCTCCGGGTCCTCGGGCAGTCCCGCGGCGGCGCGCGCGGCGCGGTCCCCGGGCCGGTCGGGCAGCACGCGGCCGCTCCTACCGGACCGCCGAGACCAGCAGGACCACCGCGGACAGGGCGGCGACGCCGGTGATGGTGGCCACCAGGATCCGGGGCAGCAACGTCTGCGGTATCGGCTCGCTACGGCGCAGCGCCGTCTGGTTCCGCCGCCACTCGGCGAACGCGGTCACCGACACCGCCGCGCCGAGCACGATCAGCGGGACGCCGAGCACGTGCCGGCCCCACGGCACCCCGGGGAACGGTGGCAGCAGCTGGACGATGCCGAGGCCGGCCACCACCAGGGCCAGCGCGGTACGGTTCCAGGCCAGGAACGTGCGCTCGTTGGCCAGGGTGAACCGGACATCGGGCTCCGCGCCGACCTGCTCGCCCGGCCGCCCCGCGTCCTGCTCGCCCGGCCGCCCCGCCTCGTGCTCGCCCTGGCCGCTCGTAGCCCCTCCCCGCACCGCCCGGTTACCTGGCGCACCCATGGTGACAGGTGCGGTCGGCCGGCGGTGCGACAGCCCTAGGCCACCAGCACACGGTGCAGCCGCCAGGCCGCGAGGGACAGCAGCACGACGGCGAACACCGCCAGCGCGCCGAGCTGCGGCAGGATGCCCGTGATCGAGGCGCCGTGCCCGATCAGCTTGTCGAAGGCGTCGTTGCCCCCGGCCTGCGGGGTCAGGTGCGCGATGCGCTGCAGCGTCGGCGGGAAGATCGCCAGCGGCACCATGCAGCCGCCGAGTGCGCCGAGCCCCAGGCCCAGCAGCAGCGAGATCCCGGCGGCCTGCCGCTCGTTCCGGAACAGCGCGCCCACCACCGTGCCCCGCTCCGGCGCCGCCTCGCCGGTCCGGTCGGTCAGCCTGGTCACTCCAGCACCTCGCCGGCCCGGTCGGTCAGCCTGGTCACTCCAGCACCTCGCCGGCCCGGTCGGTCAGCCTGGTCACCTCCAGCACCTCGGCGGCGTGGCGCTTCGCGTCCGCCGTGGGCATGCCGAGAGCCGGGCGAAGAACATCAGGTTCTCCCGGCCGACAGGTCCGGGTAGATGGCCAGGTCCTGCGGCACGTAGCCGATGGCGGCCTTGGCCCGCAGGGCGTGGCTGTTCATCGGCTGGCCGTCGACCGTGATCTCGCCGCCGTCGGGGTCGAACAGCCCGGCGATCATCGAGATGGTGGTGGTCTTGCCGGCCCCGTTCGGGGCCCAGCAGCCCGTACGTCTCGCCCGCGCTGATCTCGAAGCCGACGCGGTCCACCGCGACCAGGTCGCCGTAGCGGCGGCGCGGCGCGCGGCACTCCAGCATCGGTCCGCCCGTCATCTTCCGCCGTTCCCCGGGCATCACGACATCGGATTGGACGACGTCGTGACGGCTGGATGCCAGACCGCCATGACGACATCGTGCCGTGCCCGGACCGGGCCCACAACCGACGGCGCTGGGGCCGGGAACGCTCCCGTTGACTTTCCCGGCCCGCCGGGACCAGGCTTTGCTCAACCGTTACCGGTAGGGGGGCCTGGCCGTCATGGTCGGTGGGTTGGGTTTCGGCGGGCTGGGCGCGGCGCTCGCCCGCGCAGGCAAGGCCGGGCCGCACGCCGGCTCCGGCGGGGCGGCTGGGATCGGGGCCGTCGCGGGGATCGTACTGCTGCTGCCGATGGAGGCGGGGGTCCCGGTGCCGGTGCCGGCGGACCTCGTCATGCTGGCCGTCGGGGCGCGCGTTGGCGCCGGGGACCTCCCGCTGTGGGCGGCCGTCCTGGCCTTCGAGGCCGTCGCGGTGATCGGGACGACCGCCTTGTTCGCGGCGGCGCGCGGGCCCGGCAACGCCCTGGTCCGGCGGCTCGGGCCAAAGATCGGCCTGACCGCGGCCCGGCAGGCGCGCTGCGCGGGCCTGATCGAGCGCCGAGGCTGGCCCGCGCTGGCACTGCTGCGGGCCACGCCCGGGCTGCGCACGCTGGCGGTCGTCGCGGCGGGCGCGTCCGGGCTGGCGCCGCGGCGGGCGCTGCCCGCCCTGATCGCCGGCAGCAGCGTGTTCCTGCAACTGCACCTGTTTCTCGGCTACTTCCTCGGTGCCGCCGCCGGGCGTGTGCTGCACGCGGCGACCGCCCCGGCGCTGGCCGCCACGGCCGCCGGCGTGCTGGGCGCGATCGCGTTCTGGCTGGCCCGGCGGGGCCGGCGGGCGGGCGCGGGGAGCCTGGCCGAGGCGGCCTGCCCCGCCTGTCTCACCCTGGCGCTGCTGTCCGAACGGCCAGCCGCGGTGCGGGCCGTCGCGGCGGACGGCGCGGCGCCCGGGCCAACCCTGGAGCGGGGCTGACCTCCTCCCGGCCGGGCCGGCGGGCGAGCCGTGGACCCGGGCACCGGGCCGGGCCGCGGCCCGGTGGCCTACGCTGAGGTCGCCATGAGCTACGCCAAGGACCCGCGCGTCGACGCCTACATCGATGCCCTGCCCGGTTGGCAGCAGGCCGTCTGCCGGGAGGTCCGCGACCTTGTCCACGCCGCGGACCCGGAGGTCAGCGAGACCATCAAGCGGGCCCGCCAGCCCTACTTCGTGCTTGCGGGCAACATCTGCGCGCTGCTGGCGGCGAAGGACCACGTGAACGTGTTCCTCTACGACGGCGCGATCGTCCCCGACCCCGAGGGGATCATTACCGCCGGGCACGGCAACAAGACGGCCCGGACGGTGGCGGTCGGCGAGGGCGAGATCATCAACGCGCCCGCCCTCTCCGCGATGTTCCGGCAGATCATTGCCAACAACCGGGCCGGCGGCTGGCGCAAGCTCAAAAAGGACGGGTGAGTTCCCGCCCACCGCCCGCTCGCCCGGTCGCGCAGGCCGGAGGGTAGCGGCGGCGCGGCCGGGGCGCCGGGTGCTCTGCCATCCTGGCTCCATGTCCAAGCGAATCTGCGTCACCGGCGCCAGCGGCAGGGCGGGCCGGGTCACGGTGGCCGAACTCCTCGCCCACGGGTACGACGTTCTGCCCACCGACCGCGTGAAACCGGCCATCGACCTCGGCCGTGAGTTGCTGCTGGCGGAACTCACCGACTACGGGCAGGCAGCCGAGGTGCTGGCCGGCGTGGACGCGGTCGTGCACCTGGCCAACATCCCGGCACCGGGCATCCACACCCCGGCCACCACCTTCAACGCGAACATGGCCATGAACTTCAACGTGTTCCTGGCGGCGGCGCAGGCCCGCCTGGACCGCGTCGTCTGGGCGTCCAGCGAGACCACGCTCGGCCTGCCGTTCGACGTCCCACCGCGGTACGCCCCGGTGGACGAGGACCACTACCCGTTCCCGACGACGACCTACGCGCTGTCGAAGGTCGCCAGCGAGACCGTTGCCACGCACATCGCCGGCTGGTCCGGTGTCCCGTTCACCGCCCTGCGTTTCTCCAATATCCTCGGCCCGGCCGACTACGAGCGGTTCCCCGCCTACTGGCCGGACCCGCGGGCGCGCAAGTGGAACCTGTGGGGCTACATCGACGAGCGGGACGCGGCGGCGGCCTGCCGGCTGGCCCTCGAGGCACCCGCCGGGGGCAGCGCGAGCTACATCATCGCCGCCGCCGACACGGTGATGAACCGCTCCTCGGAAAGCCTGCTCCAAGAGGTCTTCCCGGGCGTGCCGCTCACCCGGGAGGTGGGCGAGTTCGAGACCCTGCTGGCCATCGGCGGGGCCAGGGAGGCGCTCGGCTTCGTGCCGCAGCACTCCTGGCGGGACCACCTGACCGCGCCGTAGCGCGGAAGCAGGTCTTCTACTCCTACGGTAGTGGGTCAGTTTGGACGGCTGGTTAGGTTCGGGCTCGGGCGCGGCAATTCTCTGCTTTACCGATCCGTGATGCGCCTGCCGACGGGACACGATTCCCGGACCGGCAGGTCGGCCCGGCCCCGTCCGCGGGGTTTCCCTGCTCCGCCGGCAGCCAATATTCCGCAGGCAACCGCTACGCCCGGCAGCGCGGGCACCGGGGCCGGGCCCGTCGCCTCGTGCCGGCGGCCGGGCGGTGGCCTTCGGGGAGGGCCATCGATGGCCGGCGTACCGCAGCGAAGTATCTTGTGAGCCTTCCTGTACGGGTGCCCAGGATGTCGCGGAAGGAGGATGATGACTCGAAAGCGCCCCGGTCAGGGGCGCCGTGCAGGCCTGCTTGGGAGGGGCCGTGTCGGTTCACCGTTTCGTCCGGCGTGTGCCGCCGCACGCGGTGGCGACCGCCGCCAGCGGTGCCGGGCGGCTGCGGCAGGTCGCGTCCGCGTGGTCCGTGCAGTCCCTCGCCTGGGCCCGCTCGTCGTGGGTGGATATCGCCTGGGTGGCCTTCGTGGCGATCAACCTGGCGGCGATGCGGTTCCTGCCCGCCTGGCAGACCGTCCCGTTCCTCGCCATCTGGGTGAGCCTGACGGTCATCTACGGCTTCCGGCTGTGGCGCATCCAGCCGACCATTCTGACCCTGGCCGCGGTCACCATCGCCACCGGCGGGATCATCGGCGTGCAGGTGCTCAAGGGCCAGCAGGACGCGGACTATCTGGCGGAAGTACCGCTGATCGCGCTGATGTTCCTGGTCATGGTCTGGCACGGGCGCAGGCGGCTGGCGGCCACGGCGGACCGGCTGGCCGCGATGGAGGAGGTGCAGCGGGTCTCCCAGGAGAACCTGCGGCTGCTGAAGCAGCAGCGCCGGTTCCTCCAGGACGCCTCGCACGAGCTTGGCACGCCCATCACCGTGGCGCTGGGCCACGCCGAGCTGATCGAGCGCGCGGTCACCAACCCGGTCGTGGCGCAGGACGCGCGGGTGGTGACCGACGAACTGAAGCGGCTGCGCCGGTTGTCCACCCGGATGCTGTTGCTCGCCTCGGCGGAAGGCCCCGACTTCCTGCACCTGACGCCGGTCCCGGTCGAGTCCGTTGTGGTGGACGCGCTGGAACGGTGGGGGCACACGCCGCGGCACTGGCGGCTGGGCCCGGTGGCCGAGACGACCGTGCTCGGCGATCGTGACCGGCTCGCGGTGGCGCTCGACGCGCTGCTGGAGAACGCCGTGGCGCACACCACACCCGCTGACCGGATCGAGGTCAGCGCGCGGGCCGAGGGCGCGGCCGTGGTACTGGCGGTGGCCGACTCCGGGTCCGGCATCCAGGATGCCGACCTGCAGCGGATCTTCCAGCGGTTCGCCAGGGCCGAGCCGCACCGCAGCCGGCCCAGCGGCGGGCTCGGGCTCGGGCTGGCGATCGTCCAGGCGATCGCGGAAGCGCACGGCGGTTCGGTCCGGGTGCGGAGCACGTTCGGCCACGGGTCGGTGTTCGAGGTGGTCGTGCCACTGGCCCCCACCGCCGCCGCGTCCCCGGGCCGGGTCAGCCCGGCGGCACGATGAAGGAGCCGTCCGCCACCGCGATCGAGATCAGGTTGCTGCCCCTGTTGACGCCCGCGTCGCCACGGTTGATCAGCTTGTTGACCTTGGCCTGATCGATCGCCGAGCCGTCGGGGTTCATGAGCCCGGCGGCCGCGGCGAGGTACCTCGCGCCCTCCTCGAAGCCCTGGCAGGCGCGCACGGCGAGCCGGTCCACATGGCGCAGTTGTGTGGTAGGCGGGCCGAGCGCGGAAAGTTCGGCCGAACAGCGGGCCAGCTGCCGCGCCGTCGAGCGCAGGGACACGCTGGTGAGTACCTGGCCACCCGCGCCCATGGCGCGGTTCATGGCCGCGCTCAGGGATGACAGCCCCTTCAGCCAGTCGGCGGTGCTGAGCGCCCGGCCCCGTGGGGCGGTGGAGGGCGCCGGGGCCGGGGCGGCGCTGGCGGTCGGAGCGGCGGCCGCCACGGGGACGCTGCCCGCGGCCGGGCCGGGCGCCGGGGCCAGAGCCAGCTGCACGAAGAACAGCGCGAACACCGCAGCGGGCGTCGCGGCGCCGATGGCCAGGATGAGGCCCACGAGCCGCTTGCCCGCCCTGGACAAGACCAGCCGTTCCGGCGCCGCGGCGGCGGCCGTGGCCGGGGTGGCAGCCGTGGCGCCCGCCGGCCCCACGATGTCGGCGGGCAGCGGGACGGGGTAATCCGTCGGCACCGCCTCCGGCTGTGGCGGCTCCTGCCCGCCCACGGAAGGCGAGGGCCAGCCGGCCGGCCCGGCCGCCGGCGGGGCCCAGGTGGCGTCCGGTCCCGCACCACCGAAGCCAGGCTCGGCACCGCCGAAGGCCGGACCGGGGGCACCGAACTCGGGCCCGGCGGCGCCGAAGGTCGGACCGGCGGCGCCGAAGACGGGCCCAGCGGCGCCGAAGGTCGGACCGGCGGCGCCGAAGACGGGCCCAGCGGCGCCGAAGGTCGGACCGGCGGCGCCGAAGACGGGCCCTGCCGCATCGAAGACGGGCCCGGCGGCGCCGGGGGCGGGTCCGGCCGGGTCGCCGAACAGGCCGTCCGGGTACACGTCGGTGAGCATGTACCAGTAGGCCTTCGTCCGCGCCCAGTAGCGCAGGCACGCCGCGATCGCCTCGTAGAGCGGCTGGGGCATCCTCCCCCCGACCAGCACGATCAGCCAGACCGGAATCATCAGGATCGGCCCCAGGCCGTACCAGAGGATCGTGGTAACCACCCACGCCGGGAAGACGAGCAGCAGGCGGAACAGGACGGCGGCGCGGTTCAGCCGCCCCGGGCCGATGCTGACGGAAACCGGGTAGTCGGCATCCAGGAACCCGAACGGCGGGTAGGCGTCGGTGAGCAGCAGCAGGTACGCGTACGTCCTGACCTCCCACCGCTGGTACGCGGCCAGGAAGCTGGCCGCGTAGCGCGGCAGGCGCCCGGTGAACAGGGCCCCGAGCCACCCGGTGACCAGCACCACCCAGGCCGCGTACCGGACGAAGGAGAGGCAGATGAGCACCGGGACGGCCAGGATGGCGCGGAACAGCACGGTGCCGCGGTTCTGCCGCGCGGGCCCGGCGAACCCCACCAGGACCGGGGCGGATGCGCCGGGAGCATCGCTCGCCGGCGACCATGGCCCCGGCTGCATCACCTCGGGGGGCTGCCCCTGCCGGCGCCGGGCCTGGCGGCGCCGCACCGCGGTGAGCACGAACGACAGCACGGCGCCGAGCAGGCCGGCGAGCCCGGCCACGAGCAGGACCAGCGGCCGCAGCGTGGGGCCCAGGATGTTCTGCCCCACGGCCAGGTCGGTCACTGCGGCGGGACGCACGTTCCCGGTCTCGATGACGTAGGTGCCCGGCTGAGTGATCGTGAACGACATCGCCGTCACGCCCTGGTGGCCCCCGACCCCGTAGCTTTCCGGCAGGCCGGTCCAGATGCTGACCCGGGTCTCCGGTCCACCGTTCGCGGGCCCTATGGCCAGGTGCATCGACCACGCGGCCAGCGGCCCGCCCTGGCTGCCGACCGTCCAGGAGCAACACGCGCCCGGGGCCTCGAGGTAGAGGACGTATTCGCCCGGCTGGGTGAGCGTGACCTCACCCCGGCCGGGGACCGGGACCCGCTGGAAGTCCTGGATCTCCCGGTCCCAGGAGAATATTCCGATGACGGCGGCCGTCAGGCACGCCACCGCGGCCGCCAGCAGGACGCCCGCTATCAGGTACCAGTACCGGGACGGGCGGAGCGGCCCGGTTCCGGTGCTGGTCAGCTGCCCGGCTGTAGAGATCATGGTGCACCCCCGTGCAACCCAGCGGCGGTGCACCCCAGGCACCGCCGTAGCGCCTGCCGGGAAGCGCATTTAAACCGACTACGTTGTTGGACGCCCCTACGGGCCGTCCCGTTGACAGGTACTCCCACGGACTTGCGGAAAAGCCCCAGGACAGGACAAGCCGGTGAACCCCCGGTTGGGCCCTCGCACCCCCCGATGGGGCGTGAACGTGGCACCGAGGCCCCTGTATGGGCATCAACCTTGCACTCACGCCCCGTAGGCGGGCGGGCCGGTGTCAGACCCGGCGGAGGAATGCGTTGGCGATCGGTGCCGAGGCGTCCGCGCCGACGCCGCCGCCCTCGACCAGCACCGCGAAGGCCAGGTTCCCGCGATACCCGATGAACCAGGCGTGCGACGGCGGGTTGCGGCCCGACCCGTACTCGGCCGTGCCCGTCTTCCCGTACACCCTGGGCGGGAAGCCGACCCCGGCCGCGGTGCCGCTGGTGACCACCGCGCGCATCATCGGCCGCAGCGTGTTCAGCAGGGTCGAGCTGAGCTTGCGCGGCCGGGTGGACTGCGGCGGCGGCGGGCTGGTGACCAGCAGCGGCGGCCGCCATGTGCCGTTCTGGATGGCCGCGGCCTCGGCCGCCTGGCTGAGCGGGTTGACCAGGTCGGTGCCCTGCCCGAAGGCGTCGGCGGCCAGGTCCACCGGCTGGTGCGGGGTGCTGAACTTGCCCAGCACGGCGGGGATGCCGAGGGCCGGCTTGGAGTTGAACCCGAACTCCTCGGCCATCGAGCGCAGCGTGGAGCCGGTCAGGTGCTGGGAGGCGAGCATGGCGAAGCTGGTGTTGCAGGAGACCGCGAAGGCGTTCAGCAGGCTGGTGGTGCCCAGGTGCTCGTTGTCGAAGTTGTGGAAGGTGCGGCCGCCGATGTTCACCGTGGGCGGGCACTGCACGGTGGTGGACGGGCGCAGCCCCTTCTTGGTCAGCGCTGACGCGGTGACGATCTTGAAGGTGGACCCGGGCGGGAAGATGCCCTGCAGCGCGCGGTCGAACCCGCCGGGGCGCTCGACAACGGCCAGGACCCGGCCGGTGGAGGGCTGGAGGACCACCATGTCCACCGGCTTCAAGGTCGCCGCGGCCGCGACGGCGTGCGCCGCAGCCAACTGGTCGCGCATGACGATGCTGGTCTGGACGGCGCGGCCGGGGGTGGCGGGGAACCGCGCGGCGGTCGCGTCCACCCTTGCGCCGGGGCCCTCGACCCGGATGATCAGCGCCGGCCGGCCCGCCAGCCGGGACTGGTAGGCCTGCTCGATCCCGCCCTGGCCGATCAGGTCACCCTTCTGGTAGGGCGCGCCCAGCGCCTTGGCCTGCGCGGCCGTGGCCGCGACCACGGTGCCGGTGAGCAGGGAGATGGACCCGGATTGGGCGACCGCGGCGGGCGAGCTGAGCACCGTGCCGTCGGCCGCGAGGACCTGCCCCCGGGCCGGCCACACCGCACGGAGCACGAATCGCTCGCCCGCCCGCAGCCCCGGGTAGATCGCGGCCGGGCTCCAGCTCACCCACCAGTGCCGGTTCTGCCTGACCAGGCTGAGCCGGCCCCGGTAGGTCCACACGTGCCCGCTCGCCAGGCCGGCCGTGGCGGTGAACCCCGCCGTCGCGGACCCGCCGCCCTGCGTGACCCGGCCCAGCACCAGGTGGAGGCGGCGGACGCCGAGTTGCGCGGCGGCCTGGCGCAGCGGCGTGGCCAGCCCGGAACGCGGCGCGCCCACGCTGAGGCGGCCCATGGCGGGGTAGTCGCCCCGTTGCCAGGCCGCCAGGTAGCTGGCCGCTGTCTGCTGCGGGCTGCCGATGGTGCGCAGCAGCAGGTAGCCCGCTCCGCCCCCCGCGAGCACCAGTACCAGCACGGCTACCAGGACGACAATGACGATGCGCCGCCTCCCCCGGCGCGGCCCCTCCCACCGCGCGCGGCCGATCGGCACGCCGGGATCATTCATAGGACAGCCTTTCGCGCATGAGCCGCCAGCGCCGACCGGGCCTTCACGATAGCGGCGTTTGCGGGTGACCGGCCGCGCTCGGCCAAACTCCCCTGGTCGCCGCGGCGCCGACGTTAGCCACCAGGCAGCGTGAGGAAGGGGCGGCGCCAGGCGCCGCCCCTTCCTCACGCTTTCCGGGCCTCTTATCATTCGAGACGGTCGTTCTCGTGCCCCGGTTTGCCCGGTTTGGGGGCAACCGCTCGAGTGAAAAGGCGCCAGGGCGCGGCCGGGCGGGGCCCGCAGCTCAGCCTGCCGAGACCGGGAGGTGCGCCGGCCCGCGCAGGTTGATCCGGCCGTTCCAGACCACGTCGCCGTCGAGCGCGAGGCCGGGGAACCGGGTGACGAGCCGCTCGAAGGCGATGCCGGCCTCCAGCCGGGCCAGGGAGGCGCCCAGGCAGTGGTGCGGCCCGGCACCGAACGACACGTGCTGCCGGGCGTTCTCCCGGCGCAGGTCCAGGCCGCCGGCGTCCGGGCCCCAGAAGGCCTCGTCCCTGTTGGCCGAGCCGAGGCTTGCCATGACGAACGCGCCCGCGGGGATCGTGGTGCCGGTCACGGTGACCGGCTCCACGGTGATCCGCCTGCTCGCCTGCACCGGGCTGTCGTAGCGCAGCAGCTCCTCGACGGCGTTACCCACCAGGGTGGGGTCCTCGCGCAGCAGCGCGAGCTGACCGGGGTGGCGCAGCAGGGCCAGGGTCCCGCCCGCGATCAGGTTGACCGTGGTCTCGTGCCCGGCGATGTAGAGCAGCAGCGTCTGCGCGACCAGCTCTTCGTCGTCGAGCACGTCGCCGTCGTCCTCGGCGTGGATGAGCGCGGTGAGCAGGTCGTCCGCCGGGTTGGCTCGCTTCCAGGCGATCATCTCCGCCGCGACCTGGGTCAGTTCCTCGTCGGCGGCCACGATGGCCGCGACGAGGTCCGGGTCGGCGACCGGTTCCAGCGAGCGCACCACGGTGCCGGACAGCCGCCGGATCCGCTCGTGGTCGGCGGGCGGGGTGCCGAGCATCTCGGCGATGACGCGGAACGGCAGCGGGAACGCGAGCGCATCGACCAGGTCGACCCGGCGCTGCGCGGCGATCGCGTCGAGCATGCCGTCCACCAGTTCGGTGATCCGGGGGCGCAGCGCCTGGATGGCCCGCGGGGTGAACGCCTTGGACACCAGCCTGCGCAGCCGGGTGTGGTCGGGCGGGTCGCGGTCGAGCATGGACCGCGCGCTGGCCCGAGGTGCCCCGTCGCCGTACAGCTCTTCGCGCATCTGCCGCAGCAGGCTGTCCGCGGCCACGTTGCCGTCCTCGACGGACAGGCCGGCCCGCAGCAGCCAGGACACTTCCGCATAGCCGGTGAGCAGCCAGAACCCAAACGGGTGCTGGTATACCGGCGCCTGTGCACGCATCACCGCGTACTGCGTGTACGGGTCGTCGGTGAAGCCGGGCGCGAACGGGTCGAACAGCGGCGGGGGCAGGGTTTCGGTCACGGTGCGGGCTCCTTACCTGCGAGGAGGCGCCGCCCGGGTGCCGTTGCCTGGCGGGCCTGCCCCAGCGGCCCTCACGGTGGGGTCCGGCTCGGGCCGGGCCCGAGCCACTACTGCATGCGCTGCGCCAACATGCGTGGCATCCACATGCGCGGCGACTGTCACATACTCTGTGTATGTCACTATACTCAGCGTATGACCGAGGTCAAGAGCCGCCGCGAGATGTACTCCGAGGCCACCAGGGCGGCGCTGCTTGACGAGGCCACCGCGCTGTTCGCCGAGCGTGGCTACGCCGGGACCTCGCTGGAGGACGTGGCGTCCGCGAGCCAGGTGACGCGGGGCGCCGTGTACCACCACTTCGCCAGCAAACAGGCCCTGTTCGAGGCCGTCCTGGAACTGCAGGAAGCCCGCGCGATGGAGGCGATCACCGCCGCGTCGGCCGCGCCGGACCCGTGGGACGCGGCGGTCCTGGCGCTCGGCGCCTACCTGCAGCAGTGCTGCGACCCGACCTACGGGCGGCTGGTCTGGCTCGAGGGCCCCGCCGCGCTGGGCTGGCGCCGCTGGCGCGAATGCGAGCGGAACTACGCCTACGGGCTGGTCGAGCGCTTCATCAAGGACCTCGTCGACGGCGGTTACCTGGAAAACCGGGCCCTGGATACGCTGGTCCAGTTCGCCTTCTGGATGCTCGGCGGGGCCGGCCTCGCCGTCGCCGAGGCGGCGGCGGAGGACAAGCCCCGGGTGCGCGACGAATGGGGCCACCTGATCGGCCAGGCGATCGGGGCGCTCCGGATCCGGTGAACGTCAAGGGATGGCTGGAGGGCGCGCGGCGCGGCGGCCGCGCCGCGGCAATCAACGGCGGGTGAGCCCGGCCGACGGCGTGCGACGGCGGGACGAAGTGCGGGCGGACCCACAGCGGCATCGCGACCTGAATGGCCGCGAACGCCACCGGTGGCCAGGTGCAGCAGGGTGGTTTTGCCGGCCCCGTTCGGGCCGACCAGCCCGGCGACCCGGCCGGCCGGGATGCTCAGCGTGCAGTCGGTGAGCGCCTGGGCCCGCCGGTAGCGCTTGCCCAGGGCGTGGGCCTCCACGACGGCGGTCACGCTATGGCCTCTTCATCGGCGGCCCGAAAGGTGCTCTGGAACAGGGCCTCGATGCTCTCGTCGTCCAGGCCCGCCCGGCGCGCCTTGGCGAGCCATAGTAATGGTCTAACCTGGCGTTTAGCGAGTCCGGCCGGTGGCGGGATTTCGGCGATGCGGTGCTGCCCTCGCCGGGTCCAGGCGGAGGAGGGCGGCCGGGCTCGCGGCGTGATTGGACCAGTGGGACGCGGGGAACGTGACTGACACGGGCAACGTGACTGCCACGGGCAACGTGGCCTGGAGGCGCGGAACGATGACCTTCTCCCCCATCATCAGTGCGGCCGGCACCGCCTCGGTCCCGGGCCAGGCTGCCGAGCCCGCGCCCGATCCCAGTCACGCCGACCACCGCGCCGGCGCACGGTACGCCGGCGACGCGGCCGGCTCCAGCCAGGACTATGCGGCTGCGGGACCGGGCCAGGACTATGCCGCTGCCGAATACAGCCAGGACTCCGCCGCTGCCGGCGCCGGCCAGGACGACGCCGCCGGCGCCGGGCAGGAGGATGGAACCGGCGTCCCCTGGCCGAACCAGTCCTATCTGGAACTGGGCGCGCTGCCGACGGCGGCCCCCTGCGCCCGGCTGCACACCAAGCTTGTGCTGTGGGAATGGGAACTCGGGACGCTGGTACAGACGGCCGCGCTTGTCGTCTCCGAACTTGTATCAAACGCGGTGCAGGCTTCGGTGGAGCTGACGGGCAGCCGGTTCGCGGGCCAGTGGGCGCCGGGGATACCTCCCGTGCGCGTGTGGCTGTCCGCGGACGACCACCGCGTGGTGATCCAGGTATGGGACGGCAGCGACCGGCCGCCGGTGCCACAGCCGGTCGCGCCCGAGGCGGACAGCGGCCGCGGGCTGCTGCTGGTCGGTGCGCTGAGCGCCGAATGGGGCTGCTACACGCCGGAGAAGTCCAGCGGCAAGGTCGTCTGGGCGGTGGTCACGGGCTGACCGCCCCCGCCCCACCCAGGCCCGCCCGGGCCCGCCCCGCCGGGCGATCCACCCTCACGCCTTGCGGCCGACCGCGCCGTAGCTGGCGATGTCAGTGCCGGGAACCGGGCCACGTGGTGGGGATCGGGCCCGTGGCGCCGCCACTACCTGGTGGGGAGCAGCCCGGCGCGGGCCAGGCGTTCGGTGACCTGGCTGGCGAGCAGATCCAGTTGGGGTCCCCCGCCGCCGGCCGCGTCTTTTTTGGCGTTGAAGAGGCGGACCCACAGGCCCGCGGCCCAGGCGTCCTGCGTTTGCCGTTGGCTCCACCGCCGGCCGGTGGCGGTCTGGTAGTGGGTGAGGAAGTCGGCGCTTTGCTGGATCCGCTCCTCAGCGTCGCCGGTGTGGGGTGGCAGGGGGCGGTGGCAGGGGCGCGGTAGCAGGCCGCGTGGGCCCCGCGCTCCGCGGGGGCCCACGTTGTCAGGGCAGGCGGGCCAGGTTCACCGGGCGGGTTCCAGCACGGGCACCGGCCCGGCCTCGGGCGCGTCAGCCGCAGCGGTGGCAGCCACCCCGGCCGCAGCGGTGGCGGGCACCCCGGCCGCAGCGGTGGCGGGCACCCCGGCCGCAGCGGTGGCGGGCACCCCGGCCGCAGCGGTGGCAGCGTCGCCGCCGCTGACGGCGGCCCGGGCCCTGCGCAGCCGGGGCAGGGCCAGGGCCACCGCGGCGGCGGCGGCCACCGCGGCGCCGCCCACCCAGACCGCGTCGGACAGACCGGTGACGAAGGAGACCCCGCTGGTGTACCCGCCCCGCGCAGAGAACACCGCGCCGAGCACCGCGATGCCGAACACTCCGCCCAGTTCCCGGATCGCGTTGTTGGCACCCGAGGCGATGCCCTCCTCGTGCCGGCGCACCGACCCCAGCACGACGTTGGCGACCGGGGCGAAGAACAGCGACATGCCCACGCCGGAGACCACGAACGCCGGCACCATGCTGGCGTAGGCCACGGTGGGGCTGACGATCGCGGCCAGCCAGCCGAGGCCGATCGCCTGCAGGGCGAGCCCGGTGACCAGCAGCGGCCGGCCGCCGATCCGGTCCGACAGCGAGCCCGCGATCGGGGCGACGAGCACCGGCATGGCGGTCCACGGCAGCGTGCGGATCCCGGCCTGCAGCGGGCTGTAGTGCTGGACGACCTGCAGGAACTGGGCCAGCAGGAAGATCGAGCCGAACATCCCGAAGAACATCAGCAGCGACGCGGTGTTGGTGACGGTGAACCCGCGGCTGCGGAACAGCCGCAGCGGCAGCATGGGCTCGGGGGCGCGCGTCTCCCAGATCAGGAACGCCGCCACCAGCAGGGCGCCGGCCACCATCGGCGGCAGCACGGTCATGCTGGTCCAGCCGTGGTCGTTGCCGCGCACCACGCCGAGCACGATGCCGAGGAGGCCCAGGCTGGCCAGGGTCACGCCGCGCAGGTCCAGCCGGGTCGCCGGGCCGTAGCTCTCGGTCAGCCGGGTCCACGCGATCGGCAGCAACGCGATGCCGATGGGCACGTTGAGCCAGAAGATCCACTGCCACGAGGCGCCTTCCACCACGGCCCCGCCGACCAGTGGGCCGATGGCGATGGCCAGGCCGCCGACCGCGCCCCAGGCGCCCAGCGCCAGACCGCGCCGCTCCGGCGGGACGGCGGCGGACAGCAGGGTCAGCGTCAGCGGGATGAGGATGGCCGCCCCGACGCCCTGCACCGCCCGGGCGGCGACCAGCGCGCCGATGCCCGGGGCGAGCGCGGCGGCGGCCGAGCCTGCCGTGAACAGGCCGAGGCCGATGACGAACAGGCGCCGGCGGCCGTACCGTTCGCCCAGCGTCGCGCCGGTCAGCAGCAGCACGGCGAACGTCAGCGTGTAGGCGTTGACCGTCCACTGCAGCCCTTCGAGTGAGGCGTGCAGGTGCGCCCGGATCGAGGGCAGCGCCGTGGTGACCACGAGGTTGTCGAGCGACGCCATGAACAGCGCGACCGACGTGACCACGAAGGTCCAGATGCTCTGGCTCTTCGGGCTCATCGTATGCCTCCTACAGAAGTGAGTAGTCACTAACTTTGGGGTCGAAAAAAAAATTCGGCTTGGTGCGTCCCCGGCGGGGACTTGGTCATCCGGCACCACGGGCGGCGGCCGTCAGCTCGGGCTGCTTCGGGCACCAGCTGGTCCACCGCTCATCGACGGCGGGCAGGTCCATGGCCGCGGCCACGTTCATGAGCATGCCCATGGCGAAAAACGCGACGACCCGGTCGAAGGGCAGCCCGGACAGCCGCTCCACCAGGGACCACAGCCGCTTGAACCCGGCGCGGGTGGCGTCCCGGATGTCGGGGTCCTCACACGCGGCGTAGGCGTGCATCTGGAGCAGCAGCAGCGTCCGGTTTTCCAGCAGCCGCTCGTACTCGTTGCCCATGGCCTCCAGCGCCTCGTCGCCGGTCGTGTCCCCCGCGGCCGCGGTGAACGCCTCCTCGATGCGCTGGTAGCAGCGCTCCACGAGGGCGAGGAACAGCGCCTTCTTGGTGGGGAACAGCCGGAACAGGTAAGGCTGGCTGATCCCGGCGCGCCGGGCCACGTCCTCGGTCGAGGTGCCGGCCAGGCCGTGAAGGGCGAACTCGGCGACCGCCGCCTCCAGCACCGACTCCCGGCGCTCCGCGGCGCTCATCCGCACTCCGGTGTATGTCATGCCACTAAGTTAGTAACCACTCACTACCTTTGTCAAGCCCTATCCGGTAGCTATCTGGGCGCGGCGTCGACCGGATCTGGTGATCGGTGCCGAGGTGAGGCCCCGGGCGCTGGTGCTCGCTCTGCTGGGCCGTGAGCGGCGCGCGGCGGTGCGGCCGGCGGTAAGCGCGGCGGTCCGGCCGGCAGCAGGCGCGGCGGTCCGGCCGGCAGCGGGCGCGGCGGTCCGGCCGGCAGCGGGCGCGGCGGTCCGGCCGGCAGCAGGCGCGGCGGTCCGGCCGGCAGCAGGCGCGGCGGTCCGGCCGGCAGCAGGCGCGGCGGTCCGGCCGGCAGCAGGCGCGGCGGTCCGGCCGGCAGCAGGCGCGGCGGTCCGGCCGGCAGGGCCCGCACTGCCTCAGCTGGTTTCCTCGGGGAGTTCGTACCAGGTGACCTTCTCGCCGACGCGCGCGCGCATCTTCCACCGGACCGATTTCGGGGCGGCCGCCATCGTCTGGGCCAGCCGGTCCGCGCCTGCCGCCACCGCCTGCGCCTGGCCGCCGCCAAGCCGGTCGCGGGCCCAGTCCACGAGCTTGGGCAGGTTGCGCTCCACGGTGTGGTAGAAGCCCCAGTCGCCGGCCAGCGGCGCGACGAAGCGCGCCGTCTCGATGCCGGCCGGCGTGCCGTCGGGCGGCAGGTCGAGCAGCAGGGCCGCGGCGTCGCGCAGGTCCTTCTCCTCGATCTGCACGATCTGCAGCTTGGTGAGCAGCAGGTCGGCGGGGTGGATGGTGAGCCCGCTGGCCGGCAGGTCGCGGCCGAGATCGAGGCGGTGGCACATCTGGAACGAGCCCACCAGCACGTCGACCACGAAGCCGCGCGGCTCCTGGAAAATCATCCGCTGGGCCCCGTGCAGGGCGTTGAAGTGCGCGTCCTCGGAGTAACCCGCGGAGCGGAAGACCCGCGCCGCAGCGGCCCGGTGGCGGGACGACACCACCACGTCGTAGTCGTGATACGCCCGGGCCAGCGGCGCGCCGCGGGCCGAGGGCGCAAGCTGGAACACCGCGATCCCGCCGAGCAGGCGGACGGTGGCCCCGGCGGCAGCCGCCGCGGCGATGATCTCTTCCGCCGCGGCGAGCAGTTCCGGCCCGCCGGCCGGCGAGTCCCCTGGCATTCTCCTAGTCTCCCCCGGCCGGCGGGCCCGCGGCGCCAGCGCCCGGGCGCGGTGCGTACCGGACCGCGGTGAACGGCCAGGCGCCCGCCAGCCACGCCGAGACCGCCGTGTAGAGCGGCAGGTCAAGCTCGGCCCGGTCGGCACGGACCCAGGAGCGCACGTCGGCCGTGCCCGCGGCGCCGTCCTCGGCGGGGTAGATGTAGACGCAGCCCACCACCCGGTCGCCGGGGCCGGCCAGCACCGTGTAGGTGAACCCGGTCCGCGCCGCGAAGTCGTCCGCGTGCCGCCGCAGGTCACCGAGGTTCTCCTCGGGCGGCATCTGCATGGGCCACGGCCGGCCCGCGAACCCGGGCGTCGCCCTGATGTGCGTCATGCTCGAGGTCCAGGCGTCGTAGTCGCCGGCGTTGTGCTGCGGCCCGAGGGGTTCCAGCCGGAACTCCGCGGCGACCAGTTCGCCCGGCACCTCGAAGTCGTCCGGCACGAAGGGCGGTGGCCCGCCGGGTGCTGTCATCTGCCACTCCTCACGCCGGTGTCCTGGCCCGCGCCCGCCGCGGGACCGGTCCACTGGCGGGTTCCCCGGCCGGGGGCCCGGGTGGCTTGCCCGGTGCCGCCCGCCAGGCGTTATGAATGCTCGGAAGCCTAAGCCGTGGGGGGCCGGTGCGCGACGCCGGGGCCGCCATCGTCGCCGCGGCCGGGGCCCGGCCGTCATCGCGGCGCCGATCACGTGCGGCACTGTTGCCTGGCGGGCCCGGCGCGCCCATACTCCGGGGGGACGATCATCGCCTCTACCGCGCCCGGCGCGCCGCACTCACCCCCCTACGACTCCCCCGCGAGGACGGCAGCGATGGCGACTATCGAAGAGCAGGCCGGTGCGCCCCAGACCGCGCTGGCCAGCGGTGCGCTCACCCTGTTCGACACGATCTCCTCGACGCTCGCCAACCTGGCGCCGGTCGAGGGCATCTTCCTTGCGATCACGCTGGTCGTGTTCGCCATGGGGTCGATGGCGCCGTGGGCGTTCCTGATCGCTGGGGTCGCGATCCTGGCCACCGGCAACACGATGTCGGAGTTCTCCCGGTCGATCCCCAGCGCGGGCTCGTTCGTCACGTTCATCGGCCGGGGCATCGGCGCCCGCGCGCCGCGGACCGGCCAGGTGCTGGCCGGGGTGAGCTACTACAGGCTAATGATCTGCTACCCGGTCACGATCGGCGCGGTGGTCGTGTTCATGGGGTCCTGGGTGTCCTCGCTTACCTCCGGCGCCCGGCCGCGCTCCAGCGCGCGGCGTCCGCCGGGCCGCAGTACATCACGGAGAACACTAGGTGAGTCGGGGCGCCGGGTGGGTTGAGCGCCGGGTGAGCCGGGGCGCCGGGTGAGCCGGGTGAGCCGGGTGAGCCGGGGCGCCGGGTGCGCAGTGCCGCCGTCCCCGGTCCGCCTGCGGGCCGCTAGCGCGGGGTGGTGGTTTCGGCCAGGCGGCGGGTGAGGAAGCGGCGCTCGGAGTCGGTGCGCGCCAGGCCGAGTGCCTCGGCGTAGCTGGCGGCGGCCTCGTCCCGGCGCCCGAGGCGCAGTAGCAGGTCCGCCCGGGTGGCGGGGAGCAGGTGATAGCCGGCCAGCGCCCCGGAGGCGTCCAGCGCGGACAGCAGCGCCAGGCCCGCGGCCGGGCCGTCCGCCATGGCCACCGCGACCGTGCGGTTCAGCTCCACCACCGGGGAGGGCACCAGCCGCGCCAGCTCGCCGTAGAGCGCGGCGATCTCGGCCCAGTCGGTGTCCGCCGCGTCGGCGGCCGTCGCGTGGCAGGCGGCGATGGCCGCCTGCACCTGGTAGGCGCCCGGCCGGCCGCGCCGCAGCGCCGCGTCCAGGATCGCCACGGCCTCCTCGATCTCGCCGGCGTCCCAGCGGGACCGGTCCTGGTCCTCCAGCCGGACCAGGTCGCCGGCGGCGTCCACCCGGGTGGCGCGCCGGGCGTCGTGGAAGAACATCAGTGCCAGCAGGCCCAGCGCCTCCGGCTCGTCGGGCATGAGCTGGCTCAGCGCCCGGGCCAGCCGGATGGCCTCCGCGCAGAGCCCCTGGCGCACCAGGTCGGCGCCTGCGCTGGCGGAGTAGCCCTCGTTGAACAGCAGGTACAGCACGGCCAGGACGCCGGCCGTCCGGTCCGGGAGCAGGTGCGCCGGCGGGACCCGGTACGGGATCTTCGCGTCGCGGATCTTGTGCTTGGCCCGGACCAGGCGCTTGGCCATGGTCTCCTCGCTGACCATGAACGCCCGCGCGATCTCCGCGGTGGTCAGCCCCGCCAGCGTGCGCAGCGTCAGCGCCACCCGGGCCTCCAGCGACAGCGCCGGGTGGCAGCAGGTGAAGATCAGCCGCAGCCGGTCGTCGGCGATGCCGCTGTCGTCATCGCCTGAGTCAAGGTCGCTGGGAACGGACAAGGCAGCCGCCTCCCTCAGCCTGGCGGTCTCGGTGGCCCCGCGGCGGAGCCGGTCCAGCGCCCGGTTGCGGGCCACCGTCGTCAGCCAGGCGCCGGGACGGCGCGGGACGCCGTCGCGCGGCCAGGTCTTCACGGCCTGCGCGAAAGCGTCCTGCGCGCACTCCTCGGCCAGGTCCCAGTCGCCGGTCATGCCGATCAGTGCGGCCACGACCCGGCCCCAGTCCTCCCGGAACGCCCCGGCGACCGCCGCACCGGCGTCCTGGCCCTGGGACCCGCCGCCCCGGCTGACCGCGCCGCTGCCCTGGCCCACCGCGCCGCCGCCCTGGCCCACCGTGCCGCCGCCCTGGCTCAGTCGGTCCAGAACGGCCGCAGCTCAAGCTTCCCGAACCGGGCGACCGGGTGCTTGGCCGCGACCTCGATGGCCTCGTCCAGGTCGGCGCAGTCGAGGATGTCGAACCCGGCGATCTGCTCCTTGGTCTCGGCGAACGGGCCGTCGGCGATGAGCACCTCGCCGGCCCTCACGCTGACCGTGGTGGCGTCGCTCACCGGCCGCAACTGGTTGCCCTCCAGCCGGACCCCGCGGCGCTCCATCTCCTCGACCCAGGCCTCGGTGTCGGGACCGATCCGGGCGGTTTCCTCCGGGCTCAGTTCGGTGCCCTCTGCCACGCAGACCAGCATCATGTACTTCACGGTTCCTCCACTAGCTCGATCATGATTATCCGGGTGGTGCCGCGGTGCTACCGGGCGAAACCAGTCGTGGCGAACGCCGACCCCCGGCGGGAGCCCCGGGCCTGCCGGGCGCGGGACGCATCGCGCCGCACGGCAGCCGCGCGGCGGGCACGGCGCGCCGCGTCGGCCTCGGCCTGAAGGCTTTGCGCCCGCTCCTCAACGATCGCCCAGTAGTTGAACATCGGGTTCATGGTGTCCTCCTCGATCGTGGCCCGGGGGACCGGCCCGGGATCGTCGGTCACCCCCACGACGAAACCCGGCGGCCCAGATGGACACCTCGGGAAGAAATTTTCCCGGGCGCGAACGGCGCAGGTCAGGTCGGCTCCGGGTGGTGGCTGAGGAGCACGGGGCCCCGGGAGGCCCGGGGCCCCGGGGCGGGACGGGTTGGCCGGCCCGGGAGCGTCACGATGCGGCCGGCGGCGGGGCCCAGGACGGGAGCCGCTTCTCCCGGAACGCGGCCATCCCCTCGGCGGCCTCGGCCGAGGCGAACAGCGCCTGGGAGACCTCGGTGGTCCGGGTGAACGCCGCCTCCCGGTCCATCCCGGGGATCGTGTAGACCAGCCGTTTCGCCGCGGCCAGCGCCGACGGGCCACCCGCCAGCAGCCTGCCCACCGCCCCGACGACCTGGGCGTCCAGGTCCGCGGCGGGCACCGCCCGGGTGATCAGGCCAACCTCGGCGGCCCGGGCGGCGCTGATCCGCTCGCCGGACAGGAACAGTTCCAGGGCGTCCGCGCGGCGCAACTTGGGCAGGCAGACGACCGAGATGATGGCGGGCGCGACCCCGACGCGGACCTCGGTGAAGCCGAATTTCGCCGCGTCGTCGGCGATCGAGAGGTCGCACGCGGCGGCCAGCCCGACGCCGCCCCCGACGCAGTGGCCGGCGATCCTGGCCACAACCGGCTTGGCCGAGTCCTGGATGGCGGCGAGCAGGTCGGCGAGCCCGTCGCGGCGGGCACCACCGCGCCGTTTCCCGCCGGCCGGGCCCGCCGGGCTGCCGCCGGACAGGTCGGCGCCCGCGCAGAACGCCGGCCCGGTGTTCGTCAGCACGATCACCCCGACGGCTTCGTCGGCCAGCGCGGCCTCCAAGCCCCCGGCGAGCCCGGCCATCAGCGCGGGCGTCAGCGCGTTGCGGTTGTGCGGCTGGTCCATGGTCAGCGTCGCCACAGCCTCGGTCACCGCGTACCGCACCGCCTCATCGCTCACGGACGCTCACCTCTCTGCTCATAAACCCCACCAGCACCTCTAGCACGGCGGCCCCGCCATCCCAGCCGGATGATCATGGGTTCTGGCCCACAGACTGTGGCATGACAGATCCGAAACCGTTACCTCGCCATAAAGAATTGAGGTTGGTGGCACTCCACCCACAAAAGAATGTGGGTGTTGCATCAACAACCACAAACGCCGCCCGATGCCCGCCATCCCTGCAGTCACGGCAACATCAGCAAACGCAACAGCCCCGGACAGCCCACGCTGTGATCACGGGAGTACTGCCGGTGGAGGGCGAGACCCCATGATCACGAACCGCGGACCCCGGGCGGCGGGCCCCGGCCGGCGGGCCGCGAGGATCATGGCAGCAGTTCCGCGGGGATGTCCACGACCCGGGCGCGCAGCCACTCGCCGAGGCTCTTGGCCTGCGGGTCCAGCCGGGTGCTGGCGGCCACGCCCTCACCGAGCAGGCCCACGATGACGAAGTTCAGCGCGCGCAGGTTCGGCAGGTCGTACCGCCGCACAGGCAGCGCCGCGGTCTCCGGCAGCAGTTCCTTGAGCTTGGCAGTGGTCAGGAAGCTGGTCAGCCACTCATGCGCTGCGTCCGTGCGGGCCCACACGCCGAGGTTGGCATTGCCGCCCTTGTCCCCCGACCGCGCTCCGGCCACCCTCCCCAGCGGCGCCAGCATCACCACCCGGCCGGCCACGCGCATCCCCATGCCGCCCGGCACCGGCCCTGCCGCGCCGCCCGCCGCCTGCGGCACCGGCCCTGCCGCGCCGCCGGACCTCCGCGCGGCGGCCGCGGCCGCCGGGACCTCCGCCACCACCGGCGGGTCCGGCGGCAGCACCGGCTCGACGACGGTCCGCTCGCCGCCGATGAATATTTGCTGAGATACGGCTGCGGCGGGAACCGTGGTCGGCCAGTACACCCCGTACGCACGGGCCCCGCTGATCAGGCCGTCGCCGAACATGCCCGGGTAGGAGGCAAGCGCGAGTTCGGTCACCCGGGCGGAGAAGGCCCGGCCGACCGCGCGCTCGTCGGAATGCTTGACGGTGATCCGCAGCCGGGCCATTGCCTCGGCGTTGCTGGCCGGGTCGGGCTTGTCGGTGCGCAGCAGCGTCACCTCGGCCTCGTCGAACGCGTCCCGCCCGCCGGGGACGCCCGCCCACAGAGCCCGTTCGACCAGGGCTGCTTTTTCTTCGATATCCAGCCCGGTGAGGTACAGGGTCACCGTGGATCGCCAGCCGCCCTGGTAGTTCAGCGCGACCTTGGCCGTGGCGGGCGGTGAGTCGCCGCGCACCCCGAAGACACGCACCCGGTCCGGACCGTCGGCGGCCAGCCGGATGCTGTCGAACCGGGCCGTGACGTCGGGGTTCAGGTACGCCGGGCCGCCGATCTCATACAGCAGCTGGGCGGTGACCGTGTCCACCGACACCATGCCGCCGTGCCCCGGGTGCTTGGTGATCACCGCGGAACCGTCCGCGGCCACCTCGGCGATCGGGAACCCGGGGTGCTCAAGCCCGGGGACCTCGGTGAAGAACGCGAAGTTGCCGCCGGTCGCCTGCGCCCCGCACTCGATCACGTGCCCGGCCACCACCGCGCCGGCCAGGGCGTCCCAGTCGTCCCGCCGCCACCCGTGGTGCCACGCAGCCGGGCCAAGCGCCAGCGCCGCGTCGGTGACCCGGCCGGTGATGACGATGTCGGCGCCGCGCGCCAGGGCCTCGGCGATGCCCCAGCCGCCCAGGTAGGCGTTCGCGGTGAGCACCGGGCGGTCGCCGAGCGGCTCACCGGTGTCGGAGTTGGCCAGGTCCGCGCCCGCCGCGCGCAACTCGGCCAGCCGGGGCACCAGGTTGTCCCCCTCGACGTGGGCGATGACCGGGTCCAGGCCGAGCTTGGCCGCGACCGCGGCGACCGCCTCCGCGCAGCGGCGCGGGGCCAGCCCGCCCGCGTTCGAGACCACCTTGATCCCCCGGTCCAGGCACTGGCCCATCACCTGTTCCATCTGGGTGACGAACGTGCGGGCGTACCCGGCCCCGTTGTCCCGGGCGGCGTTGCGGGCCAGCACCAGCATGGTCAGTTCGGCGAGCCAGTCGCCGCTCAGCACGTCGATCGGGCCGCCCTCGACCATCTCCCGGGCGGCGGCCAGCCGGTCCCCGTAGAACCCGCTGCAGTTCGCGATCCGCAGCGGCGCGGCGGTCATGGACCCTCGCCCAGGACGGCCAGCAGGTCGCCGCCGCTGACTTGGTCGCCTGGCCGGGCGCGGACCTCGGTGACCGCCCCGGCCCGGGGCGCGGTGATCCGGTGCTCCATCTTCATGGCCTCCACGATCATGACCAGCTGCCCCGCGGCCACCGTGTCGCCGGGAGCGACATGCACCGCGAGGACCGTACCGGGCATCGGGGCGACCAGGCCGCCCGCCACGGTCCCACCGTGTTCGGCGCCGGTAAACCGGGGCACGGCGGTCAGCGCCACGTCGCCGTCCGGCCCCTGCACCCACACCTGGTCCCCCACGGTGAGCACGTGCAGGTGGTGCCGCTGGCCATCGGCGGAGAACTCGATCCAGCCGTCGCCGGCGTGATGGACGGTCACCAGGCAGCCGGGCGGGGCAGATGTGCGCGGTGATGCAGATGGGGTGGGCTGGGCGCCGGGGCTGGCCGTCCCGGGTTCCCCGGAACCCGGGTCACCGAAGGGAACCGGGCCAGCCCCGGTAACCGTGCCGGGTTCCCCGGAGCCCGGGTCACCGTAGGGAACCGGGCCTGCCCCGGTAACCGTGACGGTGAACCGCCCATCACGCTGCCGCGCGTAGCTGACCACCACGGTGCCCTGGCCGTGCCGGAACTCGGCTCGCTCGGGCGGCATCACCGTGTTCCGCCACCCGCTGGGCAGGGTGGCCAGCACCGGGGCGGCGGCCCGCCGGGCGGCCTGCGCGGCCAGTGCCGCACCGGTCGCCGCGGTGCGCAGTTCCGCCGGGGACGCCCGCCGGGTCAGCGGCACACCGCTGGCCTCGATGAACGACGTCGTGGTGCGGCCGGCCAGGAAGTCCGGGTGGCGCAGCGCGGCGGCCAGGAAGTCCCGGTTCGTCGTGACGCCCCGGATCCGGGTGCGCTGCAGGGCCAGCGCCAGCGCGAGGGCGGCCTCGGCGCGGGCTGGCGCGTGCGCGATCACCTTCGCCAGCATCGGGTCGAACTCGACGCCGACCACGCTGCCCGCCGCCACCCCGGACTCCCAGCGGCACGGCGGGGCAGCGGCCGGTGCCCAGTCGTGCAGCGTCCCGGTCGCGGGCAGGAACCCGGCGGCGGGGTCCTCGGCGTACAGCCGGGCCTCGATCGCGTGCCCGTTGATCGCCAGCCCGTCCTGGGTGACCGACAGCGGCAGGCCCTGCGCCACGAGCAGTTGCTCGCGGACCAGGTCCACCCCGGTGACCGCCTCGGTGACCGGGTGCTCCACCTGGAGCCGGCTGTTGACCTCGAGGAACCAGAAGTCTCCCGACGGCTCCAGCACGAACTCCACGGTGCCCGCGCCCAGGTACCCGACGGCCTTGGCGGCGGCCAGCGCGGCCGCGCCCATCCGCTGCCGCAGCCCCGCGTCCACGGCGGGCGACGGGCACTCCTCGATGATCTTCTGGTGCCGCCGCTGCACCGAGCATTCCCGCTCGAAGCAGTGCACAAGCCCGCCGTGGCTGTCCGCGAGGATCTGGATCTCCACGTGCCGGGCCTGCGTGATGTACCGCTCCAGGAAGACCCTGCTGTCACCGAACGCGGCCGCCGCCTCGCGCCGCGCGGCGGCGACGGCATCGGCCAGCTCGCCGGCGCCGGTGACCACCCGCATTCCCTTGCCGCCGCCGCCCGCCGTGGCCTTCACGATCAGCGGCAGCGGGACGCCGCTCAGGCCGGGCGCCTCGTCCCCGCTCACCTCCCACGACTCAAGTATCGGCACGCCCACGCCGTCCAGCAGCCGCTTGGCGGCCAGCTTGTCACCCATCGCCTCGATGACCTCGGCCGGCGGCCCGACCCAGGTCAGCCCGGCGGCGGTCACGGCCCGGGCGAATTCCGCCCGCTCCGATAGGAACCCATAGCCGGGGTGCACCGCGTCGGCGCCGGCCTGCGCCGCCGCAGCCAGCAATGCCCCGATGTTCAGGTAGGTCTGCGCCGGGGTTCGGCCCGGCAGCGCCACCGCCCGGTCCGCCTCGGCCACGAACGGCGCCCCCGCGTCGCCCTCGGCGTAGACGGCGACCGTGCCGATCCCCATGGCGCCGGCGGTACGGAAGATCCGCCGGGCAATCTCGCCCCGGTTCGCGACCAGCAGCGTGGTGATCACAGCCGGAACACCCCGTACCCCCGGGCCCCGTGCACCGGGGCGCTGTGGCACGCGGACAGCGCCATGGCGAGCACCGTCCGGGTGTCCCGCGGGTCGATGATGCCATCGTCGGCCACCCGCCCGGTCGCGTACAGGGCCAGCGACCCGGCCTCGGCGTAGTGCTCCACCGCGGCGGTGATGGCGGCCTCGGTCTCCTCGTCGACCGCTTCGCCGCGCCGCGCCGCCCGCTCCCGGCGGACGATCGACATCACCCCGGCCATCTGTTTCGGCCCCATGATCGCGATCTTGGCGGTGGGCCACAGGAACACGAACCGGGTGTCGAAGGCCCGCCCGCCCATGCCGTAGTTCCCGGCCCCGTAGCTGGCCCCGAGGATCACGGTCACGTGCGGGACGGTGGAGTTGGACAGCGCGTTGATCATCTGGCTGCCGTGCTTGACGATGCCGCCCCGCTCGTAGTCGCGGCCGACCATGTACCCGGTGATGTGCTGGAGGAACACCAGCGGCGTGCTGGCCTGGTTGCACAGCTGGATGAACTGGGCCGCCTTTTGGGACGAGTCGGAGAACAGCACCCCGTTATTGGCCAGGATTCCCACGGGAAAACCGTGCACCTCGGCCCACCCGGTCACCAGCGTAGGCCCGTATCGCATCTTGAACTCTTCGAAACGGCTGCCGTCGACCACGCGCGCGATGATCTCCCGGGCGTCCACCGCGGCGCGCACGTCCAGCGGCATCAGCCCGAGCAGCTCCTCGGGGTCGTGGCGCGGCGGGTCCGGGGCGGCGGTGACCGGCCCCGGTCCCTGCTTGCGCCAGTGCAGGTGGGCGACCACGTCACGGGCCATCGCGATCGCGTGGCGCTCGTCGTCGGCCAGGTAGTCGGCCAGGCCGCTGTCGGTGGCGTGCATCTGCGCGCCGCCGAGTTCCTCCTCGCCGGAGTCCTCGCCGGTGGCGACCTTGACCAGCGGCGGCCCGCCCAGGAACACCTTGGCGCCGCCGCGGACGAAGATGTTGTAGTCGGCCAGGCCCGGCTGGTACGCGCCGCCCGCGGTGGAGCTGCCGAACACCACCGAGATCGTCGGGATGCCGCGGGCGGACAACTCTGTGATGTCGTGGAACATCCGGCCGCTCTCGGCGAAGTGGGTGAGGTTGCGCCGCATCGCCGCGTCCGGGTCCTCGCCGGAGCCGCCGCGCAGGTCGCCGCCGGCAGACTCGACGAACTGGATGTAGGGCATCCGGTTGTCCCTGGCGATCTCCAGCGCGCGCATCAGCTTGCGGATGGACAGCGCGGTCATCGCCCCGCCGAGGTCGGTCGGGTCGTTGCCGAGGATCACGCACTCGGTGCCCTCGACCACCCCGATGCCCAGCACCATGCCGCCGCCGATGTTGTAGTTGGTCTGGTGGCCGGCCAGCGGGCTGATCTCCAGGAACGGGCTGTCGCCGTCCAGCAGCAGCGCGATGCGCTCTCGGATCAGCAGCTTGCCGCGGCCCCGGTGGCGCTCGATGGCCCGCTGCCCGCCGCCGAGCGACGCCTGCCGGAGCAGCCCGCCGATCTCGCCGAGCAGGCCGAGCATTCCGCCACGGTTGGCCAGGAACGCCTCGCCGTGGGGGTCGACGGCGGTGGGCAGGATCGGCGCGGGCATCGGCTCAGGTGGTGAAGCCGTCGAGGCGGGCCAGGATCTGAAGCATGACCTCGTCGGACCCGCCGCCGATGGACATCAAGCGGCTGTCCCGGAAGTAGCGCGACACCCAGCTCTCCTCCATGTACCCAAAGCCGCCGTGGAACTGCAGGCAGGTGTCGGCGACCTCGCGGTGCAGCCGGCCGGCCTTGAGCTTGGCGATCGTCGCGAACCTGGTGGTGTCCTCGCCCGCGATGTACGCCTCGGCGCACGCGTAGTTGTAGTGCCGCAGCGTATCCAGCTCGGCGGCCAGTTCGGCCAGCCGGAACTGCACGTACTGCCGGGACAGCAGCGGGGCGCCGAACGTCTTCCGGTCGCGCAGGTAGGCGGCGGTCAGGGACAGGGCGCGGTCCATCGCGCCCACGGCCATGTACGCGGCGATCATCCGCTCGTTCTGGAACTGGGTCATCTGCTGCTGGAAGCCCCGGCCTATCTCGCCGATCGTGTTGGCCACCGGCACCCGGGCGTCGGTGAAGGACAGCTCGGCGGTGTCGGAGGAGGAGTTGCCGAGCTTGCGCAGCTTGCGGCTGACCGAGAAGCCGGGGGTGCCGGTCGGGAAGACGATCTGCGACATGCCCCGGTAGCCCCCCTCGGCGGAGGTCCGGGCAAGCAGGCACAGCCAGTCCGCCTGGGTGCCGTTGGTGATGTACAGCTTCGACCCGTTGATCACCCACTCGTCGCCGTCGCGTTCCGCGCGCGTCCGGATGCCCGCCACGTCCGAGCCCGCGTCGGGCTCGGTGACCGCGATCGCGGCGACCAGCTCACCGCGCAGCGCCGGGGCCAGGTAGCGCTGCTTCAGCGCGTCGCTGCCGTGGCTGTGCAGCGAGGGGGTGGCCATGTCGTTCTGCACGGCGATCCCCATCGCGACCCCGGCGCAGCCCATCCGGCCGAGTTCCTCGCCGAGGACCACCGTGTAGGAGTGGTCCGCGCCCTGGCCGCCGTAGGCCGGGTCGTACTCCACGCCCAGCAGCCCGGCGGCGCCGAGCGCCTTGAACAGCTCGTGCGCGGGGAAGGTGCCGGCCTCCTCCCACTCCTGCGCGTGCGGGGTGACTTCGCGTTCCAGCACGCCGCGCGCTGCCTGCCGGAACGCCTCGTGGTCCGCGGTGAATCGCACCCCCACAGCGTAGGCTGCGAAGGAGGCAGAAGGAGAGCACGATGGGGTTCGAGCACGTCCTGGTGGAGCGCTCCGGCGACTTCACCACGATCACGATGAACCGGCCGCAGCGGCGCAACGCGCTGTCCCTGGATCACATGCGCGAGCTGATCCGGGCGTTCACCGAGGCCGCGGAGTCCAGTGCGCTGGGCATCGTGCTGGCGGGCAACGGCCCGGTGTTCTGCTCGGGTCACGACTTCGCCGACGTCGCCGCGGCGGACCTGTCGGAGGTCCGGGCGCTGCTGGTCACCTGCACCGAGCTGATGACGCTGATGCAGCAGGTGCCGCAGCCGGTGGTGGCGCGGGTGCACGGCCTGGCCACCGCGGCGGGCTGCCAGCTGGTCGCCTCCGCGGACCTCGCCGTGGCCAGCGATGACGCCGGCTTCGCCGCGCCCGGCGGCAAGGGCGGCTGGTTCTGCCACACGCCGATGGTGGCGATCGCCCGTAACGTCGGGCGGAAGCGGGCCGCCGAGCTGGCCATGTCCGGTGACGTCATCGACGCCCGGACCGCGCTGGACTGGGGCCTGGTCAACGAGGTGGTCCCCGCCGTGCGGCTCGACTCGGCGGTACAGGACCTGCTGGAGCGGGTGACCCGCGGCTCGGCGGAGAGCAAGGGCATCGGCAAGCAGGCGCTGTACGCGCAGATCGACCTGGACCAGGCCAAGGCCTACGCCTACGCGATCGAGGTGATGGCCGCCACCAGCCAGCTCCCCGACGCCCGCGAGGGGATGCACGCGTTCCTGGAGAAGCGCAAGCCGCAGTGGCGCGCCAGGCCGTAGCCGCCGGCCCGCGGGAGCCCGCTGCCCGGCCGTCCCCCGGCCGTCCCCCGGCCGTCCCCCGGCCGTCCCCCGGCCGTCCCCCGGCCGTCCCCCGGCCGTCCTCCGGCCGTCAGGATCCGCCCGTGGCGGGAGCGATCTCGCCGGAACCGCGGGCGACCAGCCTGGTGGGGACCTCCACGGCCTCCGGCACGCCGCTGGGATCGCGGATCCGGTGCAGCAGCAGCTGCGCGGCAAGGGTGCCCAGGGCCGGGGGGTCCTGCGCGATGACGCTGATCCCCGGGTCCAGCAGCTCGGCCAGCGGGATGTCGTCGAACCCGACGTGCGCGATGCCCCGCTCCGCGCCCATGTGCTGCAGCGCCATCCGGGCCCCGATAGTCAGCAGGTTCTGCGCGGTGAAGATCGCCGTCGGGGCCGGGGCGGACCCGAACAGGCCGCGGGTGGCCTGCACGGCCGACTGCGCGGAGTGCACGTCGCGGCGGATCAGCCGCTCGTCCGGCTCGATGCCGGCCTCGGCAAGGGCCGCCAGGTACCCGCGGTAACGTTCGGCGGCCGTGTAGATCCGCCGCAGGTCGCCGAGGAACCCGATCCGGGTGTGCCCGCCGCGCAGCAGGTGCGCCACGGCGTGCCGGGCGCCGCCGAAGTTGTCGCTGATCACCGTGTCCGCGGCCACCGTGGGCGCGGGCCGGTCGGCGAACACGACCTGGGTGCCCCGGCGCAGATCCGGCAGCAGGTAGCGGTGATCAGGCCCGCACGGGACGATGATCAGCCCGTCCACCCGCCGGGCGCAGAAGGCACCGAGCAGCGCCCGCTCGCGCTCCGCGTCACCGTCGGAGCTGGCGCACAGCACCAGGCAGTCCTGCTCGCTGACCACGTTCTCGACGGCGCGCAGCAACTCGGCCGCGAACGGGTTGGCCACGTCCTCGAGCAGGACCCCGATGGTTGCCGTGGGCTGCCCGGTGAGCCGCAAATGGCTAGCGGTGACGTTGTGGCGATAGTCGAGCTTCTGGATGGCGTGCCACACCCGCGCGGCGCGCTCCGGGCTCACCCCGCCCCGGCCGTTGACCACCCGCGACACCGTCATGACGCCGACCTCGGCGAGCGCCGCCACGTCGCGCATCGTCGGGTGGGAGCCGCCTCCCCGGCCCTGAGTGGGATCGTTCCCCAACCGCGAATCCTCCGTTCCAAAGGATCTTCGCTGGCCGTCAGTTAGAGAGCATATCTTGGTATCGATTTGGTTTCAGGGGGTTGACGCCGCGGTACGGCGAGCGTACTTTCAGGCCAAGCTCGGTAACGTTACCAAACTTGGAGTGTAGGGCCGCCTCGATGCCCCTGTCCAGGCGCCCCTCACCCCTGGGCCTGGTGGGCCTTCCACCCAGCTGCGCCCTTCTCACCGTTGCGGAGGTTCGCTCATGAGTCGTCTCCCGTTCAGGCTCCGCACTCTCGGGGCAGCCGGCTGCGTGGCCGCAGTCGTGGCGGTGGCCGCCTGCTCCAGCGGCGGAGGCACGTCCGGCGGCAGCGGTACCGGCGTGGTGACCGTCGCCGTCGTGTCGAACCCACTGATCACCAATCAGATGGAGCCGCTGACCAAGTCCGTATTCGAGAAGCAGTACAAGGGGATCACCGTCAAGTTCGCCACCTACACAGAGGGCGACCTGCGGGCGGCGATCGAGAAAGACGTCAGCACGCACAGCAACTCGTTCAACGTGATCATGATTGGCCCGTACGAGACGCCGCTGTTCGCCAAGAACGGCTGGCTGGACAACCTGTCCTCGCAGTTCATCTCGAAGGACCCCAGCTACGGAGCGTCCGACCTGCTGCCGCCGATCGCGAAGGCCCTGTCCTACAAGGGCAGCCTGTACGCGGTGCCGTTCTACGGCGAGTCGTCGATGGTCTTCTACCGCAAGGACCTGTTCGCCAAGGCGGGGCTGACCATGCCGCTGCACCCGACCTGGGCCCAGATCCAGACCTTCGCCGCCAGGCTCAACCAGGCCGGCAAGATCTCCGGGATCTGCCTGCGCGGCCTGGCCGGCTGGGGCGACAACCTGGCCGCCCTCGACACGGTCGTCAACACCTTCGGCGGCCAGTGGTTCAACATGGCCTGGCAGCCGCAGCTCACCTCGCCGGCGTTCACGCAGGCGACCAACTTCTACGTCAACCTGGTCCGCAGGTACGGCGAGCCCGGCGCCGCCAACGACAGCTTCAACCAGTTGCTGACGCTGTACGGCCAGGGCAAGTGCGCGATGTGGTACGACGCCACGGTGGCGGCGGCCTCGATCTCGGGCAGCTTCCCGTCGGTGTTCAAGAACACCGGGTACGCGTTCGCGCCGCACAACCTCACCCCGTCGTCGGGGTGGCTGTGGACCTGGGCGCTGGGCATCCCGCAGGGCGTGTCCAACCAGGCCGACGCGTGGAAGTTCGTGTCCTGGGCGACTTCGAAGAACTACGACAACCTGGTCGGCGCCAAGTACGGCTGGGCCACGGTCCCGCCGGGCAGCAGGACCTCGCTCTACAACAACCCGAAGTACATGCAGGCCGCCAGCGCGTTCGCGCCCATCACCCTGGCCTCGATCAACTCAACGAACCCGGTGCACCCAACCCTGCACCCGGCTCCGTACGTGGGCATCCAGTACGTGGACATCCCGCAGTTCGAGAGCCTCGGCGTCCAGGTCGCCCAGCAGATCGCGGGGGCGATCGCCGGGACGGAAAGCGTGAGCCAGGCGCTGAGGACCAGCCAGGCCGACGCGTCCGCCTATACGCCGGCGCAGCTGTCCGGGGGCTGATAGCACGGCCGCCAGGGCCCCGGGAGGGACCAGACCCGCCCGGGGCCCTGGCCGGGCGGCCGCACCGGCCAGGGGGGCCCCCGCCGAACGGCCAGGGCCCCCACCGAACGGCCAGGCCCCGCCGAACGGCCAGGCCCCACCGACCGCCGGGGCCCCGACTAGCCGGCACGCCATGAGGAGGCTTTCGGAAAGTGGCAGCAGTCGATTCAGTCGCAGCGCCCGCCCGCACGGTCGAGGTGCGGCCCCGCGCGGTGAGCCGCCGCGAGCGGTGGGGGCGCCGCCTCCCCCTGCTCCCTGCCCTGATCTACACCATCGTCGTCACGCAGATCCCGTTCGTGGTGACGCTCTGGTACAGCTTCCAGAGCTACTTCTGGGACCAGCCGGGTGGCGCGCATTTCACCGGGCTGAGCAACTACAAGACGGTCTTCACCAACGCGGCCTTCCGCGGGGCGCTGGTGCGCTCGGTGGTCATGACCGCCGCCGCCGTAATCGTCGCCATGCTCCTCGGGCTGGCCTTCGCGGTCCTGCTTGACCGCAAGTTCTTCGGCCGCGGCGTGGTCCGGACGCTGATCATCACCCCGTTCCTGGTGATGCCGGCGGCGGCCGCGCTGGTCTGGGCGTCCCCGATGCTGGACCCGAACTTCGGGCTGCTGAACTACCTGCTGGAGCCGTTCGGGGTGCACCACGTGGCCTGGCTGTCCACGCACGCGCTCGGCTCGGTGATCGTGGTGATGATCTGGCAGTGGACGCCGTTCATGACCCTGATCGTGCTCGCCGGGCTGCAGAGCCAGCCGCCGGACATCCTGGAGGCGGCCAAGGTCGACGGGGCCGGGGCGCTCGCCACGTTCCGCGAGCTCACCATCCCGCATCTGCGGCCCTACATCGAGCTGGGCATCCTGCTCGGCTCGATCTACCTGGTCAACACCTTCGACGCGGTCCGGCTGATGACCAACGGGGGCCCGGGCACGGCCACCACCAACCTTCCCTTCTTCCTCTACCAGGAGGTGAACAACGCCTTCGATGTCGGCGGGGCGGCCGCGGCCGGCGTGGTCACCGTCTTCCTCACGATCATCGTGGCCACGTTCGCGCTCCGGTTGTTCGCCAGGGTCTTCCAGTTCGAGGAGGCATCGGGATGACGGCCTTGCCGGTGCGGCCGGGGGCGCGCATGCTCCGCCAGTGGTCCGGGAAGATCGGCTGGGCGGTCCTGGCCTGGGTGGTCGCGGTCGCGTTCTTCATCCCGGTGCTGTGGATGGTGATCACCGCGTTCAAGCCGGAGTCCGCCGCCGAGACCTGGCCGCCGAAGTTCATCTTCAGCCCGACGCTGGCGGAGTTCCGCCTGGCCGTCACCGGGATGGGGCCGTTCCTGCTGCACTCGGTGGTCGCCACCGTGGGCTCCACGATCCTCGTGCTCCTGCTGGGCGTCCCCGCCGCGTACGCGCTGTCGGTGTACCCGGTCAGGCGCTGGCGGGACGGCCTGTTCTTCTTCATCTCCACCAAGATGCTGCCGATCGTGGCCGCGATCGGGCCGCTGTACGTCATCGCGCTGCACACCAGGCTGCTGGACAGCATCTGGCTGCTGATCATCCTCTACACGGCGATGAACCTGCCGCTCGCGGTCTGGATGATCCGCTCCTTCATGCTCGAGGTGCCCCAGGAACTGCTCGAAGCCGCGCGCCTGGACGGCGCGGGCCGGTTCCGAGAGATCGGCGCCGTGATCTTGCCGCTCATCTCGCCCGGACTGGTATCCACCGCGCTGATCTGCGTGATCTTCGCCTGGAACGAGCTGTTCCTGGCGATCAACCTGACGGTCACCAACGCCGCGACGCTGCCCATGTTCCTGATCAGTTCCGTCCCGCAGGAGGGACTGTTCATCGCCCACCTGTGCGCGGCGGCCACGATCGCCTCGGTTCCCGTGATCATCGTCGGCTGGATAGCCCAGCGCTCGCTGGTCCGCGGCCTGTCGATGGGAGCCATCAAGTGAGTGCGCACATTCCAACCGACGGAGGTCACCGGTGGCCAGCGTAAGTTACGTGTCGGCGACCCGCGTGTACGGGAAGGACACCCCGCCCGCGCTCGACGGTCTCGACCTGGATATCGCCGACGGCGAGTTCATGGTGCTCGTCGGGCCGTCCGGCTCGGGCAAGACGACCGCGCTGCGCATGCTCGCCGGGCTCGAGCCGCTGGACGGCGGCCGGGTCGAGATCGGGGGCAGGGACGTCTCGGGCGTCCCGCCGAAGGACCGGGACATCGCCATGGTGTTCCAGAACTACGCCCTCTACCCGCAGAAGACGGTCGCGGAGAACATGGCCTTCGCGCTGAAGATGCAGAAGGTGCACAAGGCCGACCGGGACCGCCGGGTCCGGGAAGCCGCCCGGCTGCTCGACCTCGACGAGGGGCTGCTGGGCCGCAAGCCCAAGCAGCTGTCGGGCGGCCAGCGGCAGCGGGTCGCGATGGGGCGCGCCATCGTGCGCGAGCCCAAGGTCTTCCTGATGGACGAGCCGCTGTCCAACCTGGACGCGAAACTGCGCGTGCAGACCCGCAGCCAGATCGCCGAACTGCAGCGCCGCCTCGGCATCACCACGGTCTACGTCACCCACGACCAGGTGGAGGCCATGACCATGGGCAACCGGGTGGCGGTGCTCAGCCAGGGGCACTTGCAGCAGTGCGCCACCCCCCGTGAGCTGTACGACAACCCGGTGAACCAGTTCGTCGCCGGGTTCATCGGCTCGCCCGCGATGAACCTGCGCACGGTCCCGCTGGCCGATGGCGGCGTCCGCCTGGCGAACCAGGTGATGCCGCTCCCGCCCGCGGTCCGCGCCGCGGCCCGCCAGGCTGGCCTGTCCGAGCTGGTCATCGGCATCCGGCCCGAGCACATGCACCTGATCAGCGGGCTGGCCGCGCCCGGTGACGGCGCAGGCTTGGACGGTTCCGAGCAGATGACCGGGGAGGTGGTCCTCGTCGAGGAACTCGGCGCCGACGCCCTGCTGCACGTGCGCCTGCCCGAGGGTGGGACCCCGGTGGTGGCCCGGGCCGAAGGGCGCAAGCCCCCCGCCCCCGGGCAGCAGGTAACGTTGCAGGTCCAGACGGATGACGTGTTCGCGTTCCACCCGGCGACGGGCGCCCGCCTTGCGGCCTGATCCGGGCCGCCGGCCGGCCGGGGGGCAGCCTTGGTTGCGCCACCACCCGCACTGACGGAGGCCGCATGCGTGCCATCGTGCTCGACCGCCCCGGCGCCCGCCGCGACGCCGAGCTGCCCGATCCCGCCCCGCGCCCCACGGACATCGTCGTCAAGGCCGGGGACGCCCTGGACGGGGGCCCGTTCGGCGTGGATGGGTCACCGGACGGCGCGGCCATCCGGGTGTCGCCGCCGCGGGTCTACAATGGCGAACTCACCATTGTTGGCTCAACGGCTGTGCTGCGCGGCTTCGGCCCGGCCGCCGGCCTGCTCGGCAGCGGGGCAGTAAATCCACGGGCCTTGCTCTCGCCGCCGCTGCCGCTGGGTCGATCCGGCAAGGCGGTGGACCGGGTCGGCGCGGGGCCATGGGATCACGTCGCACATCCGGCCGTCATGACGGGGGCGATCACCAGTTGGGCGTGCGCCGGCGAATGATCGCTGTCACCGGGGAGGCGCTGATCGACCTGGTCGCCGACCACGACGGCCGCATTACGCCGCGGCCGGGCGGCGGCCCGTTCAACGCCGCCAGGACCATCGGCCGGCTGGGGCTGGCGCCGGCTTTCCTCGGCCGCCTGTCCTCGGACCGGTTCGGCCGCCTGCTGCGTTCCAGCCTCGACCAGGACGGCGTTACGCTGGCCGTGCCCGGGCTGGCCGAGGCCCCGACGACGTTGGCCATCGTGGACGTCGACACGGGGGGGTTGCCCCGCTACCGGTTCTACCTGGCCGGCACCTCCGCGCCCGGCCTGGACTACCCCGCCCTCCGCGCGGCGCTGCCCGGCGGCCTGACGGCGCTGCACGCCGGCAGCCTGGCCCTGGTCATGGAGCCGATCGCCACCAGCATCGAGCGGCTGATCGCCAGCGACCTGCCGGAGGAGGCGCTGCTGATGATCGACCCGAACTGCCGGCCGGAGGTGATCGGCGACCGGGAAGCGTACCTGGCCCGCCTGTCCCGCATCCTGCGCCGCACCGACGTGGTCAAGCTCAGCGTGGAGGACCTGGACTACCTCGCCCCGGGCACACCGGCGCCCGCCGCGGCCGCCGCCATGCTCGGCCGGGGGCCCGCGCTCGTGCTGATGACCGACGGCCCGCGCCCGGCCCGTGCCTTCCTGCGGGATGAGGTGATCAGCGCCGAGGTCCCGCCGGTGACCGTGGTCGACACCGTGGGCGCGGGAGACGCGTTCGGCGGGGCGTTCCTCGCCTGGTGGTCGGACAGCGCCCTGACCCGGTCCGACCTGCGCGGGCCCGGGCCGGTCCGCGAGGCGCTCCAGGCGGCCGCCGAGGTCGCGTCCTTGACCTGCACCCGGGTCGGGGCCGAGCCGCCGTGGCTGGCCGAGGTCGCCGACCGGCCGGGGTGGCGCTCCGGCTTCGGCGCGGCGCGCGAGCAGCCACTCGCCTAGCCCTCCGGCCGGGCGGCCCGGCCCGGATCTGGCCGCGCTAGCCGCGGCCCGGGCGCCCCCGGCGTGACGCTGGGACTCCCGGGTGGCCGGGCCGGCCCGGCCGGGTTCCGGTTCATCACCGCGGGAAACTCCACGCAGAACGTCGTTCCCTTGCCGGGGGTACTGCGGACGCTGATCGTCGCCCGGTGCGCGTCGGCGATCGCCTTGGTGATGGCGAGGCCGAGGCCGACGCCGGGCGTGCCCATGACGCTGGTGCTGCGGAAGAACTGCTCGAACAGGCGCTTCTGATCGTCGTGCGAGATGCCGATGCCGCTGTCGGTGACCTCGAGCACGACAGAGTCCTGCGATGGCCGGACGGTCACCCGCACCGCCCCGCCTGCCGGGGTGAACTTGAGCGCGTTGGACAGCAGGTTCTCGATCAGCTCGTCCATCCGGCGCCGGTCGGCCATGATCGGCGGCGCGGGCTCCGCGAAGACGCGCAGGTCTATCTGGTGCTGCCAGGCGAAGGGCTGCTGGCCCTCGACCGCCTCGGCGGCGATCGGCCCGAGGCTGATCTCCCGCAGGTCGAGCTCGACGCGGCCGGCCTGGCTGCGGGAGATGAACAGCAGGTCGTTGACGACCGTCAGCAGCCTGCCCGCGTTGCGCTGCATCACGGTGAGGAACCGGCGCTGCCGCTCGGTGAGCGGGCCGGCTTCCTGGTCATTCAAGATCTCCAGGTACCCGGTGATGGCGGTGAGCGGCGTGCGCAGATCGTGCGAGACCACCGAGATGAGGTCAGTTCTTGCCTTGTCGGTCTCGCGCAGGAACCGCTGCTCCACCTCCGCGGCGACCAGGGCGCGCCGGGCGGCGCCGAAGCGCAGCAACAGCGCCGCGACGGCCGCGAAACCGAAGGCGGCGGCGAGCAGGTCACCGATCGCTCCGATACGCGCGGCCGTGGCCGCCGCCTCCACGTGGCTGCCCGCCGCGCGCTTCAGGTAGCCGTTGAGCCGCTGGAACGCCGGGCCGGTGTGCGCGTCATCCGCCTGCCGCGCCGCCGCCATCTTCCCGGCCGCGATCAATGCGAGCTCGTTGCCCACGGCCCTGGCGTACGCCGTGACCGCACCGGCCGCCACCGGTGCGCCGCCGATCTGGCGAAGATCGCGCCGGATGGTGCCCACCAGTTCGCCCGCCCGCGCGCCCGTTCCTGGCGCCAGCCGGCCCTCGTCGATCGACTGGAATTGCAGGGCATTGACCTGGCTCGCCGCCAGCTGGGCCGCCACCGCCTGGGCGGCCGCCGCGCGATGACTGGCCTCGTACCCGTTGAAGGCGAGCAGCACCGCCACGGTCGCCACCGCCACGAGCAACGACGCGCCGAGCCACGCCCAGTCCCGGCGGGTGGCTCTCCCAGCCGGCGGCCGGCCGGCCGCGCCCTGCTGGACGGGAGCGTCGGGCGCCTGCAACGGCTGCAACATAGTGTAAGGATATAGCTACTTTCAGCTATAACGCCTGACAGGAGCGGCGCGATGTGCCCCGGCCGCCGGTCATGCCGGCCCGAGGTACGCGGCCGCCGGTCACGCCGGCGGGAACCCCAGCTCGGCGCGGATCGCGGCGGTGTGCTCGCCGAGCGCCGGCACCGCCCCCATGGCGGGCTCGCGCCCCGCCAGGCTTACCGGCGGCAGCAGCGCCCGCACCGGCCCGCCCGGCGTGCCCACCTCGCGCCACCGGTCCCGGGCCGCGAGCTGGGGGTGCGCCGCGAACTCCGCCGGGGAGCGCAGTCGCGCACAGGCGATGCCGGCCGCGTCCAGCTCCGCCGCCAGCCGGTCGGCGGGGACGGTGCGGAACGCCTCCTCGAGGATCACCGTCAGCTCCGCGTCATGGTCGACCCGGTCGGGGTTGGTGCGGAACCGGCCGTCGGTGATCAGGTCCGGCCGGTGCAGCACCTGCCCGCACAGCACCGCCCACTCCCGGTCGTTCTGCAGCCCGAGGAACAGCTGCTCCCCGCCGGCGGCGCGGTAGGGGCCGTAGGGGGCGATGGACGCGTGCCTGGCGCCGGTCCGCCGCGGCGGCCGGCCGCCGTAGACGCTGTAGTACACCGGCTGGCTCATCCACTCACCGAGCGTGTCCAGCATCGCCACCTCGAAGCTGGTCCCCTCGCCGGTGCGCTCCCGCTCGTACAGCGCGGTCAGCACGCCGCAGTAGGCGTACATGCCGGCGGAGATGTCGGCGATCGAGATCGCGACCTTGGCCGGCTGCTCCGGGGTCCCGGTGACCGACACCAGCCCCGTCTCGCACTGGACCAGCAGGTCGTACGCCTTCTTGTGCCGGTACGGGCCGTCCGCGCCGTACCCGGAGATCGAGCAGATGATCAGCCGCGGGTGGCGCCGCCGGAGCTCGGCCGCGCCCAGCCCGAGACGCTCGGCCGCGCCCGGTGCCAGGTTCTGCATCAGCACGTCGGCGCGACCGGCCAGCGCGGCCAGCACGTCCCGGCCGTCGGCGCTCTTGACGTCGAGCTCGATGCTCTCCTTGCCGCGGTTCAGCCAGACGAAGTAACTCGCCTGGCCGTGGACCGTGGTGTCGAAGCCGCGGGCGAAGTCCCCGGTGCCCGGGCGCTCGACCTTGATCACCCGCGCGCCGAGGTCGGCGAGCTGGCGGGTGGCGAACGGCGCGGCCACCGCCTGCTCCAGCGCGACAACGGTGATGCCGGCGAGCGGCAGCTCCCGCTCCGCGCCGGTCCGCCCGGCGCCCGCTGGCGTTGGCGCCGCCGGCGTTGGCCCTGTCGGCGTTGGCCCCGTCGGCGTTGGCCCCGTCGGCGCTGGCCCCGTCGGTGCTGGCCCCGTCGGTGCTGGCCCCGCCAGCGCTGGCCCCGTCGGCGCTGGCCCCGTCGGCGCTGGCCCCGTCGGTGCTGGCTCCGCCGGCGCTGGGGCCGCCGGCGCTGGCCCTGTCGGTGCCTGCCCCGGCGTCATCGGCGGCCGCCCGCGGGCAGGAACCGTGCCAGCACCCGCACTGCGTTCTGCCAGGACCACGACGCGGGCTCGGCGTCCAGTCCGCGCACGCAGTCGCGAAGCTTGGCGTCCAGCTCCCCCGCCGTGGGCGGCCGCTGCGGCGCTCCCGGCGGGAACTGCTGCTTGACCGCGAGCACCTCGCCACTACCCGTGTGCACCTCGGCCGCCAGTTCGCCGTCGAGCAGCCAGGACCCGCCCGGCGTCACCTCGGTCTCCACCAGGCCGGCCAGGCGCCGGGCGGCCGGCCGGCGGACCGCCTCGTCGGTGAAGCTGGCGAATCCCGGATGCCGGTCGAGCAGCGCCGCGGCGGCCGCGTACTCGATGCTGAACTTGCCCTGCAGCCCGGTGTCCGGGCGGTGGTGGATGAGCGGGGCCACGGTCGCCTCGGGGGTGCGCAGCACGACGCGGCGCACCGCGCCGGGGTCCACCTCGCCCGCCAGTTCGGCGAGCGCGCTGATCGGGCGCTGCATCGCGTAACAGCACGGGTAGACCTTGATGGCCAGGCCGCCTGGCACCGCCGGGCCCGCCAGGTCGACGGCACCCGGATCGCCGCCGACCAGGGCCAGCCACGCCTCCAGCGCCGAGCAGTCGGCCTGCGCGCCCGCGGCCGCGAGCCGCGCCGCGCGGATCCCGGCGTCCACCGCGAACCCGGCCTGCAGCGACTTGGCGTCCGTGCCGAACGCCCGCTGCACCCCGCCGGCGCCGGGTATCGCCAGCGCGATGGCGGTGGCGATCTGCCCGGGCTCAAGCCCCAGCGCGACCGCCGCGCCGGCCGCGCACGCGGGCGCGCCCGCGGTGCAGGTCGCGTGCCAGCCCGCCGAGTAGTGCGGCCAGCCCAGCGCGGCCCCGAGCCGGGCCATCACCCCGGCCGCCGCAAGGTAGCCGCGGGCGCCGCCGCCCGTGGCCAGCGCTGTCGGCACGCACAGCGCGCTGATGTGCGTGGTCGACTCCATGTGCAGGTCGTCGAAGTCCAGCACGTGCGCGGCGACCGCCCACCTGGCCCCGTCGGGGAGACCGGCGGCCAGCCGGGTGACCGGGTGGCCGGATGCGGCGAGCGCCACCGCGACCGTGTCCCGCAGCGACCGGTCGGCCAGCTCGGTGTCGGCGGGGCCCGGCCGCAGGCCGTGCGCCCACTCGGCCAGGGCCAGGGCCAGCGCGGTCACTCGTGCCCTCCCTCTGTCAGCCCGGCGGAAGCCCCGGGGCCGCCCGCCGTGGTGCCCGCATCGGACGATTCATGCTCTCACGCGGCCACCTGCCCGCCGGGTGCCCGAGCGCGGGTGCTTGACTAGCGCCATGCCAGTCGAGGGAGAGTACGAGCCGAGCCCGCGCGCGTGGGTCCGGGACCAGGTCGAGCTGTACGAGGGGTCCGGCGGGACCCAGGGCACGACGCTGGGTGACACCGGCCTGCCCGTGGTGGTCATCACCAGCCGCGGCGTGCGCAGCGGCAAGGTGCGCAAGACCCCGCTGATGCGGGTCGAGCAAGGCGGCCGGTACGCGGCGGTCGGGTCCCAGGGCGGCGCCCCCACGAACCCCAACTGGGTCCACAACTTCCGGGCGAACCCGTCCGTCCAGCTTCAGGACGGCCGGGACCGCAAGGACATGGTCGCCAGGGAGGTCAGCGGGGCGGAGCGGGCCCAGTGGTGGGAGCGGGCGGTCGCCGCCTACCCGCCCTACGCCGAGTACCAGGAGAGGACCACCCGGCTGATCCCCGTCTTCGTCCTGGAACCCGCCGACGGCTCCTGACCGCCGAGGTTCAGTGGGCGCGCCCATGTGACTTTGGTGTTCAAACAGACGCACTGCTGCTGCGCCGGCAAACCGGGCAACCAAGCCTCTGCCGGGCGGCCTTCCCGGCGTCAGGCGTCATGATCATGAACGGAAAGGATCACGGGCGTCCGGATCAAGCGGGGGTGACCGGCTCCCCGGTCACCCCCGCGCCGTCCGGTGGTTGCCGCGCCGGTCAGGCGGATGGCGGGATCGGCGTCCCGATCCGCACGTGGTTTCCCGGGTCATCAGGTAGCTCCACGGGGTCTCCCCGTAGGCGGCGCGGAACTGCCGGGAGAAATGCGCCGGGGACATCAGCGCCTGCCGCGCCATCGCCGGCACGTCCAGCGGCTTGGCGTAGTCGCGGTCCATCAGGTCGCGGGCCCGGCGCAGGTGGGCGAGGTCCTCCGGCGTCACCCGGCCAGTATCCCATCCGCGCCGGCACCGGCGGGCGCCCCGGAAATGCCTTTGCATGCGATACGCCAGCGGCTTAATCTCCGGTCCCAGGCGGCGCCGCGCCAGCGGGGCCAGCGGAAGAAAGGAAGGCGATGCCATGAGCGGCACATTCACCGCGTTCCCGCCCTCCCCCAGGGCCGGCCTGGCCTGACCCGGGGCGGGCGGGGCGCCTCCGCGAAGCAGACGCCTTGACCCCGCGTTCCAGCGCGGCCAGCCGGGCCAGGGCGCGCTCCCGGGCGGCCGCCAGGGCCGCGCGCGGGCCATCTAGCCCCGACCCCACCACCCCGCCCAAAGCAGGCTCAGCCATCGGAGTTCCTCTCCCCCGGGACATCTTCGCAGCCCCGGCGAGGCGGACCTGGTTTCGCACCGGCCCGGGCCGTCGGGCAGGCTGGTGTCATGGCAGATGAACTGACGCTGATGGCCGTCCACGCGCACCCGGACGACGAGGCATCGAGCACCGGCGGCGTGCTCGCCACCTACTCCGGCCAGGGGATCCGCACGGTTGTGGTGACCTGTACGAACGGTGAGTTCGGCGATGCCCCGGGGGGCGTGAAGCCCGGCCAGGACGGGCACGACGCGCAGACGGTGGCCGAGTTGCGGCTGGCCGAACTGCGCCAGGCGGCCAAGATCCTCGGGGTCAGCGACCTGGAGATCCTCGGGTACCACGACTCCGGGATGCCCGACTGGGACTACAAGGACCGGCCGGAGGCGTTCTGCAATGTCCCGCTCGCGGAGGTGGCAGGGCGGGTCGGCGCGCTGATCGAGCGGTACCAGCCGCAGGTCGTGATCAGCTACGACCCGGACGGCCCCTACCAGCATCCCGACCACGTGCACGCGGCCCGCGCGGCGGCGGAGGCGGCGCGGGAGACCGGCATCCCGGCCAAGTACTACCTCACAGCCATGCGCCCCAGCGCTTGGCAAAAGATATGGGCGGCGCTACGGGAACTCGGCGAGGACGTCCCGGGGCCGCGTAACGTCACTCCGGAGATGCGCGCCCAGATGGCCGAGGCCGAGGCGCGCATCACGACGACAATCGACGTCAGGCCGGTACTGCCGCGCAAGCGGGATGCGTTGTTCGCACATTCCAGCCAGATCCAGGAATCGTGGTTCAGCAAAATCCCGGCCGACATCGCGGACGCCGCCTTCGGCAGCGAAACTTTCATCCGGGCCAGCGACTCCACCGGCGCGCCGCTGCCGGAGGACGACTTGTTCGCCGGCCTGCGCGCCGATGTCGGCTAGGCATACGGCCCACAACCAGGGAAAACTCGGCGGGAAGCCCGACCGGGGGGCTGCGGACAGCCCGCGCGCCCGCGAGGTTTCACCACCCTGCACGCCGCCGGTGCGGTCGCCCCGCCGCATGCGGCGCCGAGGGCGGACCGCCGGGTGGCGGCCGTGTGACGGGCAGTTGCGCGGCGGACTGCTGCGCGGCGGCGGCTGCGCGGGCAGCCGAAAAGGGCGCGCCAGCGGCCGGACGGCTTCTCCAGGCACCCGGCGGCGTCGCCCGGGATCCGAGCGGTGTCAGCCAGGCGCCCGGGCGGTGTCAGCCGGGGACCCGGGCGGTGTCAGCCGGGGACCCGGGCGGCGTCAGCCGGGGACCCGGGCGGCGTCAGTTCGGGACCCGGGCGGCGTCAGTTCGGCACCCCCGCGCGGGGACGCGGGGCCTTTGGCTGACCGCCCCGCGGGCGTCGGGTAGGACCCAGGGCGGCCACCGCGGCAAGCACCCCCGGGACCAGCAGCAGCCCTATCGACAGCACCGCGATCAGGGCGGCCCCGGTCACCAGGGCCGCGCCGATGATCAGCAACGGCACCTGCCACAGGCGGCCGGCGGCAAGGGCGAACAAGAGGGCCGCGGTTCCCAGAACCGCCACGTACCACCACTGCGGGGGATTGTGCTGCGCGCTGATTATCAACAGGTAAATCCCGGCGTTCGCGGCCGTCCATACCGCCGCGCCTATCGCCAGGAACCGTGCGCGCATGGCGTCATTATCCACACGTGCACGCAAATGCGGTAGTCCCGAAAAGGTGGGTCATAGGGGCAAACGGGTCCCGGAGGGAGGCCCACGTCCCGGCGCTGGCGGACGGGCCGGCAAATGCGGACCCGGCAGACAGGCACCCGGCTGAACGCCGTTGCCGGCCCACTGAGCCCGCTGGAAGCACCTCCGGTGAGCCCGCCGGAAGCGCTCCCGGCGAAGAGGAGAGGGCACGCGGGGTGGTCCCGGGGCGGCCCGCGGAGGGGCCGGAAGAACGGTGGGTCACGTGCATGGCTGGGCCACACGGGCGAGGGCACTGCTACGGGTCGGTAGTTTGATTGTCATGAGGTTTAGTGGTGCCGACGAGGCCGGGCCGGGAGCCGGGCGGTGACGGCCGAGGCGTATGCGGCCGCCGCGGGGCTGGTGGAGCGCTCGGCCGCAGCGTACGTGTCCGGAGTGCCGGAAGATCCGGCCGACGAGGGCTTCTTCGGCCCGGCCAGCGTCACCTGGCGGGTGGCCGCCGACCTGGGCAGGCCGGTGGCCGGGTTGCGGGCGCTGATGTTGCAGGCGCTGCACCCGCTGGCGATGGCGGGCGTGGACCAGCACAGCAACTGGCGCTCGGACCCGGTGGGCAGGCTTGCCGCCACGGCCGGTTACCTGGCCACGATCAGTTTCGGTGACCGCGCCGCGGCCGAGCGCGTGGCGGCGCGGGTGCGCCGCATCCACGAGCACATCACCGGGACCGACGCGGTCACCGGTCGCCCCTACGCGGCGAGCGACCCCGCCCTGCTGCTGTGGGTGCACGCGACCTTGGTGGAGTCGGGCATCGTGGCAGCGCAGGCGTTCGGCACCCCACTGACGCCGGAGGACGGCGACCGCTACATCGCGGAGATGGTCGCCGCGGCGGAACTCGTGGGCATCCCGGCCGGCCTGGTCCCGGCCAGCGCTGGCGATCTGGACCGTTACCTGGCCGCGACCCGCCCCGAACTGCGCTGCACGCCCGCGGCCGCGGAATCGATGGGCTACCTGCTCGATCCCCCCGGCCTGGACGAGGACGTTGCGGAGATCTGGGCCGACATCGCTGCGGCGGTACGGGCCGTGCTGCCCGCCTGGGCCGCGGAGATGTACGGGTATCCGCCGCAGCCCCCGCTGGACCCGGCGCGGCGGACCGAGATCCAGCAGGCACTCGGGCTCCTCGACGCGGTGTTCCTCGGCGAGCCCGGGGTACTCGAGGCCCGGCAGCGGATCACGCTGCGGATGCGCGCCGCGCGGCAAACGTGACGCGCGGCAAACGTCACGCGCGGCAAACGTCACGTGTGGCAAACGTGATGCACGGCAAACGTGACGCGCGGCAAACGTCACGCGCGGCAAACGTCACGTGTGGCAAACGTGATGCACGGCAAACGTGATGCGCGGCAAACGTGATGCGCGGCGGTGCCCGGCGCGGCGAGCCTGCCGAGGCCCGGATCGGAGCAGCGCGGACCTGGGCAGCGCCGATGTGGTGCCGCGGATCTGGGCGGTGCGGATGAGGCGGTCCGCATGAGGAAGGGCGCCGCCGCGGCCGTGGCGGCCGCCACGGCTGCGGTTGCCGTCGCGGTGCTGATCCACCGGCGGCGGGGGCACACCGGGCTCGGGTTGCGGGGCGGAATCGGCGCGCTGCGGTTGCGGCGCGGGATCACCGCGCTGCGGCTCGCCGCGCGCGGCGGGGCGCGTTACGCCAGCAATGCCCCGCGGCTGTTCGCGGCGGCCGGGGAGAACCGGCAGCAGTTGCGCACCGACCTTGCCCTGCAGACCGCCGAGGACGTCGCGACCACCCTGGGCGCCATGAAGGGCGTGCTGATGAAGCTTGGCCAGATGGCCAGCTACGTGGACGACGGCCTGTCCCCCGCCGTCCGGCGGACGCTGTCGCGGCTGCAGGACAGCGTCCCGCCGATGAGCCCGGAACTGGCCGCGGGCGTGGTCACCGAGGAACTCGGCGGGCCGCCGGAACAGGTGTTCGCCCGCTGGGACCCCGAGCCGATCGCCGCCGCGTCGATCGGGCAGGTGCACCGCGCGATGACCCGCGACGGGCGCGCGGTCGCGGTGAAGGTGCAATACCCGGGCATCGCCGAGAGCATGGCGGCAGACCTCGACAACGTCTCGCTGCTGCGCCGGATGCTCAAGCTGACCGCGCCGAGCCAGGACGTCGACGCGCTGGTCACCGAGCTGCGGGACCGTGTCCTTGAAGAACTCGACTACCGCAGGGAGGCGGAGAACCAGCGGCTGTTCGCAGAGTATTATGCCGGGCATCCCACGATCGGCGTCCCGGCGGTCGTCGGCGAACTGTCCGCGCGGCGGGTGGTGACCAGCGAACTGTCCACCGGGGCCCGGTTCGCCGAGCTGGCCCGCTGGTCGCAGGCCGAGCGCGACATGGCCGCGGAGACGATCTACCGGTTCGTGTTCCGCAGCCTGTACGAGGCGCACGCGTTCAACGGCGACCCGCACCCCGGCAACTACCTGTTCCACGGCGGCGGCCGGGTCACCTTCCTCGACTACGGGCTGGTCAAGCGCTTCACCGACGTCGAGCTCGGCCCGCTCATCCATATGGTCCGCAACCTTTGCGTGGACAACGACCCCGAAGCGTTCCGGCGGGCGATGGAGGAGGCGGGCTTCCTGGTCCGTGACGCTCCGCTGAGCACCGACGTGATCGTGGACCACATGGCCGTCTTCTACCAGCTGGTCCGCGAATCGGCGCCGCTGACCATCACCCCGGACTACGCGTCAGCCGTGGTGCGCCGCTTCTTCGACCTGCGCAGCCCGGTTGCTGCCTACGTGGCCATCCCCCGGTCCTATGTGATCTTGCAGCGCATCAACCTGGGCTTGTTCGCGCTGCTCGGCGAGTTGAACGCCACGGCGAACTGGCGGGCCATAGCCGAGGAGATCTGGCCGTTCGTCCGGGCCCCGGCGTCCACCCCGATCGGCGAGGACGAGGCCGCCTGGCTGGCCAGCCGCACCGGCTCCCGCTCCCTCGCCTAGGCACCCGGCCACCCGCCCCCGCTGCTGGCTGCATGCACGCTCGGCCTAGACACCCGCCGAACGATGCAAGATCATGGCGGCCGCCACGGCCCAGCGGCAGCCAGTAGGCTCACGGCGTGACAGAGCAACCCTCGCCCATGAGCTAGCCACCGAAACGCCGGGCTGCCGAGGGAGTCCGTTCGCCGGTTTGTCGGCACCGGCGCCTACCCTGGCGGCGTGACCGAGGAGGGCACCATGACGGAGGAGCGTGAGGCGCCGGCCGGATCGCAGGAACGGTACGAGGACCTGGTCGGCGCGCTGATCGGCACCGAAGGGGTGACCCCGCCGCGGGGCGGCAACGGGTTCGGCCGGTCCGCGCTGCAGTTCCGGGGCAAGATCTTCGCGATGCACGTGCGCGGCGCACTGGTGCTGAAGCTCCCGGCGGACCGGGTCGAGGCGCTGGTACGGGCCGGTGAGGGCGGCTATTTCGACGCGAACAAGGGCACGCCGATGCGGGAGTGGCTGAGCCTCGATCCCCGGTCCGCGCTGCCGTGGCTGCCGCTGGCCACCGAGGCGCTCGACTTCGCCCGCGCGGCTACGCGCCGGCGGTGAGCACCGCGCAGAGCCGGGCCACCGCCGTGCTGTAGGCGTGCCCGGGCGGCGTGGCGTACCCGACCACGAGCGCCGGGCCGCCGCCGTCGTGGCCGGGCAGGCAGTACTCGCCGAGCCCCTCGACGGCCAGGCCGTGCCGCGCGGCCCGGGCGACCAGGCTCTCCTCGTCCGCGCCGGGCGGCAGCCGGAGCAGTGCGTGCAGGCCGGCCGCGAGGCCGGTGACCTCCACCTGCGCCGCGCTGGCTCGCAGCGCGGCGACCAACCGGTCCCGGCGCCGCCGGTAGAGCAGCCGGACCCGGCGGACCTGCCGGTCGTAGGCACCGGAGTCGATGAACTCGGCCAGCGTGAGCTGATCCAGGCTGCTGCTCAGCCGGCCGGCCGCGGCCTTGACCGCCACGACCTCGTCCACCAGGCTGGCCGGGAGGACCAGCCAGCCGAGCCGCAGCCCGGGCGCGAGGCTCTTGCTGGCCGTGCCCGCGTAGACGACGTGCTCGGGGGCGAGCGCCTGCAGCGCGCCCACGGCGGGGCGGTCGTAGCGCAGTTCGCCGTCGTAGTCGTCCTCGACGATCACCGCGCCGGCCGCCGCGGCCCAGTCGGCGGCCCGCCGGCGCCGGGCCGGTGCCAGCGGCACGCCCAGCGGGAACTGGTGGGTGGGGGTGAGCAGCAGCGCGTCCGCCGCGCCGAGGCCGGCGGTCACGGCGCCGCCGTCGTCCACCGGTACCGCCGTCACCGCAAGCCCCGATTTTTCTGCAATACGCCAGTGCCGCCGGTACCCGAGTGCCTCGGCCGCGAGCGTGGTTGCCCCGCGGGCGCGAAGCGCCTCACACAGCAACTCCAGGCCCTGGGCGAAGCCCGCGCAGACCACCACCCGGTCCGGGGTGACCGCCACGCCACGGGCCCGGGCCAGGTACCCCGCCAGCGCGGTGCGCAACTGCGGCAGCCCGCGCGGGTCGGTGTAGCTCAGCGCCTGGTCCGGCGCCGCGGCCAGTGCCTTGCGGGCCGCGGCCAGCCACGCCTGCCGGGGGAAGGCGCTCACGTCCGGGACCCCGGTGCGCAGGTCGAAACGGGCCTGCCGGGCCGCCGCCGGGGGCCGCGCGCCCGCCGCGGCCGCCGGGGTGGGCGCGCGCTCGGCGACCCAGGTGCCCGACCCCTGGCGGGCCGCCAGCCAGCCCTCGGCGACGAGCTGCGCGTAGCAGGCGGCGACCGTGTTCCTGGCGATGCCCAGGTCCGTGGCCAGCGCACGGGAGGACGGCAGCCGGGTGCCCGGGCGCAGCCGGCCGCCGCGCACCGCCTCGCGCAGCGCGGACTCCAGGCCAGCCCGTACCCGCGGGCCGGCCAGGTCCAGGTGGAGGTCGATGCTCGAAATGGCCCAAGAATCTGACACGAGAGTGGACCTCACTAATGGGCTGATTCCTCCCTAGTGTGGGAGTGCAACGGCACAGCCAGCAAGAGCAAGGGAGCTCACCATGACCGCCACCACCGAGGTGCCCGTCCGGCTCGACTTCGACGCGCACGCCCCGGCGTTCCTCAGGGCACTGGCACACCTCGACAACGCCGCGACCAAGCAGCTCGACGGTGTGAACTTCGACCACCGGCTGCGGGAACTGGTCCGGATCCGGGCCTCACAGCTCAACGGGTGCGCGTACTGCATCGACATGCACACCAAGGACGCCCGCGCCGCCGGGGAGACCGAGCAGCGCATCTACGCGCTGCCCGCCTGGCGGGAGACGCCGTTCTTCACCGCGAGGGAGCGCGCCGCGCTCGCGTTCACCGAGTCGGTCACCCTGCTGGCGCAGACCCACGTGCCCGCCGAGGCCTACGCCGAGGTGGCCGCCGAATACTCGGCGGACGAGATCGCCGCGCTGGTCAGCCTCCTGGTCGCGATCAACGCCTGGAACACCGTGGGCGTCAGCACCAGGACCTGGGTGCCGGGAACGTACGAACTGTGAGGCACCCTCCGTCGCCCACAGGTGTCGCCCACAGGTATCGTCACGCCGCCGCCGGGCCGAACGCCGCATCGCTCCGCGATGCGGCTTCCCGACGGGGAGACTCTGCGGTTTCCGGGGGCAAGCCCGCGCTGGTCGCCGATGCCGGCGGGCCGGTCAACGCCATGGCCCGGCCCGGTGGCCCGTCGCTCGCGGAGCCGACCGCGACCGGGGTTGCCCGGATCACCTTCGGCGGCTCGCTGCACCAGCGCGCGACCCAGGACCTGGCCGCCTCCGCCCGCGCCCTGCGGGCGGAGGAGCCCGGCGCGGGGCCCCTCGTGAGCGGGTGATCGGGGCGCGGCCGGACCGGGCCTCAGCGGCAGGGCTCCCGGCCGCCGTCCAGGTTGCTGTTGAACAGGACGCCGTTGATGTTGGCGGCGTTGTCTCTGGCGCAGAACCTGGCCAGGGTCCCCGAATCGTATTCGGCGTTGCCGATCCATTTTCGGGCCGCCAGGAACGGCCGCAGCAGCCAGCACGTCTCGTACTGGTTGCACTGCTCGGTGATGACCCCCTGGGCGAGCGGCTCCATGTGATCCACGAACAGGACGCTGCCGGTATCGTCGAGGTTCTTGGCGATCCAGCCCAGCCCCCGCCGGTGCATGTACCCGGCGAGGCGGGCCAGGAAGCGCTCCTCGTCCGCCCGCGTGATGGTGAACCCGGTCCTGCCCTCGTTGTTCCCGAAGGTCTCGTCCAGATCGGTCTCCACCGCGTCGAAGCCCTTCCCGGCGCACTGCTTGCCGATCATCGACTCGATGATGGCCACCGCGGACGGGGCGCCCACGTTGATGAACCGCTCGGGGTAGCCGGGCAGCTTGCGGCCGAGGTCGCCGGCCGCCTTGAGCTGGGCGTAGTAGGTGGTCCGGAGGCCTTCCTGCGCGGCCGTGTAGTAGTTGCCCGCGGCCCCGGCCTCGATGTAGCAGATGACGTGGTCGCCGAGCCGGTGCAGGGCGGCGACGGTGGCCGCGGAGTTCTCGATGGCGTCGATGTCGTAGACGACGGGATCGTCCGCGGGAGACTGGTCGCCGTTGGCGGCGGTGACACCGGTGCCCATCATGTAGGAGTTACTGGTCACCAGCGGCTGGCCGAGTTCCCACATCCAGTCGGCGTGCTCGGGCGGCTGCCACACCCCGTCGCCCGGCCACACCCCGTCGCCCGGCCACGCCCCGTGGCGCTGCCACACCCCGTGGCGCTGCGGCATCGCGGCCGGCTCCCCGGAGCGCGCGAGCGGCACCGCAACGGCCCCTCTGGCCGCAACGGCCCCTCCGGCCGTGGCAGTACGGCCAGCGATCCCGGGTCCGGGCAGGGCCGCCAGCACGGCGATCGCGCAACCGAGCATCCGTGTTCCTGCCATCGTGGCCTCTCCCCCGCACCGTGTCACCAGGACAGCTAAGTCACATTAAGTAACTCTATACTAACTATTTGTTACGTACGCATGGCACGTCATGATCTTCGGTGGGCGATGACCGTACCGCCGGCCGGTGCCCGCGGGCCGGGTGAAGGATGGTGCCATGGCTGCGGACCGGCCGGGGTACCGGCTCTACCAGGACCTGGCGGAGTGGTGGCCGCTGATCTCACCGCCGGAGGAGTACGCCGAGGAGGCCGCGTTCGCCGGGCGGCTGCTCCGCGCGGCCGGCCGGCCGGTCCGCGAGGTGCTGGAACTGGGCAGCGGCGGCGGGCACTGCGCCAGCCACCTGGCGCCGTGGTTCACCATGACGCTGGTCGACCTCTCGCCCGGGATGCTGGCGGTGTCGCGGCGGCTCAACCCCGGTTGCGAACACGTCGAGGCCGACATGCGCACGGTCCGGCTGGGCCGGGACTTTGACGCGGTGTTCGTCCACGACGCGGTGGACTACATGACTACCGAGGCCGACCTGCGGCTGGTCATCGAGACCGCGTTCGCGCACTGCCGCCCCGGCGGCATCGCGGTGTTCGTGCCGGACCACACCACCGAGAACTTCGAGCCCGGCACCGGGTACGGCGGCACCGACGGCCCGGACGGCCGCGCGGCGCGGTACCTGGACTGGTCCTACGACCCGGATCCGGGCGACACCTGGACGCTCACGCAGTACGCGTTCCTGCTGCGGGAGCCCGGCGGGGAGGTCCGGGTGGTGCACGAGGCGCACCGGCTCGGCCTGTTCGGCCGCGGCACCTGGCTCCGGCTCCTGGGCGACGCCGGGTTCCGGGCTGCCGCGGTGACCGAGGAGACCACGGAGGACCGCGGGCCCCGGGAGTTCTTCACCGCCTCGCGGCCGCCGGGCCCGGCCGGGTAGCCGGGCCGGAGGCGGCGAACGCGCCCGGCCGGCGGGCAACACGCCGCGGCCGGCCACCGCCCCGGTGGCCGGGCGCACCCGCGGCCCGTGCAACGTGGTGCACGGCCCGCGCCGCGGCGATCAGTCGAACGGCCCCGGCTCGGGCAGCGCCATGGCACCGGCGGGCAGGTCCGGCAGCGGCCGCCGCGGCTCGCGCACCCCGGCGCCGGGCGGCCCGTTCCCGCCCCGGCCGCGCCGGCCGCCCGCCCGGGGCCTGATCCGGTCGAGGACCCACCGGGCGGGCGCGGTCAGCGCGATCCACACCGGGTTGGTCAGCACCCGCCACGCCACCCCCCAGCCCGGGGTGGCCACGGCGTAGGCGGCGCGGCCCGGGCCGGAGGACCGGACCACCACCCTGCGGCGCCGCACCCGGACCGGGTCGCGCCCCGCCGGCACCCCACGCAGGTAGTGCCGGTAGCGCCGGTTCACCAGTTCGCCGAACAGCAGGACGGCCGGCGCCGCCGCGACGACGAGCAGCGTCACCACGCCGAACGTCAGCACCCGGCCGGCCGCGCGCCAAGGCTTCATGTCTTTCAGTATGCGCCCTGGCAACGCTGCCATACGGCGGGCCATGGTCAGCCCCTGGCGAACGCGCGGCATGGTGCGCGGCCGGCCAACGACACCGCGCTCGTGACTAGCTGAACACCCGGTGGCGGCGGTGGATCGACTGCAGCACCCCGATGGCGATCATGTCGGCGAACAGGGCCGACCCGCCGTACGACACGAACGGCAGCGGCAGCCCGGTGACCGGGGCGATCCCGATCGTCATGCCGATGTTGATGAACGCCTGCACCGCGAACCAGATCGCGATCCCCGCGGCCACCAGCAGCCCGAACGCGTCGTCGGCGCGGGCCGCGATGCGCACCGCACGGAAGATCACCAAGCCCAGCAGCAACACGATGGCGGCGCAGCCGATGAACCCGAGTTCCTCGCCCGCCACGGCGAAGATGAAGTCGGTCCCCTGGAAGCTGTAGGAGCCGAGGAAGCTGCCGGCCGTGAGCTGGCCGTGGAACAGGCCCTGCCCGAACATCCCGCCGGAGCCGATGGCGATCTTGGCCTGGAAGGCCTGCCACCCGGTCCCGGTGGTGTTGGCCAGCGGGTGCAGGAACGAGGTGAGCCGCCCGACCTGGTAGGCCTTGAGCACGTGGAGCTTGAGCACCGCCACGACGCCCAGCGCCCCGGCGCCGGCGAGCACGGCCAGCCAGCGCAGCCCGACACCGGACAGCGCGATCATCCCCCCGCTGATGACCACCAGCACCACGACCACGCCGAGGTCCGGCTCGGCCAGCACCAGGCCGATCACCGGCACGGTGCAGGCCAGCGCGAGGCCCAGCGGCCCCGGGCCCGGCCGCGCCGACCGCTGGCCCGCCGCGCCGAAGATCAGGGCGATCATCATGATCAGGCCGATCTTCGCGTACTCGGACGGCTCGATCTGGAACCCGCCGGGCAGCGGAATCCAGGAGTGCGAGCCGAGGATCGTGGTGCCCAGCGGGCTGAGCACCACGAGCAATCCCAGGCACCCGGCCGCGTAGGCGAACGGCGCGAGCATCCGCAGGACCCGGTAGTCGATCAGCGTCACCGCGGCCATCATGATCAGCCCGATCACCACCACGAGAAGCTGCTTCTCCAGGTAGGCGTGCGGGTTGGCGCCCACCTGGGACAGCCCCGGCGCGGTCGCCGACCAGACCAGCAGGGTGCCGATCAGCGACAGCGCGAGCACGGCGAGCACGAGCATCCAGTCCACGTGCCGCAGCGTCGAGTCCCTGGCCAGGGCCCGCCGCCACAGGCTGGCCCGCCGCAGCGCGGGCACGGCCGTCTTGACCCCGCGGAAGCCGAGCGAAGGCCGGACCGGTTCGAGCGCGCGCAGGCCGGCGGTGCGGCCGCGGCCGAAGCTCATGTCATTGCCTCCCTCGCGGGCGCTCGGCCTGGGGCCTCGCATGGTCGTGCCGGAGGCGCGCGAAATGGCGGTACGGAAGGCACGGGGTCCCGGGGGCTTGCCCCCGGGACCAGCAGAGTCTCCCCGCCGGGACACACGTCGTGCCGGAGGCGCACCGGCAGATACTGCGGCGCCTGGGGCTGCCTGCGTCGTGCCGGAGGCGCGCAGGCCAGCACTATGCCGGAGGCGCGCAGGCCAGCACTATGCCGGAGGCGCACCGGCCGGCGCTGCGGCGCCTGGGGCTGCCTGCGTCGTGCCGGAGGCGCGCAGGCCAGCACTATGCCGCAGGCGCGCAGGCCAGCACTATGCCGGAGGCGCACCGGCAGATACTGCGGCGCCTGGGGCTGCCTGCGTCGTGCCGGAGGCGCGCAGGCCAGCACTATGCCGCAGGCGCGCAGGCCAGCACTATGCCGCAGGCGCGCAGGCCGGCGCTGCGGCGTTCGGCCCGGCGGCTGCGGTGTGGCGCTGCCGATGGCCGAGAGAAGCTTCGTTATCACCGGGCCCCCTTGTACCCCGGCGGGGCGGTGATCGCCCCGGTGGTGGAGATCACGGGCAGCGTGCGCGGGGCCTGCCCGCCCGGGAAGACCGCCTTGTGCCCTTCCAGCCCGTAGATCGAGTCCCAGATCTGCCGGGCGCACGGCGCGGACACGTCCGCACCCTCACCTGACTTCGGCACCATAACCACGACCACGTACTTGGGGTCGCTGGCGGGGGCGAACGACGCGAACACCGACGTGGCCTGGCCGCCGAAGATCTCCGCGGTGCCCGTCTTGGCCGCGATCTGGACCTTGTTGAGCGGGAACCCGTGGAAGGCGCCCGCGGCCGTGCCGCCCGTGACGACGCCCTCCAGCGCGTTCGTGAGGTAGCCGAGCCACCAGTGCGGCACCGGGAGGTGCCCCGCCACCGGCGGCGTGATCCGCTGGACGACCTTCCCCGCCGGGCTCAGCAGCGCCGCACCGATCCGGGGGGAGTACAAGGTGCCCCCGTTGGCGATCGCCGCGTAGGCGCTGGCGAGCTGCAGCGGGGTGACGGTCACATAGCCCTGGCCGATCGCGGCGATCGCGGCCTGGCCGGGCGTCCACTGGTACCCGGTCCGGCAGTCGTCATAGGCGATCTGCTGCACGTAGCTGCCATTGGCGTTGCCGTGCTTGCACCAGTAGTGCTTGTACTGTTTCCAGTAGTAGTACAGCCACTGCCGGGTGGGGATCGTGCCGGGCGACTGCTCCGGCAGGTCAATGCCGGGGGCGCGGCCGAATCCGAAGGCCAGTTCCATCTTCTGCATCTTTTGCACCGGCGCGTGCGAGTTGACCACGAAGTTCGCCCCGTAGTGGTCGTGCAGATACATCTGGTAGGCGATCTGGTAGAACACGGTGTCGCAGGACCAGACCAGCGCCGTGTGCAGCGACATGGGGCCGAGGTTGGCGGTGGTCCAGTTGTTGAACGTGTGGCCCGCGATCGTCACCGAGCCGGGGCAGCTGTAGGGGCCCGCGGTAGACATTCCGGCCGCGACCGCGGCCGAGGCCGAGGTGACCTTGAACGTGGAGCCGGGGCCGTACTCGCCCTGGGTGGCGCGGTTGAGGATCGGCTCACCGTGGGCGGAGCCGAACAGGTACCTGAACTCCCGGCTGGAGATGCCGCCGTTCCAGATGCTGGGGTCATAGCTCGGGTAGCTGGCCATCGCCAGCACCCGTCCCCTGGGGGTCATGACGACCGCGGCGCCGCTGGTGGCGCCGGTGTTGCCCTCGGCCTGCGCGCTGTGAAGGGCATTCACCAGGGCGTTGTAGGTGTCCGCCTCGAGCTGGGAGTTGAGGCTGGTCACCAGCGAGTCACCGGCCTGCGGGCTGGTCTGGTGGCGGATCGCGGTGACCGTGCCCGCCGCGTTGACGGTCAGCGTCTGCGTGCCTGGGATGCCGCGAAGCTGGCGGTCGTACTGCTCCTCCAGGCCGGCCTGGCCGACCAGGTCGACTCCGGAGAAGCCGGTCACCGGCAGGTGCCGCTGCGCCACCTCCTGCGGCGTGATCGGCTGCAGGTAACCCAGCATCTGCGCGGCGGCCGTGGCGTACGGCTGCACGTAGTGGGTGACCGGCTGGGCCTGCGCGGTCACCCCGGGGTAGTCGCCCTGGTTCTCCATGATCTGCAGCGCCACCGCGGCGCGCACCTGCTGCGCGACCGGGATCGGCTGGTACGGCGAGCCCTGCCAGCACGGCTGGGAGACCCCGGCGGTGCACAGCCGGATCTTCTGCTGCAGCAGGCTGTACTTCATGCCGAGCATGTGAGCCAGGCGCTGCAGCTCCGGGACGCCGCCACCGGGCTGCTGCGAGACCAGCGCGCGGTCGACCGACACGACCAGGGAGGTGTGGTTGTCGACCAGCGGCTGGCCCGCGTCGTCCAGGATCTGGCCCCGCACCGGCGGCACGATCACCGTCCTGACCTGGTCCTGTGTGGCCGCGCTCGCGTAGCTGCCGACGGTCATCACCTGCAGGTACCACAGCCGCCCGCCCAGCGAGAGCAGCAGCGCGGCCACCACCGCGTACAGCACCACCAGCCGCCGGCGTGCCGCCGGGATCATCGCCATCCTCCCTTGCCTAGCCGCGACAGCCTGCGCCGCCACCGGGGTGCGCGCGGCCCCGCGCCGCCACCGGGCGACCCGCCGAGCGCGCGCGTGGCCCGCTTCCACCGGGTGCGGGGCCGCCGGAACCTCGGGGCCGCGGTGCGCGGCGCCCGCGCGGGCTTGTGGCCGCGGGACCGGAACCGTGGGGCGGCGGCCGGGCCCCCGGCGGCGCTCCCGGCGCGCACGGCGGCACCGCTCGCGAACGAGCCGCGCCCCATCCGCCGCGTGCGCGCCTGCCTGCTCGGCCAGATCCGCAGGCCCAGCCGGCCGCCGGCGAGCCCGTCCGCGCGGCGCTTGCTGCCGAGCTTCAGCCGTGGCTCGCGCCTCTTGCGCCCCCGGGCCTGGCCGAGCGCCGACGGGCCGCCCGACAGCGCGGCGCCGCGCAGCCTGGCGGACCGGCCGGGCCAGCTCGGCGCCCGGGCGTCGAACGCCGCGCCCGACGGGGCCAGGCGCCGGTGGGCCACGATCGCCCCGTCACGGCGCCGCGACGAGCCCAGCCGCAGGCGGACGGTGGCCGGCGGCCGCGCGGGCTCGCGCGTGGCCGCCGCCGCGGCGGAGCCGGCCACGCCGCCGCGCAGGCGCAGCCGCAACGGGCGCCGCCGGTCCACCCACGCGCCGGACCGCTGGCCGGGCTGGCCGGCGCCGGCCCCGATCCAGCCGTCGGCGCGGTGCCCGGCGGCGGCCCGCAGCCGCGGTGACCGGCCCGCGCCGGTGTCGCGGACCGCGCCGGCCAGCAGCCCGCCGCCCGCCGCGGCCAGTTCCCGCCCGGTGAGCAGGCCCGCCGGTGCGCTGTCGGCCCCCGAGCGCGCGTACCCTCCGGCCAGCGCTAGCGCGTACAGCACGAACGGGCTGATCAGCAGGTCGTAGGTCACCGCGGCGGGGAGCACCTGCCGCGCCGCCTGCCAGGTGACGTCGGGGTCGCCGAAGATCAGCCCGGTCAGCGCGTACAGCACCTCACCGGCCGCGGCGCCCAGCGCCACGCCGGCCACCGGCAGCCAGGCGGATCGTTCCAGCGCCAGGCGCAACCGTCCGCAGCCGTAGCCGACCAGGCAGAACACCAGCGCGCTCTGCCCGAGCAGGCCGCTGGCCGGCGGGGCGATGTCCAGCGCGAGCCCGGCGGCGAACCCGATGACCGCGCCGTCCCGCGGGCCGCCGGACAGGGCCAGCGCCACGACGGTCACCAGTACCAGGTCGGGCCCGGCGCCGCCCGGGAACGGCACGTTGTTCAGCACGGTCACCTGGAGCAGCACCGCGGCCAGGATGGCGGCGGTGGCGAGCAGCGCCCGCCGCACGCTAGCCCCCTGTCCCGTACGCCGCGGTGGCGGTGGCGCCCGGGGTGGCCCCGGGCGACGGGGTGGCGGACGCGCCCGGCGACGCGCCGGTGCCCGCGGCGGCCGGGGACGGCGCCGGGCTGGACGGCCGGGGCGGGAGCACCGAGTCCCTCGGGTTGTGCCGTGGCGGCACGATCACCACGCCGACGACGCCCAGCGCCCCGTCGTCGGCGAACGGCCGCACGTAGGCGATCTTCGTCAGCGCGGTGGCGCTGGGCACCACGCGGGTGATCACGCCGACCGGGACCCCGGGCACGTAGGGCCGGCCGCCGACCGAGCCGAACGTCACCAGCTGCTGCCCCGGCGCCAACACGGCGTTGGCGTCGAAAACCTGCAGCCGCAGCGCCGCCGGCCCGGACTGGCTGTGGCCCAGCCCGGTCGCCGCCCCGATCTCCCCGGTGCCCGCGATCCGCACCCCGACGGTCGAGGCGGCGTCGGTGTCCAGCAGCACGGTGGCGGTGTGGCCGCTCACCCCCGTCACCGTGCCCACCAGGCCCGCGCCGTTTAGCACGGTCTCGTCCGGCTTGATGCCGTCGGCGCTGCCGGCGTCGATCGTGACCGTGTTCTCGTAGGCCGGGCCCGACGCGATCACGTTGGCCGCCACGATCCGGTACCGGCCACGCCCGGCCAGCTGGAGCAGCCTCTGCAGCTGCGCCGCCTCGGCCTTGCTGAGCCGGGCCTGGCTCAGCTCGCCGCGCAGCTGGACCACCTCGCGCTGCAGCGCGCTGATCGTGGCCCGGGAGCGCGCCGCGTTCCCGACGCTGCCCAGGAAGCCGGATACCGGCTGGGTGACGCCGCTGACGACGCTCTCCGCGGACCCGAAGAGCAGCCCGCCGAGCGCGCGCAGCCCGCGCACCGGCCCGGCGGAGGAGTTCCGTGCGTCGACCGTGATCAGTGCCAGGGCGGCGATGAGGAGCGCCGCCAGAACCAGGCGGGTCCGCCGAGTGTCGTGCACCGGGTCTCCTCAGTCATCGGCTTGCGTTGTCCGGCACTCCTGTCGGTGCGGCAGCCCACGGAAGGCCGCGGGTCAGCGTCTGGACTCCGGCACCAGTACCTGGCGGAGCGTGTCGAAGTCCTCCACGCACTTGCCGGTGCCCAGCACCACCGAATCGAGCGGGTTGTCGGCCACGTGGATGGGCATGCCCGTCTCCTCGCGCAGCCTCTCGTCGAGCCCGCGCAGCAGCGCGCCGCCACCGGTGAGCGCGATTCCGCGGTCCATCACGTCGCCGGCCAGTTCCGGTGGGCACTTGTCCAGCGTGGTCTTCACCGCGTCCACGATGAGCGCGAGCGGCTCCTCGATCGCGCGGCGGATCTCGTCGGCCGAGATCACGATCGTCTTGGGCAGGCCGCTGACCAGGTCGCGGCCGCGTATTTCAGCGTTCGGCTCGTCCGCCGACGGGTAGGCCGAACCCAGCGCCATCTTGATCTCCTCGGCGGTGCGCTCCCCGAGCATCAGGGAGTACTCCTTCTTGCCGAAGGTGATGATGGCCTGGTCCATTTCGTCGCCGCCGATGCGGATGGATTGCGAGGTCACGATCCCGCCGAGGGAGATGACCGCCACCTCGGTGGTGCCGCCGCCGATGTCCACGACCATGTTGCCGGTCGGCTCGTTCACCGGAAGGCCCGCCCCGATGGCCGCGGCCATCGGCTCCTCGATGATGTACACCCGCCGGGCGCCGGCCTGGTGGCCCGCCTCCTTCACCGCGCTCTGCTCGACCCCGGTGATCCCACTGGGCACCGCGACCACGACCCTGGGCTTGGCCAGGTGGCTGCGCTTGTGCACCTTCTGGATGAAGTAGCGCAGCATCCGCTCGGTCACGTCGAAGTCGGCGATGACACCGTCCTTCAGCGGCCGGACCGCCACGATGTTGCCGGGCGTCCGGCCGATCATCCGCTTGGCTTCGACCCCCACCGCGACGATCTGGCCGTTGTTCGTATTCAGGGCCACCACGGACGGTTCGTTCAGCACGATCCCGCGCCCGCGCACGTAGACGAGGGTGTTCGCGGTACCGAGGTCGACCGCCATGTCACGGCCCAGAAACGCCAGCGCGTTGCTCATGAGGAACGAGACCTTCCAACCAGGATGATGCCGGGTGAGCTGTGATTATGCGCCGAGGCTCACCGCCTGCGAGACTTCGGCGCGGCCTACGAGTCCTTCATCGACCACGGCCGGGCGGCCTAAACAAGGTCCGGGAAGAAGATCTTGATTTCCCTCTCGGCCGAGTCGGGCGAATCCGATCCGTGCACGATATTGTCCTGCACCTCCAACGCATAGTCACCGCGGATGGTGCCCGGCGACGCCTTCACCGGGTCGGTCGCCCCGGCCAGCGCGCGGAACGCCTCGATCGCGCGCGGTCCCTCCGCCACCAGGGCCACCAGTGGCCCCGAGGTGATGAAATCCACCAGCGAGCCGTAGAACGGCTTCGCCACGTGTTCCGCGTAATGTGCCTCCGCCAGGTCCCTGCCGACGGTCCGCAGGTCCATGGCCACGATGCGCAGCCCCTTGCGCTCGATCCTGGACAGGACCTCTCCGGTCAGGCCGCGGCGCACTCCGTCCGGCTTGATCAGGACCAGGGTGCGTTCAGACAACGTGCTTCCTCCTCATTTGGGGGCTTTTGACGCGCGCGGGCAGCCACACGAAGCGGGGAATGACAAGCAACGGTTACCGCGTCAATCCTACCGGCGCCGGCGCCTCACAGGCTGCCTTCCCTCCGGTCAAGACCGTCCCAAGACTCCCGCCACATAGCCGCCGGCCAGCACAGATGCGCTCATATTCCGGCAAACCGTCCGGCCGCGCGCCACTTCCATGATCTTGTGAGTCTGTACATGCATACGATGAACAGAATCACAAGATCATGGAACACGGCGCCTACGGCACCTGGTAGCGGCGGCCGAGCCAGATGGCGGTCAGCCACAGCGCCCCAAAGATCACGCCGAGCCCGTACATCGCCGGGACCACGGCCCCGGTCGCGATCAGGGCCGCCTGCAGCACGGTGCCGGCCACCAGCGCCCAGCGCTGCCCCGGCCTGCCGACCAGCCCGGCGATCACCAGCGCGCCGGCGGCCAGCACCCCGCCGGCCACCCCCGCCTCCCCCGCCCCGGTGTGCGCGATCGTGATGGCGACCGGGATGGCCAGCCCGATCACCACCGCCTCGAAGACCAGCACGGTCGCGCACAGCCGCCTCAAGGCGCCAGCTCCCCGGTGGTCCCGGCCGTGCCCGCGGCCCGCAGCAGCAGCCGCGCCTCGCCCGCGGTCGTCGTGGACCCGGTGATCAGGATCCCCGCGCCGCCCAGGCCGCCGGAGGCCTCGTCGGCCAGCGCGGCAGCGATGTCGATCGCATCGTCGAGCCGCGGCGCGGCGACGACCCGGTCCGGCCCGAACACCCCGGCCGCGAGCCGTTCCAGCTCGCCAGGGTCCATCGACCGTGCGGCCGCGTTCCTGGTCACCACCACGCTCGAGACGGCCGGCTCCAGCTCCTCGAGCATCCCGGGCACGTCCTTGTCGGCGCTCACCGCCAGCACCGCGATCAGGGTGCCGAAGCTGAACGCCTCGGTCACCGCCTCCGCGCTGGCGGCCATGCCGGCCGGGTTGTGCGCGGAGTCCACGATCACCACCGGGCTGCGCCGCACCACCTCCAGCCGACCGGGCGCGGTCATCGCCGCGAAGGCCGACCTGACCAGGTCCTCACCCAGCGGCCCGGCACCGGAGAGGGCCTCGGCCGCGGCCAGGGCGCAGGCCGAGTTCTGCGCCTGGTACGCGCCGAACAGCGGCAGCAGCAGGTCGGGGTAGCTGCCCTTCAGGCCGGATATCGCGAGCTGCTGCCCGCCGACGGCCAGGTCACGACCGGTCACCGCGAAGTCGATGCCCTCGGAGAGCACCGGCACCGCCACCTCTGCGGCCCGCCGCTCCAGCGCCGCGGCCGCCGCCTCGCTCTGCCTGGCCAGCACGGCCACCGCCCCGGGCTTGATGATGCCCGCCTTCTCGGTGGCGATCGCCGCCACGGTGTCGCCGAGGTAGGCGGTGTGGTCGAGGGCGACCGGGGTGACCACGGCTACCGCGCCGTCGGCGATGTTCGTGGCGTCCCAGGTGCCGCCCAGCCCCACCTCGACCACCGCGACGTCGACGGGGGCGTTCGCGAACGCGGCGAACGCCATCGCGGTGAGCATCTCGAAGAAGGACAGCCGCAGCGCCTGCTGCCCGTCGACCATCGCCGCGTACGGCGCGACGTCCTCGTAGGCGGCGACGAAGTCCTCGGCGGACAGGGGCTCGGAGTCGATGGAGATCCGCTCCCGCATCGACGACAGGTGCGGGCTGGTGTACAGGCCGGTGCGCAGCCCACGGGCGCGCAGCAGGGTCTCGATCATCCGCGCGGTGGAGGTCTTGCCGTTTGTGCCGGTGACGTGGATCACCGGGCACGCGCGCTGCGGGTCCCCGAGCAGCGCGGCCAGCGCCGCGATCCGCTCCAGCGTCGGCACGATCGCGTGCTCCGGGCGGCGGGAGTTTAGCTCCCGCTCGATCCGCAGCAGTTCAGTGTTCAAGCGTCGTCCCCCGGCAGGGCCGCCAGGCGGCCGGTGAGGCGGGTGATGCCGGCCTCGGCCGCGTCGAGCCGGTCCCGGGTCTTGGCCACCACCTCGGCGGGCGCCCGGTCCAGGAACGACTCGTTGGCCAGCTTGCGCCGCGCCTGTTCGGCCTCGGCACGGGCGGCGGCCAGGTCCTTCTCCATCCGCCGACGCTCGGCGGCGACGTCGATCGCGCCGGCGGTGTCCAGTTCCACCGTCACGCCCTCGGCCAGGACGGAGGCCGTGGGGCGGAACCCGGCACCCGGAGGGGCCAGGCGCAGCAGGGCGCGGATGCTCGCCTCCTGGCCGGCCAGCGCGCCGCCGGCCAGCCCGGTCAGCGCGGCGGGCACCTGCTGGCCGGGGCGCAGCCCCTGGTCCGAGCGGAACCTGCGGACCTCGGTCACCAGCCGCATCACCGAGGCGATCTCTGCCTCCGCCGCGGGGTCGCGCTGCCCGGGCGCGGGCGCCGCGCCCGGGCGCGGGCCCGGCCACGGCGCCGTCACCACGGTGTCGCCGCCGGTCAGCGCCGTCCACAGCTCCTCGGTGACGAACGGGATGACCGGGTGGAGCAGCCGCAGCAGCGCCTCGAGGACGTACCCGAGCACCTCGCGGGTGGTCTGGCCGGCCGGGCCGGGCAGCGCCGACTTGGCCAGCTCCAGGTACCAGTCGCAGACCTCGTCCCAGGCGAAGTGGTAGAGCGCCTCGCAGAGCTTGCCGAACTCGTAGTCCTCGAACAGCGCGTCGACCTCGGCGGTCACAGCGGCCAGCCGGGATAGGATCCACCGGTCGGCGACGGTCAGGCTGTCCGCCGCGGGCCGCGCGGCCGGCACCGTGGCGCCGTTGAGCAGGGCGAACCTGGTGGCGTTCCAGAGCTTGTTGCAGAAGTTCCTGGCGCCGGTGACCCATTCCTCGCTCACCGCGACGTCGCCGCCGGGGCTGGCGCCGCGGGCGAGGGTGAACCTGGTGGCGTCGGCGCCGAACCGGTCGATCCAGTCCAGCGGGTCCACGGTGTTGCCCCGCGACTTCGACATCTTCCGGCCGTGCGCGTCGCGCACCAGGCCGTGCAGCGCCACCACGCGGAACGGCACGGCCTGCGCCGGGTCGGCATCCTTCATCGCGTACAGGCCGAACATCATCATCCGGGCGACCCAGAAGAAAAGGATGTCGTAGCCGGTGACCAGCACGCTGGTCGGGTAGAAGCGGCGCAGGTCCGCGGTGTCGTCCGGCCAGCCGAGCGTGGAGAACGGCCACAGCGCGGAGGAGAACCAGGTGTCCAGCACGTCCGGGTCCTGCACCCAGCCCTCGCCCGGCGGCTCCTCCCCCGGGCCCACGCAGCGGACCTGGCCGTCGGCGGAGTACCAGACCGGGATCCGGTGCCCCCACCAGAGCTGGCGGCTGATGCACCAGTCGTGCATGTTGTCGACCCAGTCGAAGTAACGGCCGGCCATCTCGCCAGGGTGGATCCGCACCCGGCCGTCCCTGACCGCGTCCCCGGCCGCCTTAGCGAGCGGCTCGACCTTCACGAACCACTGGAGCGAGAGCCGCGGCTCCACAACCGTGCCGCACCGGCTGCAGTGCCCGACCGCGTGCAGGTACGGCCGGACCTCGGAGACGACCCTGCCGTCCTCGCGCAGTGCGGCGAGGACAGCGGGCCGCGCCTCGAACCGGTCCAGGCCCTGGAACGGCCCCGGCGCGGTGATCACCCCCCGCTCGTCCATGATGGTGCGGCTGGGCAGGCCGTGACGGCGGCCGATCTCGAAGTCGTCCGGGTCGTGCGCCGGGGTGACCTTCACCGCGCCGGTGCCGAACTCCGGGTCCACGTGCGGGTCGGCGACCACCGGGATGCGCCGGCCGGACAGCGGCAGTTCGACGTCCCGCCCGATCAGGTGCGCGTACCGCTGATCGTCCGGGTGGACCGCCACGGCGGTGTCGCCGAGCATGGTCTCCGCCCGGGTGGTCGCGACCACGACCGAGTCCGCCCCGTCCCCGTAGCGGAGCGAGACCAGCTCGCCCTCGGTCTCGTCGTGGTCTACCTCGATGTCCGACAGCGCGGTCAGGCAGCGCGGGCACCAGTTGATGATGCGCTCGGCGCGGTAGATGAGGCCGTCGTCGTAGAGCCGCTTGAAGATCGTCTGCACCGCGCGGGACAGGCCGGCGTCCATGGTGAACCGCTCACGGGACCAGTCCACGCTGTCGCCGAGCCTGCGCATCTGGCCGAGGATCTTCCCGCCGGAGGAGGCCTTCCACTGCCACACCCGCGCCACGAACGCCTCGCGCCCCAGGTCGTGCCGGGACAGGCCCTCTTTGGCGAGTTCCCGCTCGACCACGTTCTGGGTGGCGATGCCCGCGTGGTCCATGCCGGGCAGCCACAGCGTGACGTAGCCCTGCATTCGCCGCCGGCGGATCAGCGCGTCGATGAGCGTGTGGTCCAGGGCGTGGCCCATGTGCAGGGACCCGGTCACGTTCGGCGGCGGGATCACGATGCAGTACGCCGGGCCGGGCGCGCTCGCGTCCGCGGCGAACAGGCCGTTGTCCACCCACTCGTCGTAGCGCCGCGCCTCCACCTTGCCCGGCGCGTACTGCGGCGGAAGCTGGGTTCGCTGGTCTTCGGTCACGTCAGGTGAGTCTAGGGGCTTGGCGAGCCATCACGGCCGGGCAACGGTCACGGGCGCAAAGGGGGCTGGGGTCACGCCGGGCTGAGCACCCGCATGCCCGCAATCCGCGCTGCTGCCGACAGTTCAGCGTCGTAGATAGTCAACGATCTCCCCGCACGTCGGCGATGAGCCCCGCCGTGGTCTGGCCCACCTTCGTGCGCGGGATGCGCCGCAGGTCCACATGGCGGTCCCCCGTCTGCCGGACTTTGCCGGCAACGACCAACCGCTCGTACGGCGTGTGTGAAGGAGGAACAAGGATGGCCGCTACGGATCCATGGAGGGTGACCTCGATGATCTCGCCAGCCTGCACCGCCCGCAGCACCTCGGAACTGTTGAGCCGCAGCTCTCCGTCGGTGATTGCCCTCACAGGGGCTTCTCCGCGTCTGGCGCCCATCTCGCGCGGAGCGCGTCAGGCGCTCTTCTCGCGGGGGGTGCGGCGGTTGGTCACGCCGCGGGGGACCAGGGTGGGGTTCACGTGCTCCAGAACCACCGGCCCGGTGATCACCACCCGCTCCACGTCCTTGCGGCTGGGCACCTCGTACATGACCGACAGGAGCACCTCCTCCAGGATCGCCCGGAGCCCGCGGGCGCCGGTCCCGCGCAGGATCGCCTGGTCGGCGACGGCCTCCAGCGCGTCCGGGGTGAACTCCAGGTCCACGCCGTCCAGCTCGAACAGCCGCCGGTACTGCTTGACCAGCGCGTTCCTCGGCTCGGTGAGGATCCGGATCAGGGCTTCCCTGTCCAGGTTGTGCACGCTGGTGATGACCGGCAGGCGGCCCACGAACTCGGGGATCATGCCGAACTTCAGCAGGTCCTCCGGCATCACCTCGGCGAACGCGTCCGTCGTGGCGTTGTCGTTCTTGACCCGCAGCACGGCGCCGAAGCCCATGCCGCTCTTGCCGACGCGCTGCTCGATGATCCGCTCCAGGCCGGAGAACGACCCGCCGCAGATGAACAGCACGTTGGTGGTGTCGATCTGGATGAACTCCTGGTGCGGGTGCTTGCGGCCGCCCTGCGGCGGCACGGACGCGGTGGTGCCCTCCAGGATCTTCAGCAGGGCCTGCTGCACGCCCTCGCCGGAGACGTCCCGGGTGATCGAGGGGTTCTCGCTCTTGCGGGCGATCTTGTCGATCTCGTCGATGTAGATGATGCCCGTTTCGGCCTTCTTGACGTCGTACTCGGCCGCCTGGATGAGCTTGAGCAGGATGTTCTCGACATCCTCGCCCACGTAGCCCGCCTCGGTGAGCGCGGTCGCGTCGGCGATGGCGAACGGCACGTTGAGCAGCCGGGCCAGGGTCTGGGCGAGCAGCGTCTTGCCGGAGCCGGTCGGGCCGAGCAGCAGGATGTTCGACTTGGCCAGTTCCACGCCCTCGTCGCCGGCCCTGGTTGTGTCGCCGCCGGACTGGATCCGCTTGTAGTGGTTGTAGACCGCGACCGACAGCGCCTTCTTGGCCTTCTCCTGGCCGATCACGTAGGCGTCGAGGAACTCGTAGATCTCCCGCGGCTTGGGCAGGCTGTCCCACTGGAGTTCGGCCGGCTCGGCGAGCTCTTCCTCGATGATCTCGTTACAGAGGTCGATGCACTCGTCGCAGATGTACACGCCGGGGCCGGCGATGAGCTTCTTGACCTGCTTTTGGCTCTTCCCGCAGAACGAGCATTTGAGCAAGTCACCGCCGTCGCCAATGCGTGCCACCCAGTAACTCCGTTCATGCGGGGACCGCCGCAGCGGCCCGGCCACCACCAGGGAGCCCCGCCGCCGTCGGCTGGCCGTGGTCCACCCCGGTCGATCGAGCCCGTAGTGGAAACGGTACCTGCCGAAGGACCCTCATGCGAAGCCACCCGTCATCGGCGCGGCGGCCACAAAAGGGATTCAGCCGGGCATACTCCGGTACTGCCTACGACGACCCTACCTCGACACGGCGCTTCAGGTTCGTCAGAACGTCGTCCACGAGGCCGTACTCCTTCGCCTCTTCCGCCGAGAAGAACTTGTCCCGCTCGACGTCGCGGCGCACCTGCTCCTCATCCCGGCCGCTGTGCCTGGCGATGATGCGCTCCATCGAACTGCGCATCCGCAGGATCTCCCTGGCCTGGATCTCCAGGTCGCTGGACTGCCCGTAGCCACCCTCGGTGGCCGGCTGGTGCAGCAGGATGCGCGCGTTGGGCAGCGCCATGCGCTTGTCCTTGGTGCCTGCGGCGAGCAGCACCGCGGCCGCGGAGGCGGCCTGGCCGATGCAGACCGTCTGGATCTCCGGCTGGACGAACTGCATGGTGTCGTAGATCGCCATCATCGAGGTCACCGACCCGCCCGGCGAGTTGATGTACATCGTGATATCGCGGTCGGGGTCCATCGACTCCAGCGCGATGAGCTGTGCGATCACGTCGTTCGCCGAGGCGTCGTCGATCTGAACGCCGAGGAAGATGATGCGTTCCTCGAACAGCTTGTTGTACGGGTTCATCTCCTTGATCCCGTACGAGGTGCGCTCGATGAACGAGGGCAGCACGTAGCGCGCCTCCGCCAGGCGGGCCTGCGCGGGCGCGGCCGCCCGCGCCCCGGCGGGTCCGGCCAGGGGGGCCTGGGCCAGCGGCCGGTGGGATGTGCTCACGGTTGTTTCCTCCGCTCCGGTCCGGTGCTTCAGGAGACTGGCCCGGCCGAGGGGACCTCGACCGCGCTGCGGACCACCTGGTCGACGAAGCCGTAGTCCTTGGCCTCGTCGGCGGTGAACCACCGGTCGCGGTCGGAGTCGGTCTCGATCTGCTCGACGGTCTGCCCAGTGTGGAAGGCGATGCGCTCGGCCAGCGTTTTCTTGACGTAGATCATCTGCTCGGCCTGAATCCTGATGTCGGAGGCGGTGCCGCCGATGCCGCCGGAGGGCTGGTGCATCAGGATCTGCGCGTGCGGCAGGGCGTAGCGCTTCTTCGGGGCGCCGGCGCAAAGCAGGAACTGGCCCATGGACGCGGCCATGCCCATCGCGTAGGTGGCCACGTCGTTCGGCACGTACTGCATCACGTCGTAGATGGCCAGGCCGGCGCTGACCGAGCCGCCCGGTGAGTTGATGTACAGGCTGATGTCGGAGTGCGCGTCCTCGGCGGCGAGCAGGATCAGCTCGGCGCAGATCCGGTTCGCGATGTCGTCGTCCACCTGCTGGCCGAGGAACACGATCCGGTGCCGCAGCAGCCGCTGGAACAACTGGTCGCCCAGCGGCAGCAACGGCGCCTCCGCGGTGCGCGCCAGGATCTCCGCGACCTGGCCGTCGCTGGGCGTCACGCCCGCGATGCCGTTCCTGACCGCCTCCGCGCGCCGTGCCGCGTCACTCACGGTGCTCCTCCTCGTTCCTGCGCTGTGCCGCGCTGTGACCACAGTCCTCTCCCGACCATGTCGTCCGCCGGTGGCGCCCGTTTCGCCCGGGTATCGCCCCGGCTGCCGTCCCGGTTTCGCGCCGGGCCGTTGACCTTGACCATAACGCTGGCGCGAACGTCAAACGTCCCCGGTGACGGCCTGTTCGCTGTCGGCGCACGCGCGGGGCGCACGCGCGGTGGGTGCCAGCAGCCACCACGGTGGTGGCGCCGGGGCCGCCGGCCCGGCGCCGGCTACTCCCCGGCGCCCTCGTCCCCGTGGGTGTCCTCCCCGCCGGCGCCCTCTCCTGCGCCGTCCTCGCCGTCCTCGCCGTCGGCGCCTGCCGCCGCGGCCGCCTTGATGTCCACCGGGCGGCCGGCCTCGTCGGTGACCGGTACCTGCTCGGTGAGCAGCCGCAGCGCCTTGCCGCGCAGTACCTCCGAGGCGGCCATGCCGAGCTGGCCCCGGTCCACGATCTCCTTGGCCAGCCGGTCCGGCGGCACCCCGATGCGGTAGGCCTGCTCCACGATGTAGGCGTTCAGCTCGTCCTGCTCCACCTTCAGGTCGTTGGCGCTGGCCAGCTCGTCCAGCACGAAGCTGGCCTTCACCGACCGGCGCGCGTCGGCGGTGATCTCGGCCTGCAGGTCGACGTCGCTGATGCCGCGGGCCTCCAGGTAGTCCTCCCTGGTGGTGCCGGACCGCTCCAGCTGCTCGTCAAGCGAGCCCTGCCGCCCCTCGACCTCCGACTCCACCAGCCGGTCGGGCAGCGGGATATCGAGCCGGGCGAGGACGGCGTCCAGCGCGCGGTCCCTGGCCTGGCCCACCTGCGCGAGCCGCTTGACCTGCTCGAGCCGCCCGCGGGTGCCGGCCCGGAACTCGCCGAGCGTGTCGTACTCGCTGGCCGACTGGGCGAACTCGTCGTCGAGTTCGGGGAGTTCCTTGACCTTGACGCTGTGCACGGTGATCGATACGTCGGCTTCCTCCCCCGCGTGCTCACCGCCGGCCAGCTCCGCGGTGAACGTGGTGGCGTCGCCCGCGGACATCCCGGTCAGGGCCTCGTCCAGGCCGTCCAGCATGGTGCCGCTGCCTACCTGGTAGGAGATGCCGCTGGCCTGCGCGTCATCGACCAGCTTGCCGCCGACCGACGCGGACAGGTCGATCGACACGTAGTCACCCTCGGCGGCCGGACGGTCCACGCTCGTCAGCGAGGCGAACCGCTCCCGCAGGTCGCTGAGGAACTCTTCCACCTCGTCGGGGCCCACCTCCGCGTTCTCCACCGTGACCGGGATCGTGGACAGGTCGGGCAGCTCGAACCTGGGCCGGACGTCCACCTCGGCGGTGAAGGCAAGCTGCTGCCCGTCGTCCAGCCTGGTGATCTCCAGGTCGGGCTGGCCCAGGGCGCGGATCTCGCGGTCCTCAAGCGCCTTCCCGTACAGCTGCGGGACCGCGTCGTTGATCGCCTGCTCGAGCACCGCACCCCGGCCCAGCCGCTGGTCGATGACCCGCGGCGGGACGTGGCCGGGACGGAACCCGGGGATCCGGGCCTGCTTGCTCACCTCGCGGTAAGCCTTGTCGAGGCTGGGCTTCAGCTCCTCGAAGGGAACCTCGATGGTCAGCTTGACCCGGGTCGGGCTGAGCTCCTCGACATCGGTCTTCACGGCGGCGTCACTCCCTGGTCGCCTGCGCGCTGATCGCCTGCGCGGCATGTCATTGGGGCGGGGTGGTGGGGTCGGGCTAATACTGTGGTCGGCTGCGCGGCGCCACGGCGGTCCGGTGCGGGCCACGCCGCTCGTACCAGCTACGCCGGCCAAGTCTAGGGCAGCCGCAGCCGCCGGCAGGCCACGCTTTCCGCCGGGGCCGGGCCAGGTCTCGCCGCCGTTGGCGCGCTTTCCGGCGGCCCCGGGCACCACGGCGGCGCCGGCCGCCCACGGCGCCGGCCCGGGCGCGGCCGCGGCGCCCGTCCCGCCGGGTACCGGCGCCCGGGCAGCGGGCCGCGGTTCACCCGCTCAGGGTGGTGCAGATTTGGGCTCTGAACTGGGAAGATAGTGTCGACGCGAGGGCCGGGGGAGGAGGGGCGCCGATGACCTCTCCGCGCGCCCGCGCGGCACCCGGGCCGCTGCCCGGCTTGCTTGCCGCCCGCGGCACCCTGCGGCTCACCCTGGCCGGTGCCGCCGCCATCCTGGCCCTCGGCCTGCTCCTTCTTTTTTGGCCAAACGATTCGCTCGACGTCATCGCCGTCCTGACCGGCACCGCCCTCCTGGTGACCGGCGCGCTGCGGCTGGTGCACGCCGCGGCCGCTGGCGGCGAGCCCGGCGCCCGCCGTTCCGGGAACGTGCTGACCGGGATCCTCGCCGCGCTCGCCGGGATCTACTGCCTGGGCGATCTTGAGACGACCGTGGTTCTGCTGTCGCTGGTGGTCGGGCTGTTCTGGGCCATGCACGGGCTGGTGGACCTGGTCGCGGCCAGCAGCCCGGGGCCGGGCCGGGCGCTGACCGGGACGGCCGGGGCGCTCGGCCTGCTGGCCGGGCTGATCGTGATCTTCTGGCCGGCGGTGACCGCGCAGGTCCTGGCGGCGGTGATGGGGGCCTGGCTGGCCTGCGACGGGATCCTGATCGCGGCGACCGCCCTGTACCTGCGCCGCGTCGCCAGGGCGTCCGCCGGAGGCACGTTAGGCACGGCCACCGTCCTGGCCACGGGGTAACAGCAGGCCCAGCCGGCGCCCGCGGGCGATCGCGTCCCGGCGGGACCGGACGCCAAGCTTCCGGTAGGCCGAGCGCAGGTGGGTCTTGACGGTGTTGACCGACAGGAACAGCGCCTCGGAGATCTCCTCGTTGGTCATGTGCGAGGGCAGGAAGCGGAGCACCGCGCGCTCGCTGTCGGTCAGCGGCACGCCCGCCTGCCCGGCCGCGCCGGCCAGCCGGGGCCCGCAGCCGTCGAACCGCTCCAGCACCCGCCCGATGAAGCCGGCGTACCGGCTGGTCGGCGGCACGAGCACGGTGACCGCCGCGCGGACCGCGAGGCCGCCGTCCAGGAACACCCGGTAGGCGTCCTCCGGCTCGGCCAGCCCCAGCGCCTCCCCGACCTGCGCCGCCGCCCGCGCCACCTCCCCCAGGCGGCGGTGGGCCACCGCCGCCGCGAGCAGCGCGCGGGTCCGCTCGTGCACGGTCAGGGCACCGGCCCCGCCGAGGCAGGCGGCCGCCGCGTCGCGCGCGACGGCGAAGTCGCCCTCGGCCAGCAGCAGGCCGGCGCGGGCCAGCAGCAGGCCGGCGCGGGCCGCCTGCGCGCCGTCCCCGGCGAGGCCCGGTTCGCCGGGGCCGCACCGGTCCTCGCCCGCCGCGCGGAGCAGCGCGCGGGCGTGGCCGAGGTCGCCGGCCCGCAGGGCGGTCTCCGCCTCGGCGACGGCCGCCGCGCGGAGCAGGCCCGCGCCGGCCGGTGCCGGGCCCTCACGCAGCCGGGAGAGCGCCGCGCGGGCCGCGCCCGGGTCGCCGCCGGCGAGCAGCACCCTGGCCTGGAGCAGCGCCCCGAGGACCGGCACGGACGGCTCCCCGGGCAGGTGACCCGCCCGCCCGCCGTCGGCCTCGTCGAGCAGCCGCTGCGCCGCGAGCAGATCGTCCCTGGCCAGGCTCACCTGTGCGGCGCCGAGGGCGGCCAGGCAGGCGTCCTCCGGCGTGCCGGGGATGGCCTCGGTGCGCACGTCGTCGGCGGCCTGCTGGGCCACCGACAGCTCCCCGGCGCAGGCCAGCGCGAGCGCGCGCCAGGCACGGGCCCTGGCCCGGAGCGGGTCAAGCCCGCCGGTGCTCAGCTGGCGGTCGGCGTGCCGCAGCGCCCGGGCCGCCGCCGCGATGTCCCAGCAGTGCAGGCTGGCGCAGCCCAGTGCGAACCAGAGCAGCCCGGCGGCGCGGTGCTCGTCCCGGGTGGCCGCCGAGTCCTGGGCCGGGCCGGCCAGTGCCCAGCCGGACCTGATGAGCGCCGGATCCCGGCGCGACCGCTCGGCCTCGCGCAGGATGCGCAGCGCGGCCAGGGCGGGCTCGACCACCCGGCGGGTGCCGGCGGCCGCGCGCTGCAGCGCGCGGCCGGCGCTGTCCAGGTAGGCCGCCGCGCCCTCGGCGTCGCCGCGCCACAGCCGGGCGACGGCCCAGGCCGCGGCGGCGGCCGCCGCGGGGGCCTGGTCGGCGGGGAAGAGCCCGAGCACCGCCTCCAGGGGCCGCGGGCCGTCCGACATCACGATCGCGATCGCGGAGCCGGCCAGCACGCCGGTGGCCTGGTCCCAGTCCCCGGCGCTGACCGCCGCGCGCACCGCGTCCAGCGCCCGGCCCTGCGCGGCGTACCAGCGCGCCGCCCGGCCGAGCAGCACCGGGACCTCGTGCGGGAACTCCCGGTGCAGTTCGGCGCTGAGCACCTCGCGCAGCATCGGGTGGCACCGGTACCCGCGGGCCGGCCCGTCCAGCCGGTCCACCAGGCAGTTCTCCCTGCTCAGCCGCGCCAGCGTGGCCGCGCTGCCGGTCCGGCCGCAGATCGCGTCGGCCAGGTCGCCGGACACCTCGCCGACGACCGCGGTCCTGGTCAGCAGGGCCCTGGCATCGGGTTCCTGCCGGCCGAGCACCTCGTCCCACAGGTACTCGGTCACCAGCGGGCCGGGCCCGGCCGGGCCGGGCCCGGCGGAGCGGGAGGTGCCGCCGGGCGCCCCGCTGCCCCGGTCCGCCTGCATCGCGGCGAGCCTGATCCCGGCCATCCAGCCCTCGGTGCGCCGCAGTATCTCGCGGCGCTCGGCGGCGCTCACGTCCATGCCGAGCATCTCGAAGTAGGCGTCCGCCTCGTCGGCGGTGCAGGCCAGGTCGGCGGCGCCGATGTCGGCCAGGTCCCCGGACACCCGCAGCCGTGCCAGCGACAGTGCGGGCGGGCGGCGGGCGGACAGCACCAGCCGCAGCGCCGGCGGCGCGTGCCGGAGCAGCACGTCAAGGCCGTTGAGGACGCCGGGATCGGTGGCCTCGTGCACGTCGTCGAGCACCAGGACCACCGGCTGCGCGAACGCCTGGGCGGCCGCCACCAGCCGCAGCGGGAACCCGTCCGGCCCGGTGTCCTCCAGCACCCGCAGGGCCTGCGGCGACGCCGGCCGCACCCGGGTCACGCTGGCGCAGACGTAGGCCCAGAACCAGTCCTGCCGGTCCGCGGGGTCCACGGTGACCCAGATCACCCGCCCGGCGGCGGGGCGCTGCGCCGCCCACGACGCGCACGCGACGGTCTTCCCGGCGCCGGGGGGCCCGGACACCAGCGTGACCCGGCACCGGGCGGCCCGGTCGAGCAGGGCATGTACCCGCCGCCGTGGCAGGACGGGGAAGGTGAGGTGCGGTATCCGGAGCTTGCCGTCGAGGAGCGGCGGATCGGGGCGCTCGGTGTGGCCACCCCCGCCATGCACCATCGTGCTACCGATCGTGTCAGTCATCGATGTCCCCCCGCGGCGGCCAGCCAGCCCGGATGCACCGGATGCCGGGGATGCCCGGGATGCCGGGCGCGGGGGAAGTCGGCCAGGCCGGAAAGGCGCTCCCCCGCCCCATCGGATGCGAATGCGCTGGCCATAGGCCTTTGCTGGCTACTACCCCCGCTGAGGTGTATCAACACACCGTCACGGTTTGCTTACAGAGCGCCGGTAAACGTGCCGTTCCTCCCGCCACGGCACGAGCCCGCGGCCGCATCACCGGCTGAGGTGGCTCAGGAGTAGGCGCGGAACGCGGGCCAGGCCGCCGCCCAGGACGATCGCAGCCCGGTGGCCACGTAGATCCGCGCGCCCTGCTCGTCGTCGCTGACGCCCAGCCCGTTCCAGAACCTGGCGGCGAGGGCGACGTGCCGGAACTCGCGGTGCAGGAACGCCGGGTCCAGGTTCACCGCGATCGCGGCGGTGCGGGTGGCCGGCGGCGGCCCCCACAGCCAGAAGTTGTTTGCGCCGCTGTACACCCCGGGCAGCCCGAACCCCGGCCCGTACCGGTCGATCGCGCCGGCCTCGCCGTAGTTGCCGGTGAGGATCGTGGTGTGCCGCCGCTGCGCGGCCGGCAGCGCGTGGTACTCGCGGGAGACCAGCGCCACCAGCTTCGGCCAGGCGATCTCCTCGCCCAGGTCATAGTTGATCTTCTGGAGCGGCACCGTGTGCAGCGCCCTGGCGGGCAGCACCGACAGCGTCACGGGCGCGGCGACCACCGCACCGGCCACGATCGCGGCGGCCATCGCCGCGGCGGGCCGGACCCGCCCGGCCAGCGGCCGGCGCGCCGCCAGCCACCCCTCGAGCGGCACGCAGCCGGCGGCGAGCAGGAACGTGTACGCGGCGCCCGGGTAGTACGCCTTGCCGCCGAGAACGAACTGCGCCCCGATCGCGGCCACGCAGGCGATGCCCACCGGGCGGAACGGCCGGGCCGCGGCGCTGCGCACCGACCAGATCGCGCCGCTGGCCCAGACCGGCACCAGCACCGGCCCCGTGTAGAGCACCTGCGCCACCCAGTAGACGGCCCGGTTATGCCCGGCCTGGCCCTGCAGCGCGCGGAACACGTCGATGCTGGGCCAGCCGTGCGCCGCCTGCCACAGCAGGTCCGGCGCGGCGAGCGCGGCCGCGATCAGGCAGCCGGCCAGCAGGTACCGGCTGCGCAGCAGGCGCCGGGCGCCGGTGGCGCCAAACCCGGCGGCGAGCCCGGCGACGCAGAACGCGATGTTCCACTTGGCCTCGCTGGCCACCCCTACGCATGAGCCGACCGCCAGCCACCACCGCGGGTCCCGGCTGGCCAGCAGCTTCGCCGTCAGCAGCAGGGTGACCGCCCAGCAGGCGAAGTCCGGCGCGGTGGTCGTCAGTTCGTGCATGGCGCCGAGGTACTCGCCGCAGGCCGCGGCGCCGAGCGCGGCGAGAAGTTGCCCGGTCCGGCCCGCGCCCAGGATCCGGCTCATGGCGGCGGTCAGCACCACCAGGGCCGCGAGCCCGAGCGCGGGCACCGCCCGCAGCGCGACGAGGGTGTTCCCGCCCGCGGCCGCGGCGAGCCGGGCCAGCAGTGGGGTCAGCGGCGGCTGGTCGACGTAGCCGAAGGCCAGGTGGTGCCCGGCCGCGAGGAAGTAAAGCTCGTCACGGACGTAGCCGTAGCGCGCGCTGACGGCCAGCTCCACCGCGAACGCCGCCACCGCGATGGCCGCGATGCCCCGCCACGGGGCACGCCCGGCGCCTGCCGCAGGCTGGGGGGTGAGCCGCCGGGGCGCCGCCAGCCCCGCGGTACCACCGCCCGCGAGCGCCATGTCCGCCGCCGCGGGCGGCCGCCGGGGTTCACTCGTCAGGTGCATACCAGAATCGTCGCGTTACGCGGGCCCGGCGCGCATCGGGCGCCGGGGCGATTCACCGGCTCCGCCGCAGGGCCGGCGCCGGGGCCGGGCGGGCCCGTCGTTCCACCGCACGGAGGAGTGGCCGGCTCCCCCGGGCGGAGGAACCGGCGGGTATCCCAGGGCGGGGAACCCAGGGCGCCGGCCGGGGCCCGGTCACGTCCGCGCGGCGGGCGTGCCAGGATCGGGAGGGGACATCGAGGCAGGAGGAGAAACCATGGCGGCTGACCGCGTCGACGCGCTGGTGATCTTCGGCGCGACCGGTGACCTGGCGAAGCTGGAGACGTTCCCGGCCCTGGTGGGCCTGGTCCAGCGCGGCGTGCTGGACGTGCCGGTGGTCGGCGTGGCGAACAGCGGCTGGGGCCTGGACCAGTTCCGCGACTACGCCGCCGCCTCGCTCAAGCTCAACAACATGGACCCGGGCAGCCCGGCGGCCCGCACGATGCTCGGGCTGCTCCGCTACGTGGACGGCGACCTCGGCGACGACGCCACCTACCAGGCCATGTCGCGCGAGGTCGGCGACGGCAAGCGTTTGCTGTTCTACCTGGAGGTGCCGCCGCCGTTGTTCGGCCGGATCGCGGAGGGCATCGCCAGGGCCGGCCGGGCCGACGGGGCCAGGGTCATGGTGGAGAAGCCGTTCGGCTCCGACCTGGCCAGCGCCCGCAAGCTCAACGAGCAGATGCACCGGTACTTCGCCGAGGAGAACATCTACCGGGTGGACCACTGGCTGGGCCTGGACCCGGTCGAGAACGTGCTGTTCGCCCGGTTCACCAACGCGGTCATCGAGCCGCTGCTCAACCGCGACCACGCGGAGAGCATCCAGATCACCATGGCCGAGGCGTTCGACGTGTCCGACCGCGGCCGGTTCTACGACGGCACCGGCGCGATCAGGGACGTGGTGCAGAACCACATGCTCCAGGTGCTCGCCACCGTGATGGCCGACCCGCCAGACGGGCAGGGGCTCAGCCAGTGGCGCGATGCCAAGGCGCGGCTGGTCGCCTCGCTCACCCCGCTCACGCCCGAGACCACCGTGCGCGGGCAGTACGAGGGCTACCTGGACGTCCAGGGCGTGGCGCCGCACTCCACCACGGAGACGTTCGCCGCCGTCCGGCTCATGGCCGACAGCTGGCGCTGGGCCGGCGTGCCGATCCTGATCCGGGCGGGCAAGTGCCTGCCGGTCACCGCCACCGAGGTCACCGTGCGGTTCCGCCGCCCGCCGCGGGACATCTTCGGCCTGGCGCCGCTGCCGCCCTCGAACGAGCTGCGCTTCCGGGTGCACCCCGAAACCAGGGTCAGCCTCACCCTGGCCGGCAAGAAGCCAGGCGCCGGCTGGGAACCGCAGATCGACGAGCTCGCGTTCAACCAGCAGCCCGGCGAGGACATGCGCCCCTACGACCGGCTGATCGGCGCCGCCCTGGACGGGGACCGGTGGCTGTTCGCCGAGCAGGCCACCGTCGAGGCGGCCTGGCGGGTGGTGGACCCGGTGCTCGGCGACGTGACCCCGGCGCACCCCTACGCCAGGGGCACCTGGGGCCCCAAGGAGGCCGACCGGCTGCTGCCGCGCCGGGACGCCTGGCACGACCCTTCCTGACCGGCGCGCCGCCCGCCAGCGCCTTGCCGGGGGACGTTCCGCCACCTCGCCAGGAAAAATTGTGGTTGGTGGCACTCCACCGACAAAGAACGTGTTGCGGCGAATGGGACAATCCGGTCACCGCTGGTCAGGGTCGGCGCTTGGTCATCAAGTGGACGGTCGCGCTCTGACACATCGCTTCGCCGTTTGTGGTCGTTGGCGTAATCGCCCGCCAACGCCGCGGACCAGCCGTCGCGCCTGCGCGCATACCTTTGCCTGACTGCCCCTGCCGGTGAGACGCTCTGTGTCAGCTAAGTCACCGTTCTAGTGCCATCCGTTGATGGTGCCTGAGCGTCGTCAAAGTGAGGCGTTTGTCCCTGATGGTGCACTGCAGAGGTGCTATGGGTATCGGGTGGCGTGGGTTTCGCAGGTTTGGCCAGGCGGTGGCGGTTGCCGCGGCGATGGCGTTGCTTTGTGCCGCTGGCTTGCCGGGCGGTGGCGCGCGGCAGGCCGCGGGCCCGGCTCGTGCGCCTGTGATCACCCCGGCTTTTGCCAGCGCTTCCGGGGCCGGTCACGTGAGGATCTTCCCCGGTCTCTACATCGCGGGAGGGATCACGGCCGGCCCGGACGGGGCGCTGTGGTTCACCAACGGCGACTCGATTGGGCGGATCACCACCACCGGAAGGTTCGCCGCCTACACCGGCGCGGGCATCAGTTCCGCGGCCGACATCACGGCCGGGCCGGACGGGGCGCTGTGGTTCACCAGCACCTTCAACGACAGGATCGGACGGATTACCACGACCGGAAAGGTCACCAGCTACACCGGCCCTGGCATCAACCGCCCGGCGGGAATCACGGCCGGCCCGGACGGGGCGCTGTGGTTCACCAACAGCGGCAGCAACTCGATCGGGCGGATCACCACCACCGGGAAGATCATCATCTACTCCAACTCTGGCATCAGCTTCCCGTCCGCGATCACGGCCGGCCCGGACGGGGCGCTGTGGTTCACCAACACCGGCAGCAACTCGATCGGGCGGATCACCACCACCGGGAAGGTCGCCTTCTACTCCAGTCCCAACGGCAGCATCGACCAGCCAAGCGCGATCACGGCCGGGCCGGACGGGGCGCTCTGGTTCACCAACGACGGCGTCGGGGCGGGCGCGTCGATCGGGCGGATCACCACTACCGGGACGGTTACCAGCTACACCGGCACCGGCGTCAGCGACCCGTCAGGGATCACGGCCGGCCCGGACGGGGCGCTGTGGTTCACCAACTACGGCAACGGCTTGATCGGGCGGATCACCACCAGCGGGAAGATCACCAGCTTCCCCGGCACCGGCCCTCGCGGCCTACAGGGAATCACGGCCGGCCCGGACGGGGCGCTGTGGTTCGCCAACTACGGCTCGATTGGGCGGATTACCACCGCCGGCGCGGTCACCAGCTACCCCGGCCCCGACATTCGTGGCCCGGGCGGGATCACGGCCGGGCCGGACGGTGCGCTGTGGTTCACCAACTTCCTGGACAACACGATCGGCAGGATCACCACTACCGGGAAAGTCACCAGCTACACCGGCCCCAGCGTCAGCGGCCCGGGCGGGATCACGGCCGGCCCGGACGGGGCGCTGTGGTTTACCAGCCCCGGCAGCGGCTCGATCGGACGGATCACCACCACCGGGAAAGTCACCAGCTACACCGGCACCGGCATCAACGGCCCAAACGGGATCACGTCCGGCCCGGACGGCGCGCTGTGGTTCACCAACTACGGCAACAACACGATCGGCAGGATCACCACCAGCGGGAAGGTCACCAGCTACACCGGCACCGGCATCCGCCGCCCGGCCCAGATCACGGCCGGCCCGGACGGCGCGCTGTGGTTCACCAACTACGGCAACAACACGATCGGCAGGATCACCACCCGCGGGAAGGTCACCAGCTACACCGGCATCGGCATCAATGGTCCGGGCGGGATCACGGCCGGCCCGGACGGGGCGCTGTGGTTCACCAACTTCCAGGACGGCTCGATCGGGCGGATCACCACCACCGGAAAGATCACCATCTACCACCACACCGGCATCAACGCCCCGGCCCGGATCACGGCCGGCCCCGACGGGGCCCTGTGGTTCACCAACGACACCAACAACTCCGGCTCGATCGGGCGGATCACCACCACCGGAAATGTCACCATCTACACCGCACCCGGCATCAACGCCCCGGTGGGGATCACGGCCGGCCCGGACGGGACGCTGTGGTTCGCCAACAGCGGCAACAACTCGATCGGGCGGATAACCACCATCGTTACCCCGCCGACCAGAAGCTTCACGGCAGCCCGCAGGTTCCTATCAAGCGCTCTCGCCGCGAGGCGATTGTCGTCGTTGGCCCAGCCACTACCGAAGAGTGTGGGTGGAGTGCCAACAACCACATACGGTGCCCGACGCCCGCCCTCCCTGCAGTCACGGCAACATCAGCAAGCGCAACAGCCCCGGCAGCCGGCGCTGTGATCACGGGAGTGCTTCCGATAGGTGGGCCGGATCCCTATGATCTCAATCCGGCCAGCGGGAGCGCCCACGCCGGCAACGTGGTGATGGTCTTATTTGCCCCGATCTGGGGTTTGGCGGGCGCCGCAGACTCTGTAGCCGGGCGGGCGCCCCCGTGGTCAGCCCGCGGGCGGCCAGGCGGTGCCGGTGATCTGCTGATACGCCTCGATGTAGCGCTGCCGGGTGGCCTCGACGATGTCCGGCGGGATGGCCGGGCCGGGGGCGGTCCTGTCCCAGCCGAGGGTCTGCGACCAGTCGCGGACCACCTGCTTGTCGAACGCGTACTGGGGGCGCCCCGGCTGCCACGACGCAGCGGGCCAGAAACGCGAGGAGTCGGAGGTGAGCGCCTCGTCGGCGAGCACCAGCGTCCCGCCCGGCGCCCGGCCGAACTCCAGTTTCGTGTCGGCGATGATGATGCCGCGGCGCAGCGCGATGTCGTGCCCCCGGCGGTACACCTCGAGCGTGATCCGGCGCAGGTCCGCCGCGGTCTCCGCGCCGACGGCCGCGGCGAGGCCGGCGAAGGCCATGGGCTCGTCGTGCCGGCCGGCCGGGGCCTTGGTGGTCGGGGTGAACAGCGGTTCCGGCAGCCGGGAACCCTCGGCCAGGCCGGCCGGCAGGGGTATGCCGTGCAGCGCCCCGGTCGCCCGGTAGGCGTCCAGGCCGCCGCCGGCCAGGTAGCCGCGGGCGATGCACTCCACTGGCAGCATCGCCAGCCGGCGGCAGCGAACCGCACGGCCGGCGAACTCGGCCGGCACGTCGGTGGCCGAAACGACGTGGTTGGGCACGATGCCGGCCAGCCGCTCGAACCACCACAGCGACAGCGCGGTGAGGATCCGGCCCTTGTCCGGGATGGGCGTCGGGAGGACCACGTCGTAGACCGAGACCCGGTCCGAGGCGACCAGGATCAGGTCGTCCCCGTCGGCGTAGACGTCACGGACCTTGCCCGAGTGAACCAGTTCCACAGCCTGTCCCCACGATCCGGGTGCCGCTGGACGACTGCCAGCCTGCCGCCGCGCCCGCCCGGCCCATGTACTGCGACATCGTGTGGTGCGATGTCGTGACACCTGCTTAGGTGAGGGCGAGCCGACCGGCCGCCACATCGTACGCTTAGCCGGCCACGCGCGCCCGTTGCCCCGGCCCGGCCGGCTGCGAGATATCGCGTGGCGGGCGCTGCGGCGGCCGTGCCACCGTATGCCTATGGATTCGGGGGCACCGCCGCGGGACCCGCCGGTGGTGACGGATTCCGGGCCGCCACCGCCCGGCCTGCCGGTCCCCGCGCCGGTCGCGGCGGAGGCCGGCGCCGCGCGAGTGCGGCCGGTATGGGCGAACGAGCTGGGCGGGGTGACCTACGAGATCGGCACCGGCGCGCAGCGGCGGTTCGTGAAGTGGGCACCGCGAAGCAGCGGTATCGACCTGGCCGCGGAGGCGGCGCGGATGGCGTGGGCGGCGGCGTTCACCCCGGTGCCCCGGCTGCTGGCCCACCGCTGCGACGGCACCGGGTCCTGGCTGGTCACCAGCGCGCTGCCCGGGGAGATGGCCGTGGCCGACCGCTGGCTGGCACGGCCGCGCGTCGCGGTGACCGCCATCGGGGAAGGCCTGCGCGCGATGCACGACGCGCTGCCGGTGGACCGCTGCCCGTTCTCCTGGAGCGCCGGCGACCGGCTCCGCGACGCGCGACAGCGGGCCGCGCAGGGCAAGCTCGACCCGGCCCGCTGGCATCCCGACCACCGGGACCTCAGCGCCGGGGTGGCCCTTGACCTGCTCGCCGATCCCCCGCCGGTGGACGAGCTGGTGGTCTGCCACGGCGACAGCTGCGCACCCAACACCCTGATCACCGGCGACGGCCGCTGGTCGGGGCACGTGGACCTCGGCGACCTGGGCGTGGCCGACCGGTGGGCGGACCTGGCCGTCGCGACCTGGAGCACCACCTGGAACTACGGTCCCGGCTGGGAGACCCCGCTGCTGGAGGCGTACGGGGTCGCCCCGGACCCGGGCCGTACCCGCTACTACCGGCTGCTCTGGGACCTGGGCCCGTGAGCCGGGTGGCTAGGGTGAGCGAGCGGGCCGCCGACGGCCCGCGGGGGAGGAGCCGGTCATGGACAAGGACCTGGCAGCTCAGGTCGCCGACATCGCCCAGCGGGTGGTGGCCAGCGGGGCCATCTCCGCGAGCGGGCACGGCAACGTCAGCATCCGGGTGCCGGGGGCGGGCGAGATGTACTTCACCGCCGGCCCCTCGTTGCGCGGGCACCCGGCCTCGGCCGTGGTGCGGGTCGGGCTGGACGGGACACTGCTGGAGGGCGACCTGCCGCCCGTCCAGGGCGCGGTGGTCGCCATGCACACCGCCATGTACGCCGATAACCCCGAGGTGGGCTGCGTCCTGCACACCCACTCCCCCTACGCCACCGCCTACGCCGTGGCGCACCGGCGCATCGAATGCTGGGTGGAGGCCATGGCCATGTTCGGCATGGCGTCGGGCGTCCCGGTCGCCGGGTACGGCCCGCGCGGGTCGGCCGAGGCGATCGCGGGCATCCGGGCCGCTGCCGCACCGGGGGTGCCCGCGGTGCTGCTGGCCAACCACGGCGTGCTGGTCTTCCACCGCACCCCCGAGCTGGCCATCCTGGCCGGATCGGTGGTCGAGGAGGCGGCGCAGGCGGGAGTCAACGCGGCCGCCCTGGGCGGCCCCGTCGAGATCCCCGCGGAGTTGCGGGCCGCGGCGCTGCAGCGCGCGATGGCCTTCGACAGCCAGGGCACCGTGCGGGCCTAGTCAGCGCGATGGCCTTCGACGGCCGGGGAACCATGCACGAAGGGAACCGTGCGCGCCTAGTCAGCGCGATAGCCTTCGACGGCCGGGGAACCGTGGGCTCCCCAGCGGCGGGCGGGGCCGTCACGCGGGCGTGCCGGCGGGGTCGTAGTAGTGGGAGTACTGCCAGAGCCCGCGAGTGATCAGGTCGTCGTTCCCCAGCGGCGGGCGGGGCCGTCATGCGGGCGTGCCGGCGGGGTCGTAGTAGTGGGAGTACTGCCAGAGCCCGCGGGTGATCAGGTCGTCGTCGGGCAGCGGGCCGAACCGGGCCGGTGCCAGGCTCGCCATGCCCGGCGGCGCGGTGCCGCCGGTGATCCAGGACGCCAGCGCCTCGCCGAGCGCGGGTGAGGAGGAGAAGCCCGAGCCGTTGCAGCCGCTGGCCACCCACAGGCCCGGCTGGCCCAGCACCGGCCCGGCGACGAACCGGCCGTCGGGGCTCATCGTGAACAGCCCACCACGGTGCTCGGCGACCGGCGCCGTGGTCACGCCGGGGACCTCCGCGCTGACCTGGGCGGCCAGCCGCCGCAGCACGCCGAGGTCGAGTGGCACGTCGTCGGTGGTGAAGGAGGCGGGCTGCTGACGCGGGTCGACCGGCAGCGGGTCTGCTTCAAAGCCGCCGAGCATCAGCCCGCCGCGCGCCGGGCGCAGGTACACGGCGGCATCCACCACCCTGACGATCGGATCGGTCGCGCCGATCCCCGGGTCGGGCGCCGTGATGAGCAACTGGTGGCGGACCGGGGCCAGCGGCACCTCGGCACCGGCCAGCGCGGCGACCTGCCGCGCCCAGCCGCCCGCGGCGTCCACCACCACCGGTGCCGCGATCCGCCGGGAAGCCGTTTCCACCCCGGCCACCCGCCCGCCCCCGACCGGTATGCCGATGACCGGCTCGTGCTCGGCCACCGCCACCCCGCGCCGCCGGCAGGCCGCGAGATAGGCCTGGATCAGGCTGGCCGGCTCCTCGATGTAGACGTCCTCCGGGCACCACAGGGCGAACTCTTCCCCGGCCGGGCGGTAGTAGCCGGCCCGCCCCGCGACCTGCCCCGGGCCCGCCTCGCGGACGTCGGCGCCCCAGCGCCGCGACTGGGCCAGTTCCCCGGCCAGGTAGTCGCGGTGCCGGGCGGTCCGGGCGATGAGGAAACTGCCCGGCCGGGCCACGTCCAGGGCCGCGCCCGCCCAGTCGGCGAAGCTCACCGCCAGGGCGATGCTGCGCTGGGCCAGCCGCGTGCGCACCTCGTCGGCCTGCACGGACTTGAACAGGCCCGCCGCGCGTCCCGACGCCTGGGCACCGGCCACGTGCGATTCCAGCACCGCGACCGACCGCCCGGCGAGCGCACAGTGCAGCGCGGTGCTCAGCCCCAGCGCACCGGCCCCGATCACCACCACATCGGTATCCACCACGCCAGTGTGCCCCCAGCGGCGGGCAGCGGCCCACCCGGCACACCTGCGGCACCCGCCGGTTCGGCGCCGCCGGCCGTGCACCCGCCGGATCCGGGCTGGGCCCCCGGCGACCTGGGCCGGACGCCATCCTGCAGCGCCGGCCCATCGCCCCCGCCGGTGCGGCGGCCGCCGGACGGCTCAGCGCAACTGGTTGATGCGGACCATGTTGCCCGCGGGATCGCGGACGGCGCAGTCGCGGACCCCGTACGGCTGCTCGGTCGGCTCCTGGACGATCTCGGCGCCGCTGGCCTGCAGCCGCGCGAAGGCGCTGTCGAGGTCCTTGGTGGCCAGGGTGATCATGCCGTAGGTGCCCTTGGCCATCATCTCGGCGACGACCCGGCGCTCCTCGTCGGTGGTGCCCGGGTAGGCGGCCGGCGGATGCAGGACGATGGACATGCCGGGCTGGCCGGGGGGGCCGACGGTGATCCAGCGCATCCCGCCGTACGCGACGTCGTTGCGGACCTCGAAACCGAGGATGTCGCGGTAGAAGGCCAGGGCGGCGTCCGGGTCGTTCTGCGGGAGGAAGCTCGAGTGAATCGTGATGTCCATTGGTAGTCAGGGGCGCCGGTGCCGCGCTGCGGTCCGGTTTCCCCATCCCCCTTTCAATCCGTACGTGCGGTTTTCCCGCATACGGCTTACCGATGATCTTCTTGGCATGGTTACGCTGCCTTCGGATAGCGGACGGTGCCGCGCAGGCGGTGCAGGCCGTGCCCGTTGAACCACTGTTCCGTCCACGCATCAGCCTGCCCGGCGCGCAGGTTGCGGCCCCGCTTGTGCACCATGAGGCGACGCAGGCGCCAGACCACGTACCGGTCGGCCTGGATGAACTTGTTGGCGGCGTTGCCGGTGCGGAAGTAGTTGCCCCAGCCCCGCAGGATGGGGTTAAGGTCCGCGATCACCTCACGGATGTCCTTTACCCCGGTGCGGTTGCGGCCGGTCCGGTCCCGGATCTTGCCCCGGAGCCGCTTCATCGCCTGCTGGGAGGGCCAGCGGTGCAGGTAGTAGCGGACGATCCGCTTCTGTTCCCACAGCTTCCCCGGCATGCGGGCGTGAAAGTGGCAGCCGAGGAAGTCCAGCCCTTCCCAGCCTTCGGTGAGATCAACGACCTTCGTCTTGCCCGGGTGCAGCTCCAGCCCCAGCTCAGTCAGGATGTCCCTGACCGCCTCCAGGGCCGCCTGGGCCTGCGCCTTACTGCGGCACAGCGCCACGCCGTCGTCGGCGTAGCGCACCAGTTCACCTAGCCCGCGGGCGGTGAACTCGGTGTCCAGGACGGGCAGGTAGATATTGGCCAGCAGCGGGGAAATCACCCCGCCCTGCGGGGTCCCGGCGACCGTCCGCTGGAACTCCCCTTCGGTCATCACCCCTGCCTGGAGCCACAAGCGGACCAGCTTGAGCACCCGCCGGTCCGATACCCGTTTCCCCATCTCAGCGAGCAGCCGGTCGTGGCTGATCTGGCCGAAGAAGTTACGGATATCGAACTCCGCCACGAACTGGCAACCCGCGATGAAACCCACGCGGAGGCGTTCCATCGCCTGCGCGGCCGACCGCCTGGGCCAGAACCCATACGAACACGGCAGGAAATCTGCCTCGAAGATGGGTTCCAGCACGATCTTGGCCGCCTGCTGGGCCACCCGGTCGCGGACGGTGGGGATACCCAGCGGCCGCGTGCCGCCTTGTGGTTTGGGGATGCCCACGCGCCTGGCCGGCGCGGGACGATACGTGCCTGCGCGGAGGCTGGCCTGAAGCTCCCCGAGCAACCGGGCAACCCCATAGTCCTCCGCCACATACGCCAGGGTGATCCGATCCACCCCGGCGGCCCCGCGATTAGCCCGGACCCGCTCCCACGCCTCCCACAGGACGTCACCCCTGCAGACACGGTCAAACAGGGCGTGGAAACGCCGCCCCTCCGACTGCTTGGCCGCAGCCCATAGCCTGCGCTGAAGTCGTCGCACCTTCCCGAAGGACGCCCGCCCATCCACCACCGGCGCTTGTCCCCCCAGTACGGCCAGCTGAGGCCGACCGGGGTCGTTGGGCCGGGCGGTCCCGGCCATGCCCTGACGCTTACCCTCATCCCAGGCGTGATCAAAGTGAGGGCCCTTCCCTCCCGGCGCGTTCTGCTGCACGCCGATCACCGGTACTACGCCCCTCTCGGACTCCCGCTGCCCACCGGGTGACTTCACCATCGGCTTATACACCCGGCCTTGCCCGACGCAGGCTGAGCAGACCGGCCTCTCCTGTTCCGGCCCAGACCATGCACACGTGCCGCCCCCCGTACCCCGGGAGAACCCGCCAGGCTGACCCCGGACCAGGGCCTGGCGAACATGGCCTTCGCCGTGACATGAGCGGCCCGGCTCCCCCGTTGTACACGTGACGAGGCTGCAAGGTTCGCTTTACGCTACGGCCCGCGTGCTCGCTCCCTCCAAAGAGGCTCTTGACACCCCGCTTAGCCCGCCGCCTCTCAACGACGAACCGGGGCCTGCTACCGGGCGCTCCGGCGCCTACCCGGACGGGACTTTCACCCGCAGGCCTGGACCAGCTTCCAGGACGCAACATGCCGGTCATGCTAGGTGCGGCCCGGTGACCTGCGCCTCTCCCCGGCCGGCATGGGTCACCCGCGGTCCCCGGCTCCGGGTCCCGTCGTGGGCCGGGGGGCCGCGAACCGGAGCCGGCGGGGCGTGGTGCGATAGCGGTATCGGGCGCCGGCCCTGGCGCGCCATCGGCGCTGGGGGGATGCTTCCAGCATGCCCTCGCCGGTGGTACACGCCTTGGCGGGGACCTAAGACGCGGGCGAGCGGCGGCGCTGGCACGCGTGACCTGGGGAGTTCGGGCTGGGGCTGCCCGTATGGGCACGGCCCGCTGGGAAGGAGAAGCACGGTGACTAGCACGCCTGCCGCGCCCACGGGGGCTTACGGCACCGGGTCCGTGCCGGGCAAGGTGTTCCGCACGGAGCTGAACCCGGTCGATTTCCTGCACCGGGCGGCGTACATCTACCCGGACAAGACCGCGGTCGTGTCGGGGAGCCAGCGGTATTCCTACCGGGAGCTCGCCGGGCGGTCCTGGCGGCTGGCCGGCGCGCTGCGGTCGGCCGGCCTGGGCAAGGGAGACCGGGTCGCCACGCTGCTGTTCAACTCCCCGGCGATGCTCGAGGCACACTTCGGCGTGCCCGCGGCGGGCGGGATCCTGGTCGCGGTCAACAACCGCCTGTCCAGCGCCGAGGTCGGCTACATCCTGGCCCACAGCGGCGCGCGCTACCTGCTGGTTGACAGCGACCTGGAAGCGCTGACCCCCAAGCCGCTGGACCTGCCCGGCGTCACCGTGATCCGCTGCACGGGCACCGGGGGCCCCGGCGACCCCTACGAGCAGTTCCTGGCGGGCGGCTCACCGGCCAGGCCGCCCAGCTGGCTGGAGCACGAGGAAGAGACGATCTCGATCAACTACACCTCCGGCACCACGGGCCGGCCCAAGGGGGTCCAGTACACCTACCGGGGCGCGTACCTGAACGCGCTGGGCGAGGTGATCCACGCCGGCCTGTCCGCCGAGTCCGTGTACCTGTGGACGCTGCCGATGTTCCACTGCAACGGCTGGTGCTTCCCGTGGGCGGTCACCGCCGTCGCCGCCCGCCACGTCACGCTGCGCGCGGTGGACCCGCAGCTGATCTGGGAGCTGATCGACGGTGAGGGCGTGACCCACTTCAACGGCGCCCCGACGGTCCAGCTGATGGTCCTCAACCACCCCCGCGCGCACCGCCTGGAGCGGCCGGTCACGGCGATGGTGGCCGCCGCCCCTCCTTCCCCGACGCTGCTGGGCAGGATGAGCGAGCTGAACCTGCGGGTCGTCCACGTGTACGGGCTGACCGAGACCTACGGCCCCATCACCGTCAGCCCCGAGCAGGAAGGATGGCGCGCCCTTCCGGTCGCCGAGCGTGCCCGGCACCTGGCGCGCCAGGGCCAGGGGTATGTCACGGCGGACCTGGTGCGCGTCGTGGACGACCGGATGCGCGACGTCGTGCAGGACGGGAACGCGATGGGCGAGGTCGTCATGCGCGGCAACAACGTCATGAGCGGCTACTTCGGCGACGAGGCCGCTACCGGCAAGGCGTTCACCGGCGGCTGGTTCCATTCCGGGGACCTGGCCGTCTGGCACCCCGACGGGACGATCGAGCTGCGCGACCGCGGCAAGGACATCATCATCTCCGGCGGTGAGAACATCTCCAGCATCGAGGTCGAGCAGGCCATCGTCGCGCACCCCGCGGTGCTCGAGTGCGCGGTCATCGGGGTCCCGCACCCCCATTGGGGAGAACGGCCGAAGGCCTTCGTCACCCTCAACGAGGGTGCCACGGCGACGCCCGGGGAGATCATCGCGTTCTGCCGCGACCGCCTCGCCCACTACAAGTGCCCCGACGCGGTCGAACTCGGGCCGCTGCCGAAGACCTCCACGGGCAAGGTCCAGAAATTCGTGCTGCGCGACCGCGAGTGGGCCGGGCGCGACAAGCGGATCGGCGCAACCTAGGCCGGCGCGCGGCCCCCCGAGAGCACACCCTTGACGCAACCAAACGGTTGCCATATGGTAGCAACCAATCGGTTGCTACCAGTCGGAGGGGCGTCATGGGGTTTCCCGATCGGATCGAGCGGACGGTGGAGGTCGCGCACTCGCCGGAGAAGGTGTGGGCGGCGCTGACCACGGCGGCGGGCCTGGCTGCCTGGTTCGGCAACGAGGCCACGATCGACCTGCGCCCGGGCGGGTCGGCCCGGATGAGGTGGCACGCGGAGGGGCACACGGCCGACATGCGCGTGGAACGGGTGGAGGAGCCGAGGGTGTTCGGGTTCACCTGGCACATCTACGGGCTGCCCGAGGACGATCCGCGCCGCACCTACGTGGAGTTCACGCTCGAGCCGGCCGGCGCGGGCACCCGGCTGACAGTGGTCGAGAGCGGTTTCGCCCAGCTGCCCGCGGACACGCACCGCACGGCGTACGACGGCAACACCCAGGGCTGGGCGAGCGAGCTGGCCGAGCTGGTCAGCTACCTCGATGCCGCCTGACATAGAGGCGATCGCCGAACAGGTCTTCGCCGCGCTGGCCGACCCGACCCGGCGCGCCATCCTGGCCGCGCTGGCGTCGGGCGGCCCGGCCACCGCGACGGACCTGGCCGGTTGCCTGCCGATCACGCGGCAGGCGATCGCCAAGCACCTGGCCCTGCTGGGCGAGGCCGGCCTGGTGACGGCCGAGCCCGGGGAGCGCCGCCGGGTGCGGTACCGGCTGCGCTCCGCGCCGATGCAGGTGGCGCAGCAGTTCCTGGCCGCGCTGGCCCGCGACTGGGACAGCACGCTCGGCGCGCTGACCGAGCACCTCGACCGGGGCGAGTAGGGACCACGCGGCCGGCCGCGCGCAGGGCCACCGGGCTCCACCCGCGAACCCGGGACGATCGCAAGTCAGGAGGCAATGATGAAGGTCCAGCCGCAGAACGCGGCGTGGCCGACGGCCGGCGGCACCGGCGCCCCCGCGCCGCGCGCGGTCGTGACGCGCGCCGCGCCAGCCGGGACGGCGGCCGCGCTGGCGGCGACGCTCGGGCTGGCCGGCGCGTGCTGGGTCATTGCGATCCGGCAGATGAACGGGATGGACATGGGGACCGCGACACACCTCGGCCCGTTCGGACCCTTCATCGCCGTATGGGCGGCGATGATGGCGGCGATGATGCTGCCGGGCGCGGCCCCGGCCGTGCTCAGGCGCGCTCGGGCCGGCGGGGTGCGCGCCGTGCCGCTGTTCGCCGGCTCCTACCTTGCCATGTGGGCGCTGGCGGGCGTGGCGGTGTACGCGGTGTACCGGCCCCACGGGACGCTGGCCGCCGGCACGGCGGTGATCGCCGCGGCCGTCTACGAGGTCACGCCGCTCAAGCGGCACTTCCGCAGGCGCTGCCGCAAGGCCACCGGTTCCGGGCTCGGGTTCGGCCTCTGCTGCGCCGGGTCGAGCGCCGGACTGATGCTGATGCTGGTGGCGCTGGGCGTCATGAGCATCACGTGGATGGCGCTGATCGCCGCGGTAGTCCTCGCCCAAAAGCTCCTGCCCGCCAAGGCCGCCATCGACCTGCCGCTCGCGCTGGCCATCGCCGGGCTCGGCACCCTGATCGTCATCGCACCTTCCCTGATTTCCGGGCTCAGCCCGCCGATGTGAGCCGCCACCGCTGACGCGGGCCGGGCCACGCTGCTTTCAGACAACAAGAAACGACAAGCAAGGAGATGACCAATGACCAGTCACAAGACCGGGACACGCGAAGAATGGCTGGCCGCCCGGCTGGACCTGCTTCAGGCCGAGAAGGAGCTGACGCGGCGCAGCGACGAAGTGGCGCGGCAGCGCCAGGACCTGCCCTGGGTCCGGATCGACAAGGATTACCGGTTCGACACCGACGAGGGCCCGGCGTCGCTCGCCGGCCTGTTCCGGGGGCGCTCGCAGCTTCTCGTCTACCACTTCATGTTCGGGCCCGACTACACCGCGGGCTGCCCCGCGTGCTCGGCGATCGCCGACGGCTTCAGCGGCTTCGCGGTTCACCTGGCCAACCACGACGTGATGCTCTGGGCGGTCTCGCGCGCCCGGCTCGATAAGCTGCAGGGCTACAAGCGGCGGATGGGGTGGAGCTTCCCGTGGGCGTCCTCGCTGCGGACCGACTTCAACGGCGACTTCGACGTCGCCCTCACCGAGGAACAGGAGCGCGCGGGCGCCTTCGAGTACAACTTCCGCGAGTCGCCCGTGTGGTCCCCGTCGGAGGACGCGCGCGGGCCGTTCGACGCCTGGGCGGCAACGACGGGCACCGACTGGGAGACCTACTCGCGCGAGCGCCCGGGCATGAGCGCGTTCGCGCTCCAGGACGGCGCCGTCTACCACACGTACTCGGCCTACGCGCGCGGCCTGGACGGGCTCTGGGGCATGTACCAGTGGCTCGACCGGGCGCCGGCGGGGCGGAACGAGGCGCGTGGCCCCGACGACCCGCTCAACTTCTTCCGCCGCCGCGACGAGTACGGCACGCCATGACGCGCGGGCGGCGGCTCAGCCGTCGTCGTGTTCGGTGAGCCACCGGAGTTCCTCATCCGCGTGCGCGGCCGCGCCCCGTGTCCGCGGGCCGGGGCTGTCGCCGGGGTGATCGTGCGGGCGGATCAGCACGTACGACTGCGGTGGGCCGTTCTCCGGGACGGTGGTCCACACGCTCACGTCCACCCGGGTGATGAACTGCAGGTTGCTGCCGTCGCAAACGGCCAGCTCGACAACGCTGTCCACGCCGTCGGGCAGGTTGCCAGCCGCATCGGTGAGGCGCTGGATGAACTCGCGGACGGACTCGGTGCCCACACCCCAGTGTTGACACCGGGCACCGCCGCTGGCAAGACCGCTCCGCTCCGGCACCGGCCGGATCCGGGCCGCCCGGGCCGGTCCTGGGACCGGTCCGGGCGGCCCGGCGGTGCGGACGCCGGTGAAGCGCTCGGCGACGCCGGCGTCGTGGTGCGCGGTGCTCGCGGTGCCGAGCGCCGAGCGTAACCTCCCGTGCGGGCCCCGTTCGCCGCCGCCGGCCGCGGCCAGCCTTGATCACATGCCGGTCAGGCGTCGCGACCGGCCCGGCCGACAGCCCGGCAAGCTGCCGAGCAGGACGGCCGCTCGCTGGCCCGGCGCCGCGCGACGCCACGGCCAGCGCCGCGATCGCCGCGGCGGTACCGGCGATGAAGGGCGCGCGCGGGCCCAGGGAGGCAGACAGGGAGGATGCGACCGGCGCCCCCGCCGACATGCCGCCGAGCAGGACCACCGCGAACAGGGACATGACGCGGCCCAGCATGCGCGGGTCGGCCGACTGGAGGACGGCGATCGCGGTGCCGAGAAAACACGACCAGCCAATCCCGACCGTGGCCAGGCCGGCGAGCGCGGCGGGCAGGGCCGGCGCGATCGTGGTGGCCGCCAGACCGCACGTCATGATCGCCGTTGCCAGCGGCAAGGCCCGCGGGCCCGGCGTGCCGCGGGCCGCGCGGATCAGCGTTCCGGTGAGACTGCCGGCGGCGAGGGCGGTGAGGGCCGCCCCAAGCTGTGCCGGGCCGCCGGCGAAGGACACCCGGACGAGCGCCGGGACCGACACCTGCATGGTGAACGCCAGGGTGGCGATCAGGGCCAGCGCCACCAGCGGCGCTCGCAGCCTCGGCGTGTGCGCCACGTAGCTGAAGCCCTCCCGGACCTGCCGGGGCGCCCGCTTGACCCGGGGGGAGGCGCCGGCCCGGATCGTGCTCAGCACCGCGATGTCGGCCAGGAAGGATGCGGCGTTCACGGCGAAGGCGGCGGTGACGCCGGCGGCGGCGACCAGGGCGCCGCCAAGCGCTGACCCGGCGGTCATGCCGAGCAGGAGCACCGTACCGGTGAGGGCGGAGGCGCTGGCCGCCTGGTCCGGCGGTACCAGCGCCGGCACCAGCGACCGGCGGGCCGGCGTGTCGAGCGCGTTGATCACTCCCCAGGCTGTCGCGAGCACGCAGATCACGGGCAGGGTGAGCGCTCCGGTCAGGGACGTCAGCGCGTAGGCCGCCGCGACCAGGCCGAGCCCGCACTCGGCGAGGATCAGCAGCCTGCGCCGGTCGTGCCGGTCGGCGACCACGCCGAACCACGGCCCGAGCACCAGGCTGGGCAGGAACTGCAGCGCGACCACCCAGCCCAGCGCCTTCGGGTCGAGGCTCTCGACCCACCACGACAGCGCGACGACCTGTGCCCATGATCCGGTCAGCGAGGGCAGCTGGCCGAGGAGATACCGGCGGAACGGCGCGGAACGCAGCGGTGCCACCGCCGCGCGGCCGGCGTTCACAGCGAGAACGCGGGGGCGACCGCGAGCCCGATGCCGAACAGGTACGTGCCGACCGCCCCGGCCAGCCGTGCGGTCGTCGGGGTGGCCAGGCTCGGGCTGGTGAGCAGGCCGTAGGCGTGCACGAGCCGGGCGGCCGTCGCCCCGGCGATCAGCGGGATCGCGGCGGCGGCGGGGCTGCGGGCCCCGACGAGCAGGAACAGGACCATGAGCGCGGGCACGTACTCGGCCGCGTTGCCGTGCGCCCGGATCGCCTTGAACAGCCCGCTCGCCGGGTCGCTGGTGAATTGCGAACCGCCCGTCTTCCCGGTCACGCCGCGCACCCTGGAGACGTTCAGCCCAAGCACGAGCAGCAGCGCTGCCAGGATCGCCGTGCAGATGATGGCGGTGGTCATGCCGATCTCATTGTCTGCGTGCCGAGCACGCCGTCGATGAGGTCCGCGCAGAGCGTCCAGCCGAGCAATGCGTCGGCCTTGCGCAGCGCGCCCACGCTGGTCACGTTCACCTCGATGAGGTAGGAGCCGATCACGTCAAGCCCGGCCAGGTGGATGCCGTGGCCACGGAGCGTGGGCGCGAGCCGCGCGCAAATCTCCCGGTCGCGGGCGGTGACCGGCGCCGCCGCCGCAGGGTCGCCGATCCGGAAGTCACCCGCCCGCGGGAACCGGTGCACGGCGCCGGCGGGCTCGCCCGCGACCACGAAGATCCGCTTGTTCCCCGCCGAGACCTCGCGCTGGAACCGCTGGACGACGACGGCGCGGGCGCCGGCCCGGGTGGCGATCTCGACCAGCGACCCCAGGTTCGGGTCGTGCAGGTCAAGGCGCAGGACCTCCCTGCCGGAGAAGCCGTCGGCCGGCTTCATCACGGCCGCGCCGTGTTCGGATCCGGCAGAAGAATGGCCGCCCGAACCGCAAACCCAGGGCAAGGCCGAGCGGTTCCCGCAAACCCTGAAGAACTGGCTGCGCGATCAGCCCGCTCAGCCCGCTGACCTGGCCGCCCTGCCGACCCTCCTGGACACCTTCACCCACACCTGCAACCACCACCGGCCGCACCGCTCCCTGCCCCATCGCCAGACCCCGGCCACCGCCTACCAGGCCCGGCCCAAAGCCACCCCCGGCGATCGCACCAGCGACACCCACGACCGCATCCGCACCGACCGCATCGACGCACCGGCAAGGTCACCCTGCGCCACGGCGGGCGCCTCTACCACCTCGGCACCGGCCGTGCCCACGCCGCAACCCGTGTCCTGCTCCTGATCGACCTGCACGTCCGCGTCATCGACGCCGCCACCGGCGAACTGCTGCGCGACCTCACCCCCGGCCCCGCCCAACTACCAGCCCACCGGCAAACCCAAAGGCGGACCCAGACAACGAAGACCCCGAACCCAGTGAGGGTTCGGAGCCATTCCTATGTCTTGAGACATCACATGGAGCGGGCGAGGGGAATCGAACCCCCATGACCAGCTGATCCCAAAATCGGTCAGAACCGGCGTCCACGCAGGGATATCAGAGGCTTGGAAGGCCGGTGATGCCGGAATCCGCCTGCCAGGAGCGATGTTCTTCCTGGCCGCTGGGGTTGATTGTCCGCGAGTGACCGCGAGTCGCCCCGGTTCACCGCCCCATCGGCCGGGTAGCGGGGACGCGTTGCCGTGCCCCCGCCCCCTCAGATCCGTGCGTGCCAGTTGGCCCAGCACACGGCTCAAGCAAGCCGCGAGGGCGTTGCAGGTTGTAGCTGTGGTTCGGGTTCCCTG
>Ga0207646_10000135_pt1 | contig 100459 bp, 112 predicted proteins | sample KBSK5502metaG_FD_184343 | JGI IMG/M metagenome (GOLD analysis project Ga0207646, IMG submission 184343) | Corn, switchgrass and miscanthus rhizosphere microbial communities from Kellogg Biological Station, Michigan, USA - KBS K5-50-2 metaG... | ecosystem: Host-associated > Plants > Roots >... | reverse complement strand
GTCTGGCATCTGTTACTGGATCTTGCGCACCTGCCGGCGCAACTGGTGTGGATCTCGCATCGTCCGAACTTCCTTCCGTTGGACGAGTCGCCCTTCACCAACGAGCTCTTTAACCCCGTCTACAGCGATTATTTCTTCAGCCTTACGCCGAAACAGCGCGACACCCTGCTTGCCGAGCAGAAACTGGCGAGCGACGGCGTATCGCAGGTCCTGTTGCAGCGCATTTACGACCGGCTCTACGACCTCGAGTTCCTGGAACCGGTGGGGCGTCGCGTCCGATTGCTGCCGGGCCATGAGGTCGTCGACATGCAGCACAGATCCGCTGGTTGCGATCTCACCCTCCGCGATCGATGGGGCGCAAGCCGGACGGTCAGCGCCGACGTGATCGTGCTCGGTACTGGCTCCAGCTACGAATTACCCGAGGCGATGCAGCCGCTAGCCGACCGGATGAGCTGGGATCGGGACGGGTTCCCTGTTCGTGCCGATTTCTCGGTCGAATGGGACGGACCGCCCGAGTTGCGTATCTACGCGCAGGATGCGGCCCGGCACATGCGCGGAGTGGCGGATCCCAACCTGAGCCTGATGGCGTGGCGCAGCGCCATCATCGCGAACAGCTTGCTCGGCCGGCAGGTCTACGACGTGAATCGCGAGAGCTCGGTCTTCGATTTCGATAAGACCCGCTAATGACGATACCTATATCTATATATACGTGGGGTCTTACAGTTTCGGCCAGACCTGAGCCCGTTGCGGCGAGGCACGGTTGCCGTCAATCGAGTCATCGTTAATCCCTAAGCTGCCAGCATCGCCGGTGGCACCCAGTTCGCGAGCCACCCTGCGAGATGCTCGGCGGGGAGCGGCCGGCTGATGAGATACCCCTGCGCCTGGTCGCAGCCCATCTCCTCGAGCAGGCGGAGGGTGGTCGTGTCCTCGACGCCTTCGGCGACGACCCGCTTCCCGAACTTGTGGGCAAGCTCGATACTCGCTCGCACGATGGTGCGATCCCCATCGCCGGTGCTCATTTTTTGGACGAAGGAACGGTCGATCTTGCATCACGACCGACTCGGTGAGCTCGAGCGCAATCCCGGCGGGAGAGACAAACCGAGCCTCGAGTGCCATACCCAACTGGATCGGAAAATCCTTGTCATCGAGGATCGACGCGGTGAGATTGATCGCCATAGGCAAGGTCAGGCCGCGGTCATCCCACGCCCGATACTGTCGCAGCGCGAGGTCGAGAACCGCAAACGTCAGCGGTTTCATGATGCCCGCGCGCTCGGCCACGCCGATGAAGGCGTCCGGGAACACCAGCTCCTGGCCTGGCGGCGACCAACGAACCAGTGCCTCGACCCCCACGATGCGCCGTGTCCGTAAATCAAACTTGGGCTGGTAATGGAGGATGAGCTCGCCGTGTTGGATAGCTTCTCGAAGGCGGTTGGCCGCCTGGGTTTCATCAGGGCCCTCCTCGAGCTGGTACTGGCGGACGTCCATGGACCAAGCGATCAACGCGCCGGACCCAACAATCAGCATGAAGAGTGCGCCAACCGAGGCGACCTCAGGGCTTCCGAGAACGAGCTCCTCCCCGATTCCGACCAAGCACGCGACGGCCAGTACCGCCCAACTTCGGTAGAGCGCGATGGAGGCCGTCATGACCACGAAGTAGGCGAATCGCTGGGGTCCGGTCGACGCAAATGCCGCCAGGCCGGCACAGGCCATCAGGCCGACCGACACGAGCGTGGCACGGAGTGTTCGGGTGCCTCGGCCCAACGTCGCCAGCAGCGCGAGGCCGGCGACCAGCGATACAAGGAAGAGACTCTCCTGGTCCTGACGGTGGAGCAAGACGAGGACGCTGGCAGGCGGGATATTCGCCCAGAGGACCAGTCGCAATATCTGGTGGCGATGCGACCACAGGCGCGGCGGAAGCACAGGCGGGTTCGCCCAGCGGCGCACCGCATCCGATGCCCTCCTCGCCACCCCCTGGCGCCAGCGGGCCGGCCGGGAGGCAGGATCCACATGGATACATCGGTTGCCGCCCCCGGATCATGGCTCCCTCAAGCGAGGTATGCAAGTGGACCCGCGGGGTCGCGCCGACGTTCGCTGAGGACCCCCGCTCAAAGGCGACCGACTCCTACAACACCTCGATCTGGCTACATGAGCACCCCGATTCGGAATGCATAGGTGATCAACGCCGTCATGGCCACTCAAATCGAGACAGCGCAGCGCCAAATCGTCCTGGTCAAGGACGCCCGGATCCGACCGATGAAGGCAGCAGCGTCCGATCGCTCAGTATTATATTGAGGCTATCATTTTTCCGTCATACGCGCCCCGCCCATGAGCGACTCGAGGACCAGGCGGAGAGCGAAGGCGCCCAGGGGCGGTTCCGCCGTGGGGGCCTCGACGCCATTCCAACCCCAGACGCCGAAGACCGACGGCGGCGATCGCCGTCTCTTTGGCTCCCTCTACACCCATGGGTTTGCGCGCGTCATGGCCGCGGTTCCCCGAGTCAGTCTGACCGACCCGTTCGTCAATGCCGAGCGAATCCTGGACCTGTCACGTCGGGCTGCGGACCAGCACGCATCGCTCATCGTGTTTCCGGAGCTCGGCTTGTCTGGATACAGTAACGAGGACCTCTTTCATCAGGACACACTGACCCGAGCGGTCATCAAGGCGCTGGAACGCGTGGTTACCGGAAGCTTGGAGTTGATGCCGGTGATCGTGGTCGGCGCGCCGCTGCGGGCCGAGACCCGGCTCTTCAACACCGCCGTCGTGATCCACCGCGGCCGCGTGCTTGGCATCGTTCCGAAGAGCTACCTTCCCAACTATCGCGAGTTCTACGAAAAGCGGCAGTTCAGCGCCGCCCGCGACGCTATTGGTGGGACGATCCGGCTGCTGGATGAGGCGGTTCCATTCGGTCCGGACCTTCTCTTCGAGAGCCGTGACCTCGATGGCTTCGTGCTGCACATCGAGATCTGTGAGGACCTTTGGGTCCCGATTCCGCCGAGCACCTATGCAGCGCTTGCCGGGGCCAGCGTGCTGGCCAATCTTTCGGCGAGCAATATTACCATCGGGAAGGCGGATTATCGCCGTCTTCTTTGTGCATCGCAGTCGGCGCGGGCGATCGCGGTCTATCTTTACACCGCGGCCGACAGCGGAGAATCGACTACCGACCTCGCCTGGGATGGCCACGCGCTCATCTATGAAAACGGCGAACGGCTCGCGGAGAGCCAGCGCTTCGCTGACCAGGAACAGCTGATCCGCGCGGATGTCGATCTGGAGCGGTTGGCGGCCGACCGCGTCCGAACGACCAGCTTCAGCGATTCGGTACACGATCATCGGCAGCGCCTGCAGGACATCCGGCGGGTTGAATTCGAGTTGGGCATCCCACGCACCGAGGTGCCGTTAGTGCGAAATGTCGAACGCTTTCCCTATGTGCCGGCCGACCCGGCAAGTCGTTCCGAGCGGTGCAATGAGGTCTATCGCATCCAGGTGCAGGGGCTGACGACCCGACTGCGGGCCACCGGAATCAAGAAAGCCGTGATCGGCGTCTCAGGTGGACTCGATTCCGCGCAAGCCCTCATCGTGGCGGCACGCAGCATGGATCAGCTGGGCCTGCCACGGACGAACGTGCTCGCCTACACGATGCCGGGGTTCGCCACGTCGGAAAGCACGCTGCGCAATGCCCGCCGCCTGATGGATGCGCTCGGCGTCACGGCCCGAGAAATCGATATCCGGCCTTCCGCAACGCAGATGCTGCGTGATATCGAGCACCCAGCGGTCGACGAGCCGGTCTATGACCGCACCTATGAGAACGTGCAAGCTGGCGATCGAACGTCGCATTTATTCAGGCTGGCGAATCGTCACGACGGCCTCGTCGTCGGCACCAGCGACCTGAGCGAATTGGCGCTGGGCTGGGCCACCTATGGCGTCGGAGATCAGATGGCGCATTACAGCGTCAATGCATCCGTGCCCAAGACGCTGGTGCAGTTTCTCATCCGATGGATCGTCGATACTAAAGAACTGGGGCCGAAGGCCGGCGGCGTCCTGCAATCCGTGCTCGAGACCGTGATCTCGCCAGAGCTGGTCCCCAGCGATGACGCCCACTCAAAGACCCCGCAGGAAAGCGAGAGCGCCATCGGCCCTTTCGACCTCCAGGACTTCTTCCTCTATTACGTGCTTCGGTATGGCTTCCGGCCGAGCCGCGTCGCCTTCCTGGCCCGCCATGCCTGGCGGGACCGCGAGCAGGGCGGCTGGCCAGACCTGATCCCGGTGGAACGGCGCTATGAATACTCGCTCGCGGAGATCAAGCACTGGCTGGGCGTTTTTCTGTTTCGCTTCTTTCAGATCAGCCAGTTCAAGCGTTCGGCGATCCCAAACAGCCCAAAGGTCGGCTCCGGCGGATCACTCTCGCCCCGGGGCGATTGGCGCGCTCCCAGCGACTCGACGGCAGCAGTCTGGCTCGATGAACTGGAGCGCAACGTTCCGGGCCGGGCCACCTCAACGGCTCTTCGTCCCAAGACGCGGGTCGCCAAGCATTCGCGTTGATGCCTGCGACGAAAGCCTGCCTCAGTCCCTGGTGAGGAACGCAAATGTGGCTGCGGCACCTGTCCCATAGGCCAGATGGGCACTCAGGTCCTTCGAGAGAGTCTTGGGATCGTACTCCCACATCGGCTTGTAGACCCCAGCCTTGGGCAAGACGACGTAACCGGTGGCCCAAACTGCAGCGCCAAAGGGGGCACCAAGCGCTATGAAGGGACGCGGCAGCGAGCCAGCCAGAATCCCATACACCGTACCCCAGCCGATGCCGTAGGCCCAGTGCATGAAGTTGTTCATGAAGGCGGCCCGTTCAGGGGGCAGGGCTTGGCCGGTGAAGCCCTCGACCATCCGTTTGCCAATCAAGGCGGGCGCCGGCGCCTTCTCCCAACTGGTCAGGTCGGTGGAAAGCTCCCAGTCGAGAAATTTTTCCTTGCCGCCGCCCCGGCGGTACCGCAGGTACCAGACCATATCCATGGCGGCGGTCCCCACCGCTCCCGCGACAAGGCCGCGCAGGATCGCGCCGAGGGGTGTGATCTTAATGTTGTAACCGGGCATGGTCTCAGACTAGTCGTTTCACCTAGCACCGTGGCAAAGTTCGGGGACGTCTGGACGGCGCTGACCCGGGCTGGTGCCCCCCGTTAGTCGCCCGCCGTCGTCGAGCAAGCTCAGCCTGCGGCTGATTCGGCGTGCCGGCGGTGGACGTCATCCGCGCTGGCCAGCCCAATCAACTCCCCCTCCGACGTCGTCACCACAGCATGACCAATTTTATGGTCGGTCAGGTAACGGTCAATTTCTTCGAGGGCCACGTTGGGACGCAACGTAACCGGTCCTGAGATCATCGCCTCTTCGGCCGTCTTGGCCCCATTCGCTTTGATGGCGTCACTTCTCAACAAGCCCAGGACAATCCGCTGGTCATTCACAACTGGGCAAGGACCCGTCGGATCAGCCGCCATGCGCGCCTTGACGGCGCTGAGCTGATCGTTAAGCCGGCAGGTCACGACGTCACGCCGGGCGACCGTCCCAAGATTGGGGGTGCCCGCCGCGGTGCCCTCGACGGGGAGACCGGCGGAAACCCAATCGAGTTTCCCAGGATGGTAAAAAAAGACGCTCGTGAAACCGAGACTCTCGAGCCGCCACGCGGCTCGTGAACTCATGTCTCATTGATAGTCATAACAGTAGACGATGACCGGCCGGCTCTTGTCGAGCTGGCTGGTCGTCGTGCGACTCATTTCGCGCAACGGGATGCTGATGGCGCCGGGAAGATGCTCCTCGTCATACTCCCGTCGCGGCAGCACCTCTACCAACTGCGCACCGGCCTGGAGCATCTCGCGAACGCGTGATCGGTCAATCAACGTAGGCATCTAGAAACCTCCTCTGGACGGCTCTTCCTGAAACGGGACCGCGACTAAGACTCCCCAAGTGGACTGGCGGTCAAGCGGCGGTCGGGATCAGCCGTGAAGCGATCGTAGCACCGTTTCGAGCAGAACAACTGAATGCGGCCGGCGTACTCCCAGTACTCGAGGGGCGCCATCAGCGGTCTGCCGCAGTTCGCGCAATACCGCAGCCGCACCTCTGCTTGCTGGCCAGTCTCAACACCCGGCATCTTTCGCCCCCCTCACTCTACGGCCCAGGCTCGTAGAGAAGCCTGGCCCACTCTTCGCCGGAGAAGCCGAGGTGCAGACCGCGAAACGGTCCGATGCCGCTGATCGTCACCGGGATGGTGGTGGGCATACGGGGCATGATTCGCCGGTCGAGCAAGATCCGGCGACCGACCACCTCGCCAATCTCGACAAGTTGCCCGGAGCCCTGGTCCCGCGCTCGGCTCCGACGGAGCCGCAGGTCACGGATGTGACCCCCGCCTCAACAGCGGGTGTCCTGATAGGCGATCACCAGCGCATCCTCGCTGGGATGCTCGGCCAGCCATTGCTGCGCCTTCTCGTCAAACGACAGAAGGAACGCGTTGGTCATATTGCCGAATATGCGCTCGAATTGTCCGGCGGATTGATTTCAACTCGACGAGGCAGCGCCTGCGAAGACCTCCTTCAATGACTTTCCGTAGGGCCAGAACCTGTGCTTGTCTCCCTCCTGCCACTCTCGGCGCAAGTTCGGATCGCTCAGGTCCCAGTCGGGGCGGATCTTTTGGGTGACCTGGCGCAGGTCGTGGTAGAGGTCGACAACCGACGGGCGGCCCCAGTACCAGTAGCCGTTGTAGATCCGAAAGATCTTGAGCTGCGGTTCCAGCACCAGGGTGTGGGGAATCATCGGATCGTGCTGCGGATCGGTGTATTCCTGAATGTCGAGATCCTTCTGGACGGTGCGGCCCGGATCCGAGAGGAAGGGCCACTGGGCGCCGAGCCCATCACGGAATTCATTGGTCTCCAGCAGGTTGTCGGTGGAGATGGTCACGATGCGTGTGTAGCCAACCTTCAGCTCCGGGTAAAAGTCGACCAGGTGTCGCAGCTGCCGGCGGTCCTTCGGGCAAAAATGCCCCCGCGACAAGATGACGATCAGCGGATCCTGCGCCTGGAGTTCGGAAAGTTTGCGGCGCTTTCCCGTGTGGTCGGGCAGCTCATAATCCGGAAACGTCGCCCCAACAACAATGTCGGCACGCATCGCTAGACCTCCTTCTCCCCTTCTTACCTGTCAAGGATGAGCTGAGTAACCAGAAGCGGCTGTGATCTGGATCACAAATTCCGAGCCTGCCGGAGTTTCGCGGTCTCCTTGATGGCTTCTCGAAACTCGGTGACCATCTCCTGGTAGGCCGAGACTTCTCGGGCCGGCTCAACCTGGCCGGCGGCAGCGAGGCGGCCCTTGATGGCCACGGAGGCAAAGTAGGCCCCGTTGTAGTAAGGAAGCAAATTCTCGAACTTGAAGGGCGGATCGCCCCTAGCCATGCCGAACCGCCTCCATGATCTCGGCATCCTTCGGGCGATCGGCGAAGTCCCGCCCCTCGTAGATGTACCGAACGATTCCATCGCGATCGGTCAGCACGAGTGCCGGCTTCGAAATGCGTCCAGGGCCGTCCCAGAATCCGAATGGCTTGATGGCGACCTCTCCCTCAGGATCGCTGAGCAAATCAAAGGGAAGTAGGAGCTTGTCGATCATGGCCCGGTTCTGTTCGGGTGAATCGATCGATATGCCGTAGATCCGCACATCGTCCCTTGAAAAAGTCTCGATCTTCCTGGCGAAGCTGACCAGCTGCCCGTTGCAGTAGGGTCACCAGTCCCCTCGGTAAAAGACCAGGAGATTCGGCCCTGACGGGTCTGGCAGGGAGCGGGTCGAGCGGTCCTGGGCCGGAAGGGTAAGGGTCGGGAGCCGCATGCCGATCTTCAGGGTGGCCATGTCACTAAAGCACACTATCGGATCAGAAGCAATCGAGGCCTGCAGCAATTCAAGAAATGTGGACGGATAGGCGTTGGCTGACGCTTTCCGCCGCGTTCGTTCCGTCCCTTCGGCCGGGCTGTGTGCCTGCGCCGGTCCTCGGGGCTCTCGCGGGGCCTCTGCTCGCATGAGCCGATCCAGCAAGCAGGCCGACGGCATATACCTTTGTAGAGGTCTGCAGATGCGCCAAGTGATGGTCGCCGTGCTCGTTTCCCTTCTGATGGCGGCCTGCGGAAACGCGAGTTCACAAGGGCCAGCCGGCTCGCCGACGCCGGGCAAACTCGACTACAGCGGCATTCATCGGATCTCCGACCAGCCCCAGGTACGCGGGGGTCATCCGCTGACGGTCTTCGTAGGGGCCCAATACTGTCCCTACTGTGCCTCGATGCGCTGGCCGCTCGTCGAGGCACTCAACCGGTTCGGCACTTTCACAGGCCTGCGGCAGGTGTCGAGCAAAGAGGGGTACGAGGGTTTCCCATCGATCGCAACCTATGACTTCTCCCAGGCCAGCTATCACAGCGATTACGTCACGTTCAGCGGCGCCGAAGTCGCGGATGTATCCGGGAATCCGTTGCAGTCGCTCGACGACGATCAAACCGACCTGGTTAACCACCTCGATCCCAGCGGGGCGATTCCCTTCGTGTTCGTGGCCGGTAGCTACACAGCGCTCCTTCCCTTCTCGCCACAGCTGCTCGTCGGCCACAGCTTCAAGCAGATTGCGGACGAGACTACCTCGTCCAGCCCCGGCGAGATCGGGCGAGCCATCAACGCGGAGGCCGATGCCCTGACAGCCGCCATCTGCAAGACTGATGGCGCCCGGCCCGCCAGCGCATGCGGCCAGCCGGCAATGCAGGCGCTGATCCAGCGGATGCCGTGAAGGAATGACTCGTGCCGATCGTGAAGTTGCATTAGGTCGAACCGTATTCCGAGGATCCAGAGGCTCGACAAGCGAGTGCGCGAGACAAGTTCACCTACGGCTTCAACTGGAGCCCGGGCTTTGGAAACGCGAGTAGCGAGCGGTCATCCTCCGGCATAGAGAGCCGTTTGCGGAAAGAAGTCGCACTGGCTGATATGCGAGGAGAGCCAGTTTCGATGGCCACCAGACGGTAACCTCGGACGTACGGGCCATGAAATCGGGTTTGCCGACTGGAAGGACGGCCGGATTTCACCCGTTATGGACTCGTGCGAACCGCCCGCCAGCCAATCTCCGCGGCTGCCGTCCTGCTCCTTCCGGTCGCCTTCTTCACGCTGCTTTCGCTATCACCTCGGCTCAACCCCGGATTTCCCCTCCCACTCCTGAATTTTCTCGCGGTGACCGCAGTTTCGGTCCTGGCGTCGGCGGCTTCGCTGATTCTGGCCGTCGCTTCGGTGCGGATTGGCGCCTACCGGGTACTCTTCGTTTCGTTGGGGTTCGTCGTCATGGGTTTCCTCTACGCTATCGACGGACTCACCACGCCGGGCGTCCTGTTTGCCGGCGCCCCGGCCAGCTTCGACCGCTCGGTGGCCGGCACCTCCGCGTTCCTGGGCCTCTGTCTTCCCTCGCTCTTGTTTGCGGCTGGGTATACCCGATTGATCGAATTCCTGGAGCGCCGCCTTCCCTTTTCGCCAGCCCGTGCCCTTCTCCTTACCGTTGTCGCTGGGCTCACGATCTACACGGCGTTCGCGCTTGCCTTCAGTGAGCTGATCGCGCGAATCCCTTTTGATCGGCCGCCGTATGTCACCTTTGTCGTGCTCAGCAGCCTTGGCCTGGTGGCCTTCGCCAGCTGGAGGCAGATCCGCGCTTATCGCATAACCCGCCTGCCACTGCAAGTTTGTCTCATCGTTGCCTTCCTGCTCATCGGTGAGGCGCAGGTGCAGATGATCCTGGCCCCAACCTGGCGGCTGAGCTGGTGGCTGTACCAGATGGTCCTTCTCGAAGGCGTCGCCCTGGCGCTCGGGGCGCTGGCGCTTGAGCATATTGCCGGACGCTCGTTGCGGACGGCACTTGAAACGGCGCTCGAGCTCGAGATCAAGGTCGGCGTCGAGCTGGAGACCGCCGAGACCATCTCCGCCCTGGCCGCCGCCGTCGAGGCGAAGGACGAAAACACCAAGGGCCACAACCTTCGGGTGGCCGAATGGGCCGTCCGTATCGGGCGGGAGATGAGCCTGCCTCGTCCGACCTTGCGCACTCTTGCCCGGGCCGGCTTGCTGCATGACGTCGGCAAGATTGGCATCCCGGACGCTGTTCTTGCCAAGCCTGGACCGCTGGATGACGCGGAATGGAAGGTCATCAAGCGACATCCGGATCTTGGCGTCGAGATCCTGTCGAGGCTCGGCACCCTCCGCCGGGAAGCGGCCATCGTCCATGCCCATCATGAGCGCATGGACGGCAGTGGCTACCCGCGCGCCCTGCATGGCGAGCAGATCCCGCTCGAGGCTCGCATCATCGCGGTCGCCGATACCTTCGATGTTCTAACCTCCGACCGCCCCTACCGCAAGGCGCATACGCGACCAGCGGCGGTGAAGGTGCTTCTGGAGGAATCAGGGACTCGTCTTTACGAGCCGGCGGTCACCGCCCTCCTCCGGCTCTTGAAACAACAGTCCGGCGAGGAGCGACGTCCGGGCGAGAACGAAGAAGCGGCGTAACGACGCCGGCTTAGGCGGACGTCCGATGCACGCCGCAGGTCAGCCACCGGTGGAAGGCGCGCAAACCGATCCAGCACTGGAACGCCCCCGAAAGCAGCCGGGTCGCGGCGGGCCGGGGATAGTCCAGGGTTCGTCCCCGCACGAAATAGGCGGCGGTGATCACGGCTGCCGGGAGGGGCCAGGCGATGATGGCAGCGACCCTGATCCAGGGGTTGGACTCATTTCGGAAGACATACCAGTTCCAAAAGACGAGGTCGGCGAGCGGATCGGCATAGGCGCCGAAGGCGGTCTCTTCATTGCGTGCGCGCGCCAGATGACCGTCAAGCACGTCGGTAAGAAGCGCGACCCCGGCAGTCCACGGTGCCCCCGAAGCCGATAACGAAGGCAGGTTTGCCCGCAGCAGGCTCAGATGGTTGGCGACCAAAGCCCCGCGTCGGTGCTCGCCAAGCAGGCCAAGGTGCGTAACCGCCAACAGCCAGGCCACGAGCGGCCATGGCCGCGGCCGCCCCCCTATCAGTGCGAGATGAAGGAGAGTCAGCTCCAGGACGGCGCGCGGGTGCGCGGCGGCCTGCTCAGCCGAGCGGACGGAACAGCGCCAGATGAAACGGAGCCAGGAGGACGGGGACCAATGGCTTGCCGCGAGCTCTGCAAGGGCATCGTCGACGAATTGCCGGCTTCCCGGTGGTCGGACAATCCGTGATCGGGACTTCACGCGGAACGGATTTTAGCCCTGGACGGACTCCGGCAAGGTCGCCGCGATGAGCGCATAGCCGAGACGTCCGTCCGCTACCGCGGCAGCCGCGCTCCGAAGCATCGGGCGAACGTCCGCCCAATCGACATTGGGCAACGGAATGGCGGTTAACCGGGCAGCAAGCTGCATGGTGAGCAACCGTGTACGGATCATCTCGACCAGCTCAGCAAGCGCACCATCATGGTGTTCGACACGATCGATCCTCAGGCCAGCGTCTTCCAACAGCGCGAGGTACTCCTCGAGAGGCCGCGCGTCGCCGATGCAGGCGACCCACGCCGCGAGGCTGCCCAGCTCTGCCGGGAGCGGACCCGACCGCAGAAGATCGACGAAGCCTAGCCGACCCCCTGGGCGAAGGACCCGCGCGAACTCGGCAGCCGCAGCCGCCTTGTCGGGGAACGTGCAGTAGGCGCACTCGGCAATCACCGCGTCGAAAGCGTCAACCTCGACCGGTAGCCGCTCCGCGTCACCGGCGAGAAAACGAACGCGGTCCGAAACGCCTTGCTCGGACGCCGCCCGTCTGGATGAGGCTACGTTCGGCGGACTGTAATCCACGCCGACCACCGAGCAACCCACGGTTTTGGCGAGGTGGATGGCTGAGATGCCCCTTCCGCTTGCCACATCTAAGACTCGCTGTGCGCGCCGAAGCCCAATTACCTTTGCCAGGTGGTCTGTCAACCCCAATCCACCCGGGTGCAGCGACTCGCCCAGGAGCAAGCGCACCCAGTCGCTGGCGTAAAGAGTGGCGCAGCAGGTCTTCACCACCTCTGGCGGCGGAAGAACGGACGGTCGGCTCATGGGCGCCGTCGATTTCCGTTAGGCATGACGTGATCGTCGAATTGAAATCTGAGCGGCTCCGGGCTGTACGGCACACCCTGCCGGCGCGCGCGTTGCCGCGCACGCTCGCGAGCCGTCAGTTGTTCGCGAGCCTGCTCCCGATATCCAACCGTGTTGTAGGCGCAAAACGGGATCTGATGACCGCCGGGAAGCAGGAACTCCTTGCAGCACTTCATCAGGTTTTTCTGGTTGAAGGTCCAGGGATCCATGAAGTCCTGCATCATGACCATGAACATTCGGTCGGCCAGCGCCCCGAGGTCGAGACCACCGGGCAGACCGCAGGCCGCGCAGGTGACCGCGAAGTTACCGGCCGCCGTCTCCGAGCCGGGCACGACGGAGGAGGACCAGAGCCCTTCGAGCGCCCGCCGGATGTCTTTGCCCACGTCGACAAAGGCGCGATTCTGGATGTAGTCCAGGTAATCCTCAACGTTGAGGACGCGAGGCAGGGGGATCACGCGATCGCCATCGACGTAGGCGTAGGTCACCGCGTTGCAGGTCGGGAAGCAGCAGGGGACCGGCACGAAATCATCCGCCTTGAACAGACCATTTGTCTGGGATTCGATCGCCCGAATCACGTCAGGGATCGTGATCCGCTGCAGCGGGTCGTGGGCCACGTGGCGACCGGCGTGGAAGGCCGGTTGGAAGTTGATCCCCATGACGGCTGGATGCTCCAGGCCGAAGCGAACGATTTCGCCGAGCTCGTGCTCGTTGACGCCGCGCTCCACTGCGGGAACGAGGATCACCCGGCAGCCGATTTGGGCCAGCCGATCGAGCGCGCGAAACTTCTCGGCCAGGATGTCTGGCTCACCGCGCAGCACCCGGTAGGTCTCGGGCTCGAAGCCGTCGAACTGGAAATAGATCGCCGGCCGGATCTCGGCCAGCTCGGCCAGGAAGCGGTCGTCGTTGGCGATCCGCTTGCCGTTCGTGTTAAGCATCACGTAGCGAATGTTCCGCTGCTTTGCCGCGCGTAGCATCTCGACGATCTGCGGATGAATGGTCGGCTCGCCGCCTGAGAACTGAACCACCTCCGGGCTGCCTTCGGTCCGCACGAAGTCATCGAGGATCTGCTCGACTTCCTCCAGCGTCAGGTTGAAGCCGGCGCCCGCGTTGGCAAAGCACAGCGGGCAGTCCATGTTGCAGGCGCTGTTGACCTCGATGATGCCCAGGCAGGCGTGCTGCTGATGCTCGGGGCACAGGCCGCAGTCGTAGGGACAGCCCTCATGAATCTTCTGGTTGAACGCCAGCGGGATGGTCCCCGGCTTGTTGAACCTGGCCAGCTTCGTGTACGCCTCGGCATCGCCGTAGACGAGGGCCTCGAAGCGGCCGTGGTCGGGGCAGCGCTTACGCATGTAGACCTTGCCGTTGCGGAGAACGATGTGCGCGTCGATCACGCGCCGGCACTTCGGGCAGATGCTGCGAGTCAGCTCGAAGAAGACGTAATCCGCGTCCTGCTTGACGCGGACATCGGGCGTTGTTAGCTCGGACACACCAATCCCTTGTCTCCTTGATACGCTGCGCCAAGCTCTTCCAGATTGGTCAAGCTCCGTCGAGGTAGCCTATTTGTAGGACATGCCCGAGGCGCGTAGCAAATTAAGCCATGACGAGGTGGCTAACCGCCTTCGCTCCCTACCAGGTTGGGAGATCAAGGAAGGAAAGCTGACCAGAGCCTTCACGTTCGACGACTTCATGGGAGCGGTCAGGTTCGTCGACCGCCTCGCCGCCGTCGCTGAGTCACAGGGTCACCATCCCGACCTGCAGGTCGGGTGGGGACGGGTTGTCGTGGAGCTGAGCACCCACGACGCGGGGGGACTGACAGCCAAAGACTTCAAGCTGGCATCCCTGCTTGACAAGCTGTGACGCTGCTGCGGACCCGCTAGCACTCCGGTTGTGACGCGCGTCACGGAATCCCCGGGCACCGTGCCCTACGGTTGGTTTGAACAACCCGTAGGAGGCCTTTAGAAATGAGCACAACCGCAATTCCACGCGCCGGGACCAACAAAAATCTCGCTTTGCGTTTGGTTCCGGGACTCGCGGCCGGCATGGCGTTTGCGATGTGGGCGATGATCGTGGGGATCTTCGCGAGCAGGCTCTGGGCGCCGCCCCAGGGGATCGCGCAATCGGTGGGTATCGGCTCGCAGGGCTGGGCTTTCCAGCTGATTCCGTTCATCCTGGGCATCATGGGGCACATGATGAACAGCATCATCATCGGGCTGATCTTCCTGGCTATCGCGGCGGCGTTGAAGCTGCGCGGTATCGCCCTGGTGATCGCCGGCATGATGTACGGCCTCGTCGTCTACCTGGTGATGTACTATCCGATCCTGCGCGGGCTCCTCTCCTCAAATAGTGGCTCCTTCCTGAGCTCGAACCCCGAATGGTCATGGGTCCTTGCCCACCTGATGTACGGCATGATCCTGGGAGCGCTTCTCGCCTTCGGGCCGTTCCGCGCTCCCTGGGTCGAAGCCGCGCGCTAAACGGATCGCGTCCCCCCTCAAGCCTGGGATTCGACCGACCCCCCTACGGCCGGATCTCAGGCTCTCCGACGCGGATGCGGTGATCCTGTCCTTCCCACAGGTCCTCGGTGTAGCGCCTCGTGAAGTCGAGTGCGCGATGACCATCCACCTCTCGCCAGGCAAAGCAAACGCCGAACATGCCAAACCCAAGCAGCTGAGACGGCCGATCCCCTACCTGCTCCCAATCGTCGAATCCAAAGTGAAGCGTGAACGGCTGCCAGTCCTCGATCACCAGTGAGCGACCCGAGGGCAGCTGGTCGAACGGAACATCCGAGCGCCAGAACCAGCTGGCCGCGCGTGGCCGCTTGCCACCGTACCGCTTCCTAGACCGTCTCGAGGCGCTCCACCGGCTGACCTGTCTCCCGCGCGACGAGCAGCTTCAAGAACTCCGCGTGCGCCCACACGAGTGGCATCGCACTCCCGGTTGGCTTGCCCGGGGTCAGACCGCGTTGTGGGATCGGGTCGGCATCCCACACCTGTTCTGGAATGAGGCCGCAGGGGCCGGTCATGCAGGCTATTGCCTCGAGATACGGACGCGGGTCTTCACCCTGGAGGAGCGCCATGTGCCCGCGTTCGCCGGTCAGCAGTGGCCAGGCCCGGCCGACGCCGCGGCCATCGAACGGACGGCCATCGTCGTACTCCCCGTACCCGTCCTGGTTGTAGCGGTGGTAGCTGGGTCCGCAGGGCGTTTCCACGCGCAGGACGGCATCGACCACCTTAAGGGTGTCGCGCATGGGCTGGTCATTCGGGTCACGTAGTCCGAGTCGTGCCAGATAGATGAACTCCATCCCAACGAGAGCGTCTGCCGGCACGACCTCATCCGGTGTGTTTCGGACGTCTACCCGCCCGCGAAGACCGCCTTGCTGCGCCGTCGGGCCGATGCGGACGTAGTAGCCCTCGACCGCCAGCTGCCGGCTCAGCGGAGTGTTGCGAACGTAGGTCCATTCTTCGATCCGCTCGTTCCAGCAGTCGGCAAGCGCAAGAACGTAGGCACGCTCAGGCTCCTCCAGGTAGGGAGCGGCAGCCACAAGGGCGGACACCTCCACCCCAATGGTGAAGGGACCCGCACCCGGATTCTCTTCCCAGCGGTCCTGCGGACTCACGGGCCCGTGGCGCCCGAGGAAGGCGACGGCCTGCCGCACCATCCGGACGGTCTGCGGGCTATCCGGGAGGTCCAGCTCCCGCAGCCTGGAAGCCAGCAGAATCGGAAAGCCGACCTCGTCGAGCTGGACACCGGTCCAGTGGGGCCGCCCGCTCGGGAAGAAGTTCTGGCACCAGCCGCCGTCCGCGTTTTGCGTCGCCGCGAGGTAGGCGAGGAGGCGGCAGGCGTCCTCGACCTCGCCGGCCGCAAGCAGACCAAAGCCGGCCTCGACCGCATCCCGAGGCCAGACCAGATGGTAGCCGCCTGGATCGTTGCTGGTATTGCCCCAGGGGATGGAGAGGCTCGCCACGATCGCGCCCGGAAAGGTGCGATCCTCGTGGACCTTCAGCATGGTGGCCGAAAGGCAGGCCTCGCGCGCCAGAGTTTTCGAAACCTCGGGCAGCTTCAAATGCTGTCCCCAGGCCCGCCACGCTGAGCTGAGGCGCTCGCGAATGCCGCCGTAGCCTTCGGCCAGGCTGGACGCAGCCAGCGTGCGGGCGGCGGCTGGGCTGGTGCCGAATCCCAGCGCCAGGGTGCCCGACTCCGCCTCGATCTCTCCGATCAGGGCGACGTTGCCCTCGTCCGCTCGGGCAAAGGTCCAGGTCATACGGCCGTTGCGCGCAAAGTCCTGCCAACCGTCGGAGGATCCCACATATCCCGCACTCATCCGGCTGAAGGGCGGGGCACCGAGCAGGCAGAGCGCCAGACCGTCTCGCTGGGCGAACAACCCGTCATCCGTCCAGGCGGTGTTGTTCCACCCGCTCATGCCGAGGTGCGGGGCCAGCAATGGGTAGAGGCGAAGCCCTTCGCCTTCCAGCCGGAAGCTGATCAGAAGGACGTCCCGCAGAGGATCCGGAAGAAATTCGATGATGAGTCGGTATCCGTCTCCCTCATGCACCACGAGCGGGAGCGGAATGTAGGGCTCCGGTGTGCTCAGATGGTAGCTGGCCGCCCGCTTGAGCTCGACCCATAAGTTCTGGCCGGCGACGATGAAGCCCAGGTCGCGCAGCTGCGGCTGACCGGTTGCGGGCCAATAGACCTCGTTGAGGATTCCGTAGCCGAGGCTGGCCCAGAGCCGGCTCGGCCCCAGCGCCGTGGTGACCAGGTCTTTCCTGCCGGATGTCCAGGTCGGTGCGATGCCCGGACTACCGAAGGCTCGTGTATCCACCGAGTACTTCTTTCACCTCACTGCTGAAAGATGGTGGTGGTCCGTGAGGTACTGACGGATCATGAGCAGCGCAGCGATCCCATCCCCAACTGCGGATCCGAGCTGCTTCGTCGAGCCCGCCCGCACGTCGCCAGCGGCGAAGACGCCGGGCAACGAGGTCTGGAACTGCGCATCGGTGGCCACGAATCCCCACCGATCGAGCTCCACGGTCCCCTTGAGGAATGCGGTGTTCGGGTCCATTCCGATGAAGATGAAGGCCGCGGCCGGATGCCAGCGGTACTCCCTGCCGGTGGAGCGGTCGACCGCGATCACCTCCTCGAGCTTGCCCGTGCCGCGCAGCGCGGTGACCTCGGTGTTGAGGTGGACCTCGAATTGCGGGTGGCTGCGGACCTTGGCCTGAAGGAGCCTGGAAGCCTTCAGCTGCGGAGCGTGTTCGACGATGCGGATGCGCCGGGCGAACTGACTCAAGAAGAGGCCTTCCTCGAGCCCGGAGTTCCCACCGCCGATCACGAGCAGCTCCTCGGAGCCCCGGTAGAAGGGACCATCGCAGGTGGCGCAAAAGTGTACGCCCGCGCCGATCAGCTGCGCCTCTCCGGGCACGCCCAGCCGGCGGTATGTAGACCCGGTCGCGATCAGCGCGGTATGGGCGCAGACTTCCTGACCAGAGCCGAGCCGAAGGAGGACATCCTCCCCCTCGCGGCTGATGCGCGTGACCTCGACGGCAGGGAGCAGCTCCACGCCGTACCGGCGCACCTGGGCCACGAACCGGTCCGCGAGCTCCGCGCCGCCCACACCCTCGGGGAAACCCGGATAGTTGTCAATGCGCTCTGTGACCCCCGCCTGACCGCCAAGGCTGCTCCGGTCGATGACGACGCTGTCGATGCCTTCGCGGGCCGCATAGATTGCGGCGGCCAGCCCCGCCGGACCGCCTCCGACGACCGCGGCGTCGTAAAACGACCGATCGGGTGTCAGCTTGAGGCCGAGTTTTCGGGCGAGCTCGTCGTCCGATGGCTCGAGGAGGTGGCTGCCGTCCTTGAAGATGATGGTCGGGATCGTGCGGCCGCCGTGTTGGAGCTCTTCGACGAAGCGCAGCCCAGCCGGGTCCTGGTCGATGTCGATCCAGTCATATGGGACGCGGTGCTCGGCGAGGAACTTCTTCGATCGCCGGCAGTCGGGACACCAGGGCGCACCGTACACCTTCAGCTCGGCCATGGCTAGGCGAACCGGTGCTTGAACACGGTGAACGCCAGCAGGAAGGCGACGCCGATGGCGGCGAACAGCCCGGCGAAGAACAGTCGGGCGGCTTTCTCGCTGACCCTGCCCTGGAGTCGAGTCCCGATGAAGGCGCCGATGATGGCTCCCGGGACCGCGTAGGCGAGCAGATTCCACGGGACGGCCGACAGGCCACCGTGCTGGATCAGCTCAACGAAGTGGGTCACCGCCGCGCCCGCGACCGTGCATGCCACGACGACCGTCGACGTGGCGGCCGCCACGGGCACGGGGAATTTGGAGCGGCGGACCAGCGGGGGAAGGGTCGCCTCCCCGACGCCGGTGGAGATCATGCCCGCGATCAAGGCGCCTCCTCCCGAGATGGCTTGCTGTAGTCCCAGCCCGTGGGCACAGAAGTCGTACACCCTCCCGCTCGCGGCCCGGAGCTGCCGATGCGATCCATCGCGGCAGTGCTGGTGCGCCTGGTCGGAGTCACAGACGACGAGCGGCGCGGGTTCTTGAGCGCCAGGTCCTACGGTCAGCTCGTCGGAGGGACGCTTCCCCTTGTCGTTGTCTTGCAGCAGGACATACGCCAGGCCTAACATGGCGATCCCGTAGCCAAGCCGCAGCAAGTCGGCGGGCACGCGCGAGGCGGCGATCGAGCCGAGCACGCCCAGTGGGAAACACAGAAGGATCAGGGACTTCGCAGTCTTCAGGTCGACCAGGCGCGCACGCAGGTACCGGACGAGGCCGGTCCCGAATCCGGACGTCTCCAGGAAGAGGGAGGTGCCGATCGCAGCCACCGTGCCCAGCCGGGGCAGGCTGAAAAGGGGGAACCCGATCAGGAAGGTTGGGGTGAGCAGCGCGGCGCCACTGATGCCGGAAAACATGGCCGCGGTGGCAATCACGATGCAGACCGGGAACATGAACCAGTAGACCGACCAGCTCATCCTCTAAATATGACAGCGAACAGCGTCCAGATTCCGTGATCGAGGTCACAACGGGATCGCAGGGGACGATTTATGTGAGATCGGCGGGCTAGCATGGATCAAGATCTGGATCCGAGAGGGAGGATTGAGTAGGTCGTATCCGCCGATCGCCGACTACGGCCTCATCGGAGACTGTCATTCCGTCGCGCTAGTGTCCCGGGAAGGAGAGATCGACTGGTGTTGCTTTCACCGCTTCGATTCCCGGCCGGTGTTCGCACGGCTGCTCGACTGGTCACGCGGCGGTTTTTTCGGTATCGCGCCCGTCGAACCCTACCAAACGCGCCGCCGCTATCTGCCGGGAACCAACGTCCTGGAGACCCGCTTCGAAACCGCGGGCGGGACTTTTGTCCTTACGGATTGCTTTCCGATCCGCGAGGCACCACCCTCCGATACCGATGATCCGGTGCACCCCTACCATCAACTGGTTCGGATCGGCCGATGCGAGCGCGGCGAGGTCACCGTCCACCTGGAGTTCGCGCCCCGATTCGACTACGGCCTCACCGTCCCGGAGTTGAAACCACTCAGCGATGGCCTGGCGACCGTTATCGGAGGCGCCGACGCGCTGCTCCTTCAGTCGGACATCCCGATCACCCAAACCGAGATCAACGCGTGCGAAGGTAAACGGGCGCTTCGGACTGGCGACGTCACGCGCGCGGTCCTCACCTATGCCCTCCCACACGAGCTGCGGCCACGGGTCATCACGGCCGAGGAACTCGACGGTCGGCTCGCTTCGACCCGTGATTTCTGGACGTCGTGGTCGAACCGGTGTACCTACGAAGGCCCCTATCGCGACCAGGTCGTGCGCAGCGCCCTGGTTCTCAAAGTGCTGACCAACTCCCCCACCGGTGCGATCGTCGCGGCGCCGACGACGTCCTTGCCCGAGGAGATCGGCGGCAGCCGGAACTGGGATTACCGGTATGCCTGGCTGCGCGACTCGGCTTTCACCCTGTATGTGCTCTTCGTCCTCGGCTACACCGACGAGGCCCGGGCCTTCATGCAGTGGATCACGCGGACAACCGCGGGCCGGCCGGAGGACCTCCAGGCGCTCTATGGCGTCGGCGGTGAGCGCCTCCTCCCGGAAGTGGAGCTCAGAGGACTTGACGGCTACCGAAGCTCCCGCCCAGTTCGGATCGGAAACGGCGCGACTACCCAGTTCCAGCTCGACATTTACGGCGAAATGATCGACACCGCCTGGCTCTATCACCGGCATGGCGGCGTCATCGAGACCAACTTCTGGGACTTCCTGGTTCGACTGGGCGAGCACGTCGCCAAGGTGTGGATCGAACCGGACGAGGGCATCTGGGAAGTGCGCGGGGCGAGGCGCCATTTCGTGTACTCGAAAGTCATGGCCTGGGTGGCGATCGACCGGCTGATCCGGCTCAGCCGTGCCCTGCAGCGGCCGTTAGATGTTGACCGTTGGCTCGGCCTGCGCGACGAGATCCGCCGCCGTGTCGAGAGCGACGGGGTCGATCCCGTGAGCGGCGCATTCGTGCAATCCCTGGGGTCCACTTCGCTCGACGCCTCCGCCCTGCTTCTCCCGTTGGTACACTTCCTCCCCGCGGATGATCCCCGGGTGCACGCCACCATCGAACGGATCGCGAAGGAACTGTCGGTCGACGGATTCGTTTACCGGTATCTGGATGGGACGGACGGGCTGCCGGGCGGGGAGGCGACGTTCTTGATCTGCAGCTTCTGGCTGGTCGACAACCTGGCCCTGACCGGGCAGCTCGAACGGGCTCGCGAACTCTTCGAGCGCCTGTGTGGTTGCGCCAACGATCTCGGTCTCCTTGCTGAAGAAGTCGATCCTCGCACGGGTGAACTCTTAGGGAACTTCCCCCAGGCCTTCAGCCACATCGGGCTGATCAACTCCGCGATCCAGCTAGGCCGTCAGGGCGGCTCGCACGATCTCCCGGAAATGGCGACCTGGCGGCTGGAGGGATGCCGCCAGGTCTGAAGGGGTCGTTTACGCGTGTGCCGGACTCAGGCGTGATGGACTGCGCAGCCAAGCGATGCCCGCGCCGAGCACGAGGCCGAACATCAGGTGACTCGCTAAGAATCCAATGCCGTTGACGAGCTTCATGGCGGGGTCGATCAGGGGCAGTACCACGAACCACATCGCGAAGAAGATGGCCGCGGCATAGATCATGCCCCCGGCCACGAGGCCGGCGCTGGTGCGGAGCGGCCGGCTGATCAGTTGCGCGAAGAGCAGGGCGAAGATCGCTGAGTTCATCATGTGTCCCATCAACCCGACCACCACGGGCACCAGCGAGAAGCTGGGATCGGTGTCTTTGCCCAGGGTGAAGACCGAGGCGATGTAGCGGAGCGGGGACCAGAAGCCGTGGCCGATCACAGCTTCGATCACCATCTCCATCATGCCGTAGACCAAACCCGCGATTAGGCCGACAACCAGGATGCGGCGGTCGAACGCCGGAGTTCCGTTTGAGGCGTTGCGTGCCATTGGAGTTCCTCGTGTCGTCTGTGCCGATGTTCCCATTTGTTCCTCCTCTTGCGACCAGTTCGACGACCGGCCGCAGGATAATTTCGAGCTGCTCTTCACGCTAGTGACAGTCGGCTGCGGTGTCCGTGATCTGCGTCACATAGGGCTTGGACGCGAGCTGCGCCGGGCTCAAGACCGTTAAATACGCACGTCTAGCTGTGATTCCCGTCAGCGCGATGAGGCGACGGTACGCTGAAACCTGCAATGGCCATCCGGCCCGGCCTGACGGCACCTGGGTTCTGCCTCGCCGATCTTCACGATAAGCGACACTGCGTGGAGGACCTACGCGGCCGGCCAGCCATCCTGGTCTTCCTTCGATATCTGGGTTGACTCGCCTGCGAGGAGCACCTGTCGCAGTTGCGACAGCGGCAAACGGAGCTGAGGCCAGCGAGGGTTGTCATCATCACATTTGCATCTGCTGCAAAAGCCGCACGTGCGCTTCAACCGTGGCTCTCAGCCTTCGAGGTCTGGGTCGACCCGGAGCGTGAAGCCTACCGCGCATGGGGTCTGGGCAGTCGGAGGCTCGGCCTGTTGAACCTCGGCACCGTGCGTCTCTATGCCCAGGCGTTCCTTCGCGGTAAGCGATGGCGCCCACTCCAGTGGGACTTCACGCAGCTGGGCGGGGATGCGGTGCTCGACGCTGATGGCCTGGTTCGACTCTGGCACGCAGGGCGAACGCCAGACGACCGTCCCCCAATCGAGGCGTTGATCCGGGCCGTCAATCCGAGGGGCGGATCGCTCACATAGCAATGGATGTGCGATCCCGAACGCTCGCGACGCTGGCGTCGTGCACGATCCTCCTGACAGCATGCGGGTCGCTCGCATCGCCAGCGTCTTCGGGGGCGAAGGCGACCGGACCAGGTGACTTCCACCTCGTGGCATATCAGGGTGCGGACGTCTTCGGTGGCAAGCAATCCCATTTCGCCAGGGTCTTCGATCAGGGAAAGCCGGTCGTCCTGAACTTCTGGGCGGGACTGTGCCCGCCCTGCCGCGCCGAGATGCCCGGCTTCCAGAAGGTCTCGACCGAGCTGTCGGGGAAAGTCCTGTTCGTCGGCATCGATATCGGCCCGTTCGTCGATCTGGGTAACCATCAGGATGCGACCAACCTGTACACCCAGCTCGGCATTCATTACCCACTGGCGTACGCCGTGGATAGCAGTCCGCTGCAGCTCTACCGCGTGCAAGGGATGCCGACAACGGTCTTCCTGTCTTCGTCGGGACGCGTGGTCGACGAGGAAACCGGAATCGTGACGGAAGAGCAACTGCGAACCATCATCCAGCAGAAACTGCTGCCCGGTGGCTAACGAGATGACGTCAGTTACCACGACCGGAGGAGCACCCTCGGGGTTCATGCGCCGGCATCGAGGCGTCTTGTCCGTCGTGCTTATGATTGCGGCACTCGCCGCTGCGGTCGGCGCCGCGTTGCTAACTGGCGCTCGAGTCGGTGCCATCACAGGGACCGTCGAAGGTCTGGCGTCGTGGTCCTCGACGATCGTCGCAAGACTCGGTCAGAACCTGCCGGCAGGCTATGCGCTGGGCGCGGGAATGGTGGCGGCCGTCAATCCGTGCGGCTTTCCCATGCTCCCGGCGTACCTCGGCCTCTTTGTCGGAACGGGCGCTACCAATGAGCGCAGGCTGGATATTGGACGGCGCGTTGTGCGGGCAATCGCCGTAAGTCTCACCATGACCGCGGCCTTTGTGCTGCTCTTCGCCAGTGTCGGGATCGCGCTCAGTCGCGGTCTTCACGCGGTGACCCAGGCTTTTCCCGCCATCGGTCTGGCGGTTGGGATCCTGATGGTGCTGATCGGTGGCTGGATGGTGGCCGGCGGGACGCTGTACGTTGACCTCGGCGAACGCGCGGCTGATCGATTCCGTGGCATCGCTCACGGGACGAGCATCCGCGCCTACTTCGCCTACGGCCTTGCCTACGCCCTGGTGTCCTTGAGCTGTACCTTGCCGATCTTCCTCGTCATCGTCGGCGGTGCGGCGACGTCCTTCGGCCCTGGTGCCGCCCTGCTCCAGTTCGTCCTCTACGCCGTCGGAATGGGGCTGGTGATCACCGTCCTTACCGTGGGCATCAGTCTGGTGCAGGTTGCGGCGCTGCGGACCGTTCGGAGGGTCCTGCCCTTCGTCCAGCCGGTGAGCGCCGGACTGCTGCTGCTCGCCGGGGCCTACCTCGTCTACTACTGGCTGACGGTCGGAGGAATCTTGAGGAGCGCCACCCTATGATGATCTCGACAATTCGTGCAACCTGATTTCAAGCCCGACCCGCCCCATGTTGTCCCGGTTGGCGGACGAGGCCCCGAGTGCCCTCCGAGGGAAGCCGATGGAGCTCGTGTGGGCCATGAAGGATCCGGCGTTCGGGCGGGAGAAGGTAATCCAGCGGTGGCTTCGCGATTTCCCGGATGCGCACGTAACCCGGCTGCGCGACGCCAACCACTACCTCCAGGAGGATGCGCCGGAAGCGCTGGCGGCGGCGGTCGCGCGAGCCTCCGTCGGCGGGGCCCGCAGAGTCCGTCAGGAAGATTAGCGGAGCCGGGCACCCTCTGCCGTCATCGTGACCCACATCACATCGGTGGGACCGCACATACTGCCACAGTGATCTGACCATGAAGCGGGTGCGGGCAAGACAAGCCACCGAACGCGGGCGGAGCGTGCCGGGAGAACTGGCCGCGGCTGAAAGCCTGGTTGTCCTCGACGGCAGCATCTTCTTCGTCTCCAGTCCAAATGGGGACGTCGAGCCGGGGCAAGGCGCCACCGGGTTTTTCTTCAAGGACATCCGACATCTCTCCGCCTGGCGGCTGCTGCTGAACGGTCGGCCCATCCGACTGCTCACGGCCCGGACGCCGGACTACTACTCGGCCCGGATCTTCGGGACCCTGGGGACGGCGCGGGTTGGGCTCAACCCCAGGATCCTGGTCCGTCGGGACCGGTTCGTATCGGATGGGGTCCACGAAGACGTCGTTCTCGACAATAACTCCGATTCCAGACAGGAAGTCCGGCTTGAGCTCGAGTTTGGAAGCGACTTCGCTGACCTCTTCGAAGTCAAAGCCCGCGAGCTAAAAGCGCCCGCCACCACGATTGAAATCGGCGCCGGCCGCGTCCAGTTGCGGTACCAGCACGAGGGGTTTGTGAGAGGCACCACGATCGCCTTCAGCCAACCGGCCATGATCGACCAAGACGGAGTCCGTTTCGAAGTTCAGCTGAAGCCTCGTGAATCGTGGCGCCTGTGTGTGGACGTAATCTGCGTGATGGATGGCAACGCCATCGAACCTGGACAGCGTTGCGGTTCATTTGGTCGGCCCAGACCCAAAATGCCGATGGCGCTCGACCAGTGGTTGGCCGATGCCCCGCGGCTCGAGACCGATTCCGACAGCGTGCGCCACACGTACCGGCAGAGCCTCATTGACCTGGCGGCGCTTCGGTTCCGTCCGGACGAGAACGTGACATGGTCTCTCCCGGCGGCCGGACTGCCCTGGTTCATGGCGCTATTCGGGCGGGACAGCTTGATCACGTCGTATCAGGCGTTGCCGTTCCAGGCCCACCTCGCCCAGACGACGCTCGAGGCGCTCAGCGCCATGCAAGCAACGGGCATGGACGATTTCCGGGACGCGGAGCCCGGGAAGATCCTGCATGAGCTTCGGTGCGGCGAGCTGGCGCAGCTGGGCAAGGTTCCGCACACGCCCTACTACGGCACCCACGACGCGACCCCCCTCTTCCTCATCCTGCTGGACGAGTACGAGCGGTGGACCGGCGATGCGGCGTTCGTCCGTAGCCTGGAGCCGGCGGCGCGGGCGGCCCTGACCTGGATCGAGCGCTACGGCGACCCGGACGGCGACGGCTACCTCGAGTATCGAACCCGCTCCTCCAAGGGCCTCGTCAACCAGGGCTGGAAAGATTCCTGGAACTCGATGCTGTTTGCGGACGGTCGAGTCGCCGAGGGCCCGATCGCCGTCTGTGAGGTTCAGGGCTATGCCTATGACGCCCGGCTGCGAGCAGCCCGCCTGGCGCGATCGATCTGGAACGATCCACGGCTGGCGGACCGGTTGGAGGTGGACGCAGCCGACCTCCGACGGCGCTTTAATCGCGACTTCTGGAGCGAGTCCCGAGGTCATTACGTCTTGGCCCTGGACGGCCAAAAGCGCCAGGTTGATGCCCTCACATCGAACGTCGGCCACCTTCTCTGGAGCGGGATTGTCGATCCCCAGCGTGCCGCGCGCACCGTCGAACGACTCATGGCACCGGACATGTTCAGCGGCTGGGGCGTGCGGACCATGTCGGCTGCAGACGCCGGCTACAACCCCATCGAGTACCACAACGGGACCGTCTGGCCCCACGATACCGGGCTGATCGCCGAAGGGATGCGACGCTACGGTTTCAGCAGTGAAGCGGCCACGCTGGCGCTTTCCATCCTCGAGGCCGCCGAGGCCTTTGCCTATCGCCTCCCCGAAGTCTTTGCGGGGTTGCCGCGTGAGGAAACTGGCGTCGCGGTGGAGTATCCCTCGGCCTCACGACCACAGGCGTGGTCGGCCGGGGCTCCGCTCCTCGCGTTCCGGACCCTGCTCGGCCTGGATGTGGTGGGCGGCGTTCTCCACTCCCAGCCATATATCCCAAGCCGGCTCGGTCGGCTTCAGCTGCGGGGCATCCTGGTCCGCGGCCGGCGCCAATCGGCGGGATGACCCTGGTGGCGTAGCCGCCCGGCTCCTAAGCCGAGCGCCTCGCCAGCCGACGGAGCAGCCTGCCCCGCCACCCCCGGGTGAACTCGGCGATGGTGGCGTGCGAGGCCAGTTGCTGGATTCCGATGCCGTATGTCGGATAGGCGTGGATGGTCGAGCTGAGCTGACGCAACGTCGCCTTTGACTGGATCGCCAGCGCCAGCTCGTTGATGATCTCGCCGGCGACCGGAGCGACGACCGTCGCACCGACCAGGATGCCATTGCGGGTGACCATCTTGATGAAGCCGTCAAGCTCTCCGGTCGTCTGAGCGCGATCGATGCGTTCGAGTGGGAGTCGGAGCACCTCGGTGCGCCAGCCGCGGTCACGGGCCTCCTCTTCCGACAGCCCGACCTGTCCCACCTCCGGATCGGTGAAGACGACCCACGGCACGCCTTCGCGTTTCCCTCGCATGGCCCCCGGAAACAGGGCGTTGCGGGCGGCGACGTAGCCCTGCCAACCCGCGTAATGCGTGAACTGGATCGAACCCGCCGCATCGCCGGCAGCATAGATCCGCGGATTGCTGGTACGCAACTTTGAATCGACCGAAATCCCATCCTCGGTGAAAGCAACACCTGCCCGCTCGAGATTCAGCTCGTCCAGGCGTGGCCGGCGCCCCACCGAGACCAGGAGTGCGTCGCCTTCGATCCGTGCTCTTGCCGCGGTCAGGGCGATACCGTCGCCCGTTTCCTCGACATGGTCTACCGGCGCCCGAACGAAGACCTCGACGCCTTCCCGGGTAAACCTGTCCCACAGAACCGCGCTGGCGTCCGGATCAGCGATCGGCAGGAGCCGGTCAGCAGCCTCAACCAGGACGATCTCAGACCCAAGCCGGCCGAATGCTTGCGCGAGCTCGGCGCCAACGGGCCCTGAACCAAGCACCAACAGGCGGTGAGGGATCGTCTTCAGCGAAAAGACCTCCCTGTAGGTAAGAAACGGCGTCTGTGCCAGCCCAGCGATAGACGGGACGGTGGGTTCCGCGCCCGTACAGACGACGAAGTGTCGACTGGTCACGTGCCGGTCAGCGATGGCGATGGTGTCTTTACCGACGAAGCGGGCCGCCCCGAAGGCGACGTCGATGCCCTGCTCCCTCAACGCATCGGCCGTCTCGAACGCGTACACGCCATCGATGGCGGCGCGCACGCGCTTCATGATCCGGCCGGCATCGAGGGTGGGGGCTGAGGCACTGCCGACGAGGGCAACGGCGTCTCGCATGCAACGGACGATTCCGGCGGTGTGGATGAGCGCCTTGCTGGGGACGCAGCCGGTCCAGGTGCAATCGCCCCCGATCCGATCTTTCTCGACCAGCAACACCTTCGCGCCGACCGAGCTGGCAAACGGGGCTGCGACCAGCCCCGCCGAACCGGCGCCGATAACCACCAGATCGAAAGCGGCGTCCATTTGGCGATGCTACCCCGAACGGAATCGCAGGGCAGGTAGGCTAGATGCAAAAGTCGAGGAGCATGTGATGAGCTGGGTCACCGAATCACCTGACGCCGCGAAGATGGACCATATCCTCGCCGCCCACAGCCTGAACCCGGACGCGCTGAAGGCGCACCTCCACCTGTACCGCACCATCATGTTTGGTCCATCCGGATTGAGCCGCGCCGAGCGCGAGGCCGTCGGCGTCACGGTCTCCGCCGTCAACCACTGTCATTATTGAGTGGTTCACCACGGTGCCGCCCTGACGCGCGAATCAGGGGATGGGGCGCTTGCAGAGGCGGTCGCCTCGCTCGACCTGGAGCAGCTCGAAGATCGCCTGCGCGCGCTGGCTCAATACGCCATCAAACTGACCCGGGCGCCAGGCGAAATGGTCGAATCAGACCTCGCTCCGTTGCGTGCCTCCGGGCTCACAGACCGCGATATCGTCGACCTGAACCAGGTCGTCGCCTACTTCAACTACGTCAATCGGGTGGCCGACGGATTGGGCGTCGAGCTGGAGGCTCGCTGGGCCGACAGGCCCCGGTTCACGGCCTTGTAACGGCCAATCCGCCGGATCGCGCCTGTGCATAGTTCCTAACGTGATCGCTGCCGCTAGCCCGTCCCGCTGGACGAGGGCTCGCACGCTCGCGCTGTCGGTGGTGGCCGCGAGCCTGCTGGCGGCCTGTGGCGAAGCAGCGGCGCCCGCAGCGGCACCCAACGCCAGCGGCGGGGCGCCGACCGCCAGCGCCCTTGCGGGATTCCACCGGGTCTTCGATCAGCCGCACCTAAGCGGCGGTCACCCACTCACGCTTTTCGTTGGCGGCCAGTTCTGCCCGTTTTGCGCCTCGATGCGCTGGCCGCTCGTCAAGGCCCTGAGCCGGTTCGGCACCTTTAGTGGGCTCGGCCAGATCAATAGCCAGCAAGGCACCGACGGCTTCAACTCGATCGGAACCTATGACTTGACCAGGGCCGCCTTCCACAGCGATTACGTCACCCTCCGCATGGTCGAAGTGGCTGACGTCAACGGCAACCCCTTGCAGCAGCCGGACGCGGAGACGACGGCGCTGCTCAACCAGTTCGACCCGCAAGGGTCCATCCCCTTCGTCTTCGTGGGCGGCAGCTACGTCGCGCAGCTTCCCTACTCGCCGGCGCTGCTCCAGGGGAAGAGCTTCCAGCAGATCCTGAACGATGTGAACTCCAGCAATCCTGGTGAGATAGGCCATGCCATCGACGCCGAGGCCGACGGAATTACGGCCATCATCTGTAAGACGGATGGGGATCAGCCGGCCCAGGTGTGCAAGCAGCCGGGCATCCAGGCACTCAGCCAGCAGGCCGGCTAACCGAGAACGATGGTCGCCCGAGACTCATTCATGGAGGTCTACCGTCAGCGGACCTACCAGCTCGCTGCGATCAGCGGCGCGTCCGGGATGGCCATCCTGCTCGTCTGGAGTAGCCGGATCGTGACGGTCTTTCCCCAGGGCGGACTTTTCTTTGACGTTGACGTCTTGACCCTGGTCAGCATGGCTATCGCAGCCGGGCTGATGGGGATCACCCTCCCGCTGCACTGGTTTGCGTGGCGCCGTACGAGAGTTGTCGCGCCCGCCTCCGGGCTGGGGCTGGTGGGAACCTTATTCAGCGTCGGATCACTCTCCTGTTGCGCCCCCCTGCTGCTGCCGGGCGTGCTCAGTCTGCTGGGATTCAGTGGGTCCGCGCTTCTGGCATTCAACGTTCGCCTCCACCAACTCCGGCTCCCCCTCACGGCACTTGCCATCGCTTTCCTCCTGGTCAGCCTCTGGATCGGGCTTCGTAACGTGACCCGGAGCTGCCGGATAACGGCATGAGTGTTCGCCGTCCCGTCCTGTGGGCGATCGTGGTCGCTGTGGCGCTCGTGGCTGGGATCGTCGCGATCGCCGGCCGGCAGAGCATCGTCCGCCATCCCACCGGCGAGGTGATCGAGTCCGGTGGAACGGCTTTCGACCCAATCCGGTTGGACGAGATCCAGTCCATCCTTCCGCAGGACGCCATTCCGGCGTTGATCAAGCCGGCGTACCTGACCGCATCACAGGCGTCGGACATCTACGACCAGGAGGAAGTGATCGGCGTCGTCATCAACGGCGACGCGCGCGCCTACCCGCTCTCGACGCTGAGCGCCCACGAGATCGTCGACGACGACATCGGAGGTCAGCCGGTCGCGGTCACCTGGTGACCACTCTGTTTTACGGGCATCGTGTATGCCCGAACGGTGAACGGGAAAGTGTTGACCTTCGGCGTCTCCGGCAAGCTGGCCCGGAACTCGCTCCTCATGTACGACCACGAGACCCACAGCCTGTGGAGCCATCTCACGGGGAGTGCCATCCAGGGTCCGCTCAGCGGCTCGCAGCTCACCGTCCTGCCCGCGACGGAGACGAGGTGGGGAGCGTGGAAGGCGGCATACCCCGCCACGCGCGTCCTTCCCCATGACTACCCGGGGCAGAGGGATGAGTACGCCAGGTACTACGCCGGCGGCGACGCCGGAATCCTCGGTCGGAAACGGCAAGATTCCCGGCTGCCGCCTAAAGCCCTGGTTATCGGCGTCCGGGTGATGGACCTGCCGAAAGCCTATTGGCTTGACTCACTGGTCAACGCAAAGGTCGTGAACGACACCTTCGAGAACTTGCCGCTGGTGCTTCTCGCCACCAGCGATGAGTCGGCGTCGGTCTTCGAGCGCAGGCTGAACGGCCAAACGCTCACCTTTGAGGCAGTCAGCAGCGTTATCCGGGATCGCGAAACTGCGAGCACGTGGGATCCCGTTACGGGCGCGGCCACCGCCGGCCCCTTGACTGGCCAGCGCTTGACGCCAATGCCTGCGACTACCAGCTTCTGGTTCGGCTGGTTTGACTTCTTTCCCGGGACCGCGCTGTACAAGTAAGGCCGACACCTTCCTTCGATATCAATGGCGAGCGTGGACCCGGGTCGCCGTGGCGCTTCCAGGCTATCAGCCGTGAGATGGAGATGGCCCGGCGAACGGCCGGGCATCGAAGTAGGCTCGGATGTGGGCGATCTTCCCGACGCGGACCGTATGCCACTCGGCCACCGGTGCCTTCGCGAGCGGCGTGTCAAGAATGTAGAAAACAGCGACCTCATCGCCGTCGGCAATCTTTGCCTGGTGGTCGACACCTCTAACCATCTCGTAGAGTCCACTGATCTCCTTCATGAAGTCGTCTGCCCGGTCGAAGCGGTCGATTGGTCCTTCGAACCGAAGGTCATCTGCGAGGAATGCGCGCGCCGCGGGGAAATCGCGAGCCCCCAGCGCCCGGAAATAACGATCGACGATGTCGGCAGCGGCAAGAGTCTTCTCCATGAGTCGAAGATAGCCAACCAGCAGCCTCAGGAACATGTCCGGGACGCCACAAGCCTTATCCGGAAAGAAGTCGCGGCGTTCCGATGAATTCTGGCGGTCAACGGGCAAAGTGCAGGTCATCCCAGACACGTTTAACATCGAAGGGCATGGACCGGCACAGGCAACCCACGGCGCCCAAAGATCTATCTGGTTATCTTGATGCGCTGGCGCGCGTCATGTTCCAGGCCGGCATCAGCTGGCGGGTCGTGGACGCGAAATGGCCCGGCATCCGCGAGGCTTTTCACGAGTTTGATGTCGCACGCGTCGCGAAGTTGCGCGACACCGACATCGACCGGCTCAGGGGCGACACCCGAGTCATTCGAAATCGGAAAAAGCTCGAAGCGATCCGCGAAAACGCGCGAGAGATGCTCGCGCTCGACAGCCAATACAAGGGTTTTAAGCGCTACCTCGATTCTTTGGGCGACTTCGAAGCCACCAAGAAAGATCTGCATAAGCGCTTCGCATTCGTTGGCGATGCCGGCAGCTGGTACTTCCTGTGGATGGTCGGCCGTAAGGTTCCGGCGCACGAGGAGGTGTGATGCGGAGTCTTGGTTCTTTTTCCGATGCGGACGGGCTGAGCCAGCTTCTCCTTCGGTTGACGGTCAACAGCACCGTCTACTGTCTGTCGGAGATGACGGCTCCGTGGGGCTTCCGGGTGGCGGCGCGTTCCGGTCCAGCATTTCACCTTCTGACGGCGGGCTCCGCGTGGCTCGAAGTTGAAGGGCAGCGAGACCCAGTCCGGCTGACTGCCGGCGACCTCGTGATCCTGCCGCGGGGCGAAGGTCACCTGGTCCGAGACTCGCCGAGTAGTGCAGTGACCTGGTTGGACAGCATCCTCACGGAAACGCCGCCGGTCAACGGACACCTACGCCACGGCGGCGGGGGTGAGCGCACGGAGCTGCTCTGCGGAGGATTTGCCGTCGAGAGGCTCACCGCGCGGCCGTTGCTGGAAGCGCTGCCTACCGTGGTGCACCTTCGGGGCAGCGGCGGGCGCGCGCCGGAGTGGCTTGTGAGCCTGATCAGGATGATCGCCGTCGAGATGGCATCGACGGGGCCCGGCTCGGAGGCGGTGGTAACCCGGCTGACCGATGCGCTTCTTGCCCAGGCGCTCCGCCAGTGCCTGGCCGAGGCCGATCGAGCTTTCGGCGGCTCCACGGCTATCAGCGATCCCCAGATTGCGCGGGCGCTCCGCCTGATCCGCGAGCATCCAGACCGCCGCTGGACGGTGCCCAAGATGGCGGCGGCCGTATCGCTGTCTCGATCGGCATTTGCCGAACGATTTCGAGCTGCCACCGGCGAAACCCCCATGCAGAACCTGACGCGCTACCGCATGGCGCAAGCCGCCGAATATCTACGCGCCACCAGGGCGGGCATCCGTGAGATCGCGCGACTCACGGGATATGACTCCGAGGTTTCCGTGACGAAGGCCTTCCGTCGGCAGTATGGAACTTCACCCGGGGCGTATCGAAGGAGCAGTGCGATGGCGCGGAGCGCCGTCACGACAGAAACGACAGCGACTGTCGTCAATTAAGCGAGGGCAGGTCGTTCACGGCGGCCGCCTAAAGCTCGGTTCATCGGTGTGCGGGTGATGGACCTGCCGAAGGCCTATTCACTTGACTCGGTGCTCAAAAGCTGCGGCATTCAGGTCAGGGTGATTGGGATGATGTCGCTTCTGGCGAAGATCGGGCCCACCGTGAGCCCTAAGCGACGGTAGACCTTCTCCGGCACTGAGATGTCGGCCAGGTGGAGCTGACCCACCCAGGGCCGGGCGGCGGGAGCAAGCAGGCCGCGCTTGGGCAGCGCGAGGGTCAGGGTTTCCGTGGAGCGAATCGTGGGGTCTGACGCCTCGCCGCTATCTCCGTCAAGTCCGGAGGGAAGATCGAGGGCAAGCATCGGCCGGCCGGAGGCATTCGCCGCCCGAATCAGCGCCGCGACCGGCTCGGCCGGCGCGCCTCGCAGGCTATACCCGATGAGCGCATCGATGACCAGGTCCGCGCCGGTGAACAGGTCGGCCATCCCGTGGGCTGCTAGACGAACAGGAATCCCGATCCATTCAAGGATCGTCAGCTGTTGCCGTGGGACGCCGCGCATGTCGTTAGGGGACTGAGCCAGCACGACCGTGACCGCTGCTCCCCACACTGAGAGACGCCGGGCGCCGGCCAGGCCGCCTCCGCCATTGCCACCTCGTCCTGCCAGGACGACAACCTGGCGCCCACGGGCATCGCCGCCCAGCATGCCGCGGGCATGCACTGCCAAGCACCGGCCCGCGTTCTCCATCATTTGCTGGAGGCTGATCCCGACTTCCTCGGTCATCAGCCGGTCCACCTCCCGCATCTGGTCGACCGAGACAGATGTGACGCTGGTCACGGTTTCGGCCGCGGCCTCGTGTCAAGCTTGAGGTGAAAAGCGAGGTGGAGTGCGATGTTAGGAACCGCGGAGCTCGAGACCATCATCTACGACAATAGGCTGCCCGCCGTCATCGAGGAGAAAGGCCAGACCTGGGTGCGGGTCCGCGTAACCGACCCGCAGACGGACCTGTCGGAAACGCTCTCCATGGGACTGTCGGATTTCGCCGACTTGATTCTCCACTGGCGGGCACATGGCTGCCACGTCCATCCGTGTACTGCTATGCTGGCCAGCCCGGCAGACGACGAGCATCCGTAGCGATGACGGCCCGCGCGCCGGTCCTCTCGGCGGTGCTACGGATCCTGCGGCGTAGCCGGCGAGCCGTCGTGTTTGTCTGGCGGCTACGATGCGCCAGGCGTTGTCAACTGGACTGACAGGGTCATTGGGTCGATGGGCAGACTCGAACATTTTCCGACCGTCTCGTCCACCGGCGGGCCCACGGTTAGTGCACGACCAAGGTGCCCTGCATGCCCAGGCCTCGGTGGCCATCAATTGGGCAGAAGAACTGGTAGGTCCCGGGCTTGAGGGTGACGGTGAAGCCCTCTGAATGGCCGGGCGCGAAGGCGAGGTCGGGAGTGTGCCCGTCGATTCCGTTGCCCGTCAACTCCAACGCATGGCTGATCGTGCCGTCGTTGATGGCGCTGAAGGTATAGATGCCGGCATCAAGCGACAGCGACGGGGGCGTGATCCGGTACTCCGCGAGATGAAGCGTCTTGACCGGCGGCGGCTGGCTTGCGGCTGGGGAGGTACACCCGGCCAGAAGCAAAACGAGGAGCGCTGTGGAGCGGAAAAGGGCGGCCGGCGACCTGAGGGGGGTTCCAGGCCGCCGGCCGGTGGTGGCGGGGATGGTCACTGAACGATCAGATCGACCTTGTCCGCGACATCAGGCATGAGGGGGGCATGCTGGTTGTCAACCAGCAACGCGAAGAAGGTGTGATGGCCGGGGGTAAGGCCCAGGGTCGATGCCTGGAAGCTCGTCGCGCAACTCATCCCGAGCATGGTCGCCATGCCCATCATGGGGCCGGTCATGCTATCGACGTTTACATGCCAATGGCCGTACCCCGTGAGGTTGGCCTTCCCGAGCAGGTCGCAAGACGGATTGAAGTTGTTGATCGCCACCTGGATCGTGAAGGTGCCGGACACGGTGTCGCCGTTGTGTGGCGACAGGATCTTGATCGACGCGGTCCCAAGACTGGCAACGGTGATGGCCGGGAGCGGCGACGCTGGTTGGTACATGAAGGTGATGTCCTCCTTGCCCTTTGTCACTTCCTCGTGATTGTTCAGCGCCGGGAGCACCGTCAGGGCGTGCTGGCCTGGTGACACGTTCTGCATGCTGATCGTCGCGGAGTCGGTGCAATACATGTTCACGAGCGCATGATCGAGCTCGATGTGGTAATGTCCGAACCCTTCTTTGGGCGCCTTTCCCGAAAGGGCACAGCTGAGCTGGTAGCCCCTCACGGCTACGGTGACGTCCAGGGAATTGGCCGTTACCACGGTCCCGTTTTGCGGCGAGATGAATTTCGCCGTCATGTTGCCGGAGGCTTCCGGCATCATGGACATCGAGGGAGAGGTGGCCGGTGCGGTCGCCTGGCCACCACAGGCCGCCAGCAGCAACGGAATGCCGATCGCCAGTGCTCCAAAGGAACGCGTGCGCGTCATCATGCCCACCTCCGTGTGTCTTTCACCGTTCCCTATGCGCCTTGGAGTGGGCTCGGATTGGGGACGACGCCCGGGTGCGAATCCATTTACGATCGAGGTGCCCTAGATGAAGGATGAGAGGCTCGTTCGTGGTCAGGCACCTGCCCATCTCGACAAGGTCACGGAAGGCTCGCCGGCCGAGGCCGCGGACAGCGAGCTGCTGCAGCAGATCGCCATGGGTAGCGAGGAGGCGTTTCGGATGCTGTGGGATCGCTTCGGCGCCGGGGTTTACACCGTGTGCCGGCGCCGGCTCGGCGATGCCGGCGCGGCTGAGGATGCGACCCAGGAGGCGTTTACCAGTGTCTGGCGGCGGGCTGGGACATTCGATCCAGCACGCGGCTCGGCCGCCGCGTGGCTCTACGCAGTCGCCCGCAACGCCGCAGCGCAACTCGTTCGGCGAGGCAAGGCCGGTGTGAGCTTGACCGTGCTGGACGAGCAGACCGCTGACGCCGAAAACGACCCCGTGCTGGGCCTGACGCTGCACGCGGCGCTGACGCGGTTGCCAGCAGCAGAACGCGAGGTGCTGGAGCTCGCCTACTTTGAGGACATGACCCAGACGCAGATCGCGGCGCGCCTCCGGCTGCCACTCGGCACCGTGAAGACCCGGACCCGCTCGGGCCTACACCGCTTAGCTCGCTATCTCGAGGACAGCCTGGAATGAATCCCGACGACGTCGAGGAACTCTTACGCCGAACTGGCCGGCCGTTGCCACCACCGACCCGCTTGCGACGCGCCGTCCTGCGGGTTCCGAAGGGCCCGGTTCTCAGCCGCCACCCTCGGGTCTGGCGAATTCGGATCGCGGCCGCAGCGGCAGCCGTTCTGCTCGCGGCCACGAGCGCAGTGGTGATGCAGCAGGTCACCTCGTTTCATGCTGTGGCTGCCGTGACGCTGCGGGGCGCTCCCGGAACGCAGGCCGTCGCGGAGGTGGGACAACCCAACGGGCCCAATCGCCCCGTACGCCTGGTGGTCCAACATCTGAAGCCGGGGGCCGAGTCCTATTACGAGCTCTGGTCGCTGGCGGAGCAACCGCCCATGATGCTCACTACGTTCATGACGGATACGTCCGGGTCTTGCACCTTGACGTTCTCAATGCCGGCGTCCGCATCCTGGCGCGATCTCGCCGTCACGCCAGAGGGCGAAAGTAGCAGTTACCTGCTGCGTTCAGATCGGTAAGGCCGATCGTGAAACCGGTCGGCGTCAGGGAGTGACCCTGACGCCGTGCCAGAAGGCAACGTGGTTTTTGATCTCGGCGGCCGCCGGAGACGGCGTCGGGTAGTACCATGCGCCGTCCCGGTTGGCCTTGCCGTCGACCACGATGTCGTAATAGCTGGCCAACCCCTTCCACGGACAGCGGGTGTGCGTCTTACTCTCGGCAAAGTATTCCCGCCGGACGCTCTCCGGCGGGAAATAATCGTTGCCCTCGACCTTGATGGTGTGATCGCTCTCGGCGATCACGGCGCCATTCCAGACGGCCTTCGGCATCGTCTACCTAGTTCCTCCATTCGCTTGAGATCTGTTTGCCTTCCAGCCTATGCACCGGCGGCTTAACGGTCTGTGATCCATGTCACGTAATTCGGGCCGGACACGCAGTAGGCTGGACGTTGACATGAACGCGTCTTCGGCCGTCCCCGGGCCCGAGGCCTCCCCTGACAGGCGCCCACAGCGTCACGACTTTCGGGTGAGCAAATCAGCCAGCTCTGGATGGAACAGGTCATCGCGATGATGGCACGCAGCACGCCAGACAAGCTGTGGTATCTCCGCCGCCTGAACCTCTTCGAGGGCATGAGCGCCGAGGAGGTCGAACGGGTTTCCCACGACCTGCGGATGCGCTCCTGCTCGGCGAAGTCATCCGTCCTGGACGGTTCAAGCGAGCGCGTCTACATGGTCAAGCAGGGACGAGTTCGCCTGTACCACATCACCGAAAACGGTCAGGAGGTGACCACCGCGGTCCTCGTTCCCGGACAGCTCTTCGGGCTAGGGGCGCTGTTCGGCAAGGGCGGCGACGCCACGTTTGCGGAGGCGCTCGAGGATACCGTGATCTGCGACGCCGCGGCCCAAGACTTCATCAATATGATGGCTCGCCATCCAATCCTGATGGCGAAGGTCATGATGGCGATGGCGCGCCAGATGATCCGGCTCGAGTCCACCATCGAGAGCATCGTGTCCCGCCCTGTCGCCGGCCGGCTGGCGGACCTGGTGATCACGCTCGCCGAGCAGGGCGAGCGAAGCTCCAATGGCGCCATCCTCCTGCCGGCCTACTCGCACGAGGAACTCGGAAAGATGATTGGGGCAACCCGCGAATCCGTGTCGCGCGCGCTCGGTGACTGGCGACGCGCGGGCATCATCACGATGCAGGGTCGGCGAATCGTTATTCGAAAACCGGCAGCGCTTCGTGCCCAGGCCGGCGGCCACGATGCGCCGGCGGGAGGAGCAGCATGACCGAACATGCCGATGCGGTGGTCATCGGCATGGGTCCCGGAAGCGAGGAGGTCGCCGGAAAACTCGCCGAGGCCGGGCTTCGCGTGGCGGACGTCGTCTAAGTGGCGGGGCATCGCCCTTGGTTTGGCTGAACGTCGGTCTCACTTACTTCGTACCATTCTGCGTCTCGAACTACGGGATCGTGGTGGCCTCACATCGGCGTCGTATGGTCAACGCCTCTCCATACTCGCCCTAAAGCGAGGAGGGCCGATCTTCAAAGGGGGGAGCACCATGCCGGACTACCGCAGGTTGCTCACGACGCGCGGTAGGCATGGGTGGGTCGGTAGGCCAAGTCTTCCCGGGTCGATTTAGGTTTAGACCCGGGAAGACAGGCAGCGCCTCGCGACGTGAAACCTGGCCCTCGTTCGCTTAGGCTGCGACGCGCCGGGGACCGACTCCATTGCGCGCACTAACCTTCATCGACTCCATGGCTACCATGGCGATGGCGGCAGAAGCCAGGACAAAGTCCTTCAGCAGGAACTGCCCGACCAGCGACAGGTATGGAAAGCCTTGAGGCCCGTAGGTGACAGTGGGAGCGATGAGGAAGATCGTCAGCGTTCCAGCGAAGATGATCAGCACCAGCAGGCCGACATACCGGGCGGCGATGCCGGTGAAGAGCAAGATGCTGGCCGCGATTTCGAGCGCGCCAAGCGTGTACACGAACCCTTTCAATGCCAGGAAGGGGAGCGACGCGTGCAACAACCCGACCACCGGGCTGGGATCGGCGAACTTCAACGCTCCGATCCAGAGCAGGATGAGGCCGAGGCTGATCCGGAGAAGGGGCCCCGCGATCCGCTCGACCAGTCTGAACAACCCGTTCACGTTACCTCCTTTGACGCAAGTGATTGCCGGCGCTATGGCTGAACCGGGCAGCGGAAATCCGCGGCCGGGACCCGGGTCACGGTCACGTCGCCGGCGGCCGCGGCCGTCTTGACCGCCTGGGCGCTGGTGAGCAGGTAGGGCGTGATCCCGGCATTGAACGTGACGAGGTTCACCGCCCAGGCGCCGCCGTGATAGTCGGTGCTCCCCGGCGCGACGCCCGCGATCCCAAGCTGGCCCGCGGCGCCGTTGGTCACCTTGAAGAATGGGTCCGTGCCACTGTTCGGGAAGGCCGACGGAACGACCACGGTCTGAATCGTGCCCCCGTTATAGAAAAGGATGCCGAACCCCACGGCCGCGGTCGGGGTGTCGGCGAAGGCGGAGAGGGCGGTGGCGAGAAGGAGCGCGCCCCCGAGGATCGAGCCGGCGATCAGTCGTTTCATGTTTGACCTCCTACGCATTGGAATAGCAGCCATGCTGGCAGAGGCCTATGACGAGGGGATAACGGGCCGTCATGCGCGCTTCATAGACCGAAATCCCCTTCATCGCGCTGTCACGGAGTGCGGCTAAGCTCGAGGCCAATGGGTGCACCAATACTGGTGGTGGACGACGACGCCAAGATCGTCAGCCTGGTGCGGACGTACCTCGAACGAGACGGCTTCACTGTGGTAACCGCAAACGATGGCCGGGCGGCCTTACACGCCTTTCGGGAGCAACGGCCCGGCCTGGTGGTCCTGGACCTGATGCTGCCGGAGATGGACGGCCTGGCCTTGCTGCGCATCCTGCGGGAGGACTCGGACGTCCCGGTTCTGATGCTCTCGGCGCGCGGGTCCGTCGCCGACCGCGTCTACGGGATCAATGAGGGCGCTGACGATTACCTGCCCAAGCCTTTTTCCCCGGCCGAGTTGGTTGTCCGGGTTAAGTCCATCCTGCGTCGCACCGGCACGGCCACCCGCCAGGCGCCAAGAGACCAGGGACAGCTGGCGTTCCTCGATCTCGCCATCGACCTCGACCGGCACGAGGTCGTTCGCGCCGGACGGCCGCTGCCGCTGACCGCCGCCGAGTTCCGTCTCCTGATCGCGCTTGTGAGGGCGCAGGGGCGCGTGCTCTCGCGCGACGTTCTACTCGATGCGCTCTACGGAGCGGCACCTGGAGACGCTCTTGACCGAACGATCGATGTCCACATCGGTCGCTTGCGAGAGAAACTCAACGATAGCGCCGAGCGACCGCGCTACATCGCCACGATTCGGGGAGTCGGATACCGCGTCGTCAGGCCGGTGAGTGCATGATCCGGCGCATGTTGACCGGCGCCATCGCGGCCCGAATCGCGGTCGCGTCCCTCCTTGTTACTTCCGCAGCGGTGCTGGTCATCGCGATCGGCGTGCTGGTCGTCAGTCAATCGCTTTTCCAGCACCTGATGGAAGCGCATGGCGCGACCGCCGCCGCAGCCAAGAGCATGTTCGAACAGACGGTGGGTGCTGTGTTTGGCGTGGTGCTCGTGCTGGCGGCGGGCCTCAGCCTCGCCCTGGCGGTCTTGCTTGCGCGCCACCTCTCGCGGCCCCTCGAGCGAATAGGGCGGGCGTCCCGGGAGATTGCTCACGGCGACTATCAGGCCCGCGTTCCCCGCCAGGGCCCAGAGGAGGTAATCTCGCTGGCCGACTCCTTCAATCAGATGGCCGAAAGCCTGGAGGAACAGGAACGCCTCCGGCGTGAATTCATCATCAACGCCGCCCACGAGTTGCGCACGCCCCTCACCAACCTCCAGGGGTACCTGGAAGCCCTGCGCGATGGAGTGATCACACCCGACCCGGAGATCTTTGCTTCGCTGCACGAGGAGGTTGATCGCCTGGTGCGCCTGTCGCACTCGCTCGATTCGCTGGCCGAGGGTGACTCCAGGGCTGGACCGCTCCCACTTACCGCCGTCGACCTGGTCACGACCGTCCGCTCTGCAGTTGACCTCGCGCGGCCGGCGTTCGACCGGCGCAGCATCACGGTCGAAATTCGCGCGCCCGCGCGTCTGCAGGCGCACACCCATCCGGACCAGCTTGCCCAGGTGCTCTCGAATCTGCTGCAGAACGCGTCTCGCTACACTCCGGAAGGCGGCCGGGTGACGGTGGCGGTCGAAGCCCGACCGGGCGACGCGCTGGTGAGTGTCACCAACAGCGGCGACGGCATCCCCGGTGCGGACCTGCCGCACGTCTTCGAGCGCTTCTACCGGGTCGAGAAATCGCGAGACCGGGCTCGGGGCGGAGCGGGAATCGGACTGGCAATCGTCAAAGACCTGGTGGAGTCGGCAGGCGGTCGGGTCGGCGTGGAGTCGGAGTTCGGCCTTACGCGGTTCTGGTTTACCCTGCCCGGCTGACTCCGCCCACCTCGAGTCAGCTCTTCATCGGCTAAGATGGGTCCCAAACCTGGATTCTTGATTAATTGGATCGGAAATGTCAACATTAACCGGAGTCCGACGGCAATGGAACGGTTCAGGAGGGTCTCATGAGCGCGACAGACGAAGTTCTGCGAAACAACGAGGCATACGCCAGGGGATTTGACAAAGGCCAGCTGCCACTTCCACCGGCGAAAAAACTGGCGGTCGTGGCCTGCATGGATGCCCGCCTCCAAATCTCGAAGATTCTTGGGCTCAAGGAGGGAGACGCTCACGTCATTCGCAACGCCGGGGGCGCCGTAACCGACGATGCCATCCGGTCGCTCGCTATCTCTCAACGGCTGCTCGGTACGGAAGAGGTGGTCTTGATCCACCATACGGACTGCGGGATGCTGACATTCACCGATGACGCAGTCAAGGCACAGATCCAGAAGGAAACCGGCATCCGCCCCCCATTTGCCCTCGAGGCGTTTTCCAACCTCGAAGACGATGTTCGGCAGTCAATCGCCCGAATCAAGGCCAGCCCTTTCCTTCCCAAGAAGGATCGTGTGCGCGGATTCATCTACGACGTGAAGACCGGGCGGCTGAACGAGGTGGTGGAGCGCGTCGCAGCGGGCGCCGTCTCGTAGCACCTAAACACCGGAGACGCCGGGGACGCGACGCCCCCGGCGTCTCATCACGCAGCGCTAGTCCTCCAGGACGTGGAAGAGCGTTGCGCCTGTCGTCTGTTTGAAGTCCAGGCCGAATTGAGCGACGATAACCCGGATCCCTTCAGTCTCAGGGAGGCCACCGGGCAGGCTGCAATGGATCTCCAATACGGCGGTGACCGGCACGCCAGCCACGCGAATATTGACCGATAGCACACCGCCGGTGGTCTGGTCGAGCTGGCCGATGGCGTCCGTCAAAGTTGTCGCGGCAAGGCTGCCCCCGCCGTTGTTGAAGCTGTTGAACCCGGTCACGACGTAGAGGCCCTGAGCGACTTCAGAGCCGTCCGCATGTCGGTGCACGAAGGTCCCGCCACCGCTGGCCGTGCCTTCATCGGGCCGGGCGAAACCCGAACCCGTCAGACTGATTGTGTCGCCCGTGGGCGCGTCTGTCGCGACGTCGGTCCCTGTCGGCACGATCACGCCGGCGCCGACCGCCACCAGGTCCCAGCGGAGCTTGCCGACCTCGTCTTGCGCCAGCACAGCTTGGGGAGCCATCAAAACCCCGAGGGCTCCGGCTGCTCCGGCTCCTAACATCCGCCGGCGGCTTAGCCGTAGTTCACCCATAACAGATCCCTCCTTGTCGGATCCGCCTGTTGCCGATGGCGCCGTCCCCGCGCGTCCGGGCGTCCAGCGCTCTCGGTTAACACCATAGCCACACAGAGTCACCATTTGCAAGGGGTGCCGACAACGCCAGGCGGGCGTCCCTCAGACATTGAGCTCACGGCCAGGACGCTCGGGGCCGCCGCAATCGCGGCTAGGCGGACGCGCCGTCCCGCAACTTACTCCAGGCGCGACGCCCGACCTCGAACGCATCGGATGCCGGAAGCAGGATGATGTCGTCCCGCTCGGAGGCCCAGCGCTCGGCCGACTCGCGTGAGGCGAAGTTGAGCACGTAGTGGCAGAAGCTCTCGATCACGTCGGAGTCGAAGGGCTTGTCTGGCACGATGAACGACACGATGGCGCTGGTGGGCGAGAGAGCCGTGATGCCCTCGGGAGTGACAGTCATCGTGATCGGCTCACCGGTGACGGGGTCCTTGGACTCGACTCGGGCTGGGCGGCGGATCACCGGGACAATCAGGAACGGATCCAGCGCGCACCAGGTGTACATCGGCTTGCCACCCTCTGCCTGGAAACGGATATCCATCTCGGGGATCGCGAGACCCCAGAAACCGACCACGCGCCCCTCATCGTCCCGGAAAACGCCGGGCCAAGCGTTGAGCCTCGCGAGGACGATCGCCTCGGACACGCGGGCGTCCGCGGCGAGCTCGGCCACGGTGACTGGTTCACCCTGAGCAAGTAAGTCGTACAGCGCGACCGCGATGGGACGACTCTGTTTGTCGGTGTAAACGTTCGCCGCGGCGATAGCCTCGGCAAGCTCCTGGACCATATTGTCACGAACTGTGGCTTTACTCATTTCCTGTCTCCTTGATCTGTGTTTGAGCTGATCAAGGAGAACGCTAGACCCTCACCCCAGGGGGAGAGTCAAGAGGCCGCTTCGAGCTGCTGGCGGCGCGGATCCAGGGCGTAGAGCTCCAGCTCAGCCTGCCCGGCCAGGGCCGTGGCATGAGCGGCCCGGAAGCTGCGAATGCCGCGACGAATCTCCTGGAGCTCCCCCATCCGGGCTTCGATGCGCTCGACCGCCCGATCCAGTTTCGCCCGCAAGTGTGGGCCGATGGGCTCGCCTCGGTGCTCGCAATAGACGGCGGAGATTTCCTGGATCTCCTTCAACGTCAGCCCGAGGGCGCGCAGGCTCCGAATGACTTGCAGGCACCACAAGGCCGATTCGTCGAAGAGCCGGTAATTGCTGTCACTTCGGCCAAGGCCGTAGATCAACCCCATGGCTTCGTACTCGCGCAAGGCTCTGATCGACACCCCACTCCGGCGAGCGAGTTGGCCGATCGTCATCGCTTTGGAGATCGAGAGTTCCTTCACATCTGTCGTTGACTCACGCCGCACAGCAGCTCAGTTTGGCGATGTCCCTGGTGTAGGTCTGGGCCACCAGCTTCAGGCCTTCGCCCATCGTCAGGTACGGTCCCCAGCTGTCTGCCAGTTGCTGGACCGTCGCCCCGAATTGAATGGCGTATACGGCGCTCAAGATCACGTCGCCGGCATTTTCGGCCAGGATGCTGACCCCGAGGACCTTGCCGGTCTCGCGTTCGGCGACCATCTTGAAGAGGCCCCGCGTGTCGCGGTTGACCAGCGCCCGCGGGATGGCGTCGAGGGACATGGTCCAGCAATCACAGACATAGCCCTGAGCGTTGGCTTGCTCGTCCGTGAGACCGGCACTGGCGATCTGAGGTCGAGTGAAGGTGATCCGCGGGAGCGCCGACAGGTCCAGCTTGGTGTTGGCGTTGTGAAGCGCGTTATCGGCCGCCAGGGCACCGCTTTTTGCGGCGACATAGACGAACTGTGGCAGGCCGGCCGCGTCCCCGGCCGCGAAGACGTTGGGCACCGCGGTGCGTAGCGTGTCGTCGACCTTGATCGCGCCCCCATGGGTCAGGCTTACTCCCACCTGGCTCAGCTGAAGACCCTCGCTGTTTGGGCGCCGACCGGTGGCCACGAGGATGTGGGTGCCGCGTACCGATCGCTGCCGGGCGCCGACTCGGAACTGGACCTCACGGGCTTCACCCATGTGGGTCACCCGAAGCACCTGAACGCCGGTGTTGATTTCGGCGCCCTCCTCTCGAAGGACCTCGGCAAGGGTCTGCGAAATCTCAGGCTCCTCGCCCGGCGCGATTCGCGGCGCCATGTCGAGGAAGGTCACCCGCACGCCGAGATGGAGGAAGAGCTGTCCCATCTCCAGTCCCACGGCATTCGCCCCGATGACGATCAGGTGCTCGGGCAGCTCGGTGAGTTCAAGCGCCGTCGTGCTCGTCAGGTAGCCGGCTTCCGCCAGGCCGGGAATCGGAGGAATCGCCGGCGACGATCCGCTGGCGATCAGGATCGCGTCCGCGCGAATCGGGCGTCCATCGACCTCGAGCGTGTGCGCGTCGTGGAAGCTTGCCTGGCCCCGGATGAGCTCGAACCCATAACTGTCCGCGAGGTCGACGTATTTGCTCTTGCGTAGAGATTCGACGAGCTCGTCTTTTCCCGCGACCATCGCCTTCAGGTCCAACGCGATGGCCCCCGTCGTGATCCCGGGGAAGGAGTTGCTGCGGGCGCGGTCATAGGCTTCGGCGGCGGCCAGCATCGCCTTGGAAGGGACGCAGCCGACGTTCACGCAGGTCCCACCGATGGTATTGGCTTCGATGAGGGCGACTCGAGCGTCGAGGTCGCGGGCGCGAATGGCAGCGGCAAAGGCCGCACTTCCTGACCCAATGATGGCCAGGTCGTACTGGTGAGCGTCCCCGCTGCGTGGCACTGGCGGCCTATCGGACTCGTCGGGAAGCGGCCGCAGGCGCCCCGGGCGGTAGCCAGCTTCGCGAACGGCGGATGTCAGCCGATCCTCGTTCGCTCCTCCGGTCTCCAGAACGGCCTCGCCCTTACGATGGTTGACCTGCACATTGGTCGCACCGGCTCCGGTCAACGCCGCGGCCACCGTCCTTTCGCAGTGCTCGCACGTCATACCCTCAATGGGTAGCCGCTGTCGTGAACTCATCACGCCTTCCTCCTTCCTTGGATTCGCACCTGGATCATGCCTTTAACAAGGCCAGCTGGGCGGCCAGGTGCGCTGTGTCGGATGGGCCCGGGTTGTCAAATCGGACGGCGCCGGTGGTGTCGATGCCCACCGTGGCACCCAGGGCGGCGACGCCATAGCGCGAGACGATCGACCCATCGCGGTCGATCACCCAGAGCAGCGGCGCATCGGCAACGCCCTGATCCTCGAGGAATGAGCGCAGCTGCTTTGGGCTGTCGGCAGCCACGATATCGACGCCTACCGCCCGGATGCCGGGATGGGAGGCCATGGCCTGTCGAAGGGCGTTGACGTCGGCCACGCATGACACGCAGCCCGTGGCCATGTAGAGCAGGACCGTCGGTTGATGCGCGGTGATCTCGGCAAGCTGCGCCGGCGATGACAAAATCCGGGAGTTGAGGGCGGTCGTCGCGGCCCATGAGCCAGACGTGCTCGACGGAGCCGAGGCGGCACCGCAGCCTGCAGTCGCCAGCGCCGCAAGGAGGAGCATCGTCCCGAGTTGGCCGCGGGTCGCGATCCCTTTGGTCATCGTATCCGCCTCCTCTGCTGAATCCAAAAGCCCACGGCAATCGCCGAAACGGCGAGGGTTGCACCGGAGCCCAAAAACAGACGGTTCGAAGCCAGCCAGGCGCCTGCTCCCGTGGCCACGACGGCTGCGACGAGCAAGGGAACGCCACAGCAGATCAATGGAACGACAAGCGCCAGAAGCCCCACACGCGGCTGCCGCATCACACCCACTCCGGACCGATCCTCGTACAGGTGGCGAGGTGCTCTGCATTCGGGGCGGCCAGCTCGGCTGCCAATTCCAGGAGCTTGATGAGCCGGTTGTCTGCCAGCTGATACCAGACCCGGCGACCATCCTTTCGCGCGTGGACATATCCGCACCAGCGCAGGCAGGCTAAATGGGTCGAGACCCGTGCCTGCGGAAGGCCGAGGAGTTCGACCAGCTCACCTACCGTCCTTTCGCGCTCGAACACCAACTGCAGGATCCGGAGTCGCGTCGTATCGCCCAGCCCCTTGAGGAAGCGGGCGCTCGCGCGCACTCCGATTTTCGGCTGCTGCTCCAACATAACTGGCATGCCAGATATGTTAGCACAAAGCCGACGCCTGATCCATCCGGCGAGTAACAGAGTTGCATCCAAGCGCAGACGACCCGCGAAGCGCCGCGGGTCCCTGGCTCGTTACTAGAACTGGAGGTCTCCTGAGCGTTAGGAGGCGGTCGCCACGACGGCGTCTTCCTCGGCGACGGTCGGGCTGAGAAGGAACTGCCGCTCGTAATGGGTCGCGTAAAGCCCGCCGAGCTTGAGCAACTCGCTATGAGTACCGCGCTCCACTAGCCGTCCCTGGTCGAAGACCAGGATAAGGTCGGCGGCGAGCACCGTCGAGAGCCGATGCGCGATGACGAATGAGGTCCGGCTGGCAAAAAGTGGCCGCAATGCAGCCTGGATCAGCTGCTCCGAAACGGTGTCGAGGTTCGACGTGGCTTCGTCGAGGATGACGATCCGTGGGTCTTTGAGAATGACGCGGGCGATGGCAATCCGCTGCTTCTCGCCGCCGCTCAACCGGTGGCCCCGCTCGCCGACGACCGTGTCATAGCCCTCCGGCAGCGAGTCAATGAAGTCATGGATGTGCGCCGCTCTGGTTGCCGCTTCGATCTGCACCTGGCTTGCGCTCGGGCGGGCGTAAAGCAGGTTCTCGCGGACACTGGCGTGGAAAAGGAAGGAATCCTGGAAGACGATGCCGATGATCCGGCTCAGCGACTCCAGGGTGGCGTCCCTGAGATCGATGCCGTCGAGTTGGATGCTGCCGGCCTGCGGATCGTAAAAACGGGCGAGCAGATAGGTGACCGTGGTCTTCCCAGCGCCGCTCGGCCCGACGAGCGCGACCAGCGTCCCAGGCTCGACCTGGAAGGAAACGTGCTCGAGCGCAAGTCTGGTGTTCGGGTCATAGCCGAAGCTGACGTCCTGGAAGGCGACCGCCCCTCGCACATCGGTCAGCTCGCGCGCGTTTGGGGCCTCCGCGACGTCGGTCGGAAGATCGAGGTACGCGAAGATCCGGTGGAAGAGAGCCAGCGACCCCATGACGTTGACCTGCAGGTTGCCAAGCGACCCCGCCGAGCCGGCGAGCCGCCCGGCCAGCACGATCACAATGGCGACCACGGTCCCGACGGTGGTGCGCCCCGTCAGCACCAGATAGCCGCCGAAAAAGAGGAGGAGGGCCGGACCGAGGACGGTCATGACGTTCAGCAGCATGCCGAACCAGCGGCCGATCATGGCCTGCCGGACCTTCAGGCGACGCAGATCCTGGCTGATGGCGCCAAAGCGCAGGCGCTCCGACTGCTCTTTGGTGAAAGCCTTCACCAGCAGGATCCCGGAGATGCCCAGGACCTCCGAGATGTAGGCGCTCATCTCGGAGAGCTTCTCCTGAGTGCGCTTGCGGGCGCGGTATGTGGCTCGCCCGACATACCGGCCGGGCACCAGCACGATGGGCAGCATCACCAGCGCGACGACCGTGATCCGCCAGTCGAGGAGGAACATCGCCGCGACGGTCGTCGTGACGACGAATACGTTGCTGGCCAGGCCGAAGACCGTATCCGAGACGACGTCTTCGATCCCTCCCACGTCGTTATTCATCCGGGAAAGAAGATCGCCAGTCCGGCTGGCGGTGTAGAAGCCCATCGACTGCAGCAGGAGCCGGTCAAAGAGCTGCTTGCGGAGGTCGTACTCGATGCCTTCGCTGATCGTCGTCCGCAGGTACGCCTGCAGCACGCTGATCAAGCCGCCGACGAGTGCGCCGGCAACGCCGGCCCCCAGGATCAGCCCGAGGCCGACCAGGCTCCCCTTCCGCTGCGTCAGGTAGTCGATGAGTACCTTGGCCACAAGCGCCGGCACCAGGCCGAGCCCGGCACCTGCCGCGATGCACGCGAGTGCGAGCAATCCGTGGCGCCGGTACGGTGCAAAGTAGCTGAAGACCCGGCGCAGCAGAGGCCAGGTGATCTCCGGCTTGCGGTCGTCGCCCCAGTCAAGGGCCATGCTCGGCCCAACGCAGTATCGCGCTGCCACGCTCTTCTCCTGCGGCGATCGTACCTAAACGGCGCCCGATTCGCTATCGCTCTCTTTTGTCCGGAGCGATGGGAGGCGGGTCCGGCGGCCGGCCGGCAGCTGCCGTCTCTTCGAGCCGGCACCCCCGACACCAGAGATGGAGCGATGCCCATACGACAAGCCCGAGCGCAATCGACGCGTACATCCAGGGAGCTCCCGATTGGAGGTACATGCCCGCATACATGACCGCTCCAGCGGACAAGGCGGGGATCACGGCTGCACGCCGCCGCAGGCCGAGGGAGACCGTGATGGCGGCCACCGAGATGATCAGTAGCGGCGGACCGACCTGGATGAGCAAGCGGACAAGACTGCCAACGGGTCCACCGGAGGGCGGTACGCCGCCGTTCCCTATACCCATCCTTTCCATGCCGACCATGGAGCCGGAGGCGGCCGCCGCGGTGCCGATGATCCCCAGGGTGGCGAGCGTCATACTGACGGAGCAGGCGACGGCGCCCAAACCGCCGGCGACAGCACAACAGGTCGACACGATCTTTGCTTGCCGATCGGAGTTTGTGTCCATCCAGTTTTCTGCGCCGCGACGCTATGCCGCGAGCGCCGCGTGCCGCTCTTCGCTTGACTCGGCTGGTCTGCCGACGCTCAGGATGGCATTGAAGAAGAGCGACGGTCGTCCCCACAGCGAATTGATGAAGATGGTGGTGACGCTCAGGGCCATCGCGATCATGGCCCAAACCGGGTAAACGAGGCCGGTGCTGGCCGCCGGGATGCCAATCCCGTTGAAGAGGAATGCCAGGACGACGTTCTGCGTCGTCTTGCGATAGCTATGCCGGCTGATGTTCCGGGCGGTCAGGATGGAGCTCAGGCGATTGCTGACGATGATGATGTCAGCCGACTCGATGGCGATATCGGTCCCGGCCCCCATCGCCACTCCAACATCGGCCTGCATGAGCCCCGGGGCGTCGTTGATTCCATCCCCCACCATCGCCACCCGGCCCAGTTTCTGCAGCCGGCGGATGATCTCCGCCTTCTGGCCGGGCAGCACCTCGGCGTGCACCTCCTCGATCCCCAACTGCGCGGCCACCCGTTGGGCGGCCCGGAGGTTATCGCCGGTGACGAGAACGGGGACGAGATTGGCCTCCTTCATGCCAACGACGGCCTCTTTCGCGTCGCCGCGGAGCTCGTCGCCTAGCGCGATGACCCCCAAGAGCCGGTCGTCGCGGCCGACGGCGATTACCGTGCGCCCCGACCCTTCCAAGTCTGCGATGCGCTGCTCGAGCGGCGACACGTCGATTCCGCTCTCCTTCAGATAGCGTGGTCGGCCCACGCGGACCGGGTGGCCGTCGATCCGGGCCACCACGCCTCGCCCGGTGACCGACTCGAAGTCTTCGACCGTTGGAACCCGGAGCTTGCGCTCAAGCGCCGCTTCGAGGACGGCCTGCCCCAGCGGGTGCTCTGAAGACGCTTCGGCCGCGGCCGCGATGGCGAGCACGTCCCGCTCATCGCCGAGCGCTATGATCTCTCGCACGGTCGGCTGGCCAGCGGTCAGGGTGCCGGTCTTGTCGAGGACGATCCGCTTGACCAGGCGAAATGCCTGGAAGGCCTCGCCGGTCCGCATGATGATGCCCTGGTCAGCGGCCTCGCCGGCGCCGCGCACGATCGAAAGCGGCGCCGCAATGCCCACGGCGCACGGATACCCCATGACCAGCACGCTCAACCCGGCAAAAGCCGCCCGCGAGAGGTCCGCGTGCCCGCTCAGGAGCCAGGGACCGACAAGCCAGCCGAGGAACGCGAGCGCCGACATGCTCAGCACAAACGGGGCGTACACCAGCAGGATTCGATCGACCAGGTGCAGGATGCCGGGCTTGAGGGCTCGCGCATCCTCGACGTGGCGAACCACTCGCTGGAGGAAGCTTTCCTCTCCCACCGCCGTCACCCTGACCAGCAGCGTGCCAAGCGCGTTGATCGACCCGCCGATCACGGTGTCGCCTTCTGTTTTTTCCACCGGCACAGGCTCACCCGTCACCAGCGACTGGTTGACCGACGAGTGACCATCCACGACGGTTCCGTCGACGGGCACCCGCTCTCCGGGACGGACTCGTACCAGATCGTCGACCGCGACCTCGCCGATGCTGACCTCGAATTCCTGGCCGTTGCGGACCACCCGGGCGGTGTCGGGTTGCAGATCCAACAGCCGCTTGACGGCCTGCGAGCTCCGGGTTTTGACCAGTAAGGAGAGCCACTCGGAGAACAGGTGGTAGTTGACGATCAGGACGGAGACCGCGAAGAAGGGGGCGGTCGGGTAGCCGGCGGGATGCAGGATGAGGCCGAGCAGCCCACCGGCGATGCCCGCAAACGCGCCCGCTTCGAGCAGGACATGCTGGTTCAGGATGCGCCGGCGGACCGATTGGTACGCCATCACCAAGATGTGCCGCGCGATTCCAAACACGACAACGACGGCGACGATGCCGGCTGCCCATGGGATCCAGGCTGCCCTGAGGCCACCAAGCCGCGCCGTCATCACGCCGGCGAAGAGAAGGCCCAGCACGACCAACCCGAGGAGCGCCTTCCAGAGACCCTCGCTCCGGAGGATCAGGAAGGCGACGGTGGCGAACGTGAGGCCGACGGCTGCCGGGACGACCACGGACCACCAGCCCTGGGCCTGGAAGATCAGCACGATGGCGACCAGGCTGAAGCCACTGGCGGTGAGCAGCCGCCGGCCCTCGCGGACCAGGGCGGCCTCCTCCTCCTCGTAGGGCCGGACCTTGCGCGGATCCCAAACGGTGTATCCCATCTCACGCAGCGTCTGGAGGAGCGCTTCAGGTCGGACTCGCGCCGGGTCGTACTCGACCAGGGCCTGTTCATGGGTCAGGCTGACCGCCACCTTGTCGACGCCGGGCCACTGGCCGAGCGCCTGCTCGATGCTGCCGGTGCAGAGCGAACAGTGCAGGCCGCCGATCTTAGCCCGGAATCGAGCCAGGCCGGCTGTCGATGCCGGCTCCTCGAGCCAGAACGCGTCGCGCGTTGGCGTCTTCGTCGCGTTCCTCATGGTTGGATCTCGAAGCCGGCACGCTCGATGGAGGTGCGGGCAGCCGCCTCTGAGGCACGCGCGTGGTCGAGGACGACCCGGACTTCCCCGGTTCGATGGTCGGCTTTGACCTGCCGCACGCCATCCAATTGGCTCACGGCTTTCTCGATCCGGCGCGCACACCCGATGCAGTGGATCTGCCCAACCCGCATCATCGACGGTTGCGTTGCCATGTCTCCTCCGGAATGATCTTCGTCCTCAGCATAGAACCTAGCCGCGGGGCAAGGTCAAGGGCTCTCGCAATACGCAGACCTTACCCTTACGGGAAGGTTTAGAATCGAGGCATGGTCCGGGAAAAACCCATGACGGTGAGCCAGGCGGCCCGCCGCGCCGGCCTGACGCCGAAGGCCGTCCGGCTCTACGAAAGCAAGGGCCTGGTAGACCCGGCCGCCCGAACCGGGGCTGGCTATCGGCTGTACCAGGACCGGGACGTCGAAGTCCTCCGGTTTGTCCGGCAAGCCCGTGCTCTCGGGTTGAACCTGGCGGAAATCCGGGAGATTATCGACCTTCAGCGCCATGGCGCCCAACCCTGCGGACGCGTGTTAGGCATTGTCGACACGCGCCTCAAAGAAGTTGACCAGGCGCTCCGGGACCTGCGGGCGCTCCGGCGAGCCCTCCGGACAGCGCGGGCGGCGGCCAGCGACAGCCAGGCGCGCGGGGAGGATGCCGTCGTATGCCAGATCATCGAGTCGGCGGCCGGAGAGACCATCCACTAAAGCCCGATGTCTGATGCTTGTCTCGGTCGGTCGGGCCGGCTTCCCGGCCGCCGCGTCTTCGCCGATTGCTTGAATTTCCGCTTGCCGTACGGGTAGATCCCAGCGAGCACGGCGATTCCACACGGCCTGCATCAGGCCCCGGCCAAACAGGCGCCGAGGACGACGAGACCAAGAGATGAGGCGGTCAACCGCGGCGCAAAGGATTGGCGATAGATCTGGACCAGCGGCAGGATGAGGAGGTCACTCTTCATATAGGTTGTGTTTGCGCCCAGCGGCACCCTCGCGGCCTTAAGGAAGGCGGCGACGCGCACGCAGCCCATGGAACAGGCAAAGGTGATCACCGCAATGGCCAGGCCGACCAGCAAGAGCAGGACCTGCCCGGAGATCGGGATCCCGCCGATGCTGTGAGAGCACCGAGTCAGCCTCGACCAAGCCGATCCGGGAGAGCCCCTAGGGCCACACCGGCAAGTCCCGCCATAAGCGCCGCGCCTATCACAAACGTCAACCATCCGACCCCCGCATCGGGCGCCCGTGGCATCGGGTACGCATACAAGCCGTGATCGGTCGCCGCGATCAGCCGGCCACCTATGTTGAGCACACGCCAGACGCTCCCGGTCGGTAAGCCGCCGCCCAGTTCCGTCCAGGATCGGCCACCGTCCGTGCTCGTCGCGGTCCCGTCGAACATGGTTGCCGCAAAGCCCCGCCGGCCGCTGATGGTAACGCTCGTCACATGGATCGAGCGGACGCCACCGTGATTCGCGACCAGGCCGTCGTCCGTTTGAACCCAACGGTGGCCGTCGAGGCTCCAGACGCCCTGGCCCATCGAGGAGGCGAACAGACGGCGGCCGTCAGCTGAGAGATCAAGCGAGACGACCAGCCGTTGCCTCGAACTCTGTTCCCAGCGAGAACCATCCCACCGGTAGACCGCGAACGCATCGGAGGCAAACACGGAGCCGTCGAAGTAGTTGATCGCCCAGGCGGTGCTGGGATCGGTGAGCCCGCTCGAGACGTTGACCCATACGTCGCCGCCGTCAGAAGACCTCCAGATCCCTCCTCTGGACACCGCCCAGATGATGTTGGCGTCATTCGGGTCGACGGAGATGCCGTGGACTTCCCGGGATGGAAAGGGCAGCCGCGCGTAAGGCCCGGTGATTCGCGGACTCGCGTACAGCCCGCTGCCGGTCCCAACGTAGGCCGCCGTAGGTCCGCGAGGCAACGCCAGTGCGAGGATGAGGTCAGCCGGAAAGCCGACCCGCTTCCACGCCGATCCGGGACGCCGGCTGACGTAGAGCCCCTCGCCTCCGGCGACGAGCGCGGTCCCATCGGGAGTCGCCGCCAGGCGGTCGACGAACGCATTGATGCCGCCCGGGGCTTGAGTCCACCCATTTCCGTTCCCGGCTTGGGCAAGCGGAGAGACTGCTCGAGCAAACGCGAGGACGACCGCCAGCGGCAGTAAGACCATGCAGACCGCGATCCAGAACCGTCGAAAGAGTCGTCGCCCAGGACCGGGCAGATACGGGAGCGCCCGTGCCCGGTTGTGCCAGACGTGCCAGGCGCTGGGCAACACCGTCCATACCGCGGTGAGCAGGTGCGCATTGACCAAGGCCCTGCTGATCGCGAGCGGCCACGGAGCCAGCAGCAGAAAGCCGGTTCCGTAGACACCGCCGTAGAGGACAAGCAGGCTCCAGGAAATCCAGCGCTGCCAGAGCAGCAGTTCCGGGACGCCAGCAACCCGCTCGTGCAGACCCACACGTGCAAGCTTTCCCGCGATGAACGCCAGGGACGCGATGCCAACGTAGATGTGCATCCCATCGACCAGGGCCAGCGAGACCGGTGATGATGAACCGATCCGGACGACGAGATAGAGCACGGCAGTGGCCCAGGCAAGGCTCACGAGCAGCACCAGTCCGACACCCAGTGCACCCAACGAGAGCCGACCAGCAAGCGACTGGCGTGACGCACGACCGATGGCGGTGCTCGGCTGCTGCGCCATCAGACCGGGCGCTGACCCCGTCGATAGAGGATCACGAGCGACGTCCCGACTCCAATCCCAGCCCAGAAGAGGAGTCCGTGCTGGATCCAGTGGACGAGATCATTGCGATCAGCCAGCGGCTCGAGGGGAAATTGGGCCAGAAGTGCCATGGCCAGGCTGACAATCAAGATCACCACGACCTTCATCCCATGTTGTCCTCGCTCATATATTCGGCGCGTCGCCGAGATTAATCGGCCGGCTGGGACCCAGCCTGACCGGGATCGCAAGCATTCGGGTATGACCCGCCATACCTATATTTATGTGTGGGCCAACGGTTCTGGATCAGGAGAATGCGCCTGACGGCGCCAATACCCGGCACCCGCTCAGCACGGCGCCAGGCTAGACGATGCCACGCAGCAACCCGCCAAGGGTGAGCCAGTAGTAGACGACGTAGGCCCCAACCATGATCAGTCGGATCCGTCTGGGCATCTCAAGAGAGCTCCGAGTATGGATACCATAAGCGCACGCCGATCAACAGGAGATTCTGCCAGGCGCACTTGTCACGACTCTGAAGCCCCGATGAAGAATTGATAAAGCTCCAAACCGCCCCGCTTACGAATGTCAACTTGATTACCTGGTGCAGTCCGGCCGTGTGGAGCTCGTCATGCGGTACGGATCTCCGGGCCGACCGGAACACCGCGATCACCTGCTCGGTGCCAATTTGCTGACTGCCCCGTCTGCGCGCGAAGCCTAGCCCGGTCGTGGCCGCAGACCGGTTCGAATCCGCCTATCACGGAACGCCGCCGTGGGACATTGGCAGCCCGCAGCCCGCGATCATGCGGCTTGCGGAGACCGGCCAGATCACAGGGTCGGTCCTCGACGTCGGGTGCGGGACCGGCGAAAACGTCCTCTATCTGGCCGAGCGTGGTTTAGCGGCGGCCGGAATCGACGGCGCGCCGACCGCGATCAGGCAGGCTCGGGCCAAAGCGAAGGGCCGCGGTCTCAAGGCTCACTTCGAGGTCGCCGACGCGCTCAATCTCTCTACGCCCGATCGGCCGTTCGACACCGTCATCGATTCCGGGCTGTTTCACGTGTTCTCCGACGAAGAGCGTATCCGCTTCAGAGACAGCCTCGGGCGACTCGTTCGGCCAGGCGGCACCTATTTCCTGATGTGCTTCAGCGATCAGCAGCCTGGCGAGTGGGGACCGCGCCGGGTCACCCAGGCCGAGATCCGGTCAGTCTTTAGCGATGGGTGGCGCGTCAATTACATCCAGCCCTCGGCCTTCGAGACGAACGTGGGCCAGGCCCACGCCTGGCTCGCATCTATCTCGCGGTTATGAAGGCTTCGTAAGGACAGCCGCGTCATGGCCAAGCTGATCTACTCGGCGATCACGTCCCTCGACGGCTACGTCGCGGACGAAGACGGCAACTTCGACTGGGCAGTGCCGGACGAGGAGGTGCACACCTTCGTCAATGACCTCGAGCGGCCGGTCGGCACCTACCTCTACGGACGCCGGCTGTACGAGGTGATGGTCTACTGGGAGACCGCGCCCGCCGATCAGCCGCGCTTCATACAGGACTACGCGGAGATCTGGCAGGCGGCCGACAAGATCGTGTACTCCAAGACGCTAGAGACGGTATCCAGCGCCCGGACGCGGATCGAGCGAAACTTCGACCCTGGAGCGGTTCGGCAGATGAAAGCGACAGCGGGACGGGACATCACCGTCGGCGGTCCCGACCTCGCCGCCCAGGCGATCAAGGCCGGGTTGGTCGACGAGTGCCATCTGTTCATCGCGCCCATCGTGGTGGGAGGCGGCAAGCAATCCTTCCCCAACAGTGTCCGCCTGAAGCTCGAACTGCTGGACGAACGCCGTTTCGGCAACGGCGTGGTTCACCTCCACTACCGCACCAGGACGTGAAGAGACGGCAACGCTGCCCGGACATCTAGCCGCGGCGCCCAAAGGGTGGGATGCGCGCCTCGCACTCCGCACCCGACTCCACAACGTCCCTGGGGAACTCACGCCCCAACCCGATCACCTTCACCCTGCGACGCCGGCTCGCGCTCCTAGGGCCTGGCGCACCGTGACGATTCGAGCCACATCGGTGGGCGAGAGAATGCCGACCAGCTTGCCGCTGTCGAACACGAGCACCCGTCGGTCGAGCCCGGAACCGAGCCGCTCGAGCAGCGTCTCGAGGTTTTCTTGCGGCTGGGTCGTCGGCATCTGCGACATAGGCAATGCAAGATCGCGCAGCTTCCTGTCGTGTCCGCCCCTTGAGGCTTCCCGCACGATTTCTTTCAAGCGAACCACCCCGGTCAGCTCGCCGGCGGGATCGCGCAGGGGATACGTCGTGAAGTGGTGGTGCACCGCCTCCGACGCGAGGAACTGGTCGACCGTCAGCCCGTCCGGCACGGTCACGACCGGTGAGGTCATGGCGGCCGAGACGGGCACCGACTCGAGCAGAGCCTTGGTCACGGTGGACGCCTCCTCGGCCCCGCCCGCCGAAAGCAGGAACCAGCCGATGAATGCCAACCAGATGCCGTTGAATCCGTCGCCGCGGAACAGCTCGAGGACGCCGACCGCGATCATGAGAAAGGCGAAAAACCGACCGACCTGGACGGCAGCATGGACGCCGCGTTGCCGGGTCCCCGACCGCCACCAAAAGAACGAGCTCAGAAGGCGGCCGCCATCGAGCGGGAACGCCGGGATGAGGTTGAAGATGCCAAGGGCGAGGTTCAACACGGCGAGCCAGAGCAGCAGATCGGAGACCAGCGCTGGGGCCGCCAGCGCCGAGGCCGCGAGGGCGAGGAGGAAAGCGACGACCGCCACAAGGATGCTGGTCAGCGGGCCGACGACCGTGATCAGCGCCTCGATGCCGGCACTCCGCGGTTCTCCGGCCAGTTTCGAGACGCCGCCGAACAGCCAGAGAGTAATCTCGGACACCTGCACTCCGTTTCGCCGGGCCACGACCGAGTGGGCCAACTCGTGCGCTAGCAAGCACCCGTAGAACACGACGGCGCCGATCACCGCCGTGATCCAGTACGCCGCGGCGGACTGATTCGCGACGTCCCGGGGGAGGACCGTGGCGGCCAGGCTCCAGGAAATCAGGGCAAAGACGAAGATCAGGCTCCAGTTGAATCCGATCTCGATGCCGAACAGCCGTCCTAATCGAACCGTCGGTGTCATGCTTGATCCGCACTCACCTTATTACTTCCTGTCTTGTGGTGGCGCCGGCCAGCCATGAATTGCGGCTTCGGCAACGTCCGCTGCCTCAGGGTCATCCTAATCGCCCGCCGGCAGCTCAGGCGGGTTGTTTGCGCTCTCGCTGCTGACGGAACAACTCGGCGATCTCGTTCACCGTCGTTGCGTCCTCCGGCCTTTTATCCGCCCCGCGGAAGGAGACCACCCGTGGAAAGCGAAGCGCAAACCCAGGCTCATCGCCGACCTTGCCGGCTGTATGTCTCGGGCTGGGCGTGATTTCGTCGGCCATCACCTCGACCACCACCTCGGGCTCGAGCCACACATCGGGCACCAGGATGGACTCAACACGCGCCGGCCGCTGATCCACCTGCAGCGTGTCCGCGCGCTCATGGATCTGCCGCCATTCGGTGTCGGACAGGCCGGTGCCGAGCTTCGTGATGGTGGCAAATCGGTCGTGTTCCGCGTCGTAGACGCCGGCCAGCAGCGCGCCCAGGCCGAACTGCGCGCGCTTGCCTTTTCCAAAGTAGTAGCCGAGCAGGACGAGGTCGACCGTATCGTTGAGCTCGCCGCTGGTGTGGCGTTTCAGCTTGACCCAGTTGAAGTTGCGCGCCCCAGCCTGGTATTTCGAGTCCGGTCGCTTGACCACGACTCCCTCCAGGCCCTGGCTGATGTTGTCCAGCAGTGTTCTGGTGAGGACCTCGACCGAGTCGGTCTTGATGATCGGCGCTGGCAGCAGCACGGTCGAGCCAGCGATCACCTCGTCGACCAGCGCGAGCCGCTCTTCGTAGGGCAGGTCGGTGAGGTCGCGGCCGTTCTGGTACAGGATGTCGAAGATGAAGGCGACCAGCGGCAGGTCAAGGGCGGCCTGCTCGATGCCGTGCTGCCGCCGGCGGCTCGCGGTCAGCTGGAAGGGCATGTATTCCTCCAATTCCTTGCTGTACGCGATCGCCTCGCCGTCGAGGATCAGCGTCTTGTCCTTCAACTCTCGAGCGCCCGCGGTGAGCTCGGAGAACATCAGCGTGTAGTCCTCGAGGTTGCGTGAAAAGACACGCACCTCTGAGCCGTTCTTGTGGATCTGCACCCGGAGCCCGTCGTACTTCGGTTGGACCGCGACCAGGCCAAGCCGCTTGATCACGGCTTCCGGGTTGGGTAAGCGCTCCGCGAGCTGGCTCCGGATCGGCCTTCCGACCGTAACCTGGAGCGCTTTGACCGCGCTTTCCCCGCCCGACCAGAAGGTCTTCGCGATCAGGCCGAGGTCGGACACCCGGTTGTAGGCGCCTTCCAGCACCGGCCGCAGGGAGCGATCGCCCTTTTTGGCGAACGACAGTGCGTCGAGCACGGTCGGATCCCCGATCCCCAGCCGCAAGCGACCAAGGGCGATGCGCACCAGATGCTTGGCGGAGGTGGGGTCGACCTGTTTCAGCAAGGCCGCGAACAGCGAGCGCTTCTTTTCGACCGATCCGGCGCCGGCCGCGCCGGCGATCTCCATCAACTTCGCGTGCACCTCAGTGACCCGCACTGCCGTTGTCGAGCCGTGTGCCGAGAGCTGTGCTGCCACCAGCCCCAGGTCACCGAGCCGGCCGAAGAGTTTCGCGACCTCTTCGGGCGGCGTCGCGAAGGCCTGGGCGATCGCCGCCATGACCAGCTTCTCGCCGAGACCGATCTCGACCGGCTCGAAGAAGGGGACCAGCCGCCCCTGGATCAAATAGGTCAACGGCTGAATCTCGTCGGGCGAGCTCTTCGTGTAGAGCTCGGCGAGCGTCTTCACGAGCTCGTTCCTGCTGGTGGTCGACTCAAGCCGGTCGAGGTAGCCGCTCAGCTCGGCGAAGGTCATGGGTGCTCTCCAAGGCGATCGATGAACGCGCGCTGCGCGGGCAGCACCTTGCGCCGCGCCGTGTCGACGTCAAACCATGCGGCCCGATCGACCTCGGGAAACTGCTGCATCCTCCCCGAGCGTGGCGGCCACTCGAGCTCGAACGTATTGCTGGTCGTTCGCTCAACGTCGAGGTCACCCGGCACCGCCCAGGCGTGGACGACCTTGCCTCCCGTCTGGCGCACGGCGCCCAACGTGGTGACCTCCCCATCAGGTGCCGGCACCCCGAGCTCTTCCTGAAATTCGCGCCGCGCCACATCGATGCCGGCTTCACCCTCGGCGAGCTCGCCCTTCGGGATCGACCACACGCCGTCGTCGCGTTTCTGCCAGAACGGACCGCCGGGATGGACCAGGAGCACCTCGAGCTTCCCGTCCCGTTGCCGATACATAAGCAAGCCGGCACTCTGGGCGCTCAACGCTTGTGCCTCATAGGCTGGCCTGGGCGGAATGCGCCGGGAACGCTGGCCCGAGGCCTCCACCCCGAATACCTTCCGCCACTTGCCGGAGAAGTTTCGCATTTCAGACTCGGGGTGGCGAGCAGGTCGGCGTTGAACTGGTCCTTGTGCGTGACGATCAGGCCGTGCGGCGCGCGCCGTGCCGTGGGTCAAACTTGAGCGCCAGCCACGCCAGTTCGGCGTTCCGTGGCGACCGCCGCCTCCTCGGATTGCGCCTGGCCCAGGTCTTTCAGCCAGCGGCGCATCCATCGGTGCATGGACTCGGCCCCGATAATCGTTTGGTCAGGGACCGCCCAGTCGCGCGGCAGGAGGACGAAGGGGAATGACTGCGGGCCACCGATCCCCCCGTGGGACCCGACCAGCTCCTCGAAGGCGTAGACCTCCTCGCTCTGCGCATCGTAGGCGCTGTTGACCATGATGTCGGCGACGTGCGCGAATCCGTCGGTGCGTCTCACATGCCGGATAGCCGTCGGACCGAAAGGCGCGAGCGGATCGTCGCCCTCGGCGACGCCTTCATCCAGGTAATTCGCGCCAGCGCGGCCGAGCACGACGGCGCCTCGGCGTCTCGAGCGAATGAGCAGGAATCCGATCCCTGGATGCGCGCGTAGCGTGGGAATGAGGTCGGGATAGGCCTGATCGATCTCCTCCAGGGTCAGGCGACCCGATCGACGCGGAAAGTAGACAAGGCCCAAACAGCCCGAGGCCATGACCACGATCTCGGGGGGCTCGTTTGGCAGGTCGGGATTGCGGCTGCCCTTGCGACGGTTGGCCTGCGGTCCGAGCTCCACCACCCCATCGCTCGTTTTTGACCGGGTCACCCTCCGGATCACCTTCGCTGCCAATCCCGTGGCAGCAGAGGCTTCGGTCAACGATCCTGCCAGGTAGCCCCAGCTCTCGTCCCCCTGGACCGACCCTTCGACGCTGCCGCTGTCGCAGGTCTTTCGAACAAGATCTTCCAGTGTCTGTCCCCAGCGCTGCCGAAACGTCGGACCCTGAGTCTGTCCATGGTCGGAGAGCACGACGAACGCGTACGGGCGCTTCGCGTCCCTCGCCGCCGCTTCGATCCGGGCCAGCTGGCGATCGAGGTTTCGGAGCACCGTGAGCGACTCATGGCGTTCGACGCCCGAATGATGGGCCACCTCGTCATAGGCAAGGAGGTCGGTGTAGATGACGGGACGCCCGGCGTAGATGTCGGCCACCACCGTCTCGGACTGCAGGTCGCGCTGGATGACGCAGGTCCAGGCGCGCACCAGCGGGTAAGGGAAGCGGCGACTCACTCGGGGCTGGACATCGCGCCGACGCTGCTCCGATGCGTTCCAGAGCTCGACGACGATCTCCTTGACGGCGAGGATCATGGTCCGGGCGACGTTGTATGGGTTCGCGAAGTATGCATAGTAGTCCTGACCGATGCGCCCGCCGCGGTCGCGGCGGAGCACCGTGCTCATGGTCAGCGAGCTCCGCGAGGCGTCACCCGAAAAGACGTTGGCCCGACTCGTGCCGTCGAACGCGAGCAGCCCACGCCCATTGGAGCGACGGCGTTCGATTTCCATGGCGTCCATCGGATGATTGCTCACCATGGCCACGCCGAGCTCCTTTTCGAACCAGCGGAAGGCAGGCATGTCATCGTTCGAACCATGCAGCAGGCCCGCCTGTGAGGCGCCCGTCTGGGACGACCAATCGGTCTCCCAGCGGAGGAGGCGATGCGAGCCGTCGCGGAGCCAGCGCCCGATCGTGCTGACGTCGCCATTGCGGATCGCGTGCTGCAGTACGTCGTACGCGAGGCCGTCGATCTGCACGAAGACGACCCCGGGGATGTCGGTGGTCGGGGCGTCGCGGCGCTCGGCCAGCTGCCGGACGACCTGGCGGTAGTAGAAGTCGTCGTCGTCGATGGCCAGGAGCGTCGTGATGACCGTGTTGACGAGGGTGAGGCCGACGGCAACCGCAACGCCGGACCAGATGCTGTCCACCTTGAAGCCCTCGACGAGTTGAGATCCGAGATAGACGAACAGACCGTTGCACAGCAGCGCGCCGAGGCCAAGAGTCAGCGCCGTGATGGGCAGTGCGATCCGGACGAAAAGCGGCCAGACCAGTGCGTTAAGGAGGCCAATCGTCGCCGCCCCGACGATCGCGGCCCGCCAGCCGCTGACATGGACGCCGGGAATTACCAGGGCGAATGCGTGCAGCGCGACGGCCGTGATGCCCCAGACGACGATGATGCGGAGAATGGCGCGGCGCTCGCCGAAGCGTTTCATTTCCCTCTCCCCGAACAGTGCCTATGCTGAGCTAGATTCTCCATGCTGCGAATTGCAACCTGGAACGTGGCATTCGGCCGCCGATTGCCACTGGTGCTCGAGAGTGTACGGGCACTGCCGACTCTAGACCTCATCAGCATGCAGGAACTGTCGATCCACAACGAGCGGAACGACGCCGGGGCGATCGCGTCCCGGCTGGGCGCGTCCTGGCGTTCAGCGCAGATCACCGCACAGATGGTATCCGGCCGGACCCAGGCCAACGGCGTCCTATGGGACTCGAGCCGCATCGACCTAGATGGCGTCGACACCATCGAGCTGCCGACCCCATCCGGCCGCGTCATGCGCACGCTGCCACGCCAACGGCGCACGGCGGTGATTGCCGACATGCGGCTGGGTGGGCTGCGACTCCGGCTTTATGCGGTCCACCTCGATGTCTTCGGTATTACGCACAAGCATGCGCAGCTGGCCAGGATTCTTGATGACGCCTCGGAACGGGCAGCCGCCGACATCTCGTTGATCGCCGGAGACATGAACACCTACGGCATCGCGGGGCGTCCGCGCTGGGCCGAGCTCCGGCGGCTGGCGGCAGCGGCCAGCTTCGAGGAATTGACGACTGGCATCGGCTGGACACACCGCGCGCTTGGCGTTCGCCAGAAGCTCGATGCTGTCTTCGCCTCGCCGCAGGGTCTGCCCCACCGCGCCTGGCGCTTCCCACTGCCGGGTTCCGATCACGTCCCGGTGTTGGTGGACCTGGAGCTTCCGACGCTCCGGTAGCGATCGACGTCGTAACCCCCAATAGAAGAGGAGAATGTCGGACGGAGTCCGCATGCCGAACCTGGGAATCGTTCTCGGCTTGCTCGTCGCAATCGTGATTCTCGCCGGGTTAGCAGCGCGGCTGCGCATCTCCTATCCGATTCTGCTCGTGGTCGGCGGACTGGCGCTTGGCTTCGTCCCCGGCCTTCCAGCCATTCAACTGAGCCCCGAGCTCGTGTTCCTCATCTTCCTCCCGCCGCTGCTCTATGCCGAGTCGTTCAGCTCCTCGTACCGGGAGTTCTCTGCCAACCTCGGACCAATCGTGCTCCTCGCCGTCGGGCTGGTGGTGGTAACGATGTTCTCCGTCGGAATGGTTGCCCATCTGGTGATCCCCGGCCTTGCATTGTCTGCGGCGCTCGTCCTCGGCGCGATCGTCGGTCCGACGGACGAGGTCGCGGTGGCGCCGCTCATCGAGCGGATCGGGCTGCCCCGTCGGCTCATCGTGGTCCTCGAGGCAGAGAGCCTGCTGAACGATGGCGTCTCGCTGGTGCTCTTCAACGTAGCCGTCACCGCAGTGGTAGCCGGCAGCTTCTCCCTTCTGGGCGCCAGCCTCCAGTTGCTGACCTCGGCGCTCGGCGGGGCGCTCATCGGGCTGATTGCCGGCTGGCTGATCCTGCAGGTCCGTCGCGTGGTGCCAGGGCCGGCTCCCCTCGGCGCCACCATCTCATTGCTGTCGGGTTATGCAGCGTACCTTCCAGCTCAAGCCCTGCATCTGTCCGGAGTCCTCGCGGTGGTGGCATTTGGGCTATACGCGAGTGCGGAGCTGCCTCGATTCACGCCGGCCGACGTGCGTCTCGAGATCGAGGAGACCTGGAATGTCGTGACGTTCCTGCTTAACAGCGTGCTTTTCATCCTGGTCGGACTGCAGCTCCATGACATCTTGACCGACCTGTCGTCGACGACGCCGCTGACGCTCCTCGTCTACGGCATCATCGTGAGCGCCATCGTCATGGTGGCGCGGATCGCCTGGGTCTTCGCCGTCACCTACGTGCCCTGGTTGGCGTCAATGTTGCTACGAGGTCCGACGCCGCCGCCGGATTGGAAGCCCGTGGCCGTCGTGTCGTCGGTTGGCATCCGTGGGGCGATCTCGCTTGCCGCCGCCCTGTCGGTGCCCATCACCACCGCGTCGGGTGGGCCCTTTCCCGACCGCGACCTGATCATTTATCTGACCTTCGCGGTCATCTTCGCCACCATGATCCTGCAGGGCTCGACTCTGCCGGCCCTGGTCCACGCGCTCGGACTTCGGGAAGCCGCTCCGCTTCGCGAGCAGGAAATGCAAGTCCGCCTCGAGTTGACTCGGGCGGCTCTTGACAGGCTCGCAAGCCTCGCAGAGAACGAGGAGGTGCCGGCCGACGTCCTCGAGGACGTCCGCTCGCACCTGGAAAAGCAGTTCCGGCGCTATACGACCGCCGGTCAAAAAGGACTGGAGGTAAAGAAGGAACTGGTGACTCGTAAGAAGCAGCTTTTGCGCGACGTGCTCAAGGAGCAGCGCGAGACGCTGCTAGCAATGCGTGCTGAGGGGAGGGTACCGGATGACCTCGGGCGCCAAATTCAGCGCGATCTGGACCTGCAAGAGGTTCGACTGTGATTCCGGGATCTGGCTTCGGCGAACTGGGCGACTCGGCGTTTTACGCTCTGATTTGGCTGCGTCTTATCTCGTGAGCCACGCAAATGTGGCGGCGGTCCTAGTGCCGTAGGCGAGATGGGCGCTCAGGTCCTTCCAAAGCGTCTTCGGATCGTATTCCCATATCGGTTTATAGACCCCGGCCTTTGGCAACACCACGTAGCCGGTAGCCCAGACGGCAGCGCCAAACGGGAAACCAAGCGCAACGAAGGGGCGCCGCAGAGAGCCGGCCAGAATCCCATATGCCGTCCCCCATCCGATGCCGTATGCCCAGTGCATGACGTTGTTCATCACGGCGGCTCGTTCCGGGGGGAGGGCCTGGCCGGTGAAGCCCTCGACGATCCGTTTCCCAATCAGGGCCGGGGCCGGTGCGTTGTCCCAGCTGGTTAGATCGGTGGAAAGCTCCCAGTCGAGGAACTTCTCCTTCCCACCACCCCGGCGGTAGCGCAGGAACCAGACCAGGTCCATGGCGGCCGTTCCGACGGCCCCGGCGGCCAAGCCGCTCAGGATCGCTCCGAGCGGTGTGACCTTAATGTGTGGTCGCGCATCGGCAGCTTTCACGCCTCTCCGTCTAGGGCCAAGGGTCGTAAAGAAGGCTGGCCCACTGCTCGCCGGAAAAGCCGAGGTGCAGACTACGAAAGGGTCCGATGCCGCCGACCATCACCGGAATGTTGTTGGGCATGAGGGGCAGGATGCGTCGGTCGAGCAAGATCCGGCGACCGGTGACCTCGCCGATATCGACCAGTTGCCCAGAGCCGTCTTCCCACGCTCGACTCCGACGGAGCCGCAGGTCACGGATGTGACCCCCGCCGCAACAGCGGGTGTCCTGATAGGCGATCACCAGCGCATCCTCGCTGGGATGCTCGGCCAGCCACTCCTGCGCCTTCTCGTCAAACGACACAAGGAACGTCTTGGTCATATTGCGGAGTATGCGCTCCAACGGGCTTTGGACTCAACGTTCACGGTGCGGCCCCGGCGAAGACCTCCTTCAACGTTCAAGATTCCGGCTACGATGGATTATCGCTGCCACACGGACCCCTTTAGGTCTCGATCGCGCGCTGGCCGCATTGAAGGCGAGTGACCGAAAGATGGCGCGGCTCATCGATGCGACCGAACCCATCGATCCCAAGGCCTGGCGCAGCGCCCGTCCGGTGGGCGATGCCTTCAGCGTGCTCGTCTTCTCGATCATCGGTCAGCAAATTTCGGGGTTCGCTGCTCGGGCGATTGCTGGACGGCTCCAGGAGCGCTTCGGCGGGCGAATGCCGTCGCCCTTGGAGCTGCTTGCCATGGACCCGGCCGCTCTGAAAAGCGTCGGGTTGTCCAGGATGAAGGTCGAATACCTCCGGTCGCTGGCCGAGCACATCATTTCGGGCGAGCTCGACATCGACGACCTGGACAAGCTTTCGGATGACGAGGTGCGCGAGCAGGTTACGGCCAGCAAAGGGCTCGGACGGTGGACCGCGGATATGTTCCTGCTGATCAACCTCGAGCGGCCCGACATCCTACCGATCGGCGACCTCGGCATCCGATCCGCGGTTCAGCGCCTCTACCGGCTCGACCACCTGCCCAGCCCCTCCGAGGTCGAGGCGATCGGGGAAAAGTGGCGACCCAACCGCAGCCTGGCGAGCTTTTACCTGTGGGCGTGGAACAGGCAGACGGCAGGGGTACGACGACCCAGCCAGGGAGCACGGCGAGCACGCGATCGACGCTGACCGCAGAAAGGCCAGGGCAATGGGCGGGGTCGCACAGGGGACGCCGCTATCCTATCGCCGGATGGCATAGCTCGGGGACGCGATCCTTCGGCAGCCGGTCTGCGAGACTGGCCTCATGGCGGACCACGAACAGGGTGGACACCTGACCAGGGCCTGGCGCCACCTCGAGCGCCCGGTCCGGATCCTGGTTTATCTGCTGATCGCGCTCACGTTGGTGTTGCTCTATCACCAGAGCGAGTACCTGGTCGTGCACCTCTTCAACGTGTTCCTCCTGTTCGTCTTCGCCGCGATCATCGCCTTGCTGCTCACGCCGCTGATCGACTGGATGGAGACGCTGGCCGTGTTCAAAGGCCGGCGGGTCGTCGCCGTGCTTCTGCTTTACGTCGTCATCATCGGTTTGGTCGCCGGGGTGATCGTGCTCGTGACGCCGGCACTGATCGGCCAGGCCAAGCAATTACCGGCGCTGGAATCGCGAGCCATCGCCTTCGTCCGCTCCCTGCAGGACGCAATCGATCGTGCGGGCATTCCACTCAAGCTGAGTCTGCCGAGCGGAGCCGGCGGGATCAGCACGGCCGTCCTCGGATCGGTCTTCGGCATCCTGAGCGGGACGCTGGGAACCCTGATCAATGTCCTCCTGGTGGTCGTGATCTCGATCTACCTGCTGGTGGAAGGCCGCCAGCTGATCGCCAGCATGCGCAGACTCTTTGCTGGGCACGAAGAGGTCTACGACTTCACGCTGCTCGCCGTTGGCACGACGGTCGGCCAGTACGCACGAGGCCAGCTGATCATGTCGCTGGTCATGGGGACGTACACCGGCCTCGCGATGACGCTGATCGGTGTCCCCTATGCCGTGGTGCTCGGAATTTTGACCTTCTTCCTCGAGTTCATCCCACTGATCGGCGCACCGATCGGGATGGGTCTGGCGGTGCTGATTGCCCTCGTCTTCAAGGGACCGCTGGTCGGGGTTCTGGCCCTGGTTGCGGCGCTCGGCGGCCACGCGATCGAGGCGTACATCCTTGGGCCGCGAGTGACCGGCTCCGCCACGCGCATTCATCCACTGGTCGCCATGGCCGCGCTGTTGATCGGCGCGGAGCTGGGCGGCATCCTCGGCGCGCTCTTCGGCGTGCCGATCGCCGCCCTGCTCAACGTCTTCCTTGGCGCCTTCTACCGGGCGCGACGCGGCGAGGGGGCGCTTTTCGCAGGCCCTTCTGGGGAGGTGCACGCCGAGGCCCTCCCGCGTTTGTCCGAGGAAATCAGCGAAGCGGCTGAGGAGGGCCCGATTGAGGACAAGCCCGTGCCTCACACCGCGAGCGAACGCTAAGCCGCATCGCGCCCCAGCCCGTGTTGGTCGCACCAGCTGGCGGTTTCGAACAGCCACAGGTGTGTGAGCCAACCGTTTTCGGGTAGCCGAGTTAGAGAAATCTGCCAACCATCTCGCTCACTCGGCCGTGCTCTGATGACCAGGCACCCCAGACGCTGGCACACCAGTGCATCAGTTTCTCATCGCGGCGCGGACCCGGCTCAACCGCAAGGACCTCGGCCACCGTCAGCGGCCCGACATTCTCCGGTTGCTCGAACCGGGGCCACTGCTTCGACCTCCGGGCCATCAGCATGTGCATCTTCTGGACCTGGCGGCCGGTGAAACTGCGTTCGACCGCCAGGTAGAGGCCGGCGAGCGCGAATGCCGCCCTGATCGTAGATTTCGATTGACGAACATGCTGGGCCCCATAGGCGTCGACCAGGTGTTGGTGGATAAACCGGGGATCGCCGTGGCCGAGCGTGTAGAACGACAGCTCATCCATCAAGCTGCGACACTCGCCAGAGGCGTTGGCCTGTCGATCAGGTTCCAGCCCGAGGCCCGGGCGTTGCAGGCCACACCCCGGGCAGACAGTCAGCACGAATCACAGCCTCCCGTACCGTGCGCTGGCCTCGCGGGTCCTGCTACCGTGGGCACTCCAAGGTCTCTCCCCAAGCGGTGACTAACGCAGAAGCGGCTGCAGACACCTTGACGTCGGTGCGCCTGATTGCCTCAGTCCTTTTCTCCTTCGCCTCCGAGCGGCACGTCTCCGACTGTTACTAACAAGTCCCAGGTGTTGCGCAGGGAGACAATACTCCACCTTAATGGTGGTTGATGGTGCGAGTCTGAAGAGGGTGGTAGGCCGAGCCCCGGCAAGCGCACGGTCTGGCTTCAGATTGACCGGTTAAGCTGCGGTGATCATGTCTTCAAGCCCAACTGGGCCGAAGCGGCGCGCCAACCTGAAGATCGCTGGACTCCTGGTGTTCAGCCTGGCGATCCTGGTCGCGGCCTCCGCTGTCGGACGGGGCATCCCGGGGGAGCTGCTCGACCGGTTCAGCGAGCGGGGAGCGCCGGCCACCCTCACGGAGTTGAGCGGCGTGAACCAGCTGCAATTGGCGTTCAATCGGGCCGATGGTACGCCTCGCCTCATCCTGCTCTTCTCCCCCACTTGATCCACCTGTCATGCTGGTGCCCGTTGGGTACGCGATGACATCCTGGCGAAACATCCCAATGCGCATCTACGGGTGTTCGTCGTCTGGTTCGACATGTTAGCGGGCGATTCGAAGGCGTTCGTCGACCTCAAGCTCCTCAATGACCAGCGGGTTACCAATTTCTGGGATGAAAACAAACTGACCGGACGGTGGTTTGGCGAGCACGTCACGAACGACGGCGGCACGGTATGGGATGCCTACTTTCTCTACGACGCACAGGCGCATTGGGATCAGCAGCCAGGTCCACTCGTCGGTAGTGGTAACCCGGTGATTGGGGCCACCGACCAGCTCCATCAAAGTATCGACCCGCTGCTTCACTCCTGACGCACCCGGCGAAGTCATGGCAGATCCCGGCACTTCTCGGAGTCGTCGATGGATCGCGATCGGGCTCGCGGTTGCGACCCTCGCCGTCGTGGTGACTGGTGCGCTCCTCAGCGGGCCGACGGGCGGCCGGGTGGTCAGCGCCGGCGAATCGGTGTCAGCCTCAGCCAGTTCGGCGCTGAAGGGAGTCGGTGACGTGCTCCCCCTTGGCTACGCCTTCGCAGCCGGGATGGTGGCGGCCGTCAATCCGTGCGGGTTTTCCTTGCTGCCTGCCTACCTGGGTCTCTACCTTGGCGACCGCCGTCAGGTGGCGCGAAGAAACCGCGCAACACGGGCGATCCTGGTCAGCGTAACCGTAACGGCTAGCTTCGTGTTGCTCTTCGGAACTGCCGGTCTGTTGATCAGTGTGACCAGCTCGGTCGTCAGCCTCGTCTTTCCCTGGTTGGGTCTGGTCGTGGGCGTGCTGCTGATCGCCGCCGGCTCCTATCTTGTTGCAGGCGGCTCGATGTACACCGCCTTCGGTAACCAGGTGGCCCAATATCTTGGCGGCTTTGCGACGCGGCCAGGTCTTGCGGGGTACGCGGCCTATGGGTTCGCTTATGGGCTGGCGTCGCTCGGCTGCACCTTGCCCATCTTCCTTAGCGTGGTCAACGGTGGGCTGATGTCGTCACGCTTGTGGATCATGGCACTCCAGTTTGTTCTCTATGCGCTCGGCCTGGGCGCCGTCCTGTCGGCTTTAACCCTGGCGGCGGCATTGTTCGACTTCGGCCTTCTTCGAAACGTCCGCCAGCTCGGACGTTATACGCCGGTGGTCAGCGCCCTGCTTCTGCTCATCACCGGGGCGTATGTGAGCTACTACTGGTTAACCGCCGGCGGGGTACTGGAGCGCCTGGTCAGTAGAGCCTGACACGCCGGGTCGCCGGTTCGAATCCGGAGCCGCTGGCGCGATCCGTTTCGAGGCTTGAGTTCGATGCCTCTACGCGGCGCGTTCTTGTGTACGTTCCCACTCGGCAAGCCAGGACAATAGGCCGGCCGCGGCCATCGGTCGGCTGATGTAAAACCCCTGGGCCGTATCACAGCCCAACGCAGCCAGCAAGTCCCAGGTGCGCGCATCTTCAACCCCTTCGGCGACCGTCTCCAGCCGGAGGCTATGGCCAAGATCGACCGACGCCCGAACGATGCTTGCTCCACTGCTCGCCGCCGCAATCCGCGAGACGAACGACTTGTCGATCTTGATTTCGTCCACGGGCAGCCGGTGCAAGTACGCCAGCGAGGAGTAACCGGTCCCGAAGTCGTCCACCGACAGGCGAATGCCCAGCTTCCCAAGCCGCCCTAAGGTTTCGATGGCGCGCTCGGGTTCCGACATGATGATGCTTTCCGTGATCTCCAGGCGGAGCCAGGCAGGCTTTGCCTGGGTCTCGCGAAGGGTGGCGGCCACCACATCCGGGAATCTCGGATCGACAAGGTCACGCATCGAAATATTGACCGCGACAGGAATGGTATGACCCTCTCCGTGCCAGATCCGGCACTGGCGCAATGCGGCGTGTAGCGCCCACTGCGTCAACGGTTGGATCAACCGCGTCTTCTCAGCAAAGGGAATGAATTCGGCGGGAGGAACCATCCCGCGAAGTGGATGATTCCAGCGAACCAGGGCTTCAACTCCGGTGATACTTCTGTCGCGAAGACTGACCAGGGGCTGAAAATGCAGTACCAGCTGACCGGCGGCGATCCCCTGGCGAAGCTCTGCCATCAGGGTCAGGCGGCTCAAGCCGCGCCGGTCGTACTCCGGTGCATAGACAACGAACGCGCCTCGCGACCGCTTGGCTACGAAGAGCGCGATATCACCGCAGCGCAGAAGGCTGTCGGCGCTATCGCCGTGCCGGGGATAGACGGCGATCCCGATGCTGCTGGCGATGTCGAGCAGCTGGCCGTGCACTTCGAACGGACGGTCGAGGGCGAGGAGCAGCCTTCCCGCCGCGGCGGTGGCCTCCTCCTCGTCCGCCTCCGGAAGAACGATCCCGAACTCGTCTCCGCCAAGCCGGGCCACGACGGCATCTTCCGGGAGCGCCTCCCGCAACCGAGGGCCGATCTGCCGCAGCAGCACGTCCCCGGCGTCGTGTCCAAAGGTGTCATTCACCTCCTTGAAGTGGTCCAGATCCATCATGAGGAGGGCCGCCGCGCGATCATGGCTTCGGCCGTCCTCGAGGGCGGCGCCCAACTGTTCGCGGATGAGGGTACGGTTCGGCAGTCCGGTCAGCGCGTCGTGATGCGCCTGGTACTCCAGCGCATGCCGGGCCTCGTTTCGCTCGGTAACCTCACGGGCCAGCGTGAAGACGAGATCCCGGCCTCCGGCTTCGAATTGCATATCCGTGCCTTCGAGCTCGATGAGGCGGCCGTTCTTGGTGGTGATCGTGGTCGCGAACGTCCTCGCCTTCTGGCCCTGTAATCGGTCGAGGAGGTTTGGCGGTGGACTCTGCCTGTCGCCCGTCGCGACCAGATCGAAGAGCGACTCCATTCGCATCAGTTCAGCCGAGCTGAAGCCAGTGATTCGGCTGAACGCATCGTTGATGTGGATCGGATGAATTCCGTCCCACAGGATGATGATCTGGTCGAGGTCACTCTGCGCCTTGATCAGAGCCTCGTACAGGCTGGTCTGTTCCTTCAGCTCGTGCTCGGCCTGTTTGCGGGCCGTGATGTCCTGGACCTGGTTGACCAGGTACTTGATCGTGCCATCGTCCCCGATGACGGATGAGATACTGAGCAGCACCCAGAGCACGTTCCCATTCTTGTGAACGTAGCGTTTTTCAACGTGGAAGTAGCCGATCTTACGCGCCAAGAGGTCGGTCAATGGAGTGACATCCAGATCCCGGTCGGCCGGATGCGTGATGTCCTGCCCGGTGTTGGCGAGCAACTGGCTCTCCTCGTAGCCGACCATCTGGCAGAACGCCGGGTTGACGGCAAGCCATCGTCCGTCCGGTGCCACCAGGACCTGGCCGGCCGCCACGCCATAGAAGAGGCCGCGGAACCGCTCCTCGCTCTCTCGCAGCGCGAGCTCGGCTCGACGGCGCTGCGTGACGTCGGTCACCATGGCGAGGGAGCCCGTGTAGATCCCGTCCTGATCGCGCGATGGACTCGACTCGAGCTCGGTCCACAGCACCGATCCATCCTTCCGGCGAAAGCGCGTCTCGTGATGAGCCTGGAGTCCGCCCTGGCGCCAGCTGGCGTTTGAGGCGAAGGTCGCCTGGGCTTCTGCGTCCATGAAGTCGAGGACGGACCGGCCGACCATCTCGTCCACGGCGTAGCCAAGCATGCTCGCCATGCGCGGATTGACAAAGGTGGTCCGGCCTTCCGCGTTGATCAGCCAGATGCCCTCGAAGGCGGTCTCCACGATCCGTCGATACCGCTCCTCGCTGGCGCGCAGCGCCGCTTCGGCTCGCCGGCGCTCCGTAATGTCCCGCAAGAAGCTACTGAACAGGACCCTGCCGCCGGATCGCGAGACCGCGATCGAGAGTTCGACCGCGAACTCCTCCCCGCTCCGGTGGAGTGCCTCGATCTCGACACGGCGCCCAAGGATGGGCCCTTTTCCCGTGGCCAGGAATTCGGCCAGGCCCCGACGGTGGGCGTCGCGGTACCGGCTCGGGATGATCGTGTCGGCCAGCGAGCTGCCGATCGCTTCCGCCCGGGACCAGCCGAAGGTGGCTTCCGCCTGCGGGTTCCAATCGGTAATCCGCCCCTCCTGGTCCATCGTCACCACCGCGTCGATCGCCGAATCGAAGATACTGCTCAGGCGCTGGACGTGGTCTTCTTGTGCGGTGCGGGCGGCGGTGCGTTGTGCCCAGGCGCGGCGCTCTCGTTCGATGGCGGGGGCGAGGCGCGACAGGTTGTGCTTGAGAACGAAGTCGTGTGCGCCGGCGCGCATGGCGGCCGCGGCCGCTTCGTCGCCCATTGTCCCTGACACGATGATGAAGGGAATGTCCGTCCCGCGCTTCTTCAGCAGCTCGAGCGCAGGCAACGCGCCGAACTGGGGCAGATTGTAATCGGCGAGGATGACGTCGGGCGCCGTCTCGAGTGCTCGTTCATAGGTGTCCGCTGTGCTTACCAGCTCCCAGGTCAGGTCGAAGCCGGCCTGCCTGAGCTGCTCGATGACCAGCTCCGCATCGTCGGGATGGTCTTCGAGCAGCAGGACGCGAAGCCGTCCCGGTGCCATCGCGATAATCTAGGCGGCCGCTCGCTGCGGCGGACGGTTCAGGATCAGCCAGTACAGGCCCAATGTCCGGACGGCCGCGGCGAATTGCTCGAAGTCGACCGGCTTCTGAATGAAGCTGTTGACGCCTAACCGGTAGCCCTCGACGATGTCGCGCTCTTCGCGAGACGATGTGAGGATGACGACTGGGAGGAATTGGGTTTTGCGGTCTTCTCGAATGCGCCGGAGGACTTCAAGCCCGTCAACGCGAGGCAGCTTCAGGTCGAGAAGGATGACCTTAGGCCAGTCGGTCGAATCCCGCTGGGCATACTGACCTCGGCAGAACAGGAAATCCAGTGCTTCGGCGCCGTCGCGCACCACACAGACGCGATTGCTGATTTTGGCTTGTTTGAAGGCGTGCAGCGTGAGTTCGACATCGTCCGGATTGTCCTCAACGAGCAGGATCTCCACGCTCTCGCTTCCAACCACTCCATGACTCCTTCAGGCAACTCGAGAGAGGATGCCTAATTGCCTAGGCGTACCTTGTAGGTGGCGGCCCATTGTCTCTCCCGTTTGCAACGATCTGGAAAGCAAGTAGTTGCGAATTCACCGGTTCTACGGCATGTGACCGCCACCGGCGTCGTAGGCGCCCTCCAGGTCGCATCCGTCGCCGCCTACGTCGCGATCGGTCGACTGACGGTCGGCGACTGGCTCGCCACGTGCGACCGCGGCCGGATGTTTTAGGCGCTCGCCATAGGTACTTTAGCCGTAGTCTCCCTGCTCGCCCAGTTCCGAGGTAAAGGGGTTACGATCCCAGGGGCAAGGTCGAGCTGACGGCGATCGCCGTGATGCCCTGACGTTCGGGCGCGCTCAACACTCTATGGGCGATTTCCATGGCTCGCGCCAGCCGCTTCGATGCGGTAAATCTGCCCTCCGCCGGAACGACCGGATACAGGTCCATCTCGCGGACCTTATCCATGATGGCGTGCGTACTGATGCTGGCCCGTTCGTGTTCCATATCCAGTGCAACCCGTTCCCCGGCGTATCCCTGTGAAGTCCGCGCGGTTGGCGGGATCGCGTTGATGGTCGGTGACTAGCCAGACCCCTCCTTGCGTGGCACACTCCGGCGGCGGCCCGACCTGTTTGGTTGGTCCGACTGCGTGAGGCGCGGCAGCGGGGCGCGGCAGCCTTCCATCTGTTTCCAGGGATCTTCCCGGTCTCGCACCCAGTCCCACACGTTGCGGATCGTGACGCCGTCTGGGCTGAGCGCGTCGCTCTCGACATCGGACCATGCGATTGGCACAGCGATCGGTGCCGCGCGGCGAGCTCGCACGGAGTAGGGCGCGACCACCGTCTGGGCATAAGCGTTCCGGTTGAGGTCGATGAAGAGGCGCCCTTCCCGCTTCTGTTTGATGAACTCGGTGGTCAGGTGCTCGGGGTCGCTTGCGGCCAGCCGCTGCCCGACGTAGTCGGCAAAGATGTGCGTCTCCTCGAAGCCGGGACCCAGCGTGATCGGCACCACGACGTGGAGGCCGCGGGAGCCGGTGCTCTTGACAAAGGGAACGAGCCCCAGCTCCTCGAGCAACGCTTTCAGATTGAGGGCGGTGGTGCGGACCAGCCGGAAGTCATCGTCCGACGGGTCGAGGTCGAAGATCAGCTGGTCGGGCTGCTCGGGCGCCTGCAGGCGCGAGAGCCAGACGTGCGCGGTGATCATATTGTAGTTCGCGAGGTAAACGAGGGTCGCCGCATTGTCGATCACCGCATGCGTGATCGTGCCGCCTTTGTGGAGCTCGACGGTCGCCCGCTTGATCCATGGCGGGAAGGAGTCGGGGACCCGCTTCTGCTGGATGGCAATCCGGGCGATCCCGTCCGGGAAGCGGTTCATGTGCAGCGGACGATCCCGGACGTGGACGAGCATGCGGCCGGCGATGCGGCCGTAGTAATCGACCAGGTCGCCCTTGGTGATCCCGTCGTCTGGGAACAGCACCTTGTCCGGGTTCGAGATAGCGACCGGATGTCCGTCAATTGTCGGCATAGTTCTGCAAAGAGGGTAAACCGAGCGCCTCGTCTTCAAACGTGGCCGAAGACTGACATGCGAGGAAGTCGTACGATTCAGGCTCCACAACGCCGATGGCCAGGAAGTGAAACGAGAGGAGGATGCGTGAATGGACTGGAAGCTCGAACTGGTGGCGATCCCCGTCTCGGACGTGGATCGCGCAAAGGCCCTCTACGCCGAGAAGGTTGGGTTTAATGCGGACCACGACCAGACGGTAAGCGACGAGATCCGCTTCGTGCAGCTGACACCGCCCGGATCGGCCTGCTCGATCGCCCTGGGGAAAGGACTCGTCGACGCGGCGCCGGGCTCAGTGAAGGGCCTGCAAATGGTCGTCGCTGACATCAACGTCGCCCGCGCGGAGTTGGTCGAGCGGGGCGTCGAGGTTAGCGAGGTCCAAGAGTTTCCCTGGGGCTCATTCGTCTTCTTCGGTGATCCAGACGGCAACCGCTGGGCCGTGCAGCAGCTGCCTGCCCGCAGCTGACGCGCGGACTCCGGACCGGGGTCGAATCCGATCGTTGGCTGTGGCCTGCCACCCGAGGTTTCGCCAGCTTCCAGCGCTCGACTCGATGGTACCCTCGATCAGTGGACGAGCCGGAGCGACGTGCACCCGTAGACCCAGGGCAAGCGAAATCTCAGGAAAGAGCTCCTGGGCGCCGTGAGCTCAAGCCCCCCGCGTGGTTCGAGGAACGGCTCGCCGCCTGGGTAACGCGGATGGGTCTCGGCGCCTGGACCATTCGCGCATCGTACAAGCCCAAGCTGCGCGGAGCAGAAGGCTACGCCGAGATCAGCCCCGAATTTCTGGAAGCGGAGCTCCAGTTTCGGCAGGACATACTCGTAGAACGTGGCGATGTCGTCATCGTTCACGAGTTGACGCACATCCTGACCGATGAGTGGGCCAGGGCAATGGAGCAGGTGGTTCGGGACATGGTGCCGAGGAGGCTCCAGCGGGAGGCACGCAACTCCCTCCGCCAGCACGAGGAGTCGATCGTGGAAGCGATCGCCCACGCCCTGGTGCGAACCGCTGAGAAGGAGGAGTCAAGGCCCAGAAGCAATGAGTCATCCCTTCTGGTGCCCGGCGCGCCTCCCCCCTCTTCTGGCGCTCAGCCAGCCCGGGAAGGCGGGCGCTGAGCTAGCCGAGATCGTCCCGAAGATGACGCAGCGGTTCAGGTGGATCATGTCTTACTCCTCCGCCTCGCGCCGGGTCAGCGTGGATTCCGCGGCGGGAACCCTACGGCCCTGATCGGCTCGTCAGAATCGAAAGCAGCGAAGACTCCCGATCAGGGTCGCCGCCTAAACGCTTGAAGGTTGACAATGGGCAGGGGACGGAAGGCCAGAAGGCAGAGCTGAGGAGGTCAAACGATGGCTGGACTGATATCACGCGGATTCCTTGGGCGTCGGCGACCGGCGGAGGTCGAGAACCGCCTCCCGCCAGGGCAATATCTCGTTACGGATTTCCCGGTGCTCTCGGCGGGACCGACGCCGCATACGCCACTCGACAGGTGGTCCTTCACGATAGACGGTCTGGTTCGGTCGCCGGTGAGCTGGAGCTGGGAGGAATTTGGCAAACTTCCGAATCAGACGTTCACCGTCGACATCAGTTGCGTCACCAAGTGGACCAAGCTCGACACCAAGTGGCTGGCCGTCACCGTCGACACGCTGCTTCAGGCCGTCCAGGTCGACCCGACCGCCCGGTACGTGATGGCGTATAGCGACGGCGGCTACACTACCAACCTTCCCCTCGACGAGATGGTCAATGGGCAGGCGTTCGTCGCTTACCAGTTCGACGACAAGCCGCTCGCTCCCGTGCACGGCGGCCCGGCTCGGCTGGTCGTGCCGCATCTCTATTTCTGGAAGAGCGCCAAATGGATCCGGGGCCTTCGATTCATGGAGCGAAACCAGCCCGGCTTCTGGGAGTCACTCGGCTATCACATTCATGGCGATCCCTGGAAGGAGGAGCGCTACAGCGGGGACTGATGGTGCAGCCCGTCCTCGAATGGCAGGCCGGGACGGTCACCGCGATCCGCACCGAAACCTGGCAGACCAAGAGCTTCACGCTCGCGCTCCCGAAGTGGATGGCCCACCGGCCGGGCCAGCACTATGACATTCGCCTGACAGCCCCGGACGGTTATCAGACCGAGCGCAGTTATTCCGTCGCGTCGGCGCCCGAGCGCGTGGGAGTGATCGAGCTGACAGTCGAACGGATCGCCGATGGGGAGGTGTCGCCCTATCTCCATGATGTTCTCGTCACGGGCGACCAGCTCGAGGTCCGCGGGCCGATCGGCGGATACTTCGTCTGGGAGCTGGCCCTGGGCGGTCCCCTGCTGCTGATCGGCGGCGGCTCGGGCGTCGTGCCCCTGATGGCGATGCTGCGTCATCGCGGCGCCCAGCACGCGGCCGTGCCGACACGGATCCTCTACAGCAGCCGCACTCCCGAAGATGTGATCTATCGAGATGAGCTCGACGCGCTGGCGAGCGCCGACCGGGCGTTCGAGGCGTTCTTTACCTTCACCCGGCAGGCTCCGGTGGGGTGGACCGGGTATCGGCGTCGAATCGATGCCACGATGTTGGGCGAGGTCATCAAGCCGTTTGGAACGCGCGTTCGCGTCTACGTTTGCGGACCGACGCTATTGGTGGAAGCGGTCGCGAACGCGCTGGTGCAGATGGAGCTGCCGACCGAACAGATTCGCACGGAACGATTTGGTCCAACTGGAGCCTGAGGAGGCAGAACGATGGATAACGACCAGGCAGACATGAATACGGCCTTGATGGTGGATGGGAACGCGGTCGCAGGACAGCTGCAGCAGATTTTCGGCCGCGACATGACGACGGCGATGGCCAAATGCGCCGGCTGCGGACGCGACGCAGAGATGGGGGCGTTGATGGCTTTTACCCACGCTCCCGGCGTCGTGCTCCGCTGTCCAGCTTGCCAAACGGCGATTGCGCGGATCGTGGAGACGCCGTCGGCGATCTATCTGGAGGCACGCGGCGCCGCTTTTCTTCGGATGCAGCGCTAGTGGTGACCGATAGCGATGGCCAGCTTGCTTGGAGTCCTGGCGGCGAATGCCGCGAGGGCAGCGCAGCAAGCCCGACTCCATCGCCGGCAAGGTGGATGACCGAAACGAGCTAGGTCGGCGAGCTGAGCGGCGCGAAGCCGAGCAAGTCACGCGTCACTGGCACATTGACGAGCGCGACCGTCAGGACGAAACAGCCGGCGAGAGCCAGCAGAGGTTGATGCCATTTGAGGATCGTGGATCGACCCTAAAGGTTGGACGCGCTTGATCATTGAGGGACGCAACATGCGTTCTGATCCGGCCGTGGGCCTCCCGTTGGTTCGGGCCAACGGGAGGCAACCGCGGCGTCCGAGGCCGACCTCAGCAAACGACGGCGAAGAAGGAGTCCGCTATGCGCAGCAGCCGCATGCCCAGGCGTTGTCGCAATCGCAGAAGCATTGGCAGCAAATGGAGAGTGGGCAGGTCATGCTGCACCACCACAGGGCACAGGCGATGCAGTATGTCGGACCGGCGAGACACGGCCAGAAGCAGTAGTCGCAGCATCCCATGATGCAGCTGAAGTTGACGTTGCAGCAAATCGAGCACCAGCTGGCTTCGACCTCGACCGCTGCCGCGGAGACCGGAGCGAGCGCCTCGGAGCCAGACGAGGTTGCACCGTGCGTCCCTCGCTTGAGGAGCTTCCCGTTTACCGCCGCCGCAATCAGTTTACCCTTCAGGTCGGGAGAGACCTCGTAGATCATGGCCTGGCCTTCGTAGCCATCGCCCCACGGAGTCTCGAAGTCATAGGACGCCAGAACGCGATTACCGCTTACCCACGCCGAGGCCAGCACGTGATGCCCGTCCGCAAGCGTGTACCTGGCGGTTCCCACATGGGTCCCTTCCAGCTCGAAACTCGCAGCCGCGGCGGCTGTGTGCGCTGAACCACGCTGGCGGTGCAGTGCCAGGGCCGCGTCGCGATCCGCCCCTTGCATCTCGATCTTGCTGGTAACGGTGCCCCAGGTCCATGGTGGAACATCAGGGGCCCCGGGAACCTTGGCGCGTGGCGTTGTGCCCGACCGGCCCGAGTTCGCCAACGCGAACTCCGGAAAGACCTGTCCCATCCAGCCCGCCACAGCGAGGCCGGCGGCCCCCGCCACCTTGATGAAGCGTCGTCGTGACAAGAATCTGTTCACGCTCATTGGGTCAACCTCCTTAAAGGCTGCCCGCCGGCTGCGGTCGCGCGGCGAGGCAAGAAAACGGTGGCCGCTACGGCGGCGGCCGCCACCACGACTTGGCTGGCTACCGGCCAGGGTGCGATACCTGGTTGGGTGAGGCCACTCGCGGCGATGCCCGCGAGGAGCCCGATGAGCGCGAGGTTCCTGGCGACCACCGTCCAGGAAAGTTGTGTGCGCGCCCATCGCCCAAAGCAACCACAATCGGGGCGCCGGCCTCGCGCCAGCGCTAGCGCGGCTCCGCTCGTCACCAGAACCAGGACCGCGACACCGAGCCCGATGCTGAGCCCGCCCCCCAGCCCGAGGATCAGGGCGACCCCCGCCAGTAACTCGGCCGACGGAACGACAACGGCGGCTGCGGGCACAATCGAGCTGGGAAGGATGCCGTAGGCCCGAAGCCACCTCTCACGCTCCGCGGCAACCGTGCGCAGTTTGACGGCGCCGGCCAGCACGAGCAGCGCACCGATCAAAATCCTGACAAGGACCCCGATCAGAAGCAACATCGTGGGGACCCTCCGGCGCAGAACGTCTTGTCGGGCCGATCGCGCGTGTACATACGACACCTCCTTACGTCAGCTGCGCCACCTCAGGAGTGGCGTGCGTGCCGAACATAAGCTGGAAATCGAGATCGCGGTACCCGCCGGACGGCGGGGCTGTCCCGAGCCAACCGGCGGGGGCCAACCGGAGGGGACTCGAGCTAGAGCAGTTTGAGCCGGGCCGCCGCGGCGACCGCCTCCGCCCGGTTGCGGGCGTTCAGCTGGAAAAGCAGGTTCTCCACATAGCCTTTGACGGTGCTGTCGCTGATCCGAAGGCGGTTGGCGATCATCGTGTTCGAGTACCCCTCGGCCACCAGGTGCAGCACCTCGCGCTCTCGTCGCGAGAGGCGGATCGCGGGCGCGCCATTAGCGGACGCCAGCAGCACGGCGTTCTCCGCCGGGACCGCCTCCGCATTGCCGGCAACGAGCCGGATGCGCCACGCGGCCACCAGGCAGACCGCGATCATGCTCAACATGAGCACGGAGTTCACGATTCCGGCGCCGTCGAAGGTGTGGCCGAAGAGCGGCAGGCCGAGCCCATGCGCCGACAGTGCGCAAACGACAAAAATCCCGAGCGAGAGGATCGCGCCGGCTGCCCCGAAGTAGAAGACCGCCTCGATCGTGGCCATCGAGTAGCCGCCGAGCGGCTGGCTGCCCGCGACGTGGGATGCGTAGATGCCGAGGAAGGTGAAGCAGAACAGGTGGTCGATGACCGTCACCGCGAGCGCGATACGGCGTTGCCAGCTCGCGCCGGCGCGCGCCACCGCCAGCATGATGGTCGCGTTGTAGATGCTGGCAGCCGCCAGCAGAGAGAGGAGGAGACCGGCCACTTTCGGGGTCAGCATCACGCCGGCCGCGATCACGGCAATCAAGATCCAGCGCAGCACAATGCCTTGATGCAGCTTCCGCCGCACCTGCTCGGCCGTCGGGAGCGGGAGGATCTCAGCGAAGTTGACGACGGACCCGGCCGCCCGCAGGACGCTCACAGCAGTCCGGTCCGGATGGCGTACGCCACCGCCTCGGCGCGGTTGCGGGCCTTCAGCTGGGTCAGCAGGCGCTCCACGCAGGCCTTGACCCTCCTCTCACTAAGCCCGAGCCGGCTGGCGATCATCGCGTTCGAGCAACCCTCCGCCAGCATGTGGAGCACATCCTGCTCCTGCCCCGAAAGCCCAGGCCGGAGCGGCGCCGCGGTTGTGTGGACGATGCCTTCACCCGAGACGGCACCGTCGGCCGTCTTACCCACCACCTGGCTGACCGCGGCGAGACAGGTCCCGATCAGGATGACGATCATGGTTGCTCCGAAAATGCCCACCGAATCAAATGGACCACGCCCCAGGACCGTTACGGTCCCCTGGGCAACCACCACGCCGGTCAGGAACATCCCGGCGGAGAGGACAGCGCCGGCCACACCGAAGAAAGCCACCGCCTCGATCATGCCGGGCACGTACGCGGCCACCTGCTGACTGTCCGGCCCGACGTTGTAGAGGCCGAGGAAGGTGAAGCAAAAGAGTTGATCGACGACAGTCGTGACCAGAGCGATCTGGGGCACGGCTTCGTCGGGGGCTCGGACGGCCGCCCCCATGACCAGGCCGTTGTAGATTACCGCCGCCAGGATCTCTGCCGGTAACAGGTTCGGCACCCGTGGGCCGAGCAACCCGGCGAGCCCGGCGAAGGCGACCGCGACCCAGCGCAGAATCACCCCAAGTCGGATCAGGGCACGCATCTGCGCCACGTTGAGGCGCGGAGTCAGGACGCCCAAAGTGCCCGCCTGCCAGACCACGGCACAGTCCCGTCCCTCCCAGGGTAAGTCTATAGGTTGTCGTCGGCCGTGCTTATACCGGGGTAAAGGACGGTGATATCGGCCTCAGGCGCGCTTACTTCTGTTTGGCGTACTCCGGCGAACCCTTGAAGTCGAGCAAGATCACCGTTTCGTTGCCGACCGTCCAGGCATCGTGTCCTGGCGCGATGACAAAGCCGTCGCCGGCTTCGATCTCCTCCTCGAAGCCGTCCCGATCGACGATTTTCATGCGGCCCTGAACGACATATCCGACATGGTGGACCTCGCAGCGATCGGTCTTCGCGATCGGCTTGACATTCTCAGACCACTTCCAACCAGGCTCATGGTGCGAGCGGCCAATGGTGACGCCGCCGACGTCCACGACCTCCACCTTGCCCTTACCGAATGGGCGCGTTTCGTCGGGAGCGTGAAGGCTCTTCTTGTGAACCGCAGCCTTCTTCTTGGTAGTGGGTGCCTCTGCCATCGCGACCTCCTTACTAAACGACTCGTCGACAATCGTCCCGCGGCGATTTCCAGTATGCGCGTTATGGAGATACGCGAACTAATGTTCGTTCGTGCTCGGGTTCACGGAAGGACGAAGACGACGCCTTCCATGGCCGCCGGGTACTCGGAGCTTCCTGGTCTTGACTGCACACGCTTGAGCTCGCTGTTCCAGGTCGCATGCGCGTCACAGAAATAGGGATACATTCCCGGCTTGTCAAAGGTATAGGACGCATGGCCATCGGCCGGAACGACGAACTTGAACTGGACGCTCTCGCCGGGGTCGGTTAGGACCGTATGAGCGTCGCTGTCGAGGTTGGTCCAGGTGACCTGAGTGCCCTGCCTGACGGCGATGGCGAGCGGCTGGAAGCGGTCCGCGTCCGGCATCACGATCTTCGCCTTCCCGGCAACGACTGGCAGGCTGTTACCGGACACCAGGATGATGCCGTACATCGAGATCGGATAGGCGTCCGCTCCCTTCTTGGCCTTGATCAACCCGGTCGTCCGGTCGTAGTCGGAGTGCGCATCGCAGTAGTAACCGTACATCCCGGGCTGGTCGAATGTCAGTTTGACCGACGTGCCCGACGCGACAAGCATCTTGAAGTCCACCGGGTCGGTCGGCATCGAAACGACCGTGTGGGCATCCGAATCCTGGTTGGTGAACGTCACTGTCCCTCCGGCCGCGATCTCGACGAGGAATGGCTCAAACCGATCGGCTTTGGGGATCGTGACCGATGCCGTGCTCGGTAGGCTCGCGCCGCTCCCGCTGCTGTTCGACGCACCTGACGCGCCACCGCAGGAGGCGAGGATGGCGATAGCGCCGAACAAGGCCAGGGCCGCAACAGGATGGGTTTTCGACAACTCTTTCATGGAAGTGCTCCTAAGTGGGATTGGGATGAGTATCCGGTGTCCGGTTCGTTCGATTCAGGCCTACGAGTCCTAACGAGGACAGGACGAAGGTCCTGTCCTCGTGCAACCTGGTCCAATTAGGGCTGTGCCGCGGTCTTGATCGGCAGCACCGCGTCGTAGGAGGTGCTGGCCGTCTCGACGACCGCGGTCACCGTCCAGCTCCCGGCTAACGAAAGCCTGGTTCCTTCGGCGCTGTAGATTCCATCAGCCAGGCCCCGCAGCTCGAGGGTGGATTCGCCGATCTCCGGGCGGGCAGGAAGATCGAAGAGCAAGAACAGCCGGGCTCCGCTGATCGGCCTGTTCGTCTTATAGTCGCGGACCGTCACCGTGAATCGGTTCAGGCCTGGATACCCGGGGGCGACGTCCAGCGTCACACGGACGGCGGAGCCGTAGTCCACCCCTTCCACGGTGACATGAGGAAAATTCTGGGCAGCCGCCGCTCGAACGAAACTGGGCGGTGGCAGGGTTGTAAGGAACGCCGCGGCGACCATGATCACCGCGGCCAGTACGAGCTCCCCCCGAGACACCCAGCGCAGGCGTGGAATGCCGGCCACCCCCATTCGCACATAGCGCCAGCGGTTCGTCGCTGCCAGCGGCGCGATAGTGAAGAAAAGGGCCGTCTTCGCCAGCACCAACCAGCCGAACGTCGTCGTGAACAGGTTCGACCAGCTGCCGACCTCGTCGATGCCGCGAACCAGCCCCGTCAGGATCATGGCGGCGAAGGCGAAGCCGGCGACGCGCGAGAAGCGGCCGACCGCCCAAGCCTTCTGGGTCGTCGGCAGGCCGCGGATCCCGACGAGCACGGCCGCCAGCCCACCGATCCATACCGCATAGCTCGACACGTGCAACCAGTGGGCAGGGATCATGAGCCAGGCGAGCGGACTCGAGGCGGCGTGGCTTACGATCGCATTGGCCAGCATGGCGACGACGCTCAGCCCGGCACAAATTCCGAGGGCGACTCGCCGAAGGGTTCCCTGCAGCCTCCATGCCGCAACCACGGCGATGCCGGCCACGACGATCGGCACAACCACGAATTCCATACCGCGCGCGACAGACGTGCCAAGGAAGAACGACCAGTCGACGGCCGCATTCTCACGCGCCGCCTCGGCAACCATGAACGCTCCGATTAGGGCAAGCACGTCGCCAATACCGACCACGAGTAACAGGGCGAGGGAAAAATCCTGGAGGGCCAGCAGATCGACCCAGGCGCCTCCCAGGAGGAGCCCATAGCCGGCGTCGAGACCCCATCGACCCGTGACCCCGAGGGGCGACGGTGAGGCCGCCGGTGGTGCGGCGGCCAGTGGAATCGGCGGCACCGGCTGGTTACCGACCGCGAAGGCGAAGACGCCGGTCGCCACATGATCGTCGATCGCGGACACGGTGCGCCAGCTCACGGTATACACCCCGTCGGCAAGGGGAGGGAGGGTTATGGCAACGGTGGTCGGAGCACCTGGCACCGGTGACGCCGGCCCACCGGCTACCTGGCGACCGGAGGTGTCCAGGATCTGGATTTGCGAGAGTTTCGGATCGGGCGCCTCGGTGAACGTGATGATGACCGCGCTCGGCGCCTGCGCCAGCCTGGCTCCGTCCGGTGGGTCCGATACCCGCACCAGCGAGTGGGCGTCGGCAGCGATGCTGAGCGCCAGCGTGGCGCCAGCCGCCATTAGTGCCGCCGTGAGGAATCGCCGCACGTTGGCCGAAAAGCGTAGCAGGCGAAGACGACGCTCGCCTAACCCTTCACCCGCCCGGACAGCTTGGCTGTCAGGCAGTTGGGCGCCGGCCCAGCCGGCTCAGACCCAGGGTGGACTTAGTGCTGAAGCAGCGGCTTGCGCTGCTCGTATTCCTGCCCATCAATTTCGCCTCGAGCGAACCGTTCCTGCAGGATGCTCAGCGCGCTTCCCGGCTTGTCGGACGGCCGGAACCCCCGGATTGCCCAGACCACGAGTGCGATGACCGCCGCCCCAGAACGCAAGTATCAAGAGGAACCCGATGGCGAACATCCACCAGTTTCCCCCGTCAAAGGGACCGTTGTACCACATCATTCCCATCTCACCTCTTTGCACCTCAATCATCGGCGCTCAGTCGACTCGTCGGAAGGGTCCCTTTGCCCGCACCGGTCGGGACTCCTGGCCCGACGGGCTGAGGCGCTCCGATTAGGCGCAGAACGTCCCTCGCTTCAGGTGCGAGGGTGTTCTGACCGGGCAGCTTATGCGGGAATCCGCTGCGGCTTTGGTGCGGTGAACGGCACCGTCACCTTCGACCGGTGGCGGACCCAAAGGAAGATCTCGAACGCGAAGGCACCCAAGACGGCCGCGGCTGCAACCGCCAAACCGATCGCCGCATAGAGCGCGTAAGTCCCGATCGTCCACCAGCCGTAGGCGTTCAGTAACAGGCCGCGCAGCGTCTCGCCTTTGAAGAGCGTGGCGACCTGACCGGCGATTTTCGTGTCGGTCGGATTTGCCATCGCCTTCGCACTCATCTGAGCATAGGTCTGTCCACCGGCCACCTCATTCAGATGGACCGCGATGAAGCTGTCGGCGTACGTTTTTGCCTGCTCCCCGTTAGCCAGCTGTTGGCCGCCATACACGTTCATCGCCGTCGCGTCAGCGGCCGGGAGAGCCGTGATCGCCAGGCTGTTCGCCGCCGGGAAGTAGATCTGCTGCGCCGTCAGCTCCGTCGTAATCTGATTGTGAATAAAGGAATTCCCCCAGAAGAGGAATCCCGCGCAGAAGGCCAGGATAAAGATAAGGCCGACCTGGAGCACCAACACTCGCCACCGCAATGTTGCAGTCATGTGAGTTACCTCCATCGAAATTTGGTTCCTGGTCGTACGCTCCAGGGGCTTGATCTCATGCTGCCGCAGTAGCGCGAAAATCATCAGTACCAATGGTCCTGACCTCCTTGTGACTCGATCTTGACTGGCCGGGACTAAGGCCCCAGGCGCAAACCTTACAGGCGCGCGAGGCCGATGGCCGTCGACGTCCAGGTGGGCTGGCGGCCGCCGCGCCGCCGCCGCGCGCGCAGCTCCGCCTCGGCGCGTGCTCAACTCGAACACTCCTGCACCCAGGCGGTGCGCAGATCCTCGAGCTCCTCCAGAACCGGGGTTCGAACCGCGGCAACCATCACCATCGGGATGTGGGATCGCTGGCCGCCGGACCAGAGACTCTGGTCCTGATAAGTCCCGGGACCTATGGCCCTATTGCGATCACCCGGCGGCTGCCATCGTCCGCCTTGTGACCAGCGCCGCTCTGCCCACCGCAAGTCGCGCCAACGTGCTCCTGGTCGAGGCGGACTCAACCGACCGCGAGCGCTTCGGCGCCTGGCTGGAGTCGGCTGGGATCGATCCGATCGATTGCCCAGGACCCCACGGTCCAGACTTCACCTGCCGGGCGACCCACAACGCGGGCTGCCCGCTGGTGAATGTGGCTGACGTCGCGATCCTCGATGTGCGACGCCTGCCCGGCATCTCAACCAAAGGCCTTCCCGGGTGGCGCTTGATCCGGTACTACCTTGCGCGTGGCAAGCCGGTGGTCCTGATCACCGACCGCTATCGAAAACCAGCGTTTCGTCCCGAGCAGATCTTCGTGCTTCGCCCGAATCCGGGGCGGGAATCCCTGCTCCTGGCCGTTCGCACGGCCCTGCGCGAAGCCGCGACCTGGTAACCGAGACCCTCTCAGGCGGCCACGATGGGCCGGTAGACCGGCTGCCATATGGCGCGATGAACCTCGTCATCGATATCGATTATCCCGACGCCGGCCAGACCCTCATCAACGGCGGCCCTCGCGACGGCGCTCGCGACCGCCGCCGACAGCTTGCGAAGGTTCTCCACTTCGGGCAAGATCATCGGGCCCGTCACCGCCGGGTCTGTTAGCGCGGCTACCGCGTACGCCGCGGCGGCCAGCATCCCGTCGCTCACCGTGCGGGCGCGCGTGACGATCGTCCCCAGTCCCAACCCGGGAAAGATCAGGGCGTTGTTCGCCTGGGCGATCGTGTACGTCTTCCCGGCATAGCTCACAGGATCAAAGGGACTTCCGGTCGCGATCACGGCACGGCCCTCCGTCCAGGCGAGCAGGTCGGCGGGCACCGCCTCGCTCTGCGCCGTCGGGTTCGTCAACGGAAAGATGATCGGCCTCTTCACGTGGGCGGCCATCTCTCGGACGATGGCCACGGTAAAAGCGCCGGCGACGGTTGAGGTCCCGATCAAAATCGTCGGCTTGACCTGCCGCACCACTTCGGCCAGGCCGTCGCCGCCGCCCTTGTCGTTGGTCCAGTCACGTGTCTCCTCGGCAGGACGCGCATACGGCAGCTGAAAGTCGCGCAGCGAAGACGCCATGCCGGTCGTGCAGAGGCCGTGGCGGCCGATGCACCAGAACCGCCGGGTCGCCTCCCCGGCCGGCAGCCCATCGCGGACCATGGCATCGCGCAGCTGGTCGGCAATGCCGATGCCGGCGGTGCCGGCGCCGAACATGACGACCCGCTGGTCTCGCAGGCGTTGTCCGATCAGGCGCATGGCGCCAAGCGTCGCCGCCAGCACCACCGCCCCCGTCCCCTGCATGTCATCGTTGAAGGTGCGATGGCGATCGCGGTAGCGCAGCAGGATCCGCCGGGCGTTCTCGGCGCCGAAATCCTCCCAGTGCAAGAGGGCATCGGGAAACAGCCGGCTCGCCGTCTGAACGTAGAGATCGATGAACGCGTCGTAAGCCTCACCGCCAATTCGTGGGTGCCGATTGCCAAGGTACTGTGGGTCCTCAAGTAGCTCCCGACGGTCCGTGCCGACGTCGAGGATGACCGGTATCACGCGCGTCGGGTCGATGCCACTGGCGGCGGTGTAGACATCCAGCTTGCCAATCGAAATGTCGATCCCGCCCACGCCCCAGTCGCCGATACCGAGGATGCGCTCCCCGTCGGTGGCCACGATCAAATCGACGTCGTCTGTCCCCAGGCCGCAGTTGTGGAATGACTCTTCGAGCAGCTCCGGGTGGTCGATCGAAAGGAAGACCCCGCGTGGCCGACGGTACTGGTGGCTGTAACGCTCGATCGCCAGCGCCACGGTCGGCGTGTAGACGATTGGCAACATCTCGGGCAGGTGATCAGTGAGCACCCGGTAAAAGAGCACCTCGTTTCGGTCATGGAGAGCCGTCAGGTAGACGTTCTTCGCCAGGTCGTCCGGCTGCCGCCGGTACTGGCCGTAGGCTCGGTCTTCCTGCTGCTCGAGGGTCTTGACCTGCGGCGGTAGCAACCCATTTAGGCCGAGCCGCGCTCGCTCCTCGAGGCTGAAGGCCGTGCCTTTGTTGAGCAGCGGCTCCCGCAGCAGCGCCTGGCCGCGCAGCTTCGTCGTGATCGGCTTCATACCGGCACCATACGCCCGCCCCCAGGCATACGGGCCTGGATTGACGGGACCCTGGGCACCGCGGATGCCGTCTTTACGCTGGAGGAGCGCCTTATGCGCCGCTCACGCCTGCGGACGGTCCGCCGTGTGAGCAGGAGATCCTAGCCGGCGGAAAAGCACCCGACCGCTCCTAGCGAGTGGTCGCCTTCGTCTGCGCGTAGTAGCGCCGCCAGATCAATCGGTAAATCGGAATCCAGCGGGGGATGTCGCGCAAGCCGGGGATCAAGGGCACCAGCATCAGGAGCGTCGTCAGTAGCACCATCATCAGCACCACCAGGAGGTCCGTATACGAGACCTGGTTGAACGGTGGAATCTGGTACCACAGGGTGTACAGCCACAGCCATGTCTGCCCAGGGTAGAGGCCGGTCTCGTTCATCATGCCCCACTGGTTGCCTGTGAGGTGCTGGCCATCCGCGAGCCCAGAGATGTAACCGCCGTCATTGATGAAGAGCAAGGGCTTCGTGTAGTCGGTCTGGTAGAAGTGGTTGCTAGACAGCAGCAGCCCGTCCAGCGCCCCCGTTTGGGCCAGTAGCACGAGGCGTCCGAGCATGGCGGGGACCGGGCCGTAATCGCCATCGGCAACCGTGACTTTGCCGTCCGTCACCTTGGCATCTTTAAGTGCCGTGGCGTAGGCATCGTGCCATTTACCTTGCTGGTCGGCGGACGCGCCCTGGTACGTGCTGATCTCGCCGCTCAGCTGCGCATCGTTGCTGGCGGCCTGCTTCAGCGGGTTGATGACGAAGTCAGTCGGCTGGTCGACATTGACATGCACCCCCGCCCAGGCTTGCGGCGAAAACGGTCCGATCGATTGCACCGACCCGGTGCCCTGGTTATATGGTGGCCCGTAACTCGCGGTCACGCTCGACCCCGCCAACTCATCGTTCGCCGTCGTCGTGAAGTCCACCGGATCGGCCTGGGCCCAGCTCTGGATCGTGACCGATGGGACGTCGGGCGATGAGAGGAAGAAAGCGAGCCCGAGTATCACGACCAGGGAGACCGCCATCGCAATGGCCAGTTCCTTCAGCAGGTCGTACCTCACCGTCCGCACCCCCTGCTCGAACGTCTGGCCGGCCGAACGTTGGCTGATCATTTGCGCAAATTCAAGGTGACCGCGGGCTTCTGCTCATGCCCGATCGGCGGCACCACGCCCCTCATCCGGACCTGGACGATGTGGAGGAAGACCAGCAGGATAACCACGATCGGGAAGAGCATTACGTGCAGGCCATACATCTGGCCAAAGTTCAGGACATTGAAGAATCCACCGACGCCGGTCGAGTTCACGGCATCCTTCGCGTTGATCGCGATGTACTGGGCGGCGAAGTTCTGCTGCGAGAGGTAGCCAGTGAAAGCTGCCACGATGCTGATGGCGAAGGTGACGACCCCGATCATCCAGGTGGGTGCCCGACCCTCGCGCCAGCTGGCCATGAAGTACTGGCCCCAGAGGTGCAGCACCATGAACACGAAGAACACCTGAACGCTCCAGAAGTGCATGCTGTTGAAGAAGCGGCCGGCATTGGAGAGGTGCCACCACTGGGGGCCGAACGCCGCCAGCACCACGCCGCTGAGCACCACCCAGGCCAGGGCCGCGATGGTAACAACGCCGAAGACGTACACCCAGGAGCCCACGTAGAACGGCTGCCGGTCCGGAAGGAGGTTCTCCCACGGCAGTCGCCGCTCGATCTGCCGGCGGGCGGCGGCCGTCCAGCTTCCGGTCGACTCGTCGGTGATATTGCCGCTCATACCTTCTTCTCCTCCTCGATGGATGAGCGGTGCCCGGGGAATGGAAGGATTAGCGCGAGCGCAAAAAGAACCACCATGAGTCCAATAAGAATCAGGTTAGGCCAGGAGATGAGGATGAAGCCCCAATGCAAGTAGCCGGCTGGCTGGTCCATGGCCGCCACGCTAGTGCGACGCACTAGCATTTGATAGGGGCCACTGGTCCCGTCTTCCACGGGACCCCCGTTCCTGACTTCGGTCCGCGGGCCGGCTGGCCCCGAAGATCCTAAACCGCGGTTCCCGGAGTCGTTGTGCTACTCCAGACTGAACGGCGGATACTCGTCCGTAACCAGGACCAGCGCGTAGCCGGTCACCCGATTACTCCACCGGATAACCCCAACCACGAAATCGAAGAGGCCGCGCGGATACCGCCCGGTGAACACAATGGCGAACCAGGCAACGATCACCGCCACCACGGCACCGATCCCCAGAAAGAAGAGCACGATGTAGTGGGGGATGGCCAGCAACCACTTCACCAGGGGAAGCCACTGATTGAGCTGCCGCGCGTCCGGGTACGGGAAATCCAGGTGAACCGCCTGCTCCTCGTCCGTTGACGGATAGTGGTCGTCGAGCAACGCGAGGTAGGCGGAGACGCGACTTGAGAACCGGAGCAGTTGGACGTTCCAGTCGAACCACCAGCGTGGATACTTCTGCCGGAATACGATCATCAGTACCAGGGGGAGAAACAGTATGCCGCCCCCGGTCGCTAGGGTGACCGTCTCATTCGTCCCATTTGCGGTCGTCGTGACATATCGGAGCGACTCGCCGGTCAGCAGACTGATTATGATCGCAATCGGAATCGCGACGATAATCCGGAACGCCGTGGTCAGCCGATTGAGGTCTCGGTCAGGAAAATCAACCGCGAACGTAACCGGGTAAATCGTCTTCATCTTGACCCCTCCTGAATAATTCAGCGCCTGTCTGCTCGATAAGACAGTATGCAGAAACGGTGAAAACCCAGAGCAGGAAGAAGCCGTTCGTCACGCGCTTGAACAGTGCGTCACGGCTGCCTCTATCGCGCCGGCCAGCCTGTCGATGAAGTCCTTGATCGTCGCTTCCGCGACCCTGGATAGGAGGGCCTTGTCCATGGTGCGGCCAACCAGCCCGAGCGGCGGCTGGTACCGGCCGCTGAGCGAGAGCTGTGTCAGGCGAGGCCCCAGTGAAGCCAGCTCCAGTTCTCCGTCGAGCACGGGGAAAAAGCCTGTTGGTCCGGTGGCCCGCCAGCTTATCGGGATCCAGGTTCGAGCGGCACTCTCGACCGGCTTTCCCACGCCGATCTGGACCTGCTTCGAAACCCGGTGGCCGTCGAGGGCGAAGCCAAGGTCTGCAAGGAGATGCTGGCCTCGATCGTCCGCAACGATAGCGATACCGGGAATCAGGGTCTCGGGCACCGACAGGAGCGCCTCCTCGAGGTCTGCGCGCGGGTGTGGCAATTCGACGTAGTACCTGATAAAGATGGCTCCACACTACAGTCGGTTCGGTTCCGGAGACAGGGGCCGATGGTCCCCCCTCGAGCAGGACCGCCATCTTGGTTTTGCCCTCCTTTCTGCGAACATAGGCGGATCGTGAGCGCTAGACCTCTGCGGGTCGTCCTGGTTGACGATCATGAAGTCGTCCGCAATGGCATCAAGTCTCTTCTGGCCGGGACCCCCGATGTCAGCGTCGTTGGCGAAGCCGGCTCCGTCAAGGAAGCCATTGCCCGGGTCGAGTGGGCGCGGCCGGACGTGGTCATCATGGACGTCCGTCTGCCGGACGGCAGCGGGATCGAGGCCACCCGGGAGATCCGGGCGCGTCTGCCGAAGACCCAGGTCTTGATGCTGACCACCTATGCGGACGACGAGGCACTCTTCGCTTCGATCATGGCGGGCGCCGCCGGCTATGTGCTGAAGCAGATCAAGGGCGCCGACCTGGTCCGAGCCGTCCAGACGGTCGGCCACGGTGAGAGCATGCTCGATCCCGCCGTGACCAAAGGGGTGCTCGATCGGCTGCGAAAGGGCAAGCATCTGCTCAAGGACGAACGGCTCGCGCGCCTCTCAGCCCAGGAAGAGAGGATTCTCGAACTGATCGCCGCCGGCAAGACGAACCGGGAGATCGGAGAGAAGCTCCACCTGGCCGAAAAGACGGTCAAGAACTATGTCACCAGCATCCTGTCCAAGCTCGAGGTCGCCCGCCGTGCGGAGGCCGCCGCTTACCTGGCGCGACACACCACTACGCCGGGGGCATGAGGTTCGGGCGTCGTCGTCGTCGAAGTCCTGCGGGGGCGCGAGTAGCGGCTGTAGGGTGGATGGAACCAAGCGTGAATAGAGCTGCATGAGACCCGGCAACGATCGGAAGGATCGGCTGCTCGAATCCGCGCTCGTCCTCGCGTCGGACCTGTCGCTTCAAGTTGTGCTGCAACGGATCATCGAGCTGGCCGTCAAATTGACGGACGCCCGATACGGAGCACTGGGAGTCCTTGGGGCGGACGGCCGGCTCCGGGACTTCATTACGACCGGTATCACGGCTGAGGAACGCCAGGCGATTGGAGCGCTGCCCGTCGGCGAAGGGATCCTCGGCGTCCTGATCAAGGATGCCGAGCCCTTGCGGCTGCGGCGCATCGCTGACGACCCCCGCCATGTTGGTTTTCCGCCCAATCACCCGACGATGCACTCGTTTCTAGGCGCGCCAGTAAAAGCGCGGGGAAAGGTCTTCGGCAACATCTACCTTACCGAGAAGCAGGGAGCGCCCGAGTTCGATGCCGAAGACGAAGCCTCGGTCCTGGTGCTCGCGACCCAGGCCGGGGTCGCCATCGAGAACGCGCGGCTGTATGAGGAGAGCAAGCGGCGAGGCCAATGGTTGGACGCGGTTCGCGAGATCACCTCGGCGATGCTGGCGGGCGCCGAGATCGATGATGTGCTCTACACAGTCGCCCGGCGTGCCCGCGAGTTGGTCGATGCGTCAACGTCGACCATTGTCACTCCCGCGGCCGGCACGGAAAGAGGTCCCCTGACCGTCAAGGTGGCCGACGGGGCCCACGCCGCAGAGCTCGTCGGATTGCCGGTGCCAATGGATGGATCCGTGTCCGGGGACGTTATTCGAAGTGGCCGGGCCACCGTCCTGGCTGACGCGTCGAGGGACGAACGAACCTACCAGCGGATGGTCGCCCTGGGCAATATGGGCCCCATGGTGCTGGTGCCGCTTGTCATCCGCGGCCAGCCGTTTGGCTCGCTGGCGGTGGCGAATCCCATCGGTGGCCGCGTCTTCGATGAAGAAGCCGTCCGGCTTGTGGCAACTTTTGCGGACCAGGCGTCGGTGGCGCTCGAGTATGGACGGGCTCAGCGCGAGCTCAATCGGCTCGGCGTGCTCGACGAGCGCGAGCGGATCGGCCGGGAGCTCCATGACGGGGTCATCCAATCACTCTTTTCGGTGGGCATGGGCTTGCAGGCAACAGCGAATCGCAGCGGTGATCCGGAAGTGGAATCGCGTGTCGAGGCGGCGGTTGACGAGATCGATCGGGCCATCCGCGACCTCCGCAACTACATCTTCGGACTGCGCCCTGGAATCCTGGCCGACCGCCAACTGGAGCAGGCTCTTAAGGACCTTGCCCGAGAGTTCGAAGAGAAGAGTGGCGTCACGACCGTGACCGACATCGACGGCACAGTCGCCGCCGAGATCGCTCCACGTGCGGCCGACCTCGTTCAGCTGACGCGTGAGGCTCTTTCCAATGTGGGCAGGCACGCGCAAGCCACGACCTGTCGGGTCAGCCTGCACAGAGAAGGTGATGACGCCGTTCTGGTGATCGACGACGACGGGCAGGGTTTCGACCCGGCCGCCCCGCGGACCGGCCACGGACTGCGCAATCTCAAGGATCGTGGGGCGGCTATCGGCGGGCGGGTTGCGGTCGAGAGCAAGGCGGGAGAGGGCACCACCGTCCAGATCGCCATCCCAATCTAGGTTCTGGTCAACGTCCCGCTGATGTCGGGACCTGCGGCCCTGACTGGAATTTGCCCTCGCAGCCAATGATGAGATCGAGATGCATGCGTATCTCGGCCGCGAAACCCCTATGCCACTGCGGATCATGATCGTCGACGATCACGAGGTTGTCCGTGACGGGATCAAGGCGCTGCTGGCGGAAGAGGCAGGCATTACCATCGCCGGCGAGGCTGGAGGGGTGCGTGAGGCCATCGAGCAGGCGGAGTGGGCGCGGCCCGATATTGTGGTGATGGACATCCGGCTCCCCGACGGGAGCGGGATCGACGCCACCCGGGAGATCCGCGCCCGCCTCCCCAACACCCAGGTGCTGATGCTGACCACCTATGCGGATGACGAGGCGCTGTTTGCGTCGATCATGGCCGGGGCTGCCGGATACGTCCTCAAGCAAGTGAACGGCGGGGACCTGGTACGGGCCATTCGGGCCGTCGGGGCCGGTCAGAACCTGCTCGATCCCACCGTGACAAAAGGGGTTCTCGACCGGCTTCGCAAGGGCAAGCACCTGCTCGCGGACGAACGCCTTTCCCGGCTGTCCGCCCAGGAGGAGCGCATCCTTGGCGAGGTGGCGGCCGGCAAGACAAACCGGCAGATCGGGGCAAGCTTGGAACTCGCTGAGAAGACAGTCAAGAACTACGTGTCGAGCATCCTCTCCAAGCTCGAAGTCGCACGACGAGCCGAGGCGGCGGCGTATCTGGCACGGTACACTCAACCCTTCGGATGACCTTCCGCGCTGATCGCCGCGACCCGCACATGCAGACCGACGGCGGCCCGATCATGGACTTCCCGTCGCCCACCTGCTCCTTCGTGCTGACCGACGGCACGCTAATCGTCGCGGATGCACCGGCGGCCAATCAGGAACTCAACGACGTTCACGTCTTTACGACCGATGCCAACCACTTTTCGCTTGGCCAGTCGAAACCGTTCGACGATGTGACCTGAACTATCTTCCTGCAGAACGCCGATGGGTCGTTCTATGGGGTTGTGTCCCGCGACGTCGGCAGCCAGAACCCGAATCCTGTCCGCAAGGTCTATCAGGACCTCCCATAGCTCCGGCCAGCCCGCCCTGCCTCCGCCGCAGAGCGGGCCCCGAAAAGCCAACTCTGCACCCGATCGCGGGTTGGTATGGCCGGTCACGAAGCGGACGCGTTCGAGTCCGCGTTGTTGTCAAAACTGTTGTCAGACGCTGCCCTGCCGGCCACGTTCGGACATCGGGGAGAGGGGGTTGGGTATTCGGAAATTAGTGCCCACAACAGGATTCGAACCCGGGACAAACTGATCAAGAGTCAGCTGCTCTACCAACTGAGCTATGCAGGTGCACCGGTAATTGTATTCGCCGAATCGTCCGTTGCGTGCCGCAGCAGCCATAGACGTCCACCGGCGTTGTTGTCAAATTGTTGTCAAAACTGACCGCCCTGACGAGGTGGACTGCCGAATCGAAATTACCTCGAACGCCCGACCCTACGATGTGCTCGGTCGAGCGGCGGGGGTGTACGAGTTTTGGGAAAACCGAAATTTCCGAGAAATTTTGCAATGAACAACGCACGCGTCAATGCCGCGGACAACTAAACGAGCACCACGTCCGGGATCGGCACCTGCCCCGGCGGGCACTGCAGCTGGTCGCCGCCGTCCTCGAGGGCGTCGGCCGTGTCGCGGTCCACGACCGTGTCGGCCGGCAGCTGATGCAGGCCTTGGAAGGCGTTGAGGGCGGCGAGTGTCCTGTCGCCGAACATCCCGTCGACCGCGCAGTGGAAGCCATGGCCGGTGAGGCGTCCCTGCAGCTCGCTTACTTGCGGGCGCAGGTGCCACGTTCCGAAGGTGATGCCGTCCTGGTGGCGCAGTCCTTCCAGGCGGCTGATCCGCGCGCCGGGGGCAGGGCCGCCCCCCAGCACCTGGGCAGTGGCCGGGTCCACGGTGTCCTGCTCGGGGACACCGGTGCGCGCCTGGAGCTGGCGCAACGCCGTGGCGGTCTGCGCGCCGAACATGCCGTCGACGGTGAGCGCGGCACCCTTGTCGTTGAGTATGCTCTGCAGGCGCTCGACCCGAGGCCGTCGGTCCCAGGTCCCGACCGTAATGCCATCGCCCCGGGTCAGCCCGACGAGATCGCTGCCGCTCGCATCGTCTGCCGTCTGGAGCGCGACGAACGGTCCCGCCGTCGGCGTGAACGCCGCCGCCGAGACCTCGGTCCCGGTGCTGGCGCCTGGAAGCTGTCCCGCCGGGACGCATGAGAGCTTGCCGCCGCGGGAGCAGACCTGGCCGGTCGCGTCGTTGAGCCTCCGCAGCCGCGCCTCGAGCGGGCCGAGCTTGCGGTTCATCTGCCGTTCGCCCTTGACGCCCCTTGATGCGAGCGTCCGGGAGTCGATCGCCTCCAACTCGGCTTTGAGGCCATCCACCTCGCCCTGGAAGAGGATCGCGGCAGGGCCGCAGCCGGGGATCCTCGCGCGCAGCTCTTCCACGTTCTGCTTGAGCAGATCGTGACGCTGCCAGGCTCCGAACCTGCCACGTCCCCTGAGATCCTCGAGGTGCTCGGGCAGCGCGCCAAGCACATCGAAGACGCACATCCCGGTCGGCAGCTTCACGCCAGTGGTGACCTGGTGCTTGTCCACGTGGATGTCGCCGTGCGTCTCGTCGTCCAGGCAGACGTGGATCCCCGGCACGTTATCCTTACCCATCTGGCGGAAGCAGTCCGCGCCGCCGTGATGGATGATCTCGGTGACCACGAAGTCGCCGCACATCCCTTGACTGCTCCTCAGGAAGCTGCGAAGCCCGGGGCGCGCCTCGAAGTGGAATCCCTGCGACGTCGACCAGAACGTGTCTTTGATGAAGCGCAGGAACTCCCAGAGGCCGGGAACCTCCCTGGCCAGCTGGTTGTTCTGGGCGAGCGTGCTAACCCCGGCGTCGTCGAAGTTGTCGAGCGCCTCGATCCAGTTCCTGGGCAGCTTGCCGCCGCCGAACGCATTGTCGAGGAAGTGGTTGCCCGGATGGATCATGGCCTCCAGCCTGGAGGCCTCAACCAGGTCGATGAGCGATTGGTCGAGCGCTGCGTACCTGGGTGGCGCTGGCACCACCCGGGCCGGCTTGCAGATAGGCGAGTCGGCCAGGGGCGACGGGGGAGCGCACAGGTCGATCGTCTGCCGCTGGATCGTCGGGGTCGCGGCCAGCCGCTGGACCGGTGCCCGGTCACCGTCCTGGTCCTGATCCGCGCAGACGCACCCCTCATGCGTCTCCCCGCCACAGCGCTGCACTAGTGCCGGGGCGGGGCCGGAGCGGTGCTCGGCATGGGAAGGCCGGTGCCAGTCCGGCGTCCGCTCGGCGGGCGCGGTGCCGGCCACCTGCTGAAGTGCGCCGAGCACATCTTCCCACGTGTTTGCCGCGGGACCGGGTGAGTCGCAAACGCTTGGGCCATTACCGACGTCAAGCCGATAGCGCCTAACGGTTCCGACCACCGTTGCCGGTGAATTGTGGAGCGTTGCTAGCAGCGTACCGACCGCGGCATTGCCAGCGGTCCGCTGCAGTTGGATGAGAGTGCGATAAGTCGGGGGTCCAGCAAACTGGAAATGGGGCGCATGATAAGTGCTGGCAGCCGTTGGTATGCGTTCGGCGGCAATAACCTGCCGAACTTCCGAGGCCTCTGCAGTGTCGTTCCCCGTCACCTTAATAGGCATTGCGTTGGGGACCCTACCTGGAAGGATCTCACTTAGGTTCAGCGCCAGGTTGCGCGATCATGCAGCCTTTCGGGCAAAACCAACCATTTGGCCTTCGGAGTCACCGGTGTCGTTCGAGCCTACAACCAGGCGCTTGACCAAAGCCCGCTCATGGACGTCGGTGGGCCAAGTGTATGCGTCCGCTTGCCGTTGACCACGCAGCCAACCCGAGATCTCGATCAAACGGGTCACGCGATCGCGACCCACCTGGATGCCTTCCCGGAGTAGCTGACGCCAGACCTTCTCGATGCTCTAGACCGCGAAGTTTTCGCGATGCACCCGTGGGATCTGCGGTTTGAGCTCGCCGTCCCGCGCTCGGCGCGCCGGGGGTTGGCGCGGCCGGACTGAACTGGCGGGGTCGTCTGCCTGCCCAAATAATCTCCAAACTCTGCCCTAACGCTCCTTGAGCGGCTTGCATCGACCGCCTATTGTGTGCCGGTGAGGGCGGTACGCCTCGAGTTGGATCCCGCCGCACTGCGCTTACCAGGCCAGACACGTCCCGCCACGACCGTCCGGTCGGCGGGTACGGTACCTGCCGCGATCGGCCCGACCCTCGTCAACCCCCGGCAGGTGCTGCTGCTCCAGCGCGCGGCCGGCAACCAGGCGGTGACTTGGCTGGTCGCGCAGGGGCCGACCGTACAGCGTTGCGGCGCCGAAACGTGCGGAGGCCCGCTCGAGGAGCAGCTGGCCGCCGCGCAGGCGGCGACCGTGCAGCGCGTCCACCTGGACCCGAGCACCGGGCGCAAGCTGTTCGACTGCGACGTCTTCGCCTCCGAGCCCAAGCTCCTTGCCTGCCTCAACGACGAGGACCGGATGGGTCCGCCGGAGGCCAGCAGCGCCGTGGCGAAGGTGCAGGAAGGACTGCTCAAAGACGGCATGGACCTGGGCCCCAAGGGTGCGGACGGCAGGTACGGCGGCGCGACCGCTAAGGCCGTACGGGCGTTCAAGGCCAAGCACAGCCTCGGCTCCGAGCAGTTTGGCGACGTCGGGCCGGGCACCATGACCGAGCTGGACAGCCAGTGCTCGGGACAGGAGAATCCGACCCCGGTGCCGCTGCCGGACGACCTGATCGTGCGGTTCGCCAAGTCGGAGCGCGATGGCGCCCTACGGGTGGCCGGCAACAAGCTGCGGGAGCTCGTCGACCTGATGGACTCTGGCATCGTCCCGGTCACCGGGAACTCCACCGCCACCGCCGTCGCCACCTGGTTGCTCGTGCCGCCGACCGCCGACGGCTTCCCGGACACCGTCGGCAGGGCCCTGAAGATCATCGACAACAACCGCGTCGTCCAGACGACCATCACCATCGACCGGACCCAGTCGGCGGACTTCGCGCGCGTCGGCGCGATAGGCGACCCGAACAGCGGAATCGTGATCGAGGACCCCTTCTTCAAGTCGAACGTGCGCTGCATGCGTGAGGTGATGGCGCACGAGTTCTTCCACCTCAGCGGCCTGGTGCATGCCTACGGCACGACCGACCCCGAGGAGGCCATCAACTGCTCGCACCACCTGGCCGAGCTGGTCTTTGACCTGGCCACCGGGGAGACTGGCGGCTGCTCGCGGCCGCCGGTCGACGACGTCACCCCGTTGCCATGACCGCCAGCAGACGCCGCGGAGGAGAACGACCGAGTTGAGTACGGCCACAGTCCCGTCGTCACCGATGACGCTGCGGTGGTCCAGGAGAAACAACACGCGAGTCAGGTGGTCGGTTTTAACCTGATCTTTTGCGGTCGGTTTTACTTGATCGCTGACACTAAACACAGCGACATCGGCCTCGGCAACCGGAACTGCCAAGCGGGTCAGCTTTCAAGGAACTGGGTTCCCTCGCACCCAGGCTTCCACGGGGTTCGGTCCATCAACCACATGGCGAGCAGTCACCAGATGGTGGGAGCCCTTGTGGTCGAGAATGAACCCCGTGCCGCAGGAACGCGGATCACGCGCTCCTAAACATTTGCGGTGACCACCGGGCGATCTTACGGTGTTGGACATGCGGAGGGATGGCTGGTGGACCGCTGCGAGACCGCGTGCCAAGGGAACAACTCGATTATCTGCGATGCTGGTAGAGTAGGCGGCTGGTCCGGCGAGATGCCTCGCCAGCCACCCCTCATCGAACCGTGCATGCGGTTTTCCCGCACACGGCTCTCCGACGGTGTTCACGCGCCCACTGTCGCGGAGTGGATATAGCGGACTGTCCCAGAGAGGTGATGGATGCCAAGCCCAGTTGCCCAGGCATTGGTGTGCGTCGCGCCCCATCTCCGCCCGCGTTGCTGACGCTTCTTGCTATCGAAAAGCGCCAGGCGTTCTCGGACGTACTCGTCGACCTGGGAGAACTTCCGTGCTGAGTTGCCCCAGCGAAAGTAGTTGCCCCAACCCCGCAGCACCGGATTCAGCTCTGCCACCAAGTCCCCGATGGGCCACTTCAGCCGGGAGCGTGGGGCCGTGATCGCCTTGACCTTGGCCCGAATACTTGCCATGGCGCGGCCGGACGGCCACCTCTGGCAGTACCACTTCCGGTACCGATGCGACTTCACCAGACGATGGTGAAACCCCAGGAAGTCGAAGCCGTCGGCGCCGTCCCTGAGGTC
>Ga0207646_10000134_pt1 | contig 100775 bp, 71 predicted proteins | sample KBSK5502metaG_FD_184343 | JGI IMG/M metagenome (GOLD analysis project Ga0207646, IMG submission 184343) | Corn, switchgrass and miscanthus rhizosphere microbial communities from Kellogg Biological Station, Michigan, USA - KBS K5-50-2 metaG... | ecosystem: Host-associated > Plants > Roots >... | reverse complement strand
CCACCCTGGGTCACACCAATGGCAGTCGGTCGGCGGCGGGCCGAGCGCGGGTGAGACCCAGGGTGGGGGCAGTCCCAGCGAACCGCACCCGACCACCTGCCATCACGGGGCGTTCCCCGTCAATTGCGCGACCGGCGAATTCTTCCACACCTACCTCGACCTGGCCGTACCCGGACGTGGGATCCCGCTCTTGTTCACGCGGACCTACTCCTCGCTAGTGGCCAGCCAGAACACCGTGCTTGGCTTCGGGTGGACGGATGGCTACAACATGTCGCTGGCCGTCGATTCCGGCAGCGGCGTCGTCACCATTACCGAGGAGACGGGCTCGCAGGTCACGTTCACCCCGGTCCCGTCCGGCTACGAGCCACCCAGCCGCGTGATGGCGACCCTCGTCAAGAACTCGGATAACACCTTCACCTTCACCCGCTGGAACGGAGAGCAGTTCCTGTTCAGCACCGCCGGGCAGCTGCTGCGCGACAGCGATCGCAACGGCTACGCGAGCGTGCTTTCGTACAACGGGTCAGGCCTGCTGTCGAGCCTCTCCGATCCCGCGGGACGGAGCCTCATCCTTGCCTACTCCGGCGGGCTGCTGACGTCCGTGACGGATCCGATCTCCCGCACGGTGTCGTTCGCCTATGACGGCTATGGCAACCTGGTGACCGCCACGGACGTGAACGGCGGCGTCACGCACTACACGTATGACGCCAACCATTTGCTGCTGACCATGACCGACCCGCGCGGCGGCGTCGTGACCAATGTCTACGACGACAGCGGGCGGATCACGAGCCAGAGCGACCCGATGAATCGGGCCACGAATTACGCCTACACAACGACGGGCACGACGATCACCGAGGCAAAGGGCAACGTCGAGGTCCAGCAATACCAGAACAACGAACTGACCTCGTTGACGAAGGGCTACGGGACCCCCCAGGCCGCCACCTGGACCTATGGCTACGACCAGGCCACGCTCGCCCTGACGTCGCTGACCGATCCGAACAACCACACCTGGACGTTCACCGACGACAGCTACGGCAATGTTCTCACGTCGGTCGATCCGCTGAATCGCACCGCGACCTTCGCCTACGACAGCCTCAACGATCTGACCTCCTTCACCGATCCATCCAACGTGACCACGACCTTCAGCTACGACAGCACCGGCAACCTGCAGTCGGTCTCGCGGCCGCTCACGTCGACGTCCCAGACCGAACAGACAACGTTTGTGTACGGCGACATCTCCCATCCAGGTGACGTGACCTCCTACATCGACGCGACCGGCAAGACCTGGGCGCTTAGCTACAACGGTGCCGGCAACGCCACCAGCCTGGCCGATCCGCTCGGCAACAAGACGACGCTCGCCTACGACGCGATCGGACGGCTGACATCTGTCGTCAATCCGCGCGGCAACGTCGCCGGCGGTAATCCGTCCGCCTTTACCACCAGCTACACCTACGACGCGTTTGGAGATACGACCAGGATCACCGATCCGCTGGGACACAGCGCCACCGCGACCTACGATGCCGACGGCAATCGAACGCTGATCACCGATGCCCTGGGTCACCAGACGGCGTACGCCTACAACCCCGACAACCAGGTGTCGGCGATTACGCGCGCCGATAACACCAGCCAGAGCAACGCCTACGACGCCAACGGCAACCTCACCAGCCAGACCAACGGCGTCGGCAGTACGACCATGTACACCTACGATCCGCTGGATCGGTTGAGCTCCACGATCGATCCGCTGAATCGGATGACCACCTACGGCTACGACGGGAGCGGCAACACGACTAGCCTCATCGACCCGGCCGGTCAAACCACCGGCTTCAACTACGATGCGGCCGACCAGCTGGTCGGCATCACCTACTCGGACGGTAAGACCCCCAACGTCGCCTTCACCTACGACGCGCTGGGTCGGCGGCTGACGATGGTAGATGGCACTGGCACCACGCACTACAACTACGACTCGCTGAACCGGCTGACGGGCTCGACCAACGGCGCCGGTCAATCGGTGAGTTATGCCTATGACCTCGCCGGCCGCCTGACGGCGCTCACCTATCCAGGCGGCCACGTCGTCAATCGCGCGTACGACGCCATCGGTCACCTCACCTCAGTCACCGACTGGCTCAACCACGCGTCCACCTTTGCGTACGACGCGGCGGGCAACCTCACGACGGAGAACTACGCGAACACAACCCAGGCCGCGTATTCCTACGATGCTGCGGATCAGCTGAGCAGCATCGCGGACAGTAAGAGCGGAACCGCCTTCGCCAGCTTTACGTATACGCGCGACGCGAACGGGCAGATCACGTCAGAAGCGTCAACCGGACTCGGCCAGTCGAGCCAGAGCTATAGCTATGACCAGGTCAATCGCCTGACCGGCATCAACGGCTCGAACTATGGATACGATGCCGCTGACCAGATCGTGAAGCTGGCGTCCGGCGCCACCATGGCGTACGACGCGGCCGGCGAGGTCACCAGCCTGACCCGATTCGGCGCGCAAACCGCCTTTACCTACGACGCCCGTGGTAACCGCGTTTCTGGTGTTTCACCCGAGGGGACGGCCGCGACCTACACCTACGACCAGGCCAATCGGCTGACTGGATTCCAGACCACGCCGCCCGCCGCCTCCACACTGATCAGCGCAGGCGAGTATCACAGCCTGGCGGTGCGCGTCGACGGCACCGTGTGGGCCTGGGGCTACAACGCCTTTGGCCAGTTGGGCAACGGCACGACGACCAACTCGAGTGTGCCGGTGCAGGTTCCTGGCATCGTTAGCGCGACCGGCGTCGCGGCGGGCGCCATGCACAGCGTCCTTCTCCGATCGGACGGCTCGGTCTGGACCTGGGGCCTCAACGGATCCGGACAGTTGGGCAACGGCACGACGACCAATTCGTCAAGTCCGATCCAGGTCGCGGGCCTGGGGGGCGCCACGCACGTTGCGGCAGGGAATAACCACACGCTCGCCCGCAAGAGTGACGGAACGGTCGCGACCTGGGGCCAGAACGACGCGGGCCAGCTGGGCAACGGTATAACCACCAACTCCAGCGTGCCGGTCGCCGTCTCGGGGTTGAGCGGGGTAACGGCGGTTGCCGGCGGCGGCCTCCCGGGCGCACCGGGCCATAGCCTGGCGCTCAAGAGCGACGGGACGGTGTGGGCCTGGGGTTACGGCAAGTACGGCCAGCTCGGGAACGGCAGCACGGCGGATGCGCTGACGCCGGTGCAGGTCAGCGGGCTCAGCGGCATCACCGCGATCGCCGCCAACGGCAACAACAGCTACGCGCTGAAGCCGGACGGCACCGTCTGGGCCTGGGGCGATAACAGCTCGGGCCAGCTGGGCAACGGCAGCTCGGCAAAAACGTCGGTCACACCGGTGCAGGTCAGCATCAGCGGGGCGACCAGCATCGCCGCCGGCGGTGCCTTCGCCTTCGCCGTCAAGGGCGATGGGACGGCGTGGGCCTGGGGCAACGACAGCGGCTGGCAGCTGGGCGACGGCGGCGCGTGCGGCAAAGGCTGCCGCACCCCGGTTCAGATCACCGGACTCAGCGGTATTGCGGCCATGTCGGGTGGCTACACCCACGGGCTCGCGATTACCAATGCCGGCAATGTCTACGGTTGGGGTCAGAACGGCTCCGGCCAGCTGGGGAACGGCAGCACGAGTCCCGCCTCGAGACCGGTCCAGGCATCCACAATCGCCAATGTGAAGCAGGCGCCGGCGTCGGCCCGCTACACCTACAACGGCGACGGTCTGCGCGCGACCAAGACCGTGAGCAGTGTGACCAGTCAGTACGCGTGGGATCTGACCGGTGGTTCGCTCTTGACGGATGGCTCTCTGAGTTATGTCTACGGGCCGGGCAAGATGCCGCTCGAACAGGTCAATAGTTCGGGATCCGTCCTCTACCTGCATCAGGATCAGCTGGGCAGCACCCGATTCCTGACCGACACGACGGGAGCGATCGTGGCCACCTATGGCTACGATCCCTACGGTAACTTGACGGCCCTGACGGGCAACGTCGGGACGGCCATCGGATTTGCCGGCCAATACACGGATGCCGAGACGGGCTTCCAGTACCTGCAGGCGCGCTATTACGACCCACTGACCGGTCAGTTCATCAGCAAGGACCCGATCAGCTGGGCCACCACGCGGCCCTACGGATATACGGCGGGCGACCCCACAAACTTCGTGGATCCAAGCGGCCTTGACCAGCTGCACGACATCTGGAACTTCCTGAGCAATTGGGCGACGCCAATCGGCCTGCTTGCCAGTGTTGCCAGCCTGGTCTTTGGCCTGATCCCGCCGCTATTTGGACTGTCTGTCTTCTTCGACCTCCTCAGCACCGCGATGAGCGTCGTGCAGGCCATCAACGATGCGGCCGCCGGCAATTGGTGGGAGGCCGCGATCGCGATCGCGGCGGGCATCGCGGGTAGCGCCGCGCTCTTCTTCAAATTGGCGGCCAAGGCCAAGGAGGCCGTCGCCGCCGCCCGAGAGGGCGTCAGCGTGATCGTTTACATCCGAACCGCGACCTTCTCGCTCCTGGCCGAATATGACATCGGCGGCATGGCACGATTGGCCTGGCAATTGGCGAAGGTCAAAGAGATCAGGTCAACGATCATCTCCAAGGCCCTCGACGCGATTGGAGCTCTTCTCTGGGCGCTGCACAAGGCAACAGAACAGAGCCAGAGCAACCCGGCACCGTCACCGCAACCGGCACCGCAGCCACAGCCTGGCCCGGCGCCCGGACCGCAGCCCGGACCAGCGCCGGCGCCCGCCTGTTGAAATGACGACATAGTGGTTCGACGCGTCCTGCGTGCAATGGTTGGCCTTCGAAGTCAACCACCGACGGACGAGGGGTTTGTCTTTTCGCTTATCGAGAACGGCTCCCTGGAGACCGTTGCGTTCGGCGGGTGGATCGTCGCCTGGGCGGTGACCGGTGCGCTGCTGATCATCTCGGGCATGCTGGTCCACGCCTCGTCGCTCACGGTCCGCAGACAGGTCGTGACCGTGGCGGCGATCCTCATGGCGACCTCGGTCATGGGGGTGGTCATCCACTTGATCCGCGCGGCGGTGGCCGTGACCGCGGGTCAGAGCCTGGCACTGAAGAAACGCCCACCGAGCAGTTACGACCGTGCCGTGGCGTGGCTTACGACGCCTACGCCCTGGGTCCTGATTCCCCAGGCGCTCTTCGGCATTGCCTTCGGCGTCTTCGGCGCGACGCAGACGGTCTATCGATGAGCTGAACGGCTTGGGGTGCGCTTAGTGCTTGGCTTTGCCGAGCGCTAGGCCGTGCCCGCGATGGCCGTTGGTATGACTCGGGTTGCTGCTCTTCGCAAAGGCGCTGATCACGGCGCCGTGCTGCGGTCCGGCCGGGACGGTGTGGGCAAGGTTGCTGACGGCCTTGCCGTAGAAGTGGCCAAGCGAGGTCGGCGCTGATCCGACGACTGAACTTGTCGCATGAGCCTGGCCGACGGTACCTTGGGCAGACTGCGACGCGTGCGGCGCCGCCGATGCTCCAATGATCGACAGCAGGGCAAACGCAGCGGCAAATCCACCGGCGATTCCAACACGGCCTGCTTTGATCATGCGCCCATGTTGGAGCAAGAGCATTTCGTTGGCGCTAACGTCCCGGCCCATTGGGGAGATCGCCGGCAGAGCGGGCAGTTACAGCGGACGTTACGAATGATCGCTAGCAGAGAGTGGCGATGATCGTTCCGGTCCCGCGATGGCCCGGGTTCGGACCATAGCCGGGGTTGGTGTGCACCAGCACGATGTGGACGATGTTCCCGGAGATGACCGAGCCGCGCTGGGTGATGTGGCTGGAGACGATGACCGCCATCAGCGACGGAACGGTCGCCGGCGGGTGCGGGCTGTTGCCGGGCCGGGTGGTCCAGGACTGGCCGCACCACGGCGAGGCGTTGCTGCGCTCGAAGCCCTTGAAGGCGGCGGGCGCGAGGCCGGAGCTCATCGGGTCGACCTTCCACCACTGCGCCCCCCAGAAGGTGACCTGATGACCGAGCATGTTTTCCCGGTCGCCGATGACGAACGCGCCTCCGCCCGGCGCGAAGCTTACCGTCCAGGTCGCTGAGACTGGGCTCGAGGCAATTGTGCCAGCAAGGTTGGTGACCGACGCGTGCAGCGTATCGGTGCCAACTTTAGTGCTGCTATAGGTGAACGTCGCCTGGCCGTTGGCGTCGGTGACGCCGCTGCCTGTCAAGCCGGCGTTCGGTCCGGCGGTCGCGGCGAAGCTCACGGCGACGTTGCTGAGCGGCTGGTTGCTGAGCGTCTGCCCGCAGCTGTTGGTGAAGGTGGCGGTCACTGTCGCTGTGCTCAGGACTGGATGTGATTGGCTCAGCGGCGCGAGGCTGAGCACCGACCCGTTGCATGGCGTATGTCCGATTACGGTCCACTGGGTCGACTCATTTCCGACGCATCCACCCGCGTCGACGCCGCTGGTGTTGAGCACCTGGCCGGTGTCCAGATACGTCGTCTTTACCTGGTTGATGGTTATGTCGACCTCCGGCACGACGGAGTTCTGGACGCAGTTCGGTAGGAGCCCAAGGTCGGACGTATCGAGTTGCGCAGGTCCCAGACACGCATCGGTTGCCGCCGCCGCCGTCTGGGTGATGATCAGCTCCCAACCCGTGGGAAGTACCGCGGACGGCCAGCCGGTGAAGGTGCAACCCGCGAGGGTGACGGCCACCGCATCGACCGTCACGCTGGCACCGGTGTTGTTCACGATCCGCACCGCGCCCGCGTCGAAGGCGCAGGCACTGACGGGCGCGCAGCCTTCGTAGATTGTGTTCGGAGATCCGGCCCAGGGGGTCGGGAAATTGGTGGCGCTCGCATGAATGCTGTCGGCGTAGCCGACGTAAACGCCGATGCCGGAGGCCGATGCGGGGATGGTGGCGGCAACAACCGAACCCAGAAGCAGCGCGCCGAAGCCGATAACGGTCGCACGCCTCGACACGCGAGTTGTGAATGCGCGGCGGATGTCCGTCACGATCCCTCCTCTCCCCCGTTGGGAGTCCCTGCACATGCAACGGACGCGCTGGGCGGCCCTTGTCCAGCCGGCAACACGTTGTCGAGAAGACGGTGTGTGTTCATCGTCGCGCCGCAGTAACGGCTGGCAATCCCCTCTCCCGCTGGCGGGGAGGGCAGTATGGCAATCCCCTCCCCCGCTTGCGGGGGAGGGCAGGGTGGGGGCGTTAGGTGAGCTGCACTTCGGAGCGATCGCCGAGCATGAAGCGCAGCGCGTTGGGCAGCGCTTCGGTCCTTCGGATGACCACTTCTTTTCCGATCAGGCTATCCTCGATCTTGGTCGCGACATCGAGGATCTTGCTGTTCTCGAGCACGATCGAGTGTTCGAGCTCGCTGTTGCGAATCTCGCAGCCGTGATAGATGGACGTGAACGGGCCGATGTACGAGTTGACGATCTTGCTGCGCTCGCCGACGATCGCCGGGCCACGAATCACGCTGTTGTAGATTTCGGCGCCCGCTTCGATGACGACCTTGCCGATTAGCTTCGAGCTCTCATCCACCTGACCGGCGCACGACGGCACCAAGCCATCGAGCACGAACCGGTTTGCCTCGAGCATGTCCTCGAGCCGGCCGGTGTCTTTCCACCAGCCATCGATGACGTGTGGTTCCACGTTGGCATCGTGGTCCAACAGCCACTGGATGGCGTCGGTAATCTCCAGCTCGCCGCGCTCCGACGGCGTAATGGCCTTGACCGCTTCGAAGATCATGGAGGTAAAGAGGTAGACGCCCACCAGCACCAGGTCGGACTTGGGCCGTTCAGGCTTTTCCTCCAGCCGGATGACGCGGCCGTCCAACAGCTCGGCGACGCCGAATAGCTCGGGTTGTGGCACGTGCGCCAGCAGGATCATGCCGTCCGGCTTCGACTGTTCGAAGCGACGCACGAAGCCGGTGATGCCTTCGCGAACCAGGTTGTCGCCCAGGTACATCACGAAGCTATCCCGCCCGATGAACGGCTCGGCGATCTTAACGGCGTGCGCCAGGCCGAGCGGAGCCGACTGCCTGATGTAAGTCACTTTCGCCTTCCAGCGACCCCCATCGCCCACTGCGGCGCGAATCTCCTCTTCCGTCTCCCCGACGATGATGCCGATGTCGGTGACCCCGGCGGCCACCAGTGCGTCCAATCCATAGAAAAGGATGGGTTTGTTGGCGATCGGCACCAGTTGCTTGGCGCTGGTGTGCGTGATAGGGCGGAGCCGCGTGCCGAGGCCCCCACTCAGGATGAGTCCTTTCAGCCGATCTTCTCCATCTCACGGTATTGTCCGATAACGCGGCGCAAGCCGTCCGCCAGCGCCGTGGTCGGTTTCCAGCCGAGCGTCCCCGCGATCCGGCTCACGTCGGCGACGAAGTCACCGGTTTCGACCAGGGCGGCGTCATCGGGCCACGGCCGGTGTTCGATCCGGCCGGCACCGGCGCGCTCCACCACCATCTCGGCCATTTGCCGAAAGGAGACCCCCACACCGCTGCCGACATTGAAGATCATGCCGGCGGCCCGCGCATTCGTGCCGGCCATCAAAAAAGCGTTCACGACGTCGTCGACGTGAATGTAATCGCGCAATTGGTCGCCTTCCCCGTAGATGGGAAGGACCTGGTGGGTCAGGGCCAGGTGGATGAACCAGTTGATGATCCCGTATCGGTTCTCGGATGGCCCTCCGAAGTGCCCGTAGGGGTTGGTGATGCGAAGGACCACCGTCCGCAGTCCGTAGAGATGTTGGTAGAGCAGGTGGTAATGCTCGGCCGCGAGCTTGTGGACGCCGTACAGGGAGAGGGGCCCGGTGAGCCAGGACTCGGACACCGGCATCTGCGTCGCCGGTCGGTAGACCAGTCGCGAGCTGGCGAAGACGACCACCGGCGGATCGGCCAGCCGCCGGGAGGCTTCGAGCAACGTCAGATGGCCACGGAGGTTGACGTCCAGGTCTTCGAACGGTTCCGTGTTGCTGCTGACCGACCCTGAATGCGCCGCCAGATTGAAGATCACGCTCGAGCCCTCGATGGCCTTGTCGACGAGAGCACGATCCCGCAGGTCTCCCCGGAAGTGCACCGCCCCCACCCTGCCCTCCCCCGCAAGCGGGGGAGGGGAAACCCCCACCCTGCCCTCCCCCGCAAGCGGGGGAGGGGAAATAACCCCTGAGCGGCTCAGGGTGCGAACCTCGGCGCCAGCGTTCCGAAGCGCCTCCGCCAGGTTCAGCCCGATGAACCCGGTGCCGCCGGTGATCAGCACACGACGGCCGGCATATTCACTCTTCACTCGTATGTCTCCACCGTCTTCTGGTAGCAAATCCGCACGTCGAAGGCGCTCATCGCCCGCTGGCGAGCCGCGGCCGCCATCGTACGCCGCTTTTCCGGATCGCCAAGAATCTCCACGATCGCTGCTGCCAGAGCATGGGGATTCTTCGCCGGGACGACCCGGCCCCCGTTCGAATCGGCGATGACGTCGGGAATGCCGCCTACCGCTGTTGCCACCACCGGGCATCCCGCCGCCATCGCCTCGATCATGGCCAGCGGCATCCCTTCGTAATGGCTCGAGAGCAGGAAGAGATCGGCCGCACCCAGCCATCGCGCGAGCACCGCCAGTGGCCGGCTGCCGGCGAATCGCACCTGCCGGGTGAGGCCCAGTGCTGCGACGCGCGCCTCGAGTTGAGCGCGAAGCTCGCCGTCGCCGGCGAGCACGAACCGGACATTCGGCAGACGGGGCACAACTTCGGCCGCGGCCTCGACCAGGTCGAAGAGCCCTTTCTGCGGCGTGAGCCGCGCCACCGTGCAGCTGAGTAGGACATCCTCGGGCCAGGCCCCCACCCTGCCCTCCCCCGCGAGCGGGGGAGGGGAATTGCGGGCCCCCACCCTGCCCTCCCCGGCAAGCGGGGGAGGGTTATTGGTAGCGATATCGGCGGCGATCGAGTCGCGGACCGAACGGCGATCGGATCCGTTGAGCGGTGTGAACATGGCGAGATCCGCGCCGTTGTAGATCAAGACGGTCGATGCTTCGGCAAAGCGGTATCGCCGGATCAACAGGTCCCATCCTGCGCGCGAGGTCGCGATGTTGGTGCGCGCCAGCCGCGCATAGAGACTAAAGGCGCGCTGCCAGAAGGCGCGGCGGGCCGCCGACATGGCAATATCGCGGACGTCAACGACCAGTTGATGCGTCACGATCAACGGCCGGCGCGCGGTGCTCGCCAGGAGCGCGGCCGTCAGCTGATACTTGCCGGTCGGATAGGCGAGGACGAGGTGCACCACGTCGCTCGCGCGCATCAGGCGCCGCACCGAGACGTAATCGCCGGGCCGCGTCAGATCGTGGCGGTGGACGCGGACACCGAGCTCGGCGATGCCGTTGACCCACGGGTTCAGGATCGTATCTTTTCGGCAGATCAACTCGACTTGCCAGGGCGACGGACCGTCGGCATAGTTGCGGACAACGAAACGGATCAGGCCTTCCAGGTACAGTTCGGCGCCGCCGATCTCCCTGGCATGACAAACGTAGAGAATTCGTCGGATTTACGCATTATCATGGACGCCGTCAACGCCAACTTCCTGCCTGACGAGGTCCCTGTATAAGATGTCCCCTCGCCTCCGCTCCGTCCTGGTGTCCACCATGGTCGCACTACTCGGGTTCAGCGCAATGGCGCCGGCGACCGCGCAAGCCTCGGTCTACGACTGGCCGACCTATCACCACGACAACTTTCGCGGCGGGTCCGACCCGAGCAACATTCCGTTCAACGGACCGTTACTGACGAAATGGACGTCGCCCACGCTGGGAGGGAGGATTTACGCGGAACCCCTGCAGGTCGGGAACTTATTGATCGTCGCGGACATCAGCGACACGGTCACTGCGCTGAACGCCGGAACCGGCGCCATCGTGTGGCAGCAGAAAGTCGGCACGCCGGTCGCAATTGGAACCTCCGGATTTAATTGCGGCAACGTCAATCCCGACGGGATCATCGGCACGCCCGTCGTCGACCCGGTCGCAGGCATCGTCTACGCGGTGGCGCTCGAGCAACCGGCGAATTACTACCTGGTCGGCCTCGACCTGCAGACGGGCGCGCCCCGGTTCCCGCAGGTCGCCATCGCACCGACCGGATTCGACCCGCACATCCAGCAGCAGCGGTCGGCCCTCACGCTCGCCAACGGCCGGGTCTACGTTCCCTTCGGCGGATACATCGGGGATTGCGGACCGTACCACGGCTGGGTGGTGGGCGTGCCCGCGACCGGAAGCGGGCCGCAGGTCGTGTTCAACGACTACAACGGGATCGGGAGAGCGGCGGGCTTCTGGGCGACCGCCGGCGGATCCGTCGATGCAAGCGGCAATCTCTACTTCACCAGCGGCAACGGGTTTGACAGCACGACCTTCGACAACGGCAATACGATCTTCAAGCTCTCGCCGACCCTGGCCCTTCTCGACTGGTGGGCGCCTTCGGAGTGGACCTACATGAACGCGACAGACACCGATCTGGGCTCGGTCGGTCCGGCGATCGTCGGCACGTCGAACAACATGATCTTCCAGAGCGGCAAGTCAGGCTGGGGATATCTGGTCAATACAACGCTGAGCAGCCCGGGCGGCCATTTCGGCGCCGAGCCGTTTTCGGGAAAGGTCTGCAATGCGGCGACGACCGCCACCTCGGCCGGCGACCAGGTATTCGGTGGCGTCGCCTACGCGGATCCTTACATCTATGTCCCGTGTCCGGAGGGGATCAAGGCGCTGCACCTTGCCGCCGGGCCGAGCTTCTCGATTTCGTGGACCAGCCCGTCGATCAGCCCGGGTCCGCCCATCGTCGCCGGCGGCGTCGTCTGGGCGATCAACAAGAATAACGGCTCGCTCTACGGCCTGAACCCGGCAAATGGCACGACCCGGTTCAGCGCCAGCAACCTCGGGCCCGTAACCCACTTCGCCACGCCCACGTCTGGCCAGGGACGAATCTATGTACCGGTCGACGACCACGTCATGGCCTTCGGACAGCCGCGCGCGGAGAAGACCACGTCGATCCCGACGTCGACCAGCCTGACCCACCCCGTGGCGCCGCCCCGTGTCCCGCAATCCATCGCCGGCCCGCGGCCGTTGAGCCCCTACCCTGCCGTCCTCGAGAGGGGCAGGGAAATGCTTCCGTCTCCCCCTCAAAGTATGAAGGCGATTGTGGTCGATTCCGGAGGCGGATGGCTTCATGCTATGAGTGCGATGCTCCGGCAATTCCTGGGACTGGGCTGAGATGGCCATTGGGGGCACCCGTTCAACCGGCAAGCGGCTCGCGATCTCGGGCGCGCTCGTTCTCATCGCCATCACGGCCTTACCGAGCCGGCCAGCGCAGGCCCGTTCCGAGGTAACGCCCCCGCCACTCGTCGGTCACTATCAGCGCCTCGAGGCCGGGCGCCTCGTCGACATTCGGCAACTGGGCCAACGATCGGCAAGCGCGCCTACCGCAGTACCCGCGCATAGGGTGCTGCGGCATGCCAAATCCTATCCCGCATTGAAAACACCCGCCATTCGAGCGGCACAGCCGCTGGTCTTGCAGGGATCGGTGGAAGAGCAGTTGACGGTATTTCCCGGGATCGACCTGGCGACGGGCAAGGCGGCGCTTCCGAACCAAAATACCGAGCCGCCGGATACCCAGATTGCCGCCGGTCCGGACCAGGTGGTGGAGCTCGTCAACAGCAACATGACCACCTGGGCCAAAACCGGCACTCGGCTCACGATCACCGACCTGAATGCCTTCTATGCCGTTTCGTCCGGCTTCAGCATTACCGACCCGCGGGTCCTCTACGACGCCCCCAGCGGTCGATTCATCGCCACCGCCTTCGCGCTCGATGCGTCACTCGACAGCAGGGTCTACCTGGCCGTGTCGCAAACGTCCGACCCGGGCGGCGTCTGGACATGGTGGCAGATCAGAAGCACGATAAAGACCGTCACCGACCAGCCCAAGGTCGGCGTGAGCGACGACAAGGTTACTGTCTCGTGGGCGGAAGGCGTGCCTCCCCCGTGTGGGAACCCGATCCAAACGGTTTACGTTTGCTTTACAGGCGAGGTCACCTTCGTGGTGCAGAAATCCGACGTGCTCGCCGTGCCACCAGGTGTCCCCCACACCTTCGTGCTCGGGCCGGACCAAGCGCGCTTCGGCCTCGTGCCGGTCCAGTCGGTGTCGCCGACGAGCACCCAGTACCTGGTCTACAACAACGCCGATCCATATTGGACAGAAGAAAACCAGTGCGGCACGCCCCCAATGGGCGCCATTTACTGGAACTGTCCAACGCTCGGGATCCTCGCGATCACCGGCACTCCGGCAGCGGGCAACATCCATGCCGTGGAAAGCGACCCGGCCATCGCCTCGACGCTTGCGCCGCCCGACGCCGAACAGCTTGGCGGTACCCCCACCACGATGCTCGTCAGCACGGGCGATGACCGGCTGGTTTCGGCGGTTTATCAGAACAACCGGATCTGGACCTCGGCCACCGACGGAAACTTTTGCTCCACGGCCAATCCAAACACCACGCCACCGGGGTCCTGCCTCCTGATGCTCGAGGCGGCAACCGACCAGGCCGGCTTCCCCGTCGTGCAGAGTTGGGTGGTGGGTGGAACGGGCGACTTTGCGTACTACCCAGCGCTCGGTCTCGATGCTGCCGGCAACCCGCTGGTCGCGTTTTCTCGATCGAACTCGGGACTGTACCCCGGCGCCTACGTGACCGGCCAGCCCGGCTTTGGCAATCAATGGACCGCCTGGGCCGCGATTGCTGCCGGAGCGGGGAAGTATGACACCTCAACCAGTTGCGGTGGCCACGATCGCTGGGGCGACTACTCGGGTGCGGCCGCGGACCCGACGGACCCCACCGATGTCTGGGTCGCGGCCGAGTACGCACCGTCGAACGTCAACAGCTGCCTCTGGGCGACCTCGATAGCCCGCCTCACCTACTCGCAGCCAACCGTGACGTCGGTGACGCCGCAAACCGGTTCGGCCGGCATCTCGGTTGTTGTCACAGGCACCGATTTCCTCAGCGGGAACACCATCGTCTACTTCGGCGCCAACGCGGCGAGCGCCGTGGGCGTGCAAACGCCGAACCACCTGACCGCAACCGCGCCGAGCGGAAGCGGCCTGGTGTCGATGTCGGCCACCACCGCCGACGGCCATGGCCCAAACGGCGCGCAGTTCAAATATCCTCGGGTCGAGTCCGGGGCGCCGCTCGTTGCGCCGCTCGCGGGCGGCGTCGTTCGCGGGAACGCACCACCCAGCGTCCCACCCTCGACGGCCGGCCCACGGCCATTGGTCCCGGCGAATTCCTCAGGCAGTCAACTAACACCCTCCCCCTTTGGGGGAGGGCAGGGTGGGGGCTTGACCACCCAACTCTGGCTGTCAATCCAGTTGGCGGTCCTGCGCTTTTTCGCCTTCGTTCTTTCGCCCTAGCGGACCTCAATCCCTAAATCGCCGCTGCGCCGTCAGGGCTGTTAGCGCACCTGCTCGAACAAGCGTAGAGTGGGCAGCCTAGGGCCGAGGAGGGAGCATGGTGGGGCAGCGTCGGCACCAGCCGTCGACACGGGCGTTGCCGCGTATGGGAAGGACCCGGCGCATTGCGCTGGCAGCTGGTTCGGCCGTCCTGATTGCGCTGGCGCTCGATCCGGTCCCGAGTACGGCCTCCACCCCATCGTCTGGCAGGGTTCACGGTATGCAGACCTTGCTGTCGAGGGCCGGACAGTTGTCGTTGGCCCCTCGATTTGCCGGCGTCAGCGCAGCCGGCCAGGTGAGTCCGCCGGACGGCAACGTCTACAGCACGACCGCTGCGGCCGCCGATCCGACCAATCATGTCAACCTCTTTGCCGCAGCCAACATATTGACGGCTCCGCCAGAGGCCGGTTTTATCAGCGCCGACAGCGGCTCATCGTGGTCCACGAGCACCGTCCCGCTGCCGGGCACCGGCCCCAGCACCTTTGGGTTCTATCCCGGAGCGGCGTTTGACGCCTCGGGAGCCCTGTACTTCAGCTCGATGCCATTCAGTATCACGGGCACCGTCGTCACCACGCAGATCGTCGTCTCGAAATCCTTCGATAAGGGCCGGACATGGGCGGGTGCGAGTACCGTCGAGGCGTCGAACCTTCCTGAGAAACCGCTGATCGCCGTCGATACGACAGCGAGTGCGTACAACAGTCGGGTCTACGTTGGCTACGACACGAACCCGACGCACGGCTCCGAACCGCTGGTGATGGCGCACTCGGATGACGGACAGACATGGGCCAAGACGCAGATCGCGGACACCGGCGGCGACTTCGGCGCCGTTCCGGCCGTCGGTCCAGGTGGCGATGTCTATGTCGCGTGGGACGATTGGTGCGGCTTTCGGTCGGGCGGCATCTGCCAGAATCCGGCCGGCCGGATCCTGCTGGCCCGGTCGACAAACGGTGGCGCATCCTTCGATGCATTGGGTTCGCCCATAGTCGTGGCCGGCACGACGATTGGGTTCGGCGTCGTGCCGCCGAACTACAGCAATTCCTGCGGGGGCGCCGGCCAGGTCTCTGTCAGCCCCACTCCCGGTCTGGACGTCGATCGAAGTGGAGGCGTGCATAACGGTTCCCTTTACACGGTCTGGGCCGACGCGCAGGCGCCAGGATCTCGACTCCATATCTATTTCTCCCGGTCCGTCGACAGTGGTGCGCACTGGAGCTCGCCGGTGCAACTCGATACAGGGAACCAAAACGACGCCTGGCAGCCCGCTATCTCCGTCGACCAAACCGACGGCGCCGTCACCATCGCCTGGTACGACCGCCGAGACGATCCGGGCAACACGTTCTATGGCGCGTACTACACGCAATCGACTGACGGCGGAGCCAGCTTCCTCACGAACCAGGTGCCCCTCGCGAGCGGCCAACCGTCTGACCCAACGCTGGATTGCAGTGCTACCGGCGACTACATGCAGATGGCGTCCGTCGACGGCGTCGCCCACCCCTTCTGGTCGGACACCCGCAACGGCCGCAATCAGATCTTCACGACAGCGATCGACGAAGCCGTCATCGCCCAATCGGTACCACCACCCGCCCAATTCCGACCGGCTGTCAACTACGGCGTCGGCACATCTCCGACCGGGCTTGCGGTTGGCGACTTCAACCACGACGGAAAGCCAGATATCACCAGCGTTAACTCGGGCTCGAACACCCTGTCGATCTTGCTCGGAAATGGTGATGGCACCTTCGGACCGAGCGCAAGCTACTCGACAGGCGCCGGCGCGTCCTGTGTACTGGATTGCTCGGTAGCAACCGGAGACGTGAACGGCGATGGCAAGCTGGATCTGATCACGGGCAATGGCGGCGACAGCACCGTGTCTGTTCTGCTGGGCAATGGCGACGGCACTTTTCAGACGGCCAAGAAGATCGCCACTCCCAACCTGGCGCCATTCGGAATTGTGCTCGCCGACTTCAATCATGACGGCCATGTCGACATCGCGTTCGCAACCGCTGGTTCGAACAGCGTGGCAATCATGCTAGGGAATGGAGATGGGACGTTCCAAGCGCCGGTAACCTACCAATCCGGCCCTTTCACCACTGCGGTCGCAGTCGCTGAATTCGACGGCGATGCCGCGCTTGACCTCGCGGTTACAAACTCTTCAGGAGGTACCATCTCAATCCTCAAGGGCAACGGCGACGGAACCTTTCAAACCGCCGCCGTGTATCCCGTCGGCTCCGGCTCATCATCGATCGCTGTTGGGGATCTGAATCGAGACAACGCCGCCGACCTGGTGGTCGCAAACTCAAGTAGCGGCACCGTCTCCGTTCTCCTCGCCAAGGGGCCGGGAACTTTCCTGCCGGCGGTGAATTACTCGGTACTACCGACTGCATTTGGACCCGAGCCATATTCGGTAGCGATCCAGGATATGAACGGTGACGGCCAGCCAGACCTGATCGTCGCAAGGATCTTGACGAGCCAAGCAACGGATCCAGGAGGCATCTCCGTCCTTCTTGGCAACGGCGACGGGACGTTTCCGTCGCCGGTCAACTATTTAGCTAACGACTCACCGGACGCCGTCGTCGCCGCCGACCTGGTCGGTAGTCACCGACAGGCTGTTGTCGCCGCAAATCGGCGATCGAATGATGTCTCGGTGCTACTCGGCATCGCACCTGGCATGACGCCGAGCCCGTCGGCCTTGAGCTTTCCGTCGGTCCCCGCCAAAACTATTGGTGCGGTGCAGTCAATTCAGGTGACCAACTCTGGGTTGGGTGTTTTGCATATTGCCATCGCCCAGGCGGCGGGCCCAAACGCCCGGGACTTCGAGAAAGTCAGTGACAACTGCTCCGGTGCGACCGTGGCCGCCGGTGCGAGCTGTGCCGTTTCCTTGAGGTTCTTCCCGAAGTCGGTCGGCAGCAAGACGGCGGCGCTGCAGATCACAGATGACGCTGCCGGCAGCCCGCAAATGATATCTCTTGACGGCACCGGCCTCCTCAGAGTCCCGCCAACGCTCCCTGTGGGGCCATCGCGGAACCGCGATCTGTCGGCGCCACCTCCGCCACCTCACCTCGGCCCGGCTTCAGTTTCCTCCCGCCTTGCTGGCTCGTCCTCCCCCCTTGCCGCGGAGCATCGGGATGGGGCGTCGAGTTCTCCCTCGGGCGTTGCCGCCGAGGGACAGGACGCGGCGTACGCCGTCCTCGACGATGCCATCAGACTGATCTGGTCAGAGCTGCTGTCAGGCTTGGATATACTCATCCGCTGAGTTGGCCGGATAAGCGGGCCGCATACTGGCGAGGGGGCTTCCCTGGGACACATCAATCCGATCGTCGGCGCACTTGTGGCCATCGGTCTGGTCGCGTCCAGCCTCGTTACTGTGCGCGCGGCCGAGCCGCAGGAAGCTGCGCTGGCGAAGTCCGATGTCACACCCGGCCTTTCTCAGTCGGTTCGCCTGCAGCATAGCGATGCCAACCGGACGATGGAGGTGACCGTCAGCCTAGCACTCCGAAACGGCGCGGCGCTGGATCGCTTCCTCGCCGGGGTCAGCGACCCCACATCGCATACCTACGGTCACTACGTGACGCCCAGCGAGTTCGCCGCGCTCTATGGACCGACGCAGGCGCAAGTCGATCAGGTCGTGCAGCATCTGCAGGCCAGCGGCCTGACGGTCACGTCCGTCAGCTCAAACCGAACCGTCGTCGCCGCGACCGGCCCGGTGCACGCGGTCGAGACTGCCTTTGGTGTCACCATCTCGGATTGGCACGATGCGGCGGAGAATCGCGATTTCTTCGGTAACGATAGCCAGCCCATCCTCCCGGCCGCACTCGCATCCTTTGTTGTGGGGATCGCCGGGCTCAACAACCACTACCGGGCAAAGCATCATTCGGTGGCGTCGACATTTGCATCGGCCGCGCCCGTGGTTGGAGCCTACAGCCCGACCGACATCAAGACGGCCTATGACGTGATGCCACTGGCCGCTCGCGGCTTCAGTGGAGCCGGCCAGCCACTCGGGCTCTTCGAGCTGGACGTCTTCAGGCAGTCGAACATCTCGATCTACGACGCGCAGTACGGGCTGTCGACTACGCTGCCCTCGGTCGTCTCGGTCGACAGCGGTCCCCTTCCAGCTGGCGGCGAGATCGAGGTCGAGCTGGACATCGAAGTCATGCACGCCATCGCACCCTCGTCGCCAATCACGGTTTGGGCAGGACCGAATACGGATGTCGGCGCCATCGACACCTACAACGCGATGGTGACCAGCGACACGACCAAGGCGAATTCGACCAGCTGGGGCCAGTGCGAGCCGTCGACAATGGCCTCGATCATGGTCGCGCTCGACAACATCTTCAAGCAGGCGGCGGCGCAGGGCCAGAGCTTCTACGCCGCGTCGGGCGACACCGGCGCCTTCGATTGTATGGGCAATCCGAGCAGCACCTTTACCGGACTGGCGGTCGACAACCCGGCGGATGATCCGTTTGTGACCGGCGTCGGCGGCACGACGCTGAGACTCGGAACGGACAGCACCTATGGCTCCGAGTCAGCGTGGTCGAACCCAACCCGCAACCCGCCGCTCGGGAGCGGCGGCGGGCTATCGACGACCTTTTCCAGGCCCGCCTGGCAGACCGGACCGGGCGTGGCGAACCCATACACCAGCGGCATGCGCCAGGTCCCGGATGTGTCTCTGGACGCCGATCCCACGACGGGGTACTCGATCTACGCGACCGACAAGGGAACCACCGCCTGGTTCGACGTTGGCGGGACCAGCGCGGCCGCACCGGCATGGGCTGCCTTCACCAGTCTTGTCAACCAGTTCCGTGCCGCCTACGACAGTCCGCGGCTGGGGTTTGCCAACCCGATGCTCTACCGACTGGGGTCGACGACGCCGCTGTATCCTCCCTTCCACGACGTCATCACCGGCGACAACCTTTACTATCCCGCGACCGCGGCCTGGGACTATGCGACCGGATGGGGTTCATTCGACGCCTACAACCTGGCTCGCGACGACGCGAGCGGTGCCAGGCTTCCCACCCTGGCGGTTTCGCACCAACCTCCGATCCCCGTTCGATCAGCGCCCCCATCCGTTCCCCAAAGCGGGTCGACGAGCCGGAGTCTCGTTGGTGGTCCGTCCGTCCAGACCGCTCGGCAGCCGGCGTCGACGCCCCCGCCCTCAGCCCCGCCGGCCACCCGACCTGTCGTCTTCCCTGCGATTCAAGAGTCGATCAGCCGGCTCCTCGCCGTCTGGCTCGCGCTGCTTCCGTAGACCGGCGCGCCGTAGCCAGGTAAGCTGATGCTGTCGCTATAAGGGAGGGCGCGACTTCGCGTATGGGGTTGAGCCGGGCGCTTGGGGTGCTGCTGGCCACGGGCTGCCTGCTTCTGCAGGTGCCTTCCACACGGGTCGCCCTTGCGACCCCGGTGCCGAGCGCCGATCCCACCGCTATCTCGGACGGAGACCAGGCGGTCACCTATCAGAACGACGTGAGCCACTCGGGCCTGCAGCAGGGCGACAGTTTGCGGCCGGCGCTGACCCAGAAATGGTCCCGCGATCTCGGCGGTAGCGTCTCGTATGCGCTGATCGCCCAGGGATTGATGTTCGTCACGGTGGCCGACCCGCCGCCCGCCACCGGCAGCCCGCACGGCGACCGGCTTTACGCGCTCGACCAGGCAACCGGCCAGACGGTCTGGGGACCAACGGAGCTCGGGGGTTCGACCAACTGGGCGAACGCCGGCTACGACAACGGGCGCGTCTTCGTCCTGAATGTTGATGGCTTGATGCGGGCGTACGACGCGACAAGCGGAACCCTGATCTGGAGTAAGCAGATTCCAGATCCCTCCGGATCCACGACGTGTGAGTGCTACGCCTCAGCCCCGGCGGCCGCCAACGGGATCGTCTACACCAGCGGTGGGGGCGTGGGCCAGGTGTCTGCGCTCAGTGAGTCGGACGGTGCCGTTGTCTGGCAGATGCGCGTCCTGGGGGGCGATCACAGCTCGCCGGCCGTCGCAACCGACGGCGTCTACGTGACCTACGCCTGCAACCAGAGCTACGACTTCAACCCCACCAGCGGGGCGCAGAACTGGCATTACACGACGTCGTGTACGGGAGGCGGGGGCAAAACGCCGGTGCTCGATGCCGGCAAGCTCTACGCACGGGACCAGGCATTCGCCGCCAACCCGATCCTCGACGGCGCGACGGGCATGCAGGTTGGCCAGTTCGTGTCGGCCACGGCGCCCGTGATCGATGGATCCATCGGCCTCTTCTTCACCGATTACAACACGCTGCAGGCCCGTAATCTCTCGACCAACCAGGTGCTTTGGACGTTCACCGAGGATCGGCCTACGACCGCGCCGGTCGTCGTCAATGGCTACGTCTACATCGGAACCGCCGTTGGCACCCTCTACGCGCTCGATGAGGTGACGGGGCGCGAGGTCTATTACGACTATGTATGGACCGGGATCACCGGCCCCGACGAATCGAATGTCTCATCACCGCTCGCGGGTTTGACGGTGGGCGAGGGCTTGCTGGCCGTGCCAGCGGGCAACGAACTCTTTGTGTACGGGTCATCCGGTAATCCACCGTGGTCGCCGCCGAGCTTCACGCCGGTTGCCAACACGACGGACGAATCCATCGCCTATCAGGTCGATCCGCAGCACAGCGGCGACCTTCCGGGCGCGGCCTTCGTCGCTCCTTTGACGCGGAGCTGGTCGGTCGATTTCGGCGAGCAGGTCTCCTATCCCGTGGTCGCCGAGGGGCTCGTGTTCGTTGCGACCGGGCGATTCAACGACAGCACGCATCCGTTCACACATCTCTACGCCTTGCATCAAGCCGACGGGACGATCGACTGGGGACCAGTTCCACTCGAGCTCGACGTTGGCGATCACTGGGCCGGCCTGGCATACGATTCAGGCCGCCTCTTCTCGTTGAACTCCGTCGGCTGGCTGAAGGCGTGGGACGCGGTGACGGGAACGAAGCTCTGGGCGACGCAAGTGCCGCGGCCTTACCAGAGCGCCAACGCGCCTCCGACGGCGAGCAATGGATTTGTCTACGTGACGGGCGCGGGGGACACCAGCGGCGAACTGTTCGCGATCGACGCCACGAACGGCAGCGTCCGGTGGCAACAGCCCGTCGACAACGGCCGCGGCAGCTCGGCGGCGGTGTCTTCCAGTGGCGTGTATGAGACCTTCCAGTGCCACCAGGTGTGGGACTTCAATCCGGCATCGGGCTCGATCATCTGGATGCACGCGGATACGACCGGTTGCGCCAACGGTGAGACGCCGGTGCTGGCCAACGGCAAGCTTTACGACCGCGAGTACCTCGGAACGAATCAGGTTCTCGATGCCTCATCCGGGACGGTGCTGGGCACTTTCACCGCCGATGCGCCTCCGGCCGTCGATGGGTCGGTCGTCTACATGGTGACGAACGCTTACGCCGCAGCCGGGACACTGCAGGCCCGCGACGCCACGTCTGGCAACTTGCTGTGGAGCTTTACCGGAGATGGGACGCTCGCCACGGCGCCGATCGTTATCCACGGTATCGTCTATATCGGTGGCACGAGCGGCACCCTCTACGCGCTCGATGGCGCCAACGGAAAACAGCTGTGGACGGGGAACGCGGGATCTGCGATGCGGGTCGGGCCGGGGTACGCGACCGGAGCGCCATGGCAGGGCTTCGGAGCGGGACAGGGCTATCTGTTCGTCGCCGCCGACACCCAGCTGGTCGCCTATCACGGCTCAACTCCGAATCTGGGACGGGCGGTGCCTGCCTCATCGCCTAACGCCGTGCGCGGTGGAAGTTCGGTCCCGCCTGCGTTGCCATCCTGCTGTGGGACGCAGGCGGCAAAACGCCTAGGGCCGCTCGACGCAAATGGCCTCGATCGGCAGGACGAGCCGACGCAGGCGCCCTCAACGTCGGGAATGGCGACCCCGAACACCGCGACCACCCTGACGCTAGCCATCCAGGATCTGTTCGTCCTACTTCGACAAATCGCCGGATTGTTCGGCGTCTCGTAGCAGCGATGTAACGCGCCGGTCGCCGGCTCTGATTCGCGTGTAAAGGTTCGGCGCAAACACGTAGCTCGCCACATCCAGGCTGCGTTGTACCGGCAGGATGAAGCGCACTGGGTTATGGCTGGGAACGGCCATCGCTCTTGCGACGCTCGTCCTGCAAGCGGTGCCCGCATCGGCTGCCTCGTCATTTCGTGCCGGCCGTCACATTCGCTCGGTCCCACCCAGAGTGTCACCGTTAACGGTCGCGCCGACCAAGCTCAGTCACCGGGTCAGTCGCTCGATCGGCTTGTCCTTATCGCCCGTCTTCAGCGCGCCGCTGGTGGTCCCGCAGGTTGCGCCTCGCAACCGGGACGTCCCGGTTGCGGTCCCCCCATTTACGGTCACGCCGGTACCCGACATCTTTCACACCTCGCAGCAGCAGATCCTGATCAACCAGGACCGTGCCAGCAACGGCGGACTGGCAGGGCTCGCCTGGTCGCCGTGCCTCGCCGCGATTGCACTGCAGAACGCCCAGCGCATCGCCGCGCAGGGGTTTCTCTCGCACACCAACGGACCCACGCTCGACTTGGGGTGCGACTCCAGTTACACGACGGCCGGCGAGAACATCGCCTACACCTCGGCCGGCGTCGCCGATGCCCAGGTCAACACCTTGTTCATGAATAGCGCGCCCCACCGCGCCAACATTCTGAACGGTGCGTACCGCTTCGTCGGCACCGCCTGGGTCGTCGCGCCGAATGGCTACGGCTACATCGCGGTCGAGTTCGCGGGCTAAGCAGCTGCCGCCGGACGCAACCGAACAGGCGTATGGCCGCCTTTGACTCTGACGTTATACAGATAGTTACAGTTAAGCTGACTATCTCACTGTAGGGCTGGAGCTGGCAAGGGCAATGCGATGGGGTGGCGGACTCGCTGGCCTGGCCGTACTGGGCCTGGCGGCGATCTCGATCAACGCGCTGGGCGCCGGATCGGTTAACGCGGCAGGCCCGCCCGCGCCCCCAGGCCGAGGCCCACGGTCCAACCAATCCGCGTATCCATCATCAGCGGCCCTTTCGACGAAGCGCCTCGGTTGGCTCGGGCCAGCCACCATCCACGCCGGCGCCGGCCCCCTGGCCGGCCAGTATTCGCCCAGCTCCCTCACTGTCCAGCTAGGTTGCTAGGCTAACCTCCTTATTGCAACGAACGTGGCTAGCGTCTGCTCTGCTCAGATCCGAACTGCCGGGACGCCTCCCAGAGCCAACCGAAGACAAGTCGGCCGACGAGGTCCTGAAGCTGGGTCGCGGATGCAGGCGATAAGGCCGCGTTCGCTGCCGGCGCCACCGTCTTTGGAGAACTCGGCGATAGCGTGACGGCTAGCTGGGTCCCTGATGCCGCGCGGGGGAGCGGCGGCGGCAGCAGCCGGTTATAGGGCGAGCTCTGCGGGAGTGCCGTCGGCGCAACCTCGGGGCGGGGTGACGGCGGAAGCGTGAGAATGGCCCCCGCATAGCCGACCGCGAAACAGACAGTGGTTCTGGGACAGTCGACGCCAATGAGGTCATTAAGCGCACTCGAGTTCTGAGCGATCCAGGTAGCCCCGCCATTTGTGGTGCTGAGGATCATGCCGCCACGACCCGTCACCAGGCACGTCGAGGGCGCAATGCAGTCGACGTCCCACAGAAGATTTGTTGGCGGTGACGGTTGACTCGACCACACCTTGCCCCCATCTGTCGTAGCGATGATGCCACCCGTCGTGGAGACGGCGAAGCATGCGGTTGTGCTCGGACAGTCGACCGCCCATAGCTGCTGCGTTGTGGGTGAGGTGCCGGTGGACCAATTGACGCCGTCGGTCGTGCTTATCGTGCTCCCCATGTAGCCGACCGCGACACAGGTGTGGCTACTCGCGCAGCTGATCCGATTCAGATTGTGCGGACCGGCTGAAGCTTTCAGGGTCCACGTCACCCAACCATCCGTTGTGTAGACGACTGCGGCGGTGGAATCCGCCATCGAACCCACAGCGAAACAGACTGTTGTGGTGGGGCAGTCGATCCCCTGGAGCGAGTATGTGGTGGCGCCGAGGGCCCGCTCCGTCCAGCTGCTGCCCCCGTCGCTCGTAATTAGGATGGAGCCGCCCACGTCGGCGAAGCAGGTCAAAACACTCGGACAGCTGATGTCGTCTAGCCCGCCCCAGCTCGTCGCATACCGACTTTGCCAGGTCCTGCCTCTGTCATTGGTGCCCAGGATGACCGATGGGTATGGCCCGCCGTTTATGTGGTAGAACCCTTCGTTACCAACCACGTAGCAGGTATCCAAACTGGGACACTTCACGCGAGTCAATGGCTCTGTGGTGACCGTGAACGACAGCATCCACCACGAATTTCCACCATCACCTGTCGTTGCAATCGAGCCATTGAATCCGGCGGTGTAACACGTCGTGACGCTTGGGCATGCGATGGCCCACGCATCGAACGTGGACTTGGTCGACCAGGTCGCGCCGCCATCGGTGGTGGCAACAATACCGCCGGATTCGTGGGCAAGGCATGTCGATGTACTCGGGCAACTGATACTGCTGAACCCATTTTGGAAGACACTCGAAGGGAGCGTGAGCTTGGCCCAGGTCGCTCCACCGTCCGTCGTCTTCAGGGCCGAGGCGTAGTCGCCCACCGCCAGGCAGCTGGTCGTGCTCGGGCAGCTCACGGCCGCGAGGTTATTGGTCGGCGCCGGACTTCCCGCCGACCAATGAACGCCATCAATCGTGTAAGCGGCGATCCCGGGGCCGACCGCCACACAGTGCGTCGCGGTGGCACAGCTGATGGCGTTGAAAAAGGCCGATGGGCTGGGCGCAGCCTGGGCGCTCCAGGTAGCTCCCGCGTTGGTGGTGGCCCGAATTGGCCCTGACGCACTTACAGCAAAACACGTGTCGGCGCTCGGACAGCTGATTCCGGAAAAGGAGTTCGTCGTTCCAGACACTTGGGTCGACCAGGTGAGGCCGCTATCGGCGGAGCGAAGGATAATGCCGACCTCGCCGACGCTAAAGCAGATCGTCGCGGTCGCACAACTGACGCCCGTGAGATTGTTGGCGGTCCCCGATGCGCCGCTGAGCCAGCCCAAGCCTCCGTTGCTTGTAGCCAGCATTGTTCCGGAGTCTCCGACGAGAATGCAATGGGAGACATCCGCGCAGCTCACGGCGGACAGTGAGTTCCCCTGCGGAAGCGGATTCTGCCAGATCCAGGTGCCCGCCCCAGTCGACATGAATGCCGCGCCCTGCGTTGCACTCGCTTGTCCCACCATCACGAGCACCAGGCTCAAGCCAACGGCAAACAAGCGTTTTTGTCCTGCTCAATGCAGTCGATCTGTATGTCCAAAGCCGGGCTGACATGGACCGCAGCAAGGTCATGGAGACGGCCCTCCAAGACTGGTACCGCGCCCGCCAGGATGAGGCGATGATCGAGCAGTTCAGCGGCCCGGAACTAACGGACGCGAGCGAATTGCGCAGTTGGAAGAAAATTCGCCGCGCGGCGGTAACCCGGAAATTGAAGGCCCCTGCGCGTTAAGAACCCAGTCCGCCAGCCGCGACGAGGGGAGCTGTGGATGGCGTATATGCCGGGCCAGCCCGATGATCCAGACAAACCGCGGCCGGCACTCGTCATCTCGGAAGACGTCCGCAATCGCCTTACCGACGACGTGATTGTCGTTCCGCTATTCTCGGCCGCCCGACCAGGTCCCACCAGGGTGTCGCTTGCCTCAGGCGCTGGAGGCCTCCGACGGCCCGGCGTACTCCTCTGTGAGGAAATTACGACAGTCGATCGTGACTTTCTGCATCGCGGTCCGCTGGGACCACGCCTTTCCGACCCCGTGCTCAAAGCCGTCGTCCGCGCGGTGAGACGGGCTCTTGGCGAGCCTCTCCCTGAGCCCTGAGACGCTCTTCGGGGCGAAGGGAATGCCTACGTATGGAGTTACGTATAATATGGGGCGTATGAGTAAGCGAGCCGGCGTACCGACAAGCCGCGATCTCATCGACGATCTGCCGCGTCACAAGGTGTCGGAGCTAACCCGCGGCCGACGCGAACCATTCGATCAGGCAGCCGCCGGCGGGGTGATCCTCGACGCTTCCGGTGGGAGGCCCGACCTCGTGATAGCGCCGAGGTCCGAATGGGACCGCCTGCACGACTTGGTCGCAGCTGGCCGCGGCCTGGCCGATCTCCTCACTGACTTAGCGAGCATCGCGGCTGATAAGCCGCTCGTTGAGCCGCGGGTAAGCTGGATTTCAGCCCTTGATCCAGAAGACATCCCGAAGTTCGCCGCAGAAGTTGCCCAGAGCTTTCGTCTTGCGATGGAAACCAACAATCCCGACCCTCTGCGGCGCAGCCTTCACGCATGGAAGTCGACGGCAGAGTATGCGCTGTCGGGCCCGCATCGCGAGCTTGAACAGCCCGATTGGGACGCCGTGGTCCGCATCATGCGCCCGGCCGACGAGGGCGATAGGTAGAACGCCGGATAAGTCGGCCTGAGCCGAAGCGGGCAAGAAAACGAAAGCGCGAGCCCGACAAAACGGGCGGCCGGCAGTCCGAGCCCCAGACGGCGCACGGCGACTGGACCATCGTCGCTTCAAGTCGATCCGCCGAGGTGGCATGGAGGGATTTGCTCAGCAGTCATCGCGGCGCCTGCCAGCGAGCCTGGGATCAATTGAGTCGCGATCCGTACTATCAAGACGGCGATCGGTGGATTGAGCTGCGGGGCAAACTTGCAGGTATCTACCAGCATGAGGTCGGCGGTGGAGCGCGAATCTGGTACCGGATCGACGTAGCGCGTCGCGCCGTAGTCGTTGAGCCATTTCCCGGCCATCCCAAAAAGACTGAGAGGCGAAATCGATGAAGGTCCATATCGCTCTGCCGAACGGTCACCGAGGCGTCACCCTCGGCCAGCTCACGCAAATCACGGAAGTCGCCGAAGAGCTCGGTTTCATGGGCGTCTGGCCGCTCGACCACGTCCTGGTCGGGCCGGACCTCAAGGATCGCTATCCATGGGTGATCGAGCCCATGACGCTGCTTGGCTATCTGGCGGCGCGGACGAGTCGGATCCGTCTTGGCACATCGGTGATCGTGCTCGGCATGCGCAATCCGTTCGTCGTCGCCAAGCAAGCGGCGACGCTCGACCTGTTGTCGAATGGCCGCTTCACCCTCGGGCTCGGAGCCGGATATTCGGAGCCCGAATTTCGCAACGTTGGAGCAAGCGGCGTGTGGACCACCCGTGGCAAGCGACTCGATGAGGCCATCCGCCTCTTTCGGCACCTCTGGTCAGGTGTAGACAAACCGTTCGATGGGGAGTTCTATCGGTACGCCGAGGGGTACTTCGGGCCTCCACCGCCGCAAGGCGAACGGCTCCCCATCATGGTCGGCGGCTCGTCTGACGGCGCCCTCAGGCGCGCGGCGACGCTTGCGGATGTCTGGCAATCGACCGGGTTGGATCCAGACGAATTCGGCGCCAAGGCGGAGCAGCTTCGAGTTTTTGCCAACGGTCGGCGAGTCGAATTGGGCGCTCGCACAACACTCGCCGGCGATCCTGATGCCGTCCTCGCAAAAATCAAAGCCTTCCAGCAGGCCGGCGCGGAGCACGTCTGTGCCTACTTTGGCTCGACCGTCGCAGATTTCGTCCCGGGGATGCGCGCCTTCGCCCGAGAGATTATGCCTGCCCTTTAGCGTGATGGTCGAAGCGCGCGCCATCGCCGGCCAATTGCAGCCGGGAGGCGTTGCAGCGCGGCGCTGATGGCGATCACGAGGCAGAACAGGAACAGTACAAGGACCGGGATCCCGGTGCTGACGAAGTTCCAGCCGCGAGCCTGGGCCACGGCGATAGCCAGGTAGCCGACCACAAAGACGAATGCCGCTGCCAGCAGGCGCGGCAGGTGTAAGAGGTTGCCCGACGACTCGCGGTCGTAGTACATCCGGGCGCCGGGCCGGAGTTGCGCGCGCCGCTGCTGGCTCCGGCGATGCTGGATCGCCATCTGGATCAACACAATCGGGATGGCCCAGGGGGCGATAACCACGCGGAAGATGTTCCAAGCAACACCAGCGCCCGTGATCGGCTGCACCATGCGAACCATGTTCGCCTTCGGCAGCGGATCATCGGGGTCGAGCCGCGCAGCGCTTTGATAGATCTCCAGAGCCTCCTTCGTGCGACCCTGACCCTGAAGGGCGACGCCGAGATTATTGAGGGCGATGTGATTGGTGGGCTCAATCTGCAGCGCCTGGCGGTTCGCCTCTTCTGCTCCCGTCCACTGCTTTCGACGGATCGCCACCTGGCCGCGCAGAATATGGGACAATGCCCAATCGGGCGCGATCCGCAGCAGATTTTGAGCGGTCGCCTCCGCGTCATTGGTTCGCTTGACCCGCAATTGTGCTGAGCCGAGCGTGTACAGCGCCGATGGGAGGGTCGGCGCCAGCCGGACGGCGGCCTCGGCGGCGACCAGCGAATCCTTCGGACGGCCGAGCCGATCGAGGATGATGCTCCGCAGTCGATGGGGGCGTTCGTAGTGCGGGTCGAGCGACGCGGCGACCTCCGCCTCTTTGAGGGCATCATCGGGACGCCGCAAGTTCAGCAGCGCGTAGGCCAACTCGCAATGCGGCTCGACTGCTTGCGGACTGGCGGCGATCGCTTTGCTGAGCACCGGCACAGCGTCAGTAGGCCGACCGATGTTATTGAGCTGCGTCCCCTGAGCAAGTAGCGTTCGCCAGGGCTCGCTCATACCAGCTTGCGGGCCCGCATGTAGGCGAGGAGATCGTCGTAGAGTCCGGATTCGTTGGCGAACAGAACGAAGTTCCGAACGGTCTCAAACCATGCCGGCGTGCTGGGGCGGACCTGCTTCAAGGCGCGATCGAAATCGCCCATCTCGATGGGACGCACCGCACCGACATCGATTGAGGCCTCCATTGCCTGCTCGGTCGCGGTTTCGCAGACGTGCGCCAGGTCGGCTCCCGAGAAGCCATCCGTGCGGGCCGCCACCGCGTCCAGGTCGAGGCTCGCGGTAGGGCGGTCGCGGACATGGTACCGAAGGATCGCTACCCGCGCCCTCTGATCGGGCGGGGCCACGAGCACGAGCCGGTCGAATCGACCCGGTCGTAGTAACGCCGAGTCGACGTCCCAGGGATGGTTTGTTGCCCCGAGGGTGAAGACGCCCTCGTTGCGGGACCCAATACCATCGAGCTCAGCGAGCAGCTGGTTGACGACGTTGCGGCCAGCGCTGTGGGTGAGTTGCGTGCGTTTGAGGCCGATCGCGTCGAGCTCATCGAAGAAGAGGATGCAGGGGGCGTTGCGCCGAGCCGTCTCGAACAGCTCGTGCAGATGGCGTTCGCTCTCGCCCAGCCACATACTCAGGACGTCGGACAGCCCGACCGGGATGAAGCGTGCACCCATTTCCCCAGCCACGGCGCGGGCGAGGAACGTCTTGCCGCAGCCGGGCGGTCCATAAAGCAGGAGGCCGCCGCGCAGCGATTTCCCAAATGCCTGACGAAACTCGGGATTGCGAAGTGGCCCGAGGAAGGCAACGTTGATTCGGCGTTTGACGTCCTCCATGCCGCCGACGTCCTTCAGCGTGACCTCGGGCGTCATCACCTCCCACCAGGCGGACCCCGCGGCCGGATCGGTCTCCACCGGCACGGCCTGGCGGCCCTCCGCCTGCGGTGCCGATGATGATTTCTGGGCCGCACCGGGTTGGGACGTGCCCTCGAGATCGGCAAGCCGCTGGCGGTAGCCGGCCGCCCGCTGCTGGTCGCCGACGGCGGCGGCGGCTGCGGTGGCGCCTCGCAGCGCCTCGAGGTTGGCCGGATCGCGATCGAGGATGGTGGAGAAGTGTTCGAGGGCCGGGGCCTCGGCCCCGGAGTCAAGCAACAGCTGCGCGAGGTGTAGCCGAATGGGAACGGCCGTTGGATCGATCTCGACGGCGGCGTTCAACGCCGCGAGCAGGGCAGGGTCGGGATTGGATCGAGCCAGCTCAGCCTCCCGATTAGAAGCCTAGCGAACCACGTGCTCAGGTTATTGACGAGTAGTTAGACCGACCGAGAGTGCCCCCCGAATTTGGCAGCATTACCTATTCCGAATGGGTCGGGTCGCCGATCACGCCAAGGAAGAGGAGTAAGTCCGTTTCTCTCTCGGTCAGAGCGACCAGGAATGGTCGGTCGACGATCATCTCGAATGGCGTTTGCGGCTTGATTGCAACGGTCTCGCCGATGGTAAGGCCCATAAACGTAGAAGCCGATGCGGTCGTGCCTTTCTCGTCAATGTCCAGCCGAGTCTTATGGAGGACCTTCGATATGTAGGCCGGGACGGCCCCCTCAAAGATGGGAGAAAAGTCGGCGTCCACGGCGAAGGCCGGTGCCAGTCCCATCTCCAGCAGCTCGGCCTTCAGATCCGCCGCGTAGGTAAGTCGGACGTTCGGCAAACTGAGTGCGCCCGGCCTGTCTTCGAGCGAAGCCATGATCCGGCTGAGCGAACTCGGCGCCGCGATGTCGTGAAACGCTGCAGGCGAGAGTGACTCGCGCGGCAGGATCACAAGCAGGCTGAAGCGGCCTTCCTTGTAAGGCAGCCGGACGGCCTGGAGGTTCGGATCTTCCGTGTAATTAAACGAAGCCGACTTTCGCATCATCTGGACTTCGGTCAGACCTCCCGATCCGGTGGTGAATTCGCGGTCGACAGTTTCGTCCGGATCGAAGTGGTCCTCCCACAGACCGTGGAAAAACGTGGCGTTGACCAGTGCCAGGATGCTATTTGGGTCGATCGAATCGACCACCCTTCTGATCTGGCCGTGCGTGGCGCGCGTCGCCCAGTCATTGACGAGCGTCGCGGCTCCGGGCGACGCGAAGTTGAGGTTGCGGACCTCTGCGCGATAGCTTTCCCGCATCGCAACGGCGTAGCTTGCCGATAACGGCAACCCAGACCGTGCCCAAATCGAGTTCGCGAATTCGACCGCCACACCGGCAGGCAGGGCGCCGAGGCTCGCGAAGAGTCGCTTAGCCCGGCTCGCCGCAAGTCTTACGTCAACGCCAAGCGTGTGTTCGAAGGCAGCCAGCGTTTCGCCCTGAGCGCCGGCCGCGGCCATGGCGAGGGCGAGTTCCAGACTCGCGGGCGATACGAAAACGTTCGGCTCGTTCCGCTGGAGCAGCTGCTGCAGCAGGCGCGAGCCGAAAACGGGCTGGCTGGTGGGTGCGAGGGCCCCCACCCTACCCTCCCCCGCAAGCGGGGGAGGGAACTTGCCCGCTTAGCGGTCCCGTTCTTTCGTCTCCATGGCGGCCTGGGCGGCCGCCAACCGGGCCACCGGCACGCGATACGGCGAGCAACTGACGTAGTTCAGGCCGAGCGTGTGGCAGAACTTGATCGAGGCCGGGTCTCCCCCGTGCTCGCCGCAGATGCCGATTTCCATGTCAGGTCGGGACTTACGGCCTTCCTCGACCGCGATCTTCATCAGCCGGCCGACGCCCGCCGTGTCGATCGACTCGAAGGGGTTGACGGGCAGGATCTTCTCCTCGACGTACTTCAGCAGGAACTTGCCCTCGGCATCGTCGCGCGAGAAGCCGAAGGTCGTCTGGGTGAGGTCGTTGGTGCCAAAGGAGAAGAATTCCGCCACCTTCGCGACCTCGCCGGCGGTCAGCGCGGCGCGCGGGATTTCGATCATCGTGCCGAACTTGTATGCGACCTCGGTCTTCTGCTCGGCGAAGACCTCCTTGACGACCCTCAACACGGTCTCGTGCGTGCGCTGGAGTTCGTTGACATGGCTCACAAGTGGAATCATGATCTCGGGCTTGACGTCGACGTTCTTCTTCTTGAGAAAAATGGCCGCCTCGATGATGGCCCGCACCTGCATCTCGATGATCTCCGGGAACAACAGCCCCAGGCGGATGCCGCGCAGGCCGAGCATCGGGTTCTGCTCGCGCATCCCCTCGATCGCCTTCAGTAACGCCTCTTCCACTTCGAGCTTTCTCTTGGGCGCCTTCTTCAGACGCATCGTCGTGACCTTGACCAGCTGCTCGTCGTAGTTGGGCAGGAACTCGTGCAGCGGCGGGTCGATCAACCGCACGATGACGGGCAGACCGTGCATCTCCTTGAAGAGGCCCTTGAAGTCCTCGCGCTGGAACGGTAAGAGCTTGGCCAGCCATTGCCGGCGCTCTTTCTCGTCGGCCGCCAGGATCATCTTCTGCACGAAGGGCAGGCGCTCCTGCTCCATGAACATGTGCTCGGTACGGCACAGGCCGATGCCCTCGGCGCCGTAGCTGCGCGCCACCTTGGCATCCCGCGGATAGTCGGCATTCGCCCAGACCCCGAGCCGGCGGCGCGCGTCGGCCCAGAGCAGGAGCTGGTTGAGGTCTTTGTTGATGGCGGGCTCGATCATCGACACCGAGCCCAGGATGACCTCGCCGGTCGACCCGTTGATGGTGATCAGGTCGCCTTCCTTGACCTTGACGCCGTCGACGGAGAACACGCGCTTGTCGAGGTCGATCTTCAAACTCTCGGCGCCGGCGACGCACGGCTTACCCATCCCGCGAGCGACCACGGCCGCGTGGCTGGTCTTGCCGCCGCGCGCCGTCAGGACGCCTTGAGCGGCGATCATCCCGTGGACATCGTCAGGATTGGTTTCGATTCGGACGAGGATGACGGCCTCGCCTTTCTTTGCGCGCTCCTCGGCCCGGTCGGCGTCAAACACGGCCTTGCCGCTGGCGGCGCCCGGCGAAGCGTCGATGCCCTTGGCGATCACTTTCGGCTTGGCCCTGGGATCGATTCGCGGGTGCAGCAGCTGATCGACCTGCGTCGGCTCGACGCGCTGGACGGCCTCGTCCTCGCCGATCAGCTTCTCCCCGACCATATCGACGGCGATCTTGACGGCCGCCTGCGCCGTCCGCTTCGCCGACCGAGTCTGCAGCATCCAGAGTTTGCGCTTCTCGATCGTGAACTCGAGGTCCTGGACGTCGCGATAGTGCTTCTCGAGCCGTTCGGCGTTGGTGACAAATTCCTGGTAGACCTCCGGGAGCTGCTTCTTCAGGGAGGAGATCGGCTGCGGCGTACGAATGCCGGCGACGACGTCCTCGCCCTGGGCGTTCGGCAGGTAATCGCCGTAGAGGACTTTCTCGCCGGTGTTGGGATCGCGCGTGAAGGCGACACCGGTGCCGGAGTCGTTGCCCATGTTGCCGAAGACCATGGTCTGGACGTTGACCGCGGTGCCCAGGTCGTGCGGGATCTTGTTGAAGTTGCGATAGTCGATGGCGCGCTTGTTGTTCCAGGATGAAAAGACGGCCTCGATGGAAGCACGAAGCTGCTCGAGCGGGTCATCCGGGAACGGCTTGCCGCTTTCTTTGAGGATGATGTCCTTGAACTCTTTGACGAGCTTCTCGAGCTGCTCCGGCTTCAGCTCCGGGTCAGTCTTGACCTTCGCCTTCTCTTTCGCGAGCTCGAGCCGCTTCTCGAACTTTTCGGCGTCGATGCCGAGGACGATTTTGCCGAACATTTGAATGAAGCGGCGGTAGGCGTCGAGCGCGAAGCGGCGGTCGTTGGTCAGCTTCGCCAGGCCTTCCAGCGTTTGCGGGTTGAGGCCCAGGTTGAGGACGGTGTCCATCATTCCGGGCATCGAAAACTTGGCCCCGGAGCGGACCGATACGAGCAATGGATTCTTGACGTCACCCAACTTCTTGCCGGCTTTCTCCTCGACGTGGTGCAGGGCCTCGATCGCCTGCTCCCACATGCCGTCCGGGAACTTCTTGCCCGAGGCGTAGTAGGCGTTGCAGGCCTCGGTCGTGATCGTGAAGCCGGGCGGCACCGGGAGCCCGGCCCGCGTCATCTCGGCAACCCCCGCGCCTTTGCCGCCGAGCAGATCGCGCATGTCCTTGTTCCCTTCTTCGAACAGGTACACCCACGTCTTCAGAGTCTCGGAGTGAGATTGCGGACGTGCCTGCGTAGTAACGGCCATGCGCGTGCCTCCTTAGAACCCGACGGTTACCGGGTCAAGGATAGCAACCAACCCGCTTAGCCCAGCACGATACGGGCGAAGATGACTACAATTTGATAAAATGTGACCACAATGCTGGAAGTTGGCATCCGAGCGCTCAAGGCACGGCTAAGCGAATTCGTCCGGCGGGCTGCCAATGGTGAGACGATCGTCGTCACCGAGCGAGGACAGCCTGTTGCCGAGCTCGTCCCGCACCGCTCCATGGAGCTGCCGCGCCGATTGGCCGAGCTGGTTCGCCGTGGCGAGGTGACGCTCGCCACTAAGCCGCCCGGCCTTCCCAGGGTCCGTGGCAGGATGCGACCCGGGTCTTCGCTATCCGACGTCGTCGTCGAGGAGCGCGGGAACGAACGTTTACTTCGATAGCAGCGCCATCGTTAAGCTGCTCGTCCTCGGAGAGGCTGACTCCGACGTGGCCTTTGAGCTTTTCCGCACGGCCGATCGCCGTTCCACATCCGTGATCGCATACGCCGAATGCCGGGCTGCAGTGGCAGCAGCGGCCCGCAGCAGACGCCTCACCGGGTCAGAAGCGCGCAAGGCCGTCGCGGCCCTGAACGACGTGTGGCCAGCACTTGACCGGTTGGCGGTCTCCGAAGAAATCGTCCATCGCGCCGGCGAACTGGCCGAGCGTCGAGCACTTCGCGGATTCGATGCCATTCACCTTGCCTCAGCACTTGCCCAGGCGCCGGAGGCAAGGCTGGCCTGCTGGGACGACCAGCTGGCCAAGGCGGCTCGGGCAGAGGGGCTCGCTCTCGCAGCAAAGGCCGATTAGCCCTGGCGTATCTGCCGGCGAGGTACTGCCGTCAGTTCTCAGCTTTTAGGTGGCGGGGGCGGCGGCGGATTGCTTCGTACGGCGCCGGTCGACTGACTCGGACCCCGGCCGGCACCCGTGTTCGCGAGCAGCACCATGTACTGGTCACCGAGACTGTCGCTGATGTGAAGCAGGCCGGCCACCGGCGCCGGACCATTCGTAACGGCGGCGGTGGCGTCGAAGGTCACGGTAATCACACAGCTCGCTTGGGGTGCGAGCGTAAAGGGCCAGGGCGTGCACCCCGAAGCGCTGAAAGGGATGTCGGCCGACACGCCGGTGATCGTGATGCCAACCGTCCCGGTGTTGGTGACCACCACGGTAAGCTGGGTCACGGCAACGTTGCTGTCGAACGTCAGGCTCGGGGGGCTGAAAGCGAGCGTCCTTCCTAGGCCGACACCGGTCAAGGCGAGCTGCTGCGGGCTGTCGAGTGCGTTGTCCGTGAGGGTCAGCGTGCCGCTGCGCGGGCCCGGCAACGTCGGCGCAAAGGCGACGTTAATCACGCAGCTCGCCTGGATGTCGAGCGAGCCGACGCAGGCATTCGGGTCTGTTCTCACGAAGTCGCCGGAAACCGCGATCTGGGTGACGACCAGGGCTGCGGTCCCGGTGTTCGTCAACGTAATCGGTTTCGCGGCGCTAGCCGTGCCCACCACCACGCTGCCAAAGTCCAGCCCAGCCGTCGCCGCCAGACTTACCACCGGCGCGAGGCCCGTCCCCACCAGCGGGATCGTGTCCGGACTGCCCGCGCCATCATTCGTGATTGATAACAGACCACTGTCGGCCCCTCGCACGGTGGGGGTGAACGAAACGGCTACGCTGCAGGACGTCAGGGCGGGCAGGCTGGTTGGACAATTCGTGGTCACGCCGAAATCAGCGGTCGCCGAGATGGTCGGGATGAAGACGGATCGGGAACCGGTGTTGGTCACGGTCACGCTTTTGACCGGGCTCGTGGTCTCGACCAACTGGTTGCCGAAGTCAAGACTGGCCGGATTCAGGTCGACCGGGTAGGTGGGCTCGGCGTCGACGATCACCGTGACCGGACTGTGGCCGTCAGAGCGGATGAATTTGAAGTGGCCCGTATCGCCGTGCGCCCAACTCGATCCCCCAAGATCACTGTCAATGGCCCAGGTGTCGTGGCCAACGGTCACGTTAGCGGCGCCGATGTAGGTGAGGATCGCATTGACTCCCTCTACCGTCACCGGGCCATTATTCGTGACCGTGCCGCAGACCTCGTCCGCCGGATCCCCGAGCGGGCATAGATCACTCGTAGCGTCCAGTTGGTACGGATGCGCGGTCGATCGGCTGTATGTGATCTCACCGACCACGAAATGGTCGTAGTTAAGCCTGGGGTCCGGAAATTCGACGTCTTCAAAGGGCGAGTAGCCCTGATCCGGCAGGACCTTCTTGCTCGCGAGGGTGAAGCTTTGGCCGACGACGGCATTGCTGGCGTTCTGCCAGCTAAAGTTGATCGTCACCAGGGCCACGTCGCTGCCGCTCGTGTTGCGGATCTGGCCCACGATGTGCACAATCGGCTGTCCGTCGGGGAGCGACTCGATCCATTGCGAGGACGAGACCAGCGTGATGGGTGAGGTCGCGCCAGCCGGGGCGGCCCGAAGCGTCACGGCCGGTAGCGCCATGGCGCAGGCGATCAGCCCGATCAGCACGCGGCTCATTAACGGGCGTGCCGGTTTGCGGCGCTGAAAGCCCACTCGGACAGTGTCCCGGCAGCACTCCGTGCGAACAAGGACTCATGGGCCGGAAGGCTAGGCACCGGTCACTGCCTCGTCGGGCAATCGCGTCGCCCGATCGGGCAATCACCGACCCTAGCTCAGCCGCTGCTTGAGGGCCGGAACCAGCTCGTCGAGCGCGACTCGTTCCTGCGTCATCGCGTCCCGGGAGCGGATGGTGGCGGCCCGGTCGTTGATCGACTCGAAATCGATGGTCACGGCAAAGGGTGTGCCGATTTCGTCCTGCCGGCGGTAGCGCTTGCCGATCGACTGGGTGTCGTCGAACTCAGTTCGGAAGAAGGGCCGGAGCTCGTGCTCGACCCTGGCGGCGATGCTGGTAAGCGGCTCCTTTCGCGACAGCGGCAGGATGGCGACCTGCACCGGCGCAACCGAGGGATGGAAGCGTAGGACGACGCGCTGCTCACCGCGGACCTGCTCCTCGTGATAGGCATCGATCATCAGCGTCAGCATGGTCCGATCGACGCCGGCTGACGGCTCGACCACGTGCGGAAGGTAGCGCTCTCGAATGATGTCGTCGAAGTAGGACAGGTCCTTTCCCGACGCGCGTTGATGGGCTGATAGGTCGTAGTCGCCGCGGGCGGCGATCCCCTCAAGCTCCGACCAGCCGAACGGGAACTCGTACTCCACGTCGAAGGCGCCCCGCGCGTAGTGCGCCAGCTCTTCCTTGCCATGGGCGCGCAGGCGCAGCCGTTCCCGGCGGATACCCAGGCCCAGGTACCAGTTGAGCCGCTGCTCCTTCCAGTACTCGAGCCACTTCATCTCTTCTGCCGGTGGCACGAAATATTCGAGTTCCATCTGCTCGAACTCGCGCAGGCGGAAGATCGAGTTGCCAGGCGTGATCTCGTTGCGAAACGCCTTGCCGATCTGGGCGATGCCGAAGGGCGGCCGCATGCGCGTCGAATTGAGGACGTTGGTGAAGTTCACGAAGATGCCCTGCGCCGTCTCGGGCCGGAGGTAGACCTGGGTGCTCGAATCTTCCACCGGCCCGGCGAAGGTCTTGAACATCAGGTTGAACTGCCGCGCCTCGGTGAACTCGCCACCGTCCTCCTCGTGCCGCGGGCCGCTTACCTGGTCGGCGCGAAAGCGTTGATGGCACTTCTTGCATTCCAGCAGCGGGTCTGTGAAGTTCTGGACATGTCCGGATGCCACCCAGACCCTGGGATTCATGAGAATGCCGGCATCGATGCCGACGACGTCATCCCGCAGGTCGACCATGTAGCGCCACCACGCCTGCTTGATGTTGCTGCGCAGCGCCACCCCGAGCGGGCCGAAATCGTAGACGCCCTGAAGGCCACCATAGATCTCGCTCGATTGGAAGAAGAAACCACGTCGCTTCGCCAGCGAGACCAGTTTTTCCATGATCTCCCTCCCCCCTTGCGGGGGAGGGTTGGGGTGGGGAGGCTTCGTTTCGGTCGCCATCAGCGGATGGCCCGGATGAATTCGATGCTTTTCAGGTGGCGGTCGAGATGGTATTCGAGCTGAGCTTCGAGTGCCTGCTCGACTTCGTCCAGGATCGCCACCGGCAGCTTCAGGCGGTCATAAAGCGCCTCGCCACCGGCGGCCATCAGCCGCAGCACCTTGAGGCCGTTGACCGACACCGGCGACCCGGCCTGGTCGTGGCTGCCGCAGCGGGCGCACAGGACCCCGCCGAGCAATGGTGAGAACCAGGCCGGCGATTCGGGGAGCGGCGTGCCGCAGCCGGCGCAATCCTGGAGCTGCGGTTGATAGCCGAGCAGCTCGAGGATCCGCATCAAGAACCAGGCGGCGTCGGCGCGAGCCACCCGTTCGGGTGCATTGAGCCGGTCGAGCGTGATCGCGACCAGTTCAAAGACATCGTCCACCGGATGACGATCCTCGAGGACTTTGTCGGCCACCTCCGCGACCAGGCAAGCGTAGGCGGTGCGTACCAGATCGCCGCTGATGTTCCTCGTATCGCCGCGGCGCTCCGACTGGGCAACCACATCAAGGTTGCGGCCCTTGGCCAGCATCATCTGTGACCGGGTGAACAGGTCGAGGCCGCTGCCACTTCTCGCCTTGGCGCGGCGCGATCCCTTGGCGATGGCCGCCAGCTTGCCGTGCTCGCGCGTCAGGAGCGTGAGAATCCGATCGGCTTCGCCATAGTCGAGCCGCCGGAGCACGATCGCGTCCGCCTGGTAGGTCGGCATGGCTGCATTCTACGGACGGAATCGCTCAGATTCTCGCCAACTCGACTACGCAGCGGATTATCCGCGAGCCGCGCTGAGGAATTCCAGATCGATCAGTGGCATCCTAATTGCGACCAGCTTGGATCAACTGATTGAGCTGACGAGGCGTGAGACGGCGACCGCTTATTCCCCGAGTGATTAGCTGCTCAGCTCGCCTGCCCACAAATGGAAGGGCGCCGAAAGGCACCCTTCTAGATTGCTGGTGTTCCGCTTTTGGCCAGACGCTAGATGATCACCAGCTGGACGGACAGACGAGTCGGCGAGAAGGGAGCGCCGGTGCCTGCCCCGGCGACGATCACGTGGCCGGCCGCCTGTGCGTGGTTCGTCTTCCACTGGATCTTGACCGTGTAAGTTGTGCCCTTGACAAAGCTCCCATACACGCCGTGGACGAAGGCGGCGTTGGGGGAGAAGGTCCCGGCGAATCCCCCACTCTCATGCCAGGAGTGAATCGTTGGGGCCGCCATGCCGGCGCCAACTGCGATGCCGATGTCCTGGTTGTCGCCGGCTGCAGTGGTCCACAGGTCGGCGTTGGCGTAGAGGATGGCCACCGCGTTAAAGCGCGGGGTGATGGTGAGGCTGAGGTTTGCCGCATCCATGTCCACCCAGGTGACGCCGTCACTGTTCTGCAGCGTGTACTGCTGGTTGCTGACGGCGGTGAAGAGGGATCCACCCAGGGAGCCTGGCTGCACGGGGGCCCAGTTGCCTGCCCCGTTGATACCCACGCCCGAAATCCAGAGGACACCGTTTGAATCGCGGACCATCTCACCGAAACCGGTGGTAAAGGTGGGCGGCCCGGCCACGATATTCGCCGCCTGCGAGATACGCCCGGTTCCATGGGCCGCCACATCGATCCCGGTCACGGCCTGGCCTCGAATGCCGATACCCGAGTCAGTCTGACCGTTCACAGCCCAGCCGACCGTTCCGGAGCACCAGGCGTCTATTCCCTCTGCATCAGGCCCCCCGAGGGCCTCCATCGAGCCGTTGTGGAGAGCGAGCGTCGTCGCGCCCTTTTGCGTCGCGCGCAGCATCGGGAATGCTCCCGTCGCGGCCGCTGCCGGCAGGAGGTCCGTCGTAGTGGTCTCGGTGTTGATGACGCCGACGAACATGAAATCCCCGGTATTAGCCGAGGCGGGGACCGCTCGCATTGCCACCGCGCCGGCCGCGCCGGCCGCGGCGGCGCCCGCCAGCTTCAGCAGGGCCCGCCGGCTGCGCGGTTTGCCAGCCTCGCCGTTGGCTTCACCGTTGGCCGCCGCAACGCTGGCCGTGCCACTGGGAAGCGCCTTACCCTGCAGATCGTCAAGACGTCCCTTCAATTCATTCACGACGTTCGTCAGGCGCGACACCTCGCCCTGAAGGTCCGCGTTTTTAGCCCGGGACTGTGACATTTCTCCTCCTCGAGAACCCATCTTTACTGACCTGCCTTCGGCGACTGCGGCACCGGTTCCTTGCCCATCAGATGCTCCGCCCGCGGCGACTGCGGAACCGGCTCCTTGCCCCGCGACGTTGCGCGAGGGCTCTGACTGACTGACTCTTTCTTCTCCCCTGCCATGTGTTTTCCTCCCAAGGTCCTCGTCGGACGCTTCCGAGCGTAGTCTCGAACGACGATAGATAAGGGGTATGACGCCGTCAAGACAACCGTCCGTTCCGAAGGTGTTTGGTGCGCTTTCGGGCAGACCCGATTGCCTTGGAGGTCCAGACTCAGCGGGCCTCGAGAAGGCGCGCGTCACTGGATGAGAGATTTACCTGGCGGATCCGCTATGTGGGTTACTCTAGGTAACCTTTGAGCATCTTGCTACGACGACGGTGGCGCAGCTTCGGCAGCGCCTCGCTGATGCCCGTCGATCAGCCCAAAGCGCAGTTGCAGCACCCGGCGTCGGCGGTTATGGCCCTTGACCAGCACCGCTACCTGGACCGAAAGCAGCTCCAAGACCTCTTCTCCAAGGACCAAGACGCTGTTACCAAAGGCTGCACCACCTGACCGATAGCCACGTCATCGTTTACTGGCAAGTCCGTCTTCAACCTGGACTACACCCGCGCCCCTCCGTCTATCTCCTGTCCATGCGGAGGCTCGATTGTTGGCCCGGCTCTGGCACTATGCACAAGGCCGGAATGCCTTGCAGTGACGGAATCACCTGGGTCGACATTGGATAGAACGAAGCTGCAGGTGAGCTTTAGGCCCCATTTCGCGTGCCAGGCCATCATCACCATCAGTGCCGACTTGTGGACCACGGTCGGTGGCCATAACCAGGACATTGCGGCCGTCATCACTGGTGGGTCATTCGGAACCAACAAGGTCGTCGCCTGGAAAGAGAGCGGCAGCATCGCTGGCGCCTTCTCGCCCAACGCCGCGTATCTCGAAACCGTGCAGACGCTCGCCCTGGGGAACGCCTACACCATCAAGGTGGCGGGAAGGCAAACAAATAATGCGACTGCCGCCACGATCACCGCCAGTCCTTCGACGCGAGCGTAGTTTACTGACCTCTAGCTGATCCGCCGCGGGGACCGCCCCGCGGGGGATCGCCTCTTGACTACCTAGGTAATCGGGTCTATAAACACGGCACCGAAGGGAACGGGTCGGTCAGGTCCGGCGGGGAAGGGAAATCGACGTGAGCGATCGGCGAAGGGGGCGTGGAATTGCCGCATCTGTGCGGCTGCTGACACTCACCCTGTGTTGCGCCAGCCTTGGCACAACGCCATTCGTTTTCCCGCTGCCGGCGATGGCGGCGAGTACGCCGGGGCCGGCCGTGGTGTCCGTGGTCCCCAGCTCAGGCTCAGCCGAAGGCGGTGAGAAGGTGACCATCGCCGGCAGCGGCCTTGCGCAGGCAACCGGCGTCTGGTTCGGCTCTCTGCCCGCGAGTTTCGTCATCAGGGGCGACCAACGGATCGTGGCCACGACCCCACCTGGGGACGCGGGTAGAAGCGTCGACGTCACGGTGACCGCCGGACGAAGCAAGGCGCGCAGCGCTCGGACGAAGGCGGATTCCTTCGCCTACCGGCCGGCCTACGCCCCGCGGATCAGCGCGGTGACGCCCAATGTGGGCAAAGCCGCCGGCGGAACCATCGTCACGATTTTCGGCACGGGCCTCAGCGAGACGCGCCTGATCCGGTTTGGGAAGACCGATACGCGACGTTTCGTCGTCAAGAGCGACCGTGAGATCCTGGTGGCGAGCCCGGCCGGTCCCGTGGGATCGAGCGTGCACCTCACCGTCTTCGCGACCCGGGGCTCCAGCAGCTGGACGGCGGCTGATCGCTTCACCTTCGTTGCCGGCGCTACGACCCGTGCACCACCGGCTGGGCGTAAAGCGCGAACCGCTGGTCCGGTCGCGCCGCTTGCCACGTCAACCGTCCCCACAGTGACCGCGATCGACCCCAATTTCGGACCGCCGAATGGCCAGACGCAGGTAACCATCTGGGGCACGGGTCTCAGCCAGGTCACGACGGTCAACTTTGGAGCGATCGGCTGCGTCCAGTTCTTTGCCGTCTCCGATACCCAGATCTTTGCGTTCAGCCCGCCAGGCACGGTGGGCCAGACGGTGCACGTCACCGTCACCTCCGCGGGGGGCACGAGTTCGACGAGCGCGGCCGATCAGTTCACCTATGTCAGTCCGCAGCCGGCGGAAGTCGACGGGATCACGCCGAACAGTGGGAGTGCCGCCGGAGGAACCCCGGTCACGATTCGTGGGAAGGGCCTCAGCAATGTCGCGATCGTCAAGTTTGGGAACGGCGCGGCCTTCAACGTGTTTCCGCAGGACGATAGCACCATCCAGGTCACCACCCCCTCCCAGGGAACCAACCCGTCGTTGGTGGATGTGACGGTCACGACGACGGCCGGGGCAACGAGCGCAAGCGGTCTGGCGGACACATTCCACTACCAGGCAGCCGCGGCCCCCATCGTCAATGGGATCGAGAGCAACCATGGGCCCAGCACCGACCGCACTCACGTTACCGTCTACGGCAGCGGCTTGATGGGGGCTTCCACCGTCAAGTTCAATAGCACCCCGGGCACCGATCTGTTTGTTGAGGATGACACAACCCTGTTCGTGACGAGCCCGGTCCAGGGCGCGAACCCAGCGACCGTCGATGTCACCGTCGTCACCCCGGTTGCCGCGAGCGCCCTCACCAACGCGGACAAATTCACGTACGAGTCGCCCGGTCCGCCGGTCATCAGTGGGATCGACCCGGCTTCGGGTGCCACCGCGGGCGGCACTACTGTCCAGATTTTCGGGAGCGGGCTCAGCGCCGTTACCGCAGTGAAGTTTGGCGCGGTCGCCGCGTCGACGGTGTTCACCGGCGACAACTTCATCTCGGTCACGAGTCCGCCGCAGGGCACGAGTCCGGCCACCGTGGACATTACCGTCAGCACGGCGAGCGCAACCAGTGCCATGAATGTTGCCGATCGCTTTACCTACCTGGCGCCGACCCAGCCACTGATTTACGCGGTCGACCCGAACCAGGGAACCACCGGGGGCGGTCAAGTGGTCTTCCTCACAGGCAAGGGCTTTGGCGGAGCCACCGCGGTCAGCTTTGGCGGCGTCACCGCCACCAGCTTCCACGTCGATGACGACAACTCGATGACGGCGACGAGCCCGGCTCACGTCGCAGGGACGGTCGATATCGCGGTGAGCGGTCCAGCCGGGGTGAGCCCAACTGGGAGCGCGGCAGACCAGTTTACCTACGGCGCCCCCAGCACCCCGACGGTGAGTGCGCTCGATCCCAACCGCGGTCCCGCGTCGGGTGGCGTCTGGGTCTACGTCTATGGCAGCGGTTTCGCCGGGGATGGCGGCACGCCCCCGCCGGCGCCGACCGTGACTTTTGGCACCACTGCGGCGACGGCCGCCGCTATTTACACCGACACCACGCTGGCTGCATTTGCTCCATCGGGCGCGGTCGGGGCGCCAGTCCACGTGACGGTCACCACCATTGCGGGGACGAGCTCGACGAGCGCTGCCGACCTGTTCACGTACTTCTCCACGCCGGTCCCAGGGATCAGCGCCGTCAGTCCGGCCGGCGGGCCGGCGGCCGGGGGCACGACCGTGTACATCAGCGGAGGCGGATTCACCAACACGACGCAGGTCGTTTTCGGCGCTCACGGGGCCACCACCATTGCCGTCGTTAACGACGGCCTCATCCGCGCCACGAGCCCATCCGGGACGGGGGGCACGTCGGTCGACGTCATTGTGACGACGCCGGGTGGGACGGCCACGGCACCCTCGGCCTTCGCGTATAGCGCCGCGGCCCCGCCCACTCCGGCAGTCACCGCGGTGGGTCCCAACTCTGGGCCGGCCTCGGGTGGCGGTACGGTCTACATCAGCGGCAGCGGATTCACCGGAGCAACCGGCGTCGCGTTCGGGACGACCAGTCCGAGCGCATTTACTGTGATCGACGACAACTTGATTGAGGACTACGGGCCAAACGGGCCCGGAAACTCAGCCATGTCGAGCACGGTTGACGTCCAGGTCACAACCCCGGGCGGCACCAGCGCGATCACCACGGCCGACCACTATATGTTCACGGCCGTGCCGGCGCCGACCGTGACTTTTGTCAGCCCGAACATCGGGCCAATGGGCGGCGGAACCATCGTCTATATCACTGGGACGAACTTCCAGACAGGCAGTACGGTCATGTTCGGCGCCACTGCCGGAACGAACGTTGTGGTACTGAGTAACACGCTTCTCTACGTCACCAGCCCGGCCCAGGGGGCAAACTCGGCCACGGTCCACGTGACGGTCAGCACCGGCTCGGGAACCAGCGCCACGGGCAGTGCCGACCAGTTCACCTGGGGGACGCCGACGGCACGAACCGGTCCCTTCATCGACGGCATCTCGATAAACCAGGGCCCCACCGCGGGTCAAACGCAGGTGAGCATCTACGGCAGCGGCTTCACGGGAGCGACCGCGGTCAAATTCGGCACAACCCTCGCAAGCGGCTATTCGGTCTTCCTCGATGGCCAGATGTCCGCGACCAGCCCGGCGGGCAGCGCCGGAACGGTGGAGATCACCGTGACCGCGGGGGGCAGCACCAGTTCGACGTCGCTTGCCGACCGATTTACCTACGTGGCGCCCGGTCCGGCGGCGGTCTATGGGCTGCACCCCAATCACGGATCATCGTTCGGCGGGACGAACGTCACGATTTATGGCAAGGATTTTTACGGTGCGACCCAGGTCACCTTCGGCACCTCCGCCGCCTCCGCCGTTCTCGTCGGCTTCGGCGGCAACTCGGTCACCGCGACGGCACCGGCCCAGGGCGGGAATCCAGCGGCCGTCCACGTGGCGGTCACGACGCCCACGGGCCAGACCTCCGCCGGCCCCGCCGACCTCTTCACCTATGGGCCGCCCCCGCAGCCGGCGATCGATGCCATCAGTCCCAACAGTGGCCCAACTTATGGCGGCGCCTCGGTCACGGTCTACGGACGGGGCCTCACCGGGGCCAGCGCCGTGCGGTTCGGCACGGTTTCCGTTCCGGTCTTTAGCTTTGGCGTGTCGTCCGATGATTTCGTCGCCGTCCTCAACCCGTACGCTGCTCCCGGGACGGTCGACGTGACGATCACCACCCCGGGCGGGACCAGCGCCGCCAGCGCCGCGGATCGGTTTACGTTCGTCACGCCGTCCTCCCCCTTGGTGACGGCGGTGAGCCCAACCAGTGCACCCGCGTCCGGCGGGTCCGGCTTCTTCTTCAACTTCAGCGCGAACACCATCTACGTCAGCGGGAGCGGACTCACCGGCGCCTTCTCTGTGAATTTCGGCACCGCTTGCAGCCCGAACGTGAGCACCATCAGCGATACCCTCGTCGCCGTCTACTCGATTCCCGCCGGTGCGGCGAACACCACCGTCGACGTAACCGTTTCGACGCCGAGCGGAACTAGCCCCACCGGGCCTAACGATAAGTTCACCTTCCTACCGACCCCGATGCCGGTGATCACGGCGGTCGCCCCGAACAGCGGGGGTGCCGAAGGGGGCACGTCGGTCTGGATCACTGGACAACATCTCGGTCCCGTGACGTCAGTCAGTTTTGGTACGACAGCGCCGCTGCCGGTCGGTGCGAACTCTGACAACCTGCTGGTGGTCAGGAGCCCGGCCGGAACGGCGAGCCCGACGCCAGTCGACATCACGGCGACCTCGGCCGGGGGCACGAGCGCGACGAATGCCGCCGATAAATTCACCTACACCGCCGGCACGGCCCCCACGGTCACGTACGTCAGCCCGAACAGTGGGCCGGCGGGCGGCGGCGCTGTGGTCTTCGTCACCGGGACCGGATTCCAGTCGGCCACGACGCTTACCATTGGCGGCGTCCAGCCGCCTCCCGGATGCTTCGGTGGTGGCGGCCCAGGATTTGTTTTCAACCCGCCCTGCTGGAGCTCGATCAGCAACACGCTGATCTTCGTCGGATTGACTCCCGCTGGAACGGCGAACACCACGGTCGATGTGCTCGTCACCAATGCCGTTGGGTCAAGCGCCATCAGCGCTGCCGACCATTACACGTACACGCCGCAACCCGCGGCGATGGTCAGCGCGGTCAGCCCAAATACCGGCCCATCCGGAGGTGGAACGATCACCTTTGTGAGCGGACGCAACTTCCTGCGCACCTCCACCATAAAATTCGGCGCCACCGCCGTCGACCCGGCCAAGGTCTCCTTCTTCGGCGACGATCTGCTGCAGGTGACGGCACCACCGCAGGGCACCAATATCTCGACCGTCGACGTGACGGTCGATGCCAGCACTACATCAGCCGCCGATCGATTCACCTACCAGGCGACGCCCCTGCCGGTGGTGCAGATCGTGAGTCCGAGCAGCGGGCCGGCCGGGACCAGGGTCTTCCTCACCGGGAGCGGGTTGCTGTCGACGACCCAGGTGCATTTCGGCACCGCCGCCGGCTTGAACGTCTCGGCCCTCAGCGACACTCTGGCGGCGGCCACCGCCCCCGCCAAGCCAAGCGGGGCTGTGCAGGTCCCAGTCACCGCCACCACCATCGGCGGGACCAGCACGGCAGGCGCCAGCGACCAGTACACCTATTCGTCCGGACCTGTGGTCACGATAGTGAGCCCCAATAGCGGTCCAACGGCGGGCGGGACGACGGTGACGGTGACGGGAAGCGGCTTCACGGGCGTGACCGCGGTTCGGTTCGGCACCACGCCGGGGACGAACCTGTCGGTTGGATCGGACGGCCAATTGACGGTAACGAGCCCGGCGGGCTTCGGCACCGTCGACGTCGCCGTGACGACCGCGAGCGCAACCAGTCCGCTAACCCCGGGCGACCAGTTCTGGTACGGCGACACCTACGTCAACTCGAGCCGAACCCAGTACCTGCTGAACAGCAGCGACGGCACGACCTGGCAGGACATCGACCCCAACGGCGGCCTGAGCTTGACGATTTCGGCACCCGCCGATTCGACCGCGGTGCTGAGCGCCAATGTCGACCTGTGGACGACCCAGCCCGGCTATAACCAGGATGTCGGCATTTATGTCGCCGAGTCGGACGCGACGCAGTTTCCGGGGCACATCGTGGCCTGGAAGGAGAGTGGCGGATTCGCGGGCACCTACTCCCCCAATGCCGCCTTCGTCCAGACGGCGTTTTCGATGACCGGTGGCACGACCTACCACCTCAAACTGCAATGGAAGGCCAACAAAAACACGGGCACCAGTGGCGAAATCATCGTGGCGGGCGCCGGTGACTGGCCATCCTCCAGCGGCAAGTTTTCGCCCACCGCAATCACGGCCCAGCTGATCCCGGTGAGCAGCGCCGGCATCCAGACCGCCGTGAGCCGGCAGCAGTACTTGCTCCAGGCCAACGATGGCAAGACCTGGCAGGACATCGATGCCACCAACCTGGTGACGACCGTCACCCCGACCGCGAGCGGCAACATGATCATTTCGGGGAATGCCGACCTCTGGACCACCCAGTCGGGCTACAACCAGGACATCGGGCTATACGTCCAGGAGGCCGATACCACCCAGTATCCCGGTGCCATCGTGGCCTGGAAGGAGAGCGGCGGCTTCGCCGGCACCTTCTCCCCCAACGCGGCCTTCGTCCAGACCGTCTTCCCCGTTACCGCCAACACCACCTATCACGTCAAGCTCCGCTGGAAGAGCAATCACAACATGGCCGCGAACGAGACGGTCGTGGCGGGCGCTGGTGACTGGCCCGCCTCGAGCGGCAAGTTCTCGCCCACCCGGCTGACGGTCGTGCTGGTCGCAGGCAATCTGTCCAGTGCGGTGAGCACCGCACAGTTCCTGCTGCAAGCCAACGACGGCAACACCTGGAAGGACATCGATGCCACCAACCTGGCGCTGACGCTCGCCCCCGGCACCAGCTGCCTGGCCATCATCTCGGGCAACGTCGACCTCTGGACCACCCAGGCCGGCTACAACCAGGACATCGGGCTTTACGTGCAGGAGGCGAACGCCACCCAGTATCCGGGTGGCATCGTGGCCTGGAAGGAGAGCGGCGGCTTCGCCGGCACCTTCTCCCCCAACGCGGCTGCCGTCCAGGCGGTGTTCCCGGTGACGGGCGGCACCACCTATCACGTCAGCCTCCGCTGGAAGAGCAACAAGAACATGGCCGCGAACGAGACGGTCGTGGCGGGGGCGGGTGACTGGCCCACCGGGAGCGGCAAGTTCTCGCCCACCCGGCTTACGGCGAGGCTCGTCTCTTGCTCGTAGCGTCCGCCAGCTCACCGTTTATCTGATACACGAGAATCGAGCTACCGACTCGGGCGAGAGGCGACGTTCGCTCGAGCGTGAAATAGGGCGCGACCCGGACATCCGGATACGCATCGCCTGAGATCGTGATCCGGGTCAGACTGGCGGCGAGGAGTCCGACGACCGGCTCGCGGCTTGGCTGCACGTCACGACCGTCAATCCCGTAGTAGCTGGCCGGCAGCAGATTGAAAACCGCCAGCGATAAAGACGGACGGCCGTGTCCCGTCCACCAGTCGGCGAGCCGCCAGAGATCCTGTCCCCAGTCGAGGTTGCTGTCGGAAAGGAACCGCTCGGGTGTCTGACCGGCAAGCTCGTTGAAGTAGCCAAGGTGCAGGGGCGCGTGGATGAGGCTCGAGGAGACCGCGGCAAGCACGAGGACCGACGTAGCCGCCAGCCGCAGCCCGAAGCGGGGCAGGTCGACCTTCAGCAGGGCGCACGCGGCAATGGCGAGCAGCGGAAAGATCGGGAGGACGTAACGGATCCCGAGGTCGAGGCCGCCCGTCGTTGGGATCAGCACCAGGAGCGATGCCGGCAGCCAGAGGAAGAGCAGCTCGTCTCGGTTGCGCCGGCGCGCGGCGACGATCGCGGCGATGACGATGAGCAACAAGAAGCCGACGGTGGTTTTGAGCCCGATGGTCTCGAAGAAGTAGTACCAGGGCGCGTGCGCCGCGTAGGCCTGCCCATTCAGATACGTAGGGTGGCCCATCCGAACGTGCTGGAGCTGAAAGCGAAGCTCGTAAACCCAGGCAGGCGGGATGACCCACGAAAGCGGCGCTGGCCACGAAGATCCCGGCAGGAGGTAGCGAAACGGCAAATAGGCGACGCAGACCAACGACCATGCGGCCAGCAGCACGATGCCCACCGACCGGGCAACTCGTTGCAGCCGTCCGATGAGGGTCCCGTCTTGAAGCGTCAGTCCGATGAGGACGAGCACGGGGACTAGTTCGAGGGCACTGACTCGAGCCAGCATGGCCAAGCCGAGCGCGAGACCGGATGCGACGAGCCATCGCCGCCGTCGCGTGCCCGTCCATCGCCAGTAGGCGGCCAGGCATCCCGTCATGCCGAGCGTAACCGGAAGATCGGGCGTGACGAGATGGCCGTGGCCCAGCACGGACGGCTCGAGTGCCACGATGGCCAGCGCAAGTAGACCCGCGAGATTGCCGTTGAGCGCCCGCGCCCAGAGAAAGACGATACCGGCCAGCAGCAGGCTCATCAGGATGACCGGAAGGCGGGCGACCAGGATGAGCTGGTGCAATGATCGCGTGTCGCCGCTGTAAAAGGGCGCGAGGTCGGCGGACGCGTAGGTGACCGTCGTCCCGCACGGCCGGCTGGCCCCGGAACCCAACAGCACCGTGCTCGCCCCCGCGAGTACCTTGAAGCCAATCGGGCTCGACGGCTCGAGATCTCCAATCCGTGCGGTCAGCGCACAGGTCCCGGCTCGGATATAGAAGGACTCATCGGCCGTCAGGCTGTCGCCCCAGGCCTCGACGACAAGCAGGGCGGCCATCACCACCATCAGCGCACCTGCCGCCAGGCCAACGCGAACGCTCAGAGCCAGGGCTTCAGGCCTGAACCTGCCACCACACGTACACCCCACCCTGCGACTCCGGCTCGTGGCCCAGCAGGATCCTGAAGACTTCGATCATCCGGTCCTGGTGAGGCATCGGCCCGACGATGACGGTCTTCACGCTCCACGCCGCCAGCTCGGCGCGCATCTGCTGGGCAAGCGCGTCGGTGAAGCCGGACAGGTCATCGCCTCGCTCGATCGCGACCATCACCGTCTGGGTCGCGCTCGAAGGCGGACTCGGTGAGGGACCGCCGGGCTGATAGGACTCGGTGCCACCCGGGACGATGATGTACCCCTCCGGCATTCGAAAGCGCATGTCCGACGCCGCCTGCCATGCGACCGGGTATACGCCATCGATGCTCGCCCGCGAGAACGGGGCGATCAGGGCGACGCTGTCCTGCGGGATGCGGTCGACCATGGCGCTTCGAAAGAACTCGGGGATCGGCGGCGCCGCCGCCGGGAACGGCCAGGCCGGTAGCAACAGGACGAGCGAGATCGCCAGCCCGAGGCCGCCGGCCAGTTGCGTCTTCCGATCGCCGGAGCGCAGGATCGCGTCGATCAGGATCGCCACGAGGATCCCCGCCAGCAGGTAGCCGAACTGCATCAGCCGAACGGGAAGGATGTTGTCGAGGACAGGGAGCCGAATGAGCGCGAGCCAGAGCAGGATGACGCTGAAGAGCATCAGGCGCGCCGGCATGAACCGTTGCAGCAGTGGAAAGGCCAGCGCCACCACGAAGACGGGAATGTTGGTGACGTGGCCGCCGATGTGGATGGTCTGCCCCAGCGACAGGACCGCCAGCACGACCGCAAGCAGGGCAGCCACGCGCACGATCACGCTCGACCAGAAGCGCAGCGCCATGACGGCGAGCATGGCCACCAGCCCGATGCCGAGGTACGAGTTCGTCGCCTCGGCCAGGCCGCCGGTGAAACGATCGCTGATGCGGGTGGCCCAGTCCGGCGCCACGACCTGAAGGTGACTCGGCAGCACGAACCCCAGGACGTCGCTGACGAACGTGTTCGGTCCCTGGATGATGCCGTGGAAGCCCTGCGGCCCGAGAAACTGCACGCTGAGCGGAATCGCCGAGGTAATCAGAAAGACGCCGGCGGCAATTTCCACCGTTCGCAGCGCGTGAGGCACACGCGGACGCACGCCCTCCGGCTCGAGCGCGGCAAGCAGAAGGATCGCCAGGCCGGCGACCAGCGCCGTCAGTGCCAGCAACTCTTCGCCGACCAGCAGCTGGGCGGTCCCCAACAGCCCCAGCAGGATTCCGGTCGATAGCGCGGAGCGTCGCTGACGGATGAGCGCGTCATCCAGCAGGAGAAAGACCAGCGGCGGGATGAAAGCGTTGAACAACGCCGGATGGCCGAGCAGGTGCGCGATCATGAACGGCGAGAAGCCATAGAGCAGGCCGCCGGCCGCCGCCGCCCAGGGGCTTTGCACGTAGCGCGAGATCAGCAGGAATGCCGTCCAGGCGGAGAGGGCGATCGCGATCGTCGTCATCAGGTTGTAGGCGAAATTGCCACCGAGCGTCGTCGTGACCGGAAGCAGAATGGCGTCGACCAGGGGCATGGACGCGTTCCACATCAGGTTGGCGCCCGCCGGGTAGTCCATGTAGTTCGTCAGCAACGGGTTGTGACCATGGCTGATCGCGAACGGCATCCAGCGCAAGAACCAGATGCCGAGCAGTGAGTCGGTGGAGTTGCCGATCACAACATGGAATGGGTCGCGCCACGCCGCGGCGAAGAGCAGGACACTCAGCAACAGGTAGGCGATTAGGGCGAGGAGCGCGGGCGACCGCGGCAACCGTGCAAGCAGGCGCTCACGTTGGCTGACCTCGAAGCGGGACTCCGATGGCTGGGTCTTTCGCGTTCCGGCTTCGGACGTCGGGCTCACTCCGTTTTCTGGGCGATGCACAGCAGCGAGGCGCCAACGGGGAAATTGATTCGATGCAACAGCGGAATCTCGGCGCTGAACACCCGCCGCAAGAGGCCGTTCGACCAGGAAGGATGCAGCGTGTTCTCCGTCTTGACGTCCCGAAAGCGCCGTAGCGCCTTCAACCAGATCCGGCCGAGCACGATCACCGGCAAGAGGTAGGTGCTGACGTAGCTCTGCCGCTCCACCGTAAGTCCGCCCTCCTCGACCACCCGCTTCAGCAGGCGGGCGGTGTAGCGGCGACGGTGGCCCGAGATTTCGTCTTGCAGGCTCCACAGCCAGCGATGCGCCGGGACGAACAAGAACAACCGTCCACCCGGTTTCAGAACGCGGCGCCATTCCCGCAGGGCGCCGGCATCATCGTCGATGTGCTCCAGGATGTCGACGCCGGTCAGGACATCAAACGAGTTGTCGGCGAACGGCAGCCGGATGACGTTGCCGTTCTGGACAGCGGTCAGCCCGCGCCGGCGGCAGAAGGCGAGCGCCTCCTCGGAGGCGTCGATCCCCTGCGCCAGACCCAGGCGAGCCATCTCGACCAGCATCATGCCGGTGCCGCAGCCGACGTCGAGGATGCGCAGGTCGCGGCGGCCGGGGTAGCGCTGCGTCACCCAATCGACGACCATCCGCCGGCGCGACGCCAGCCACCAATGGTCCTCCTCGCTCTCGAAGAGGATCTCGTAGGTGTAATCCCGCATCGTCCCTTCGACGTCGCTCATGAGCCCCCACCCTGCCCTCCCCCGCGAGCGGGGGAGGGAGACTTCGATGGACCCTCCCCACCGACGGGGGAGGGAGACTTAGCTTGGCCGCGGCCCCGCCAGGAGTTCTGATTCCGCCACGACAGCTCGATCCCCTGCAACCCGGCGCGCGTAAACCACGCCTCGAACTCCTCGCGCTTGAGGTAGAAGGCGGTGGGTGCGACCAGGTGATCGAAGACGATGTTGTAGTTCTGCCGAAACGTGAAGTCGCCCAGGCTGAGCAGGTAGGCGTGTGCCGGCAGCCGGCGCATGGCGGCGGTTCCGCGGAGCGGCCGATACACCGTTTTGATCAGCCCGTGCATCACCACCGCCAATGGAAACGCAACCGTGCGCAGCACCGGCGGGGCCATTCGGGTCGTGACCGTGCGGCGGAACGGGTCGATCAGCCGATGGACGATCGCATTGTTCTCGTGGCCGTACACCCAGCCGAAGATGGTTCCGCCCGAGCGAAGACAACTCACGAGCGACCGGAAGCCGGCCTCCGGATCCGGGAGATGGTGCAGGACGCCGATCGAATAGATGAAGTCAAACTGCCCGGGGGCGCGACGAAACGGCGGCGCCAGGATATCGGCCTGGATCACGTGGGCGTTGGGAAGCGACCCGATGTTGCGAAACGCGGTCTCCACAGCGCCGCTCAAATCCATCGCGACGACGTCCTTGGCGCCGTATCGGGCGGCGAAGTAGGCATGGCGGCCGATCCCGCAGCCCGCATCGAGCACCAGCTTGTCCTTGAAGAACGCCGGCTGGATGGGGTGGATCCAGTCGAGGAATTGTTCCTCGTACCGTTCATGCATCTCGACGAAGTGCTGCCACTGCCAGGAGAATGCATCGGCGGTTTTCTGCTTGTCGGCGGCCAGTTCACCGGTGAGCATTCGTGGGACGGCGCGAACGATCTCATAGCGCCGGCCGCAGCCGCGGCAGGTGAGGTTTCCCTCGAGGATCTCCTGCGCGTCGCGCCGCGTGACGGTGAGGTCGAGCTCGGCCTGGCACGCCGGACAGACGAGGTATGCGAGCAGCGCCTCCTTCACGGGTGTTCGCCCGCCGCCACCGGCTCGGCGGTCGTCGCGAAGGGCGCCGCGTACCGCTCGTACCATCGCTCGAACATGAAGAGCGTCCACAGCTGCTTGCGGTTGTCCCGCCGGCCGCCAAGATGATCGTCGAGCAGCCGCTGCACGTAAGCGGGTCGAAAGAATCCCTCCCGCCGCAGCTTGTCCGGTGCCAGGGTGTCCGTCACGAGCTCCTTGAGCGGTCCGCGGATCCATCGGGCGACCGGAATGCCAAAACCTTTCTTACCGCGCGCCAGGGTGGCATCGGGCAGCACCCCGCGCATGGCGTGCTTCAGGATGTACTTCGAGCGCTGACCGCGCAGCTTGAGCGCGACCGGAACGCGAGCCATGTGCTCCACCAGGTCGACGTTGAGCAGCGGGACGCGCGCTTCGAGTGAGGCCAGCATGCTCGCGCGGTCGACTTTCGCCAGGATGTCGTTCTCGAGATACATCTTCATGTCGAGGTACAGCACCTGGTTGAGCGGGTCCTGGAGCCGATGCCGGGCCAGGTGCTCGGCGACCAGATCCTGGTGGTCCGACTGCCGCAAGGCTGCATCGACGTGCGGATCGAGCAGCTCGGCGCGCTGGTCGCTCGAGAACGACCCGAGCCAGCGCATGTGGCGCTCGCCCACGGAATACCCGGCGCCGCCGACGAAGCGCTTGAGCTTGAAGTCGAGGCTGATATTGGCCATCGAGACCGGGAGCCGCTGAACGAGCGGCGAGACGAGGCGATCGCGAACCATCCCCGGAAGGCGTTCGTAGTATCCCACGAGGCGATGCGCCAGGAGCGTTGGGTAGCCGGCGAAGAGCTCGTCGCCACCGTCACCGCCGAGGGCGACGGTGACGTGCTGGCGCGCAAAGCGCGAGAGCAGGTAGGTTGGAATGATCGAGGCATCAGCGAGCGGCTCGTCCAGCTTCTCGGTCACGCTCGGGACGAGGTCGGTCATCATGCTGGGCTCGAGGATCAACTCGCGATGATTCGTTTCCAGGTGCGCCGCCACCCGGCGCGCGTGCGCCGACTCATCGAACGAGCGATCGCTGAAGCCGATCGAGAAACTGTTGACCTGGCCCGGCGTCAGCCGCGTCATCATGGCGGCCACGGTACTGGAATCAATTCCCCCCGAGAGAAACATCCCAAGCGGCACGTCGCTGATGAGCTCCTTGCGGACCGATTCGAGCAGCACGGCGCGCAACTCGTCGGCGTGCTGCTCGAGCGAGCGGGTATCGGGCTCGCGCTCGCTCGCTCCGAGGTCGATGTCCCAGTAGCGGCGAAGCTGCCCCTCGCCGCTGTCCATCCGCCAGCTGAGCGTGTGCCCGGGCGGTAATTTCTGTACCCCGCGAATGATCGAGCGGGGGCTCGGCACATACTCGAGCGCCAGGTAGTCATCGAGCGCGGCGAGGTCGACCTGGCGTCGCATCGCGGGAATGGTTAGGAGCGCCTTCAGCTCGGATGCGAACGCCAGCCCCTGCGGCGTGATCGCGTAGTAGAGCGGCTTGATGCCCAGGCGGTCTCGAGCCAGGAACACCGTCTGCCGCCGGCTGTCCCAGATCGCAAGACCGAACATGCCGTTGAGCTCCTCCACACACCGCTCGCCCCACTCGTCGTAAGCGTGGACCACGACCTCGGTGTCCGTCCGCGTGTAGAAGCGGTGACCTTTGGCGCTCAGCCGATCCCGCAGCTGCGGAAAGTTGTAGATCTCGCCGTTGAACACGATCCACGCGCTCTCGTTCTGGTTGTGGATTGGTTGATGGCCGCCGGCCACGTCGATGATGCTGAGCCGGCGTACGCCGAGGCCGATCCCCCCCTGCAGCCAGATGCCCTGGTCGTCAGGCCCCCGATGGGCGATCGACTGGCACATCCGGTCCAGCTGCGCGTGGTCTGGTTGCGGCCCGCGTCGTGCGGCAATGCCGCAGATCCCACACACGGAGCGTCAGGGCCGGGGGTCAGAGGCGGCGAACAGCTCCGGCCGCGCCTGGGTGACCATCGATTTGTCGCGACCGCCGGCCACGACCTGCCGGATCACGTAGGTCGGTTTGCCCTGCGACTCGTGATACGTGCGGATCAAAAGCTCGGCCAGCAGCCCGAGCATGATCGATTGGACGCCGAGCGTCGCCAGGAAGACCGCCAGCAGCAGCAGCGGGTTATTGTGCGCCTGCGGATACGGCGGAAGGAGCCGCTCGATGATGACGATCGCGCCCGCGAGCACGGCGAGCAGCCAGAACGCGAGGCCCGCGAACCCGAAGACGTAGAGGGGTTTGGTCGAGTAGCTCCCCAGGAACTTGACGGTGATCAGGTCGAGCAGGACGCGGGCGGTCCGCGAGATGCCGTACTTCGACCGGCCGAAGCGCCGCGGCTCGTGGTGGACCGGCAACTCGGTGACGGTCGCGCCGCTCCAGGACACCAGCGCCGGGATGAAGCGATGCATCTCGCCGTAGAGCTTCACGGGCGCGATCACCTCGCGGCGGTACGCCTTGAGGGTGCAGCCGTAGTCGCGCAGCACCACGCCGGTGACCCGGGAGATCAACCAGTTGGCCATCATCGAGGGCAGGCGTCGCGACAGCCAGGGATCGTGCCGGTCCTTCCGCCAGCCGCTGACGACGTCGTATCCCTCCTCCAACCTGGCCACCATCCGGCCGATATCGGCCGGGTCGTTCTGGAGGTCGCCGTCCATGAACACCAGGATGTCGCCGCGACTCTGCTCGATGCCCGCCTGGAGAGCCGCCGTTTGACCGAAGTTGCGGCGAAACCGGACGATCCGCGTGTTCGGATCGGACGCCGCCGCAGTCCGCAGTCGCTCGAAGCTGGCATCGGTGCTGCCGTCATCCACGTACACGATTTCGTACGAGCGATGGAGGGCCTCGAGTGCCTCGGCCAGGCGCCCATGGAGGAGGATGACGTTGTCCTCCTCGTTGAAGATGGGGACCACGACGGAAATCTCCGGCGCCGGGGACATCGGCCCACTCGAAACCACATTCCGGTCTCGCCGCGTGCTCACCGCAGCTCCGCCGCCAGCGGAAAAGCGTGCCAGCGGACCATGGCCTCGAGCCCCATGTCGAGCGCGACCGCCGGCCGGTAACCGAGATCGGCCCGGGCCGCCGAGCAATCGGCATAGGTATCGCGGGCATCGCCCGGTTGTGCCGGCTGGCGCGCGATGCGCGCCGGCTTTCCGATAATGCGCTCGAGCAGCCTGATGACGTGGTTCACGCTGACCCGGGAGTCGCCACCCACGTTGTACACCGGGGCTTTGCGCGTATCCATATCGGCGTTCGCGGCCGCCAGCGTGGCCGCCACGGCATCCGACACGAAGGTGAAATCGCGGGTCTGCTCCCCGTCGCCGTACAGCTCGATCTGATCACCCTCGATGATGGCCCGCACGAAACGATTGAAGGCCATGTCCGGGCGCTGCCGCGGTCCGTACACGGTGAAATAGCGCAGTGAGACCGCCGGCACGCCAAAGGCTCGGGCGTAGACGCCGCAGAGGTGCTCCGCCGCCAACTTGGTCACGCCGTAGGGCGAGATGGGACGGGGCAAGGTCGTCTCGCGGACGGGGAGTTCGGTCGCGGTGCCGTACACCGATGACGACGAGGCGAAAACGAACCGGCTGACGGGGACCTCACGCACCGCCTCGAGCAGCCGCTGGGTGGCCGCGACATTGTTGTCGAGGTAGGTGGCAAACGTGCTGCCCCAGCTTTTGCGCACGCCAGGCTGGGCCGCGAGGTGGTAGACGACGTCGATGGCCCGCAGCCGCTCGCTCAGATTCGCCGTCAGAAGGTTCTCCTCGTGAAAGCTGAACCCCGGGCGGCCAAGCAGCTCCTTGAGGTTCCGCCGCTTCAGCTCGGGCGCGTAGTAGTCGGTCAGGGCGTCGACGCCGACCACTGTGTGCCCGGCGTCGAGCAGGCGCTCGGCCAGGGTCGACCCGATAAAGCCGGCGACGCCCGTGACCAGGCAGGCGCGTGGAGCCACCGCCGTCATCCCGACCGGGCCTGTCGCTGGTAGAGTGCCAGGCCCACGTTGGGATCCGACCAGACGCGCCGGAAACCCTGATCAGGGGTCACCGTGTCGGGCGGCCAGGGAAGGATCAGGAACTCGACTGGAAACGGCACCTCCGCCGCAGCCGGGAGATGGTCTTCCAGGAGGAGATTGTCGTCCGTCAGGTACACGCGGGCGGCAGCATACTTGATGCCCTCATGGTAGGCGGGAGATGGGTTGATCTCAAGGACGCCGCTCCCGCGCGGCACCATGGCGGCCATTCCGCCGAGCGCTCGGAAGGAGGCCGGGAAGGCCTGCGGCCCCACTTTCAGCCACAGATGCTCCATCTCGATGGAGTTCACGGCCTCAACGGCCAGCACCGCCAGTAGGCAGGCGACGCCGCCGACCAGCGCGGTCGCCCGTAGCCTGGCGGACCTCGGGACGCCGAACTCGACCTGCCGTGCGAGCCGCGCACGGATCGCCGGCACCAGCTCCAGCGCACCAGCCGCGATCAGGGCGCTCGTCAGCGGCGCCAGGAAACTGACGGTCTTGATGTAGCCGTAGGGAAACTGAGCGACCAGCCGAAGGTAGGCGAGGTAGAGGCCCGCCGCCGCGAACAGGCCGATCGCGGGCCAGTTCCGCCGTAACGCAAAGCTGGTCAGCCCGGCGATGATCAGGACGACGACCACGATAGCGAGCACCTGGCTCACTGTGTTCCAGCTCGAGCGCCACCACAACGGCCGGATGGCGAACGGCACCCCCCAGGGGTCCGCGACCGGCGCCATCCCAAGCAGGTAGCGCGGCGGATAGAAGAAGTTGATGTTTCCGGCCGGGATCCGAGTATTCACGAAGCTGAGCCACGTATGCAGGCCGCCAGCCGGCAGCAGCCAGAAGATCGCCGCCCCCGCCGCCGCGATGCCGGTTCCGCCCAGCCAGGCCAGCTGGCGCATGGTCGCCTGCAGCCGGCCCGACAGTCCAGCGAGGACGGTAAACACCAGAAGGTAGCCGAGCGCCGTGAAGACGAAGATGACGAAGACCGGGAGGTAGAGCCCGAGCAGGCTTCCCCCCACCAGGCCCGCCAGCACGGCCGCCCCACGACGATCGTTCGAGACCGCGCCGATGGTGAGGGCGAGGGCCGCCATGAAGATCGGCATCGCCTGCATCTCCTGCTGGTTGGACAATCCCATCACCCAGAAAAGGAGCTGGTTGGCGGTCAATAACAGGACCGCCGCGATCCGCGCCGGTCGCGAGAGGCCAAGCGCGCCGAGCAGCACGTAGGTCGCGGGCACGGCGAGCGCCCAGAACAGCGCACTCAACGGATCGAAGAGCGCGGTTACCGGCCAACCGGTTACGGCACTGATGGCAGCATCGATCGGTCCGACGCTGTTCGGGAAAACGCGCAGCGCCGCGCCGAGGTAGACGGTGACGGGGTTGTTCACCACGCTCAACGGGTTCAGCGCGTTGAAGGCGTGGCTCTTGAGGAACTCGCTCGCGGGGGCATAGAGGAAGACGTTGTCCGAAGGCCAGCCGGCCAGTGTAAAGAAGCGAGCGCCGAAGACGTGAACCAACAGCGCCAGGTAGAGCCCGAGACCGGCCGCCGCCGTGAAGGCGATCTCGCCGAGGTAACGCCGAAGGCCGCTGACGAGAGCGTTGCGGCGACGCCAGGCCATCCACAGTGAAAACCCGCCAAGCGGGACTAGCAGCCCGAGCAGCGTGAGCCACGGCGGCACGAAGGGTGTGAACAGCTGGAACCCGATGCCGGCCAGCGCAAGGCCGACGACCGGCGTAAGAAGTAGGCCGATAGCGCCCTCAGGCAGCAGCCAGGCGGTCAGGCCGAATCCGAGCAAGCTGAGGACGACGAGCACCTCGAGTGCGAACCAGGACGCCTGCAGGACCATGACCAGTGTGTGCATCCCGCGTCAGTTAGTGAGCCCGGCCGCGCCGGGCCGGGCTCACTATACGTCGCTTAGGGCTTGATGATCAGCTGGACGGTCAGCCGCGATGGCGAGACATGGGTCAGCCCGGCGCTCAGAGGGAACGGACCTGCGCCGGCACGGATGGTCGCACTGGTGGGCTGGTTGGCCTTCCATACCGCGCGGACGTTGTAGTTGATGCCGCGCGTCATGGGAAAGATCGTCTGCACGAATGCGGCGTTCGGCCCGTTCGCCACCGGACCGCCGCTCTCCTTCCAGGCCACGATGTGCTGCGGATACGTCGTGGCATTCGCTTGATCGACGAAGATGCCGATGTCCTGGTTGATGCCCGCGATGTTTGTGTAGAGGTCGGCATTGAGGGTCAAAACAGCGAGGCTGTTGAACGCCGGCGCGACATTGATAACCAGGTCGGGACCTCCGGCCGGCGCGCCAGCACTGGTGTCGTTGACCATGTCCTGGAAGTTCACGCCGTCGCTGTTGTGGAGTCCTTGCAGCGTGGTGGTGACCGCTGAGTAGAGCACCCCCTGCGTGTCGATGCCCCCGAGCACCCCGGGGCCACCTTGGCCGCCCGGCTGAATTGGGAACCAGGTTCCGCCGCCTGGAGTCCCTGCCACCCCATTTGGCGGAACGTTCACTCCGGTCGCCGCCGGCGGGAGATAGATCCAGAGCACGCCGTTATCGTCGCGAACGAACTCGAAATCGGTCCAGGCGTTTGGGCTGATCGTGGTGTCGTAAACGCCGCCCTGGTAAGTGGGGGCACCGGCTGGCTGGGCCGACTGGATCACACGTCCGGAGTTGAATGCCCAGAAGTCGACGCCCGTCGCCGAGCTGCCGACCACACCCGCGCCCGCGTCTGAGGTACCCCAGACGCCGACTCCGGAAGGCCCATTGGCCGGTGTATTCGGGGCGATGCCGCGGACCGCGCGGAAGAAGTTCGCCGTCGCACTGACCGCGAGACCGGGCGTGGCGCCCGAAGTCACCGAGCCGTCGACATCCAACAGCCCCTGCACCGCCGTCGGATTGACAATGCCCGGGTTCAAGGCGGTCGTTGTGTTGGCGTCGTTAGCCGTGCCCAATGTCGGCGGGTTCGGCGCACTCGCGGCAGCCGCAGGCAGCGCTTGCAGCGCGCTCACGCCGGCTGCGCCCGCCGCGCCTGCGGCGGCGATGCCGGCGAGTCGAAGCAGCTCACGGCGGCTGTGCCGGCTCTTGCCGTTGCCATTACCGTCGCCACTGCCATTGCCACTGGCCGCGATGACGCGCGGCCCTCGCACCTCGAGTGCCTCGAGACGATTGCGCTGTTCCTCTATCAGCCGCTGCTGCTCGTTGACAAGTCCGGCCAGGCGCGCAACCTCGAGGCTGAGCCCGTCGGTGGTTTTCGTTTTGGACACTGGATGACCTCCCTGCTACCCGTTGATCAGATCTGGCGAGTTCGGTTCGCTTTCGTCAAACGGACCACGGCAGGGAGGGCCCTTTCGCTGCCCGACTGCACGCGGCTGCGCTGCTTCGCTTGCTTGATAAGGACGCCGGCGGTCGCTGCCTCGCGGGCCTGCTTACGCGCCGGCGACTGGCTGACCCGCGGAACGGCGACAGACCGGCTACTGGCGGATTGTTCCACTGTGACCTCCTCCATCAGCGACTACGGTCGCGGAACCCCTCGAATGGACTTCGGTGATCGGACGTGGCGCATAATCTAGGCTTTGCACGGCCCGCATGTCAATCTCAGCCGTGTACCCTCGCTGACAGCATGAACTGGGCCCACTTGCGGCGCTGGCCGTGGCTGGACACGCGGGCGGGCTTCGTCGCAGGCATCCCCGCCGGTGGCGCATTGCTCGACCTGGGCTCATCGGACGGCGAAACGCTCCGCCACCTCGCCGAATTGCGGCCGGACTTGCGGTTCTTCGCTGTCGACCTGGGGGACGCGTCGGCATCATATCCACCCGGTTGCGAATTCCAGCAGGCCGACCTCGAGCGCGACCGGCTGCGCTGGCCGGACGGATCTATGGACGCCATCACCTGCATGCACCTGATCGAGCATTTGCACGACTCGACCCACTTGCAACAAGAGATCGCGCGATTGCTCAAGCCGAGAGGAGAGGTCTATTTCGAAACCCCGCATCCGAGATCGCTGACGCTCTCGAGTCCCCGCGGCCGCGCGGCGGGCACCTTCACGCTCAACTTCTGGGATGACCCGACGCACGTGCGACCGGTGTCGGTTGGCTCGCTGGCGCAGGAGCTCCGCGCGCGCGGGCTCGAAGTCGTGTCGAGCGGGATCTCACGCAACTGGTTGTTCGCGGCGTCCTACCCGTTGCTGTTCTTTGCGCCGGCCGGCCGGAAAAAATATACGGCCCGCATCCACTGGCTCGGATGGTCGGCCTATCTCACCGCGCGCCGTACCTCCTGACCGCCCGCCGCTTTAGAAGCAGCGGTCCGATCCCGAGCAGCACGAGGCCGAGCAACGAGAGTCCCGACAGCGCCATCGCGAGCGCCCAATGGCTCGGGGTGAAACTCAGTTCGATTACATGCCGTCCCGCCGGAAGGCAAACGCCTTGTACCAACGTGTCGACCAGCAGGACCGGCTGCGATTTTCCGTCGACCTGAGCCTGCCAGCCGGGATAGTCCGTGGTGCCGATGACTAGGAGCCCCGGGCTGTCCGTCGTGACGCGCACCGATACGGTCTCCGCGTCGTTGCGCAGCAGCTCGACCCGGTCGGCCGCGCCCGACGTTCTGGTGGGACAGGTGCCACCGGCGACGATCGCCTGGGTCGCGACGTCGAAGAAGGGATTGGCCAGCGCGTTCAGGTCGTTCTCGATGCCGGCGGACGCGGAGAGGGTGTGAACCACGAAGGCATGCGTCAGCACGTCGGGGTTCTCGATGATGCTGACGCCTTCGGTAGCGAGTCGATCGGGCGTGCCCGACGACGCGCCCGCATCCTGCACGATGTACCGAACGCCGAGCAGACCGAGCAAGCGCAGGTCGGGGGCGTGGTCCGTCAGGTATGGAATGGGGTAGTCGGCCTTGTCACTGCCCCCCGCAACCAGCAGCCCGCGAAAACGCACGTAGCTGGTCAGGGGCAGCAAACCCCCGTCGTAGCCGTCGAGCGTGGCGCGCGCCGATTGCATCGGAAAGTTGGGCCAATCGCCGACCCGCGCCGACCGGGAGTTCGCGTATCGGAAGTCGCCGGCCGCAAGCGCGCCCTGATCCGCCGTTGAGATCGGCGGATGCTTGCCAGCCGCCTGGGCGACGGAGACACTTCGAAAGGGACTTCGATCGCTCGGCAAGGCCTGGTCGATGAGCGGGTTGCGGCTGAAGACACTGGCCGGAAGAGGATGCACCGCGTCCAGCGGCCGAGCCGCCGCGTACAGCTCGCCGGCGATGAGGACGACGAGCGCCGCGCTCAACAGGGGCCATCGCCTCGCGGCAAACGCGATCGCTACCAACGCAGCGATTAGCGCCAGCCAGCGCGCGAGCAGGACCCAGCGGCCGGCCGGTAGGAATGCATCGAGAACCGGAAGCAGCCGGCCTCGCTGCAGCAGCCATGCGAGCGGGAACGCCAGGAGGAAGAGCCCTCCCGCCGCGGCCAACACCACCCAGGGACGATCATTTCGATCGCGCTGCGCCAGCAGCTCCCCGACGCCGATCGCGGCCAACGCGGCCGCGGCAAAGGTGAACACCAGCAACACCCGCGGGGGCACTCGAAACGAGGCGAAGCCGGGAAGCACGTGATAGGCGAGCCAGAAGAACGGCGTGGTGCGGCCGAGCGCGATCGCCAGGGCTGCCAGCGCCAGCCCGGCTAGCAGCAGCACCACCGGATCGCGCCACTGGCGCACGACCGCGACGACCGCAAGCAGCAGCGGCAGCAGCCCAATGGTGCCGGCCCACTCGAGCGGGACCTGCGTCGAATAATCCGGAACGATGCTGGCGAGCAGCTGGTGAAACGGCAGCGCCAGAAAATTGGCGTCCGCGAACGGCACGCCGCCGGCCCGAATGCCATAGCGCGACATCTCGAGCGTCGGGATCAGCTGGATCGATGCCACGCCAATCCCCAGGGTGCCGCCCAGCAAAGGGCGGCTCAGACCGCCCCAGATCTCGCCGAGCCCGGATCGCCGATCCCGCACGATCAACATCACAAGCCAGGCTGCCGCGACCGCGGCCGTGTAGTACTGCTCCTGCGGGTGGCCCGCGAAGAGTTGCAGCGCGACGACGACGCCGAGCCCAAACGACCACCGCCACGATCGTCGCCGGTACGCTTGATCAACGGCCAGAACGACGCCCGGCATCCAGGCGAACACATTGTTCTGGTTGAGGTGGTCGGTCTGCGTGAGGGCAAATCCGCCCGCGCTGAAGGCAAGGGCGCCGACGACGGAGGCAACCGCGGGAAGGCCGAGCGCGCGGCGGCCGAAGGCGAAAAACAAAAGGCCGGCCAGCACCAGGTGCCCGATGATCGACCAGGTGACCGCCTGGGGCCCGGGGATCAGGATGAACAGCAAGTTCGGCGGGTAGAAGACGGCGGCCTGGATGTTGGCCAGGAAGGGAACGCCGGCGTAGAGATCCGGATTCCACAACGGCAGCCGGCCCCCGCCGAGCACCCGCGCCGCCATCACACGGTAGGGATAGAAGTACGTCACCAGGTCGAGCCCGGCGATCACCAGCCGCCCGGACAGCGCGCGATGAAAGACGGCCAGCGGCATCGCGAGCAGCACGACGCTACCAAGGAGAGTGGGAACGCGAGCTCGCCAGGCCAACGGGGCAGCCGTGGTCTAGCGACCCGCCAAAGGGCTGGGTATCATGGACGGAAGTTGAGCGGGCCGGTCACAAGACAGGACGATAACCGCGAATTCGCCTCGCACGCCGGCCAGCTGGGCGTCATCGTCCCCGCGTTCAATGAAGCGGCCACCCTCGCCCAGGTGTTGCGCCGAGTTCTCCGCGAGCCGGCCGTTGGCCAGGTGGTCGTCGTTGACGATTGTTCGACCGATGGCACCTTCGAAGCGGCCGCTGGCTTCGCCAGTGATCCGCGCGTCGTCCTGCGGCGCCACTCGCGGAACCAGGGCAAGGGACGGGCGATCCAAACCGGACTCGAAGCGGTCACCACCTCGATTGCCATCATTCAAGACGCCGACCTCGAATACGACCCGCAGGAATACGAGCGGATGATCACGCCGATCATCGAGGGCCGGGCGGACGTCGTCTACGGCGTGCGCGGTTTCGCCAGCCACACGGCGTACTCCTACTGGTTCGTCATCGGCAACCGGCTGGTGACCACCGCGACCAATGTCCTGTTCAACTGCTACATCCAGGACATGGAGACGGGCTTCAAGGCCATGCGAACCGAATTGATGCGCCGGCTGCAGCTCCGGGGGCGTCGCTTCGACATCGAGCCCGAAATCACGGCCCGCGTGCTGCGCCTCGGCTATCGGATCCACGAGATTCCGATCAGTTACTACGCGCGCAATCGACAGGAGGGAAAGAAGCTGACCTGGCAGGACGGGGTGAAAGCCCTGCTCACACTGATTCGGCTTCGCCTGACGACCCGCCGCCGGCTCTTTGGCGAGCCTGATCACTACCATGAGACCCGCTTGACGGAGCTGGCATCATCACCGCGCCTTCCGCCGCTCCCTGAAGAGCGGGCGGCGGCCGCCCGCACGAGCCAACCGGTCGACCGCTAGCCGCGCGGCGGAGCCAACTCGGCGACCGTACCGGCCGGCGCGGCTTCTGGCTGCGACGCCCACCACTCGACGGTCCGGGTCAGCCCAGTCTTGAAGTCGGTGCGAGCCTTGAACCCGAATGCTGCTTCGGCTCGGCTGACGTCCAGCATGCGACGCGGCTGGCCGTTGGGCTTGGTCGGGTCCCAACGGACCGTTCCCTCGTATCCGATGATCCGGCAGAGTTGGCCGACGAGATCCTTGATCGTGATCTCGCGACCCGCGCCGATGTTGACCGGCTCGCTGCCCTCGTAGCGCTCGGTCGCGAGCGCGATGGCTTCCGCCGCGTCGTCGACGTAGAGGAACTCACGGCTCGCTGACCCGTCGCCCCACACCTCGACTGTAGGGTCGTGCTTCTGTTTGGCCGTCAGGATCTTGCGGATCAGCGCCGGAATCACGTGCGACGAGCGCGGGTCGAAGTTATCGCCCGGCCCGTACAGGTTGACTGGCAGGAGATAGATCGAGTTGAAGCCGTACTGCTGGCGGTAGGCCTGCGCCTGAACCAGCAGCATCTTCTTGGCCAGGCCGTAGGGCGCGTTGGTCTCCTCCGGATACCCGTTCCATAGGTCGTCCTCTTGGAAGGGGACGGGGGTGAACTTCGGGTAGGCGCAGACGGTGCCGACGGCGACGAATTTCTTGACCCCGGCGAGCCTCGACTCCTCCATCAGCTGTGCGCCCATCATCAGGTTGTCGAAGAAGAGCTGGCCCGGATTCTCTCGATTGAAGCCGATCCCGCCCACCCGGGCCGCCAGGTGGACCACGGTTTCGGCGCCCTGAACGACCTCGCGGCACCTCTTACGCTCGACCAGATCGAATTGGCTCGAACGGGGGACAAAGATATCGGAGGCGCCGTGCTTGCGCAGCCGGCTGACGACGCGCGACCCGAGGAAGCCGCCTCCGCCGGTGACGACGAGCCGACCGGTCAGCGGGTGGCTGCCGTTAGGCGTGGTGGAGGCCATCTCCTCGCATTATCGCTAACCTGAGCTTCCCAGATGGCCCTGCGAATCCTGAAGGTCTTGTACGACGATTCGTTGGCGGCCAACCCGGCCGGCACCGGGACGGTTGCTCGAAGCCTGTTGCAGGCGCTTCAAAAGACATCGGGCGTCGAAGTGGTGGTGACCCGGATGGCGTCCCAATCGCTCGCCTTGGTTGACGTCGCCCGAAAGCGCGCGAGGCGGGTCGTGCGGGCCTTCGGGCACCTGCGCTACTTCGCGGTGGACCTTCCGGCCCTGGCGAGCCGCACCGGCTGCGACGTCATCTACTCCCCCAGCGGCCTCGGTCCGATGCGCGGACGGATTCCGTCGGTTATCACGGTATTCGACCTGACCACGGAGCGATTCCCCGGGACCGTCGACCGGCTGAGCCGGGTGTACCTTCGGCAGATGCTCAGGCTGCAGGTGCGGCGGTCGGCCGCGGTCTGCACCGGTACCCGGGCGATCGCGACCGAGCTCCAAGAGCGCTTTCCGTCGCTCGATCGGGGGCGTATCCACGTCATCCCCTATGCGCCTGACCCCGCGCTGTCGCGCGCGGCCGCGACGGCCGTCGATCAGGTCGATGCGCCCTTCTTCTTGATGGTCGGCACCATCGAGCCACGCAAGAATCACATCACGGCGGTTCGGGCGTTCGCCAAGTACCTCGCCGAGCATCGCGACGCGCCAGAGCTGCTCGTAATCGCCGGCTCGCCCGGGTGGCTGTACCAGCCGGTTCTCGACGAGATTGAGCAACTCGGATTAGACGGGCGGGTCCGCCGCGTCGGCCGGGTCGACGCGGGCCGGTTGCACTGGCTCTACCGCCACGCGCGCGCCCTCCTCTTCCCCTCTTTCTACGAGGGCTTCGGTATCCCGGTCGTCGAGGCGTTCGCGGTTAGCTGCCCGGTGATCGCCGCGGCGATCCCCTCTGTCATCGAGGTGGCCGGAGACGGCACGGCCACGCTACTCGATCCGTTCGATGTCGAAGCCTGGGCGCGGGCGATCCAGGCGGCCGCCTCAGCGCCGCCCGATGGTGCGAGGCTCGCCGCCGCCCGCGTCCGGGCCGAGGCCTTCACCTGGGAGGCGTCGGCTCAGGCGCTGCGCGAGGCCTTGCTGTCGGTCGCGACCCCCGCGCGCGCCGCGTCGTAGGCGGCCTCCACCCGGGCCACCACCTGCGGCCAGTTGAAGCGCTCGATCACGGCGCGCTGTCCGTGCCGCCCCATCGCCGTCGCCAGCACCGGATCGGAGAGGATCCGCTGCAACGCCTGGCTGAGCTCGCTCACCGAGCCCGGCGTCACCAGCAGCCCGCTCTTGCCGTCCTCGATCACGTCCGCGACTGCCGGGATCCGACCGCCGATGACCGGTTTTTGCTTGGCCCAGGCCTCGAGGTATATGCGACCGAAGGCCTCGTGCCGCGAGGGCAGGCAGACGACGTCCGCCGCCTCCAGCGCGTCCCACTTCTCCTGCGGGCTGACCCGCCCCAGCACCCGCAACCAGGGCCGGGGCCGGGTCTTGAAGAATCGGGTCGAGAACGGCGTCGCGGGCCCGACGAAGGCGAGGTTCGCGCGCAGCCCGCGCGCGTGCAGCATGTCCGTCGCCTCGAGTAGCTCGGCGACCCCCTTGTACTGATATTGCTGGCCGACAAACAGGATCAGTGGCTGGTCCGGGTTTTCGAATTTTGCACGAAAGCGTGAGCCGTCGGCCGGCAGTGGATCGTCGCCGGCGCACCAGATGACGTGGATGCGATCGGCGCCGACTCCAAGCCGGATCAGTTCCGTCTTCTCCGCGAGCGTCTGGGTCAGCAGCACGTCAGCCGACCGATAGACCTTCAGCCAGCCGCTATAGCGATAGCCGGACCACTTTGGATGGTGATGCGGTGTCAGGACGAAGGGCAGGCCGCGACGTCGTGCGACCTTGAGCGACGCGAGCGCGAGGAATTCGCGGCCGATCCGATGGTTATGGATCAACACGTGGTCCGACCCGACCAGCCGGTCGACATCCGGCTCGATCAATCGGGCCAGGCGGCTTGCCGCCAGCGGGACGAGCGGGTAATAGGCCGCGACCCAGGGCAGCATCCGCCACCGGGTTGACCGGCTCCAGCCGAGGGGCCGGACGCCATCGCGCTCTCCCCGATCCGGGGGCTTGAGCCGCAGCGTCGTGCCCAGCAGCCAGTCAGTGCGGTTCTCCAGCCATAGCGTCGCGATGTCGGCCTGGTAATGAACCAGCTCGCGTCGCAGATCGGCGACGTGCGCCTGCACGCCCCCAGTCGACGGCGGGTAGGCCGTCGTCGTCATCAGCAGCCGCGCGGGCGGCATCAGCTGGGGCGCGGCGCGAGCTCCGCGCCCTTCCGCTCGGCCCAGGTCCAGGCCTGCATCCCGTCGGGCGTAAACGCCATCGGGAGGATCTCCCCCTCGAGCTGCCGGAGCCGGTCGGTCACGGCGGGCCGCCGGTCGAAGGGACAGTACAGAAACATGAACCCGCCGCCGCCAGCGCCGCTCACCTTGCCCCCGACCGCCCCGAGCCGGCGCGCCTCGTCGTACATCTTGTCGATTAGTGGCGTGGTCACGGCGTCACTGGTGCGCTTTTTCGCCTGCCATTCTTCGTGCAGAATTTCGGCGAAGTCGGACAGCCTGCCCGTGAGCAGGGCGTCCTTGGCCTCCAGCGTCAGCGCCTTCATCCGGTCCATCGCATCGACGACATCAGCCTCGCCGACCTCGAGCCCCGCAATCTGCGAACTGATGATGCGAGCGCTGGTACGGGTGGCGCCGGTGTAAACGAGCAGCATGTTGTACTCGAGCTCCTGCAGGACGTGCGGCTCGATGCGCAGTGGATTGACCAGGGCCTCGCGCTCGTTGCGGAATTCGATCAGGTTGAAGCCGCCGAAGCTCGCCGCGTACTGATCCTGGAGGCCACCCGGCACGCCGACGTCCAGACGCTCGATCTCCCAGGCGAGTCGCGCCACTTCATACTTGTCCAGCCGCATCCGCCGCCAGACGGCGAGCGCGCCGATGGTCGCCACCACCAGCGCCGAGGACGCGCCCAGCCCCGACCCCGGCGGCGCTTCGGTCTCGAGGTAGAGCTCGAGGCCCGTCACCTCGTCCTCGCGCTCGGGCTGCATACGGCGTAGGCACGCCTTGATCAAGTCGAGGTTGCCGTCGAAGGGCGGCGGCTCGTCGAGGTTGAAGTCCAGGCTGGTCTTGAAATCGAGTGACTTGACGCTGATCACCCGGTCCTCACGCAGGCGCACGGTCGCGTACGCGTGCCGGTCGATGGTGGCGTTGAGCACCAGGCCACCCCGGTCGTTGACGTAGGGTGACAGGTCGGTCCCGCCGCCGGCGAAGCTGATCCGCAGCGGCGCGCGGGCCCGAAAGATCAACGGCGAGGCTCGCCCGTCGCGGGTGACCCGTAGAGCTCGGTTTCGATCAGGTCGCAGAGCAAATGCTCGAGTGGAAGCAGGGTTTCCTGGACATGCTGGGTATCGCGGTCGGGGACGACGATCGCGTGCTGGACATCCTGGGACAGACGGCCGCCCTCCCCGAGCAACCCCACCGTGATCAGGCCAAGATTCCGCGCCGTCTCCACCGCTCGCACCACGTTGGGCGAGTTACCGCTGGTGCTGATGGCGATCAGCACATCACCCTTACGCCCGTGCGCCTCGACCTGCCGCGCGAAAACCCCCTCGAAGCCCGAGTCGTTGCCGAAGGCGGTCAGGACCGAGGTGTCGGTGGTCAGCGCCAGCGCCGACATGGCCGGGCGCTCGAGCGTCTTGGACAGCTTGCAGACGAGCTCGGTCGCGATGTGCTGGCAATCGGCCGCGCTTCCGCCGTTGCCGCAGAGCAGCACCCGGCCGCCGCCGCGCAACGACCGCGAGATGACATCGGCGGCTCGAGCCACCTGCTCCAGGCAGGCATCGAAGCCGCGCCGCTGCACCGCGAGACTCTGGTCGAGGAAGGTGCGGCCACGCTGGATCGCCGTGGACTCGGTCTGCAATGTGGTCAACTCCTTGTGGAGAAGGTTATCGGCTTTGGCCAGCGACTCAGGAGTCCCGATGTCGAGGAAGATCCCAGTCCCGACGACGCCGTAGAGGTCGTGCCCGGCCAGCCCCGGAAAGACGTCGCGTTCGAGGCTCACCGCGCGGCCGGTGGGGATGCGGTCGATGACCGCGCGTTCCACTACGTAGACGCCGCAGCTGATCAGGCCTGCCGTATCGCCGGCCTTCTCCAGGAAGCGGACGACTCGTCCGTCGCCATCGAGCTCTACGCTGCCGAAACGGCTGGCGTTGGCTTCCCGCTGCAGCCATAGGGTGGCCGCGGCGCTGCGTTCGCGGTGGACGTCAAGCATGGCGTCGAGCTGGTAGTGACAGTAGCTATCGCCGTTGAGGACGAGCGCGGGGCTCGATCGCACGTGTCCGGCGGCCAGGCGCAACGCCCCCGCGGTGCCAAGCGGCTCCGGCTCGCGCGAATAGGTCAGCTCCAGCCCGAAGCGGCGGCCGTCCCCCATCGCCCCCTCGATCGCCTCACCCAAGTAGCCGGTGGCGAGCACGACGCGGCGAACGCCGGCCGTCTTCAGCGCCAGCAGCAGCAATTCGAGGAAGGGGCGGCCATCGACCTCGGCCAGCGGTTTGGGCCGATCGCTCAGCACGGGACGAAGACGCTGGCCCAGGCCGCCGCAGAGAATCACGGCGTCGATCATCCGTCACCGATCCTGCAAGATCAGATCCGCCGCCGCCGACAGGCTTCGAGCCGTCCTCCACGCGGCCTCGGGCTGGCGCGTGGTGTCGCCATCAGGGTCGAGCAGGATCGCCCGGCAGCCGGCCGCGCGCGCCGCCTCGACATCGGACAGCTGGTCGCCGACCATGACGGCATTGGAAAGATCGACACCGAGCTCGTCGCGGGCGCGACGAAGCAGCCCCGGCGCCGGCTTGCGGCAGTCGCAGCGGTCGGCCGGCGTATGTGGACACACGAGGAAGGCCCGAATTTTTCCTCCGTGGCCCTCGACCAGAGAGGCCATCCTGTCATGAATTTCGTCGACGGTCTCCCGGCTGACCAGGCCGCGGCCGATCGCGGACTGGTTGGTGAGGACGATCAGCTCGCAGCCGCCGCGGGAGAGCCGGGCGAGCGTGTCCAGGGACCCCGGTACGATCTCAACCTCTTCCCAGCGCGTCACGTAGTCGGGTCGCATGCGGTTGATGATCCCATCCCGATCGAGCAAGACTACCAATGGCCTGGATCCGCCCATCGCCATGAAGTATCTCTCCCGTAGACTTAAACGCGTAGAGCACAACACCGCGATCGCGAGAACCAATGTGCTCGGCGTCGGCGTCAGCCTGATCAACATGCGCATGGCGCTCGACACGCTCGACCGATGGGTCGCGAACCGAGACCGTCAGTACATCAGCGTGTGCAACGTCCACTCGGTCATGGAGTGTCAGCGCGACGAGGATCTCAAACGAATTGTGAATGCTGCCGGAATGACGACACCCGACGGGATGCCGCTCGTCTGGCTCTCGCGGCTTGCCGGCCATCGTTTTGTCTCGCGGGTGTATGGGCCCGATCTGATGCTGGCCGAAATGGCGGCTTCGCAGCAGCGTGGTCACCGGCATTTTTTCTACGGCGGTCGTGACGGCGTCGCGCCGCGGCTGGCCGAGGTGATGGGCCGGCGTTTTCCAGGCACGCGCTTGGTCGGGACGTTCACGCCGCCACTGGGCAGCGCGCAAGACCTCTGCAATCCGCAGGCGGCCGCGCTCATCAATCAGGCGGCCCCCGACATCGTATGGGTCGGGGTGAGCTCGCCCAAACAAGAATTCTGGATGTCTTGCATGCGGCCGCTGCTCGACGCGCCGGTCCTGATCGGGGTCGGGGCGGCCTTCGACTTCCACACCGGGACGCAGGCGCAAGCCCCGACGTGGATGCAGCGGTCGGGACTGGAATGGCTCTTCCGACTGGTGCACGAGCCTCGCCGGTTATGGCGCCGCTACCTGGTCGACAACCCCTGGTTCCTGTACGAGCTCGCCCGCCAGAAGCTCGGCCTCAAGCGCTATCCGCTGTCGTGACCATCATCGGCGTCCTGCTGGTCCTGGCGCTCGCGGTCCTCTACGCGGCCGGCATCCGCGCGATTCTCCAGGTCCCATTTCGCGCGCTGGGCATTCTCGTCGGCGGGATGGCATTTCACAACATCGTCTTGATGATCCTGCTGCGGCTCGGCACGCCCCAGGTCCTGGTGCGGGTGGCGCAGGCCTGGAAGGAGGGCGTCCTGCTGCTGTTGCTGGTTCTCGTTGGCCGGATGGGGTGGCGCGCCTGGCGCGCGGGCAACCGGCCGCGCCTGCTCTTCCTCGATTGGGTCATGGTCGTCTTCACGCTCGTGGTTATCGCCTATGCGCTGATCCCCGCCAGCCTGTTCGGCGTGCCGGTCACCCTTGGCCAGAAGCTGGTCGCCGTCCGCATCGATCTCCTGTTGCCGGCGCTCTACCTGTTTGGCCGGGTCCTTTGGACCAACCGCCGTGCCGACCTCGCCTGGGTGCTGGCGGCGATCGTGGGGAGTGCGGCCGCCGTCGGGTTGGTGGGTGCGATCGAGCTGTGGCTCATCCCGACGCGCGTCTGGGTTGACATCGGCGCCAATCAACTCTCGGCCTGGCTCGGCTTTACCTACCATGGTCCGGGCGGCCTGCCCGAAAACTTCTTCCAGACCAGTTCGGAGGGACTGCTGGTCCGGCGTGAAGTCTCGACCTATGTGAGTCCCCTGGGGGTCGCCTACGCCGGGCTGTTGATCGTGCCGCTCGCCGTGGTCTTCGCGCGGCGGCCGGCGCATTCACGTTGGGGCCGCCTGCTCGGCGTCGCCCTGTTCGGCCTGGTCGTGGTGGGCGTCCTGTTCAGCCTGACGCGTCTGGCCCTGGCGCTGATGGCGGTCGAGGTGGGACTCCTCGCCCTGCTCTTTCGGCGGATCTGGCTGTTCGCCGCCACCGCGATCGTCGGCGTCGGTGTCCTCATCATGCTCTACGTCTATCCGCAGTTTGGCCCGTTGGTAGATCGGCACCTGAATCCCGTGTCGCACAGCCAGGCGGTGCACATCGTCAACGGCAACGATCCGTCGCTGCGGGAGCACTTTGGCCTGCTCGGCTACGACCTCGAGTACGTCCGGCTGCATCCACTGGGAACGGGGTTGGGAAGCGCCGTCCATCGATTCGGAACGAGCCAGGGGACCGGTGAGAGCGCCATCTTCGATTTCTTCGGCGAGCTTGGCGTCGGCGGCGGCGGCCTGTACCTGCCGATGTACCTGTTGATGACCCTCGCCGGGCTACTCGCGCTACTGCGGGCGCGCAGCGATCTTTGGCTTGGCGCGCTTCCGCTGGTTGCCTCGATCGGCGGCCTGATGCTGTTCCTGATCACGCTGACCAGCGACGTCTGGGGCAATTTCGCGGTGACCTTTCTCTTCTGGTGGGCGGCCGGCTACAGCGTGACGCTCGCCGCGCTGCCGCCCACCAGGTCGATCGAGGCGCCTTAGTGAATCGCGACGCCGACCGCGATGTCCCAGTTCGGCCAGTAAGCGGAGTACGGGACCGCCGGCGCGCCCCCGAAGGGATGTAGCCCGCCGAAGCCGTCCATCACCCAACCCTGCGGCTTGCTCGGCGTGCTCAACGGCGACAGCCGGATGGTCCGGGCGATGTCCCAGCCGGGCCAGTAGGCGAAGCCGCTCACGGCGCTGGCATTGCCGAAGGGATGAACCCCGCCCCACCCGTCGATCGTCATCCCCGAGACATTGGCCGCCGTGCTCCCCGGCAGCAGCGCGATGTCGCGGGCGATGTTCCAGTTGGGCCAGTAGCCGAAGTTCGTGATCGCGGGGGGCATCGGGTTGCTGCCCACCGCGAACGGATGCAGCCCGCCGAACCCGTCCATCACGTAGCCGCCGGTACCATCGCCAAGCAACACCATGCGCTTGGCAATGTCCCAGTTGGGCCAGTAGGCGCTGAAGTGGGGGGCGGGGGCGCCGCCAAAGGGATGGAGGCCGCCGAACCCGTCCATGGTGTAGCCCTGCGGCTGGCTCGCGGTCGCGGCCGGCAGCAGCACCAGGTCACGCGCGATGTCCCAGTTCGGCCAGTAGCCGAAGCCGGTGGGCGCGGCCGGCATCAGGTTGCCGCCAACGCTGAACGCATGCAATCCACCGAAGCCGTCCATGACGTAGCCGCCGCTGCTGTCCGGCAGCAGCGCCCCGGCGCGCGCGATCTTCCAGTTCGCCCAGTATCCCGACCAGTGCGCGGGCAATGAGGCGCCGTCCGCGTGCAGCCCGCCAAAGCCGTCGAGGGTGTACATCGCGTGGAACGGATAGGGCGTGACCGCGCTCGAGGCGGCGGATGCCAGGCTCGGTCCGGTCGCGTTGGTTGCAGTGACCGAGAACTGGTACGAGGGGCCGGTCAACGAGGGGACGACCGCCTGGGTCGCGGTCCCCGGCACCGTCACGCTCGCACTCGCGGGTGTCGAGGTCACGGTGTATCCGGTAATCGCGCTGCCGCCGGTGTTGGCCGGCGCCGACCAGGAGACGGTCGCGGACAAGTTGCCGCTCACGGCCGAGACGTTGGCCGGTGGGTCGGGCACCGCGACCGGCACCACTGCGTTGGAGGGGGCCGATGACGGCCCGGCGCCAACGCTGTTGGTCGCGGTGACGGTAAAGGTATACGAGGTCCCGGTTGTCAGGCCGCTGACCGTAGCATTCAGGACGGTGCCGCCGACGGTTGCGGTTCCGCCGCCGGGTGAGGCGGTCACGGTATAGCTGCTGACGCCATTACCGCCGTCGAAGGTGGGGGGCTGCCAGGTGACGACGGCGGACTGGAACCCGGCGACGGCCGTCACCGCGGTCGGGTCGTAGGGCAGCGGGTTCGCCGGCATGCCGGTGAGCCAGAGGTCGCCGATATCGGCCGGCCAGGGATCGGCCCCGGGCGCGCCGGTCCACCCGAACGGATCGATCGCGGTCCAGGTGTTCGTGAGGTAGACGCCGAAGTGCAGGTGCGCCCCCGTACTGCAACCGGTGTTGCCGCTCTGGCCGATGATCTGGCCGCGGGTGACGCTGGCGCCGGCAGCGACGTAGAGCTGACTCAGGTGGGCGTAGCGCGTGCTCAGCCCATTGGGATGGTCGATGACGATGTTGGTGCCGAAGCAGGTGTTCACGCTGTCGATGCCGGCAATCCGGACGACGCCATCCGCTGACGCCCTCACGTTCTCGTAGTAGAGAGCGAGGTCCCAGCCGTTGTGGCCGTCGTAGTAGAGGTAGTCGCTGCCGTGCGGCGTGATCGCATAGCCCCTCGTGAAGCCGGGATCAACGCCGTTCGAGGCGATCGCTACGGTCCCGTCGTACTCGCAGATGCGGCCGTCGGTGGTGTAGTCGGGGTTGCAGTGATCGAAGATTGACGTCGGCGGGTGGTAGTTCATGTAGGGCCGGGTTAGGAAGGCGTTGCCGCCTCCGACTGCGGTCAGCGCCGTGGCGGCCCGGGGCATCTTCCCCGTGAATTTGGCCGGGGGGACCACCGGCATCTTTTCCGGCGCGGGCAGCGAGACGCCAACCCGAAGCCGGGGCGCCGGCTGGCCGGTGGCGAGCGCCGGCTGGGCCGCGCCGACCAGCAAGAGTCCGAACAGCAACACGAAAAGACGAATGCGCACGATGGTGCACCTCCCTGAGAGTTGACGGTCCAAACGACGGAAAACCTGCTTCCCCAGGCGAAGCGACTCATCGTGAAAAGCGGGCGGGTCGACGCGAAATCAGTTCATCGCGACTTGAATGGCAATATCCCAGTTGGGCCAGTAGGCGGAATAGGTGACGACGGGCGCGCCGCCGAACGGATGCAGCCCACCGAAGCCGTCCATCACCCAGCCCTGCGGCTTGGTGGCCGTGCTCGCCGGCGACAGCCGGATGGTCCGGGCGATGTCCCAGCCGCGCCAGTAGGCGAAGCCGCTCACGGCGCTGGCGTTGCCGAAGGGGTGGACCCCACCCCAGCCGTCGATCGTCATGCCCGAGACGTTGGCCGCCGTGCTCCCAGGCAGCAGGGCCACATCACGGGCGATGTTCCAGTTGGGCCAGTAGCCGAAGTTGGTGATCGCCGGCGGCATCGGGTTGCTTCCGACGGCGAACGGATGAAGCCCGCCAAAGCCGTCCATCACGTATCCGCCGGTGCTGTCGCTAAGCAACACCATGCGCCTGGCGATGTCCCAGTTGGGCCAGTAGGCGCTGAAGTGTGGAACGGGCGCGCCACCGAACGGATGGAGGCCGCCGAAGCCGTCCATGGTGTAGCCCTGCGGCTGGGCCGCCGTCGCGGTCGGGAGCAGCAGGAGATCCCGCGCGATGTCCCAGCCGCGCCAATAGGCGAAGTCGCTGACCGCGGCGGGCATCGGGTTGCTCCCGGTCGCGAAGGGGTGCAATCCGCCGTAGCCGTCCATCACGTAGCCGCCACTGCTGTCCGGCAGCAGCGCGGCGGACCGCGCGATCTTCCAGTTCGGCCAGTAGGCGGACCAGCGCGGCGGCAGCGAGCCGCCGTCCGAATGCAACCCGCCGAAGCCGTCGAGGGTGTACATCGCGCGGAACGGGTCGACGAATTTCCTCGCGATGACGTCCCATAGTTCGGGCGCGTTGCCGTCGTAGCCGAGGGCCCACATGCCAACGCCCTGGAGGTAGTTGGCGTTGGCCAGGTCGTACTTCAGGCCAAGCGAGTCGGCGCTGTCGTAGTAGAGCTCACGCCAGCTGTTGTGATTGCCGCCGCACGGGTCGTTGACCGCCGGGCTCCACCACGAGGCCCACGGCGACTGCGCCGTCGAGTCCCACGATTGGGTGAGCTGCTGCGCGCAGGCCAGGTCACCGGCGACCAGGCTGTATGGTTCGGCCGAGGCGCCGCCTGGAGCCGCGCTGTACGGCTGGTTGGTCGCCGTCGAATACTTGTAGCCGTAGTAGGGGACACCGAGGATGACCTTCCACGGCGGCGCCTTCGATAGATACTGCGAGACGGTCGTCGTGAGGTTGTAGGTCCAGCCGTTGATCGGGGCGTTGGGCGCCGCGTGGCCGGAGAGATTTCCGAAGCCCATGTCGTAGGCCATGACGAAGAGGCCATCGACGACCGGGGCCAGCTGGGAGATGTTGAAGAAGCCGGCATCCCAGCTTGCCGACCCGGCGTAGGTGTCAATCGTGACCGTCGATCCGGGAACGCGCTGGTGAACCTGCGCCGTCATCTGCGACGCGAAGTTGGTCAGCGCCCAGGGCAGGTTCGGATAGGTCGGACTCGAATAACCCTCGAAGTCGATGTTGACGCCGTCGAGGTTCTTCGACGTGATCGCGGTAATGGTGTTGTTGATCGCGGTCTGCGCCGCCGTCGTGGTGACGATCTGGTTGATCGTGGCTTCGTCGAAGGCCTTGACCACCACCACGACGCGATCGCCGGCCTGGTGCGCGCGGTTGATGGTGTCCGCGAGCTCCTGGCTGTTCCATCCGGTCCAGCCCCGCGTCGAGGTATTGATGCTGCCGTCGCCATTGATGTCGAGACCGAAGTAGGCGATCGTGCTGAGCAGGCGATAGTCCCAGTTCGCGTTCTGCGAAAGGCTCCAGTAGGGCGCGAACCCCATCACCTCGCGCTGCAACGGTCCGCGATACAGGCTGCTCGACGGCTGTGCTGTGTGCGGCTGCGATCCGGATGCCATCCTCGGTTGCAGTGGGCGCGCCTGGCGCGGAATGATGGTGCTGTGCGCGGGCGTGAAGCTCAGCCGGTCCGATTGATGCCTGGCCTGATCGACGGCATGCGGTCCGGCTCGCGGATCGGCGGGCCCCGCCGCTGCCGGCGCCGCGGTCGCGTTGGTCAGCATCATGCCCAAGGTCAGCGCCGAAAGCACGATGCCGACAGACAGCCGCGTACCACCGCCTCGCGGGTTCACAGGGCAGTCATCCTAGGGCCCGTTTTGGGGAGAAACGAACGAACACGCTGTAAGGTTTGGAGTTCGGGCGAACTCGCTCCACAGAGGCGCAAACGGCCTCCGGCTCCTCATCCGGCTCACGCAGCGTGGCCGGATGCTAGTTAGGCATTGGAACCGCTGGGCGTCGCGCCGGGCTCGGCCGGCTTCTGAAACCAGACGCCTTCGTTGTCCGACGGCGTCAATTGGGGATGGAGATCTCTCTTGCTCATGAACTCGTCGAGCGCGCGCCGGCAGCCCGGCCAGTGTCCATAGTCATCGAGCACCAGGTAACCCGACGGGTGCACGCGGTCGTAGAACGCGTCGAGGATGGTCATCGTCGACTCGTACCAGTCGGCGTCGAGGTGGAGTAAGGCGATGGGGCCAGTCGGCGCCGAAGCGAGCGTGTTTTCGAACCAGCCCTTGACGATCGCGACGTCGTCCATGCGCGCGCCTGCCCGACCCAGGACTTCGCGGACGAGGTCTTCCTGGCCGAGACACTTGCCGACCCATTCCCTGGCGCGGTCGCCATCCTGCGGGCTGGGCTGCGGAAGCCCTTCGAACGAATCGAACAAGAAGACGCGTCGACGGTCGCGAGCGGCGACGTGAGCGAGGATGGCTCCGGTCCCGCCATTGCAACTGCCGCATTCGACGAACGCCCCGTCAAGGTGCTGCGCGCTGACGCGATTGGCCAGCCGCCAAAGGGTACGCAATCGCGGCAAGGGGACCATGGTGTACGGCCTCACGGTCTGGACGAGGCGGATCTCCTCCGGCGATGCGGGCGGCAGCGACCACCCGAGCAGCTCCCTGGTTCCCGCCTTCAGCTGCCGGGCCAGCCGGCGGACTGGCGTGACCTGCGGTGCTGCCGTCACCGTGGTATCCGCGAGTTGCAGTGTGGCAAAGAGGCGCCACTTACTATAGCGCCATGCCTCATGTCTGACACCGTGCTCGAGGACATTGATCGATCGTTGATCCGCTCGCGCGCAACGCGCGGTGTCGCATTCCTGGTCCTGCGCTACGCGGGCATCCGCGTGCTCGGCCTTGCCGCCAATATCATCCTCTCGCGGCTGCTTTCTCCGGAAGCCTTCGGCATCTACGCCGTCACGCTTTTTCTCCTCGTCCTCTTGAGTTTCCTTGGCGACTTCGGCCTGAGCGCCTCATTGCTCCAGCAACGAAAGGCCATCAGCGAGACCGATGTCCGCACCGTCTTCACTGCGCAGCAACTGCTGGTCGTGTCAATGCTCGTGGCGCTGTTTTTCCTGGCGCCGCCGCTCGCCTTTGGCTATCACCTCGGCCCGATGGGTGTCGTGTTCATCCGGCTGATGCTGCTCGCCGGGTTGATCACCTCGCTTCGCACGGCGCCGACCATCATCCTGGAACGGCAGCTCCGCTACGGCCGCCTCTCGGTCATCGAAGCGGTCGACTTCGGCCTCTTCCAGGCGATCGCCGTGATCCTCGCCTTCATGGGCTATGGCGTCTGGAGCTTTCTTTACGCCGTCTTGCTCTCCAAATTGGTCGGAACCCTCCTGTCATATGCGCTGGCGCGCTGGCGGCCCGCTTTTGGCTTCGACGCCTCGCGCTTCGCGCAGCTGTGGCGCTTCGGATTGCCGTTCCAGCTCAGCTGGCTGACTTTCTTTCTTCGCGACTACATGATCGCGATCGTCGGCGGGTTGCTGGTGACGACGACGCAGGTCGGATATTTGAACTGGGCCCTGGCGCTCACCGGGGTTCCGGGGCAGCTGGCGCAGATCGTCGGCCGCGTCACGTTGCCGGCCTTCGCGCGCTACCAGGATGCGCCCGCGTCGCTGGCACGCGCGGTGGAGCAATCGATACGTGGTCTCGCGATCGTCGCCCTGCCCCTTCACCTCGGCATCCTCGCAACGGCGCCGTGGTTGATCCAGCTGGTCTTCTCCGACAAGTGGCTGCCGGCCCTACCGGCGCTGTATCTGCTATCGATCCACTGGACCGGGGCCAACCTGACGAGCCCGCTGGTGAGCGCGCTCAACGCCATGGGTCATCCGCGACTGTCCCTGGCCCTGAGCGCCGCCTGGACCTTCGCCACCGTGCTGCTGGCGCTCGTCTTTCTCCAGCGTTTTGGTTTCGTCGGCATCGCGCTGGCCTACAGCGTGACGATGGTGTTTGCCTCGAGCGCCGCCATCGTCGCGGTCCACCGCTTTCTCCCGTTGCGCTTGTGGCGTCAGGTGCGGGTCCCCTTAGCCGCCGCGCTGCTGGCCTGCGGCGGATGCTTTCTCATCCGCCAGCTGCTGGCGCCGAGCCTGATCGCCCTGGTGCTGCTGATCCTGGGGACCGGTATCGCCTACGCCGGCATCCTCTGGCTCGCTGACGGACCACGAGTCCGGTCGGAGCTGAGCCGGTTGGTCAGCCGGCCGGTTGCCGAGTAGCTTGCGCGTCGCGCTGGTCCTCCCCTCCTACTTCCCCAGCGGTGTCGATTTCATGGGCGGCGGCGATCGCTACGTGCACAAGCTGTCGCAGGCGCTCAAGCCATACTGCGACGCAACCTTCTTTACCTTTGGTCCGACCTACCGCGAAGAGTTGTTCGCGGGTGTCCGGCACGTGGTGCTGCCGGGTCGGCCCGGCGCCAATCCCGACAACCCCGTGCCCGCATCACTCGCCTTTGCCAGTCGCCGGTTCGACGTGGTGCATGCCTTCCACGTGCGGACCTTCGTTTCCAACATCGCCACACTGTTGCGGCGGGCCACCCGCCGGCCGCTGGTCGTCACCGACCTCGGTGGTGGTGGTCGCAGCGCGGCCTTCAAGCTCCAGCTCTATCGCCTGATCCCGGCATACATCTGTATTTCCGATTTCTCCCGCAGCCTGCTGCCGCCCTTGGCCCGGGCTCGGGCCGTCGTCATCAAGGGGGGCATCGACCCGAATCAATTTGCCTACGATGACCGGCCGCGCCAACGGCAGGTCCTGCAGGTGAGCCGCCTGATGCCACACAAGGGACAGAACTACCTGATCGAAGCCGCGGGCCAGGACCTGCCGGTCGTGTTCGCCGGGAAGATCGTGAACCGCGCCTATTACGAGGACCTGCGCAAGATGGCCGCCGGCAAGCCGGTAAGATTCCTGATCGATGTCGACGACGGTATCATCCTCGATGCGTACCGCCGCTCAGCCGTGACCGTCCAAGCGTCGGTCTATCGCGACATGTACGGCGGCTCCTGGCCAACCTCCGAGCTTCTCGGCTTGCCGTTGCTCGAGTCGATGTCGGTCGGCACGCCGGTCGTCTGCACCAACGTCGGCGGCATGCCGGAGTTCGTCCGTGACGGCGAGACCGGCTTCGTGGTGCCCCCCAACGACCCGGCCGCGCTGCGCCGCCGGCTCGACGACCTGATTTCAAATCGTGAGCTGGCGTCGCGGGTGGGCCGCCACGGTCACGAAGCCATGGAGCAGTACACCTGGGATGCCGTGGCCCGCCGGGTCAGCGACGAATACGCGCGACTCAAGGCAGGAGCGTAGATGCGAGTCGCCCCTTATCGCGATGTCACGAGCCAGATCGACGCCAGCAAGACGCCAACGCTCGATGTCGGTTGTGGCCACGACAAGATCCCGGGGGCGGTGGGCATGGATCTCGTTCCCGGACCGGAGATCGACATCGTTCACGATCTCGACGTCTTCCCCTGGCCGGTCGCAACCAGCGCCTTCGACGTAATCCGGCTGTGGAGCGTGATCGAGCATCTGCGCAACCTGGTCGCCGTGATGGAGGAAGTGCACCGGGTTGCCCGGCCCGGCGCCATGGTGCTGATCGGCACGCCGCATTTCAGCAGCGCCAACGCCTACACCGATCCGACCCATATCCATTTTCTCTCCGGGCGGTTTCTCGACTATTTCATCGCCGGCACCGAACTGGCAGGGCATTACGGCTTCTACTCGAAGGTTCGGTTTCGACTCGACGAACGCCGCGTCACCCTGAGCCCGTTCTGGGCGCGCCTTCGCATCACGCGCATGATGAACCGCATCCTGCCCGTTTACGAGACCTACCTGTGCGGCATCATTCGCGGCGCCGACGTTCAGTTGAAGCTGACCGTCCTCAAGTAGCGAAACCGGTCAGGACTTGGGGCGTGGGACCGGTCGAGCGGGCTCCGGCGAACTCGACAGGGTCGGTTCCTCGCGGGATGGCTCCGGGATCTGGAAGGGCGTCTGACTCTTGATCCGGACCTTTTTGATCCGCGTGCCCTGGACAGCTTCGACCCGAAGCTCGGCGTTGCCCAGCTTCAGGGTGGCACCAACTTTCGGAGTGGCGCCGAGCTGGTTGAGCACGTAGCCACCGATGGTGTCGAAGTTGTCGGCCGCGATGTTCAATTTCAGCAACTCGTTGACGTCGTCGACGCTGACGCGCCCGTCGAGAACCACCTCGTTTGGATTGATGAACTGAATCTCGTCTTCCTCGCCGATGTCGTACTCGTCCTGGATGGGACCGACGATCTCTTCGAGAATGTCTTCGATCGTGACCGCACCGGCGGTGCCGCCGTACTCATCCACCACGATCGCCATGTGGACGCGGTTCTTGCGCAAGTCCCGCAGCACGTCCTGGACCTTGTTGGACTCCGGCGTGAAGAACGGCTTGCGGGCGATCTCACGCAGTGATTTCTTCTCGCCACGAACGACGGCGCGGAGCAGGTCTTTGGCATAAAGCACGCCCACGATGTGATCGATGTCGCCCTCGTAGACCGGGATGCGCGTGTGACCGTGCTTGGTGACCAGGTCAACGGCTTTCTCGACCGGCTCGTTGACCTCGATGGCGACCAGGTCGGTGCGCGGCACCATGACTTCACGGACGCTCATATCCCCCATCTCGAAGATGCCATGGATCATCTCGCGCTCTTCCTCTTCGATGACACCCTCTTCCTCGCCGACGGTGACCAGCATCTTGAGCTCTTCTTCCGTTACGAAGGGACCGCGGACCTCCGCCTTACCGCCCAGCATGCGAAGGATCAGGCGGGTGACGGCTGTCAGGACGTACACGACCGGCCGCATTACCAGGGTCGCGCCGGCGACGAGCGGCGCCAGACGCAGGGCGACGCGTTCGGCCCGCTGCAGCGCGAGCGTCTTGGGCGTGATCTCACAGGCGATAAGCACCACGAGGGAGAGCACCAGGCTGACCAGCCACTCGGCAACCCGTTCGTGATAGAGATGCAACGCCAGCAAGGTCGCGGACGACGACGCAACGATGATCGCCACGGTATTCACGATCAAAATCGTCGAGAGGTAGGCGTTGGGATCGCGGTGCAGGCGCTCGATCACGATCGCCCGTTGGAGCTTCTGTTCGACGAGCTGCCGCAACCGCACACGCGATATCGAGGTCAGCGATGTTTCCGCGGAGGCGGCCGTTGCCGCCAGGATTAGTGCGATGACGATGATGCCGATCTCGATCCAGGCCGTCGTGTCCAACGCCGTACCTACTTGAAGAGCTCGCTGACCGAGCGGTCTTCGTGCACCCGGCGAATCGCTTCCGCGAGCAGGGGTGCCACCGACAGGATCTTGATTTTGGGGTGCTGCTTGTCGGGTGGTAACGGGATCGAGTCCGTGATCACGAGCTCTTCGATCGGGGCGTTGACCAATTTCTGGACGGCATCGCCAGCCAGCACGCCATGGGTGGCGAGCACCCGGACGCTGGTGGCGCCATCAGCGCGAAGCGCGTGCGAGACGCCGACCAGGGTGCCACCGGTCGAGATCAAATCGTCGACCACGACCGCGTCCATGCCGCTGACGTCACCGACCACTCGCTGCTCGCTGACGACGTCGTCCTTCGGACGCCGCTTGTAGACGAAGGCAATCGGCAGATCCAGCAGGCGCGCGACGTCACCGACGCGCTTGGCGCCGCCGACGTCAGGCGAGACGATCACGGCATTCGGCAGGTGCAGCTTGCGGATGTACTCGACGATCAGCTTCTCGGCGGTGAGGTGATCGACCGGGATGTCGAAAAAGCCCTGGATGGCGTCGGCATGCAGGTCAAGAGCGATGACGCGGTTGGCTCCGGCCAGGGTGATGATGTCGGCCATGAGCTTCGCCGAGATCGGATCGCGTGCCTGGGTCTTCTTTTCCTTGCGGGCGTAGCCATAGTAAGGCAGGACGGCCGTGACCCGGCCGGCCGAGGCGCGCCGCAGCGCGTCGAGAATGATGAAGAGCTCCATGTAGTTCTCGGAGACCGGCTGGCAGGTCGGCTGGATGAGAAAGACATCCGCGCCGCGGACGCTGTGGCCGATCTTGACGTCGATCTCGCCGTCGGCGAAGCGCGTGATGCGCATATCCTCGAGCGGCTCGTGCAGCGCCTCGGCGATCTTCTTCGCCAGCTCGGGGTTGGCGTCGCCCGAGAGGAGCTTCAGCGCACCCGGCTCGCGAGGCGCACCCTCGGGTGACTGCGGCCGCGTATCGACGCGCTCGCCGATCGTTCTGGGCTGCGCTATTTCTTGGCCACCGCCTTGTGGCGGGCACGTCGCCGCGCCGTGTACCCCTCGACGATCTTCATCTCGGGGCGGCCAATCGCGAGGCTCCCAGCGGGCACATCTTTCGTCACTACCGTATCAGCGGCCGTGGTTGCATCGCTACCCACCCGCACCGGTGCCACCAGGATTGTGTCGCACGAAATGTAGGCGCGATCGTCGATTTCGGTGACATTCTTCTGAAAGCCGTCCCAGTTGGCGGTGATGCTGCCAGCCCCGATATTGACGTTGGCGCCGACGACCGCGTCGCCGAGGTAGCTGAAGTGGGGCACGGCGCTCCCGGTGCCGATCCGAGAGTTCTTGATCTCGGTATGGGTGCCGACGTGAACCGCATCGGCGAGCCTGGTCCCGGGCCGCAGGCGGCTGAACGGGCCCACCGTGACCCTTGACCCGACTTTGGCTTCCTCGAGGTGCGAGCGCTCGATCCGCGAGCCGTCGCCGATGGTCGAATCGCGCACCTGCGTCAACGGACCGATGACGCAATCCTCGCCGATGACGCTGGCCCCGGTAATCGTCGTGAACGGGTGCACCACCGTGTCCTGACCGATCGCGACGTCCGCATCGATGAAGGTCGTTGCCGGGTCGGTGATCGTGACGCCGCCGACCATGAGGGCATCGAGCACGCGCTGGCGCATAACGCGCTCGGCCTGCGCCAGTTGGCGCCGGTCGTTGATGCCGAGGATCTCACTGCTATCGTCGACGGCGACCGTCGCGATCTTGCCTTTGATCAGGCGGACCACGTCGGTCAGGTAGTACTCGCCGGCCTTGTTTTTGTTTTCGAGCTTGAGCAGGGCCGGCCAGAGCTCGCGCCCGCTGAACACGTAGACACCGGAGTTGACCTCCGAGATCGCGCGCTGCTCGTCGGTTGCGTCTTTTTCCTCGACGATGTCGCGGAACACGCCGTTGCGCCCCCGGACGATCCGGCCGTAGCCGTGCGGATCGTCGAGATTCGCGGTCAGCAGGGTGGCGGCCGCGCCGGACTTACGGTGCGCGGCGAGCAACATCGTCAACGTCTCACCCCGGAGCAGCGGCGTGTCGGCATAGAGCACCACGACCGGGCCGGACGTCCGGTGCGCCGCCGTGACCTGAGAGAGCGCGTGCCCGGTGCCACGCGGCCGTGCCTGTGGGACCACCTGGCCCTGGCCGTTGAGCGCCGCCTGGACGCCGTTCTGGGCCGGATTCGTGACCACCAGCATCCGCTGCGGATCGAGCGCGTGAGCCGCCGCCATTGCCCAGAGCAGCATCGGCCGGCCGGCGACCGGGTGGAGGACTTTGGGGATCTTCGAGTTCATCCGCACTCCCCGACCGGCGGCGAGCACCACCACCGTGACGCTCCCGCGCGGCTCCGGCGAGATGGGCCGTTTGGACCCCGCGGATGCGTTAGCGCGCATGGGAGGAATTGCCGCCGATTATACCTTGCGAAATCTCCCTCCCTCCGACAACAGTTCCCCTCCCCCGCTTGCGGGGGAGGGTCAGGGTGGGGGCTCGCGAACGTCCAGCGTCGCCTCGATGCCGCGGACATCACCGTCTTCGTCAGCCAGCACGCTCACGTCCCGGTAGCCGAGGCGCGCCAGGTCGTCGCGCAGCGCATCGGCCTGCGTCCCACCGAGCTCGAGCAGGAGCGCGCCGCCGCGCCGAAGGAAACGCGGGCTCTCGCGCAGGACGCGCCGCAGGATGTCGGTGCCGTCCGGGCCGCCGTCGTAGGACAGCGTCGACTCGAAGGTGAAGGTGTCGCGCTGCAGCAACGACAGCTCCAGCGTGGGCACGTAGGGCACGACGCCGACGACAACGTCGATCTCTCCCTCGAGCCCGCTCGGCAGCGGAGCGAACAGATCGCCGCGGTAGACCTCCACGCCATTTGAGGCCGCGCAGGCCACCGCGCGCTCGTCGACGTCAGACGCCAGGACGCGAGCCCGAGGCCGGTTCGTCGTGAGGGTCCTGGCGATCGCTCCAGACCCGGTGCAGAGATCGATCGCCACCCCGGTCGCCGGCAGGCGGTCGACAGCGCGACGCGCCAGCGGTTCGCTCTGCCAGCGCGGGACGTAGACGCCGGGATCGACCCGGATCTCGATGCCGCAGAACGAAGTCGTCCCAGTGACCCAGGCCAGTGGCTCGCCAGTCAGGCGACGCGCCACGAGCGCGTCGAGGAGCTCGCGATCACCCGCAGCGCGCGCGACGAGCTCATGTGCTTCCTCTTCCGCAGCGATGAACCCGGCGCGCGACAGCTGAGCCGTGAGTTCAGCAAGGTCATAGCGTGCAGACACGCCCCCACCCTACCCTCCCCCGCGAGCGGGGGAGGGGAAAGAGGTCAGGCGGCCCAGTCGTCGACGTCGACCGCCCGGTCGGGCTGCGCCATTTCGCGAGCGAACCGTCCGCGTAGCTTCGGGCTCATCCGGTCAAGACGCCGGCCGAGCCGGTAGGCATAGCGCTGCACCACGTCTTCCAGGGCCAGGTAGGGCAGCTCGCCCCAGGCGAAACCCTTCACCAGATACCAGGTGGCGCGTTTGGCGAAGTGCTGGGAGTCCGGCCACAGGGTGCCCCCTCCATCGCCGTACCGCTGGTCGGTGTAGCCGGTCAGCACCGCGTTCCGGTAGGCCGCCTTGAGGCCGGCGACGACGTCGCGCGTGGTTACGGCATCCGGCGCATATCCGATCGTGTAGCTGGCCAGGACGACCTGCCGCGCCCAGACTCGATCGGCTCCGACCGGCAGATGCTCGTTGAAGTGGATGCCGCGCCAGACCGAGCGGCGCACGGCCGCGTTGTCGATGAAGAACGGCAATGACTTGTACGGGATCGCGTCTCCGACCCGGATCCGCCGCCTGTGTGGCTCGGCACAGTACCGCTGAGCCAGCCGGAAGCCGATGACCGGGTCGCCGCCCATGACGACTTCCTGCCGGCCGTACACTCCACCAACCGAGACGTCTTCAAAGGGGGCGGTGAGATGGTTCAGCCAGTCACCGTTTCCCGGCAGGCCGTCCTGGGCCAGGAACACGACAACATCACCGCGGGTCTCCTCCATTGCCCGATTCCAGGAGTGCGGGCCGGCGGGTTCGGCGGTCTCGACGAAGCGGGCCGTCGGGAACTGGCTGACGATATGCCGGATCGCGTCGGTCGACCCCAGGTCGGCACACACGATCTCCAGAGGCACCCGCCCCTGGCCCATGATCCGGTGCAAGACGGTGCCAAATGCCCGGCCAGGATTGAGGGTTGGGATGACAAGCGAAATCGAGAGGCCGGAGTCCCCCATCGCACCGTGTAACGAGCCTCCGGGGGCTTTCCGGCCCCGGACGGTTAGGCGAACTTGATGCTGATGAAGTAGTAATAGGTGGGCGTCGTCCCATCACGTGGGCTGACGCCGAACACCTTGATCTGGCCCTTCTGGCCCGAGACGCCGCCGGAGAAGTTGACCGTCACGTCATAGTGGCCAAAATCCGGCCTGGAGGCCGAGGCGGTCGTGGTTCCTCGGCCGAGCTCGGTGCCGCCGGCATCCAACACGACAGCCACTACAGTCCCTTTGTCGACGCTGGCGCTACCCGAGACCTGGACCGGGGAGCTGATCGCGGTACTAGCGTCGGGCGCGTCAATGATGATGCTCAAGTTGCCGGGGATGGGCGTCGCGGCGGTGCTGGGAAGCGTGGAGCTGGCGGGCGCGGCGCCGGCGCTGGCCGAAGGCGAAGCGGTGGCAGAGGCGGCAGCCGCCGCCGTCGGAGTTCCACTATCGAGCACGAAGGTGGTCGTGTTGTCGCCACCGCATCCGGCCATGGCCGCGGATGCCATCACGACGAACAGGACGACCCCAAACCCCTTCACCTTGATTGGCCGAGCGCATTATAGTTCGCGCGCGTGATCGCGGACATCCGGCGCCACGCCGTTCGATACGAAGCCCACGTCGTCGCCGGCCTGGTGCTGGCGTATTTCGTCCTGTACAGCGTCCTGTCCGTTCTGCGCCACACCACGTTTCACTCCTTCGGACCGGACCTGGGCATCTTCGACCAGATCTTTTGGAACACCACCCAGGGGCGCTTCTTCGAATCCACGATGAGCCTTGCCCTGCCGCAGCCCCATTCGTACTTTGGGGACCATTTCTCGCCGGTCTACATCCTGCTGCTGCCTTCCTACGCACTGCTGCCGCGTCCCGAGACGTTGCTCGTCATCCAAACGCTCTTCCTGGCGCTCGGGGTCTGGCCGCTCTACCTCCTCACCCGGCTCAAGCTCGAGCCTGGCTTTCAGCGGCTGGTCTGGGCGCTCGTCTACTTCCTCTTTCTTCCGGTCGCCTTCATCAATCTCTACGACTTCCACGAGATGGCGCTGTCCGTGCTTCCCCTTGGCTTCGCGATCTACTTCCTCGAAAACGGCCAGCGTGGATGGTTCCTCTTGAGCCTCCTGTCGACCTTCCTGATCAAAGAGGAGTTGCCGCTGGTCGGGCTCGGATTCGGCGCCTACATTCTGCTTACCAAACACGACCTCAAGCTGGGCCTGGGGGTCCTCGCTGGCAGCGTCGTCGCCTTCCTGGGCCTCATCAAGGTGATCATCCCGGCCTTTGGCGGGGGCTCGTACGCCTACTTCACTGGGCGGATCGCTTTCAGGTATCCCGAACTGGGAAGCAATCCGGGCGATATCGTTTCGAACGTGGTCCGGCACCCGGACCGGCTGGCCAGCATCGTGTTACAACCGCAGAAGCTGAAGTTCCTCGTTGGCATCTTCGGGCCGGTCCTTGCGCTCACGGCCATCTCCGGCTATGCGGCCATCCTGGTGCTGCCGACACTGGGTATCCTGCTGCTCTCCAACTATCCGCCGCAGTACGCCTTCACCAGCCACTACTCAGCAACCCTGATCGCCCTCGTCATCGGGACGTCGATCCTCGGTTTCGCCCGCTTACGGGCTGCCTACCGGGCGCCCGTTGCACTGGCCGTCCTGACCAGTTCCCTCGCCTTCTCGTACCTCTTCGGCGGCCTGCCGTTCTCTCGTCACTTCGACCCGTGGATGTTCCAAACGGAGCCGCGCTACGCGGCATTCGCCCCAAACCTCGATCGAATCCCGCCAGACGCCCGCGTGGCCTCCGAGAACAACTTGACGCCCCACCTATCGCACCGGCGCTATATCTACAACCTCGAGTACGAGGGCGCCCAAAACGCGGAATATCTCGCCCTCGACTACGCCGCGCTCGGTCGCAGCCCCACGGCCCTAGAGCACCAGATCACAGCCTTCGAGTCCCAGGGGTATCGAACCATTGCCACCGGTGACGGCCTGGCCCTCATGCAGCGATAAGCCCCCACCCTTACGCCTCAAACGCTCGCATCGCACTAAAGCGCGGCTCGCGTGGGCCGGCTGGCCCGGCCCTCCCCCGCAAGCGGGGGAGGGTTATTACGTAAACTTTTCCAATCAAAGTTCTTTCGTATCAGCACGGAATCTATCCGCGCTCGGAACAAGTGGTCGCGGCCACGCGTGGCATCGACCGCGGTCGGGTCGGAGCGGATGCGGTCGAGCAGGCCTTCTCCGACGACCAGGCCGCCTTCCTTCGCGTGCAGCAGAAGGCCGGCATGGACTTCTTCTCCGACGGACTCCTCAAATGGCAGGACATCTTCCGGCCGTTGATGGGGGCGCTCGGCGTCAAACCCCACACGCTGGTCCGCTGGTTCGACACCAATACCTTCTTCAGGGAACCGGAGCTCGTGGGCAAGGTTGCGACCGTGAAGAACCCCGAGGGTGTGGTCGCGGCGGCTTCGGTCCCGCGCCCGCGAGTCGCAACGCTCCCATCTCCGTACATGTTCTCGCGCGCCGCGCACACCGACCAGGACCGCAACCGGCTCATGGTCGACCTGGCGCAGCGGGTCTTGCGTCCGGCGATCGACGCCGCGGTGGCCGGCGGCGCCGAACTGGTTCACCTCGAAGATCCGTGGCTCGGATATTTCGGCATCAAGCCCGACGATTGGGCGCCGCTTGGTGAAGCCCTTCAGGCCCTGCGCCACAATCTGAAGGCGACGCTCGCCTTCCACGTGTACTTCGGCGACGCCGGGCGGCACATTGCCCAGCTGCTGCGCTTGCCGGTGGACGCAATCGGCGTGGACTTGATCGAGACCGACGTCGCCGAGCTCGGCTCCGGCTGGGACAAGGGATTGGTCGCCGGGATCATCAACGGGCGCAGTTCGATCCTCGAGTCGCTCGACTACACCGTCGAGGTGGCCCGCCACCTTGCCGACACCGTCCGGCCTCGCAACCTCTATCTCACGTCGAATTGCGAGCTCGGTTATCTACCGACGGTCGTCGCCGAGCAGAAAGTCCTGCGGCTCGGCGAGGCAGCCCACAAAGCAAAGGAGCTGGTATCGGTATGACGGCGGAGCTGGATCACAAGCCGCTGCTGACCCACGAGATCGGCTCGCTCGACAAGCCCGGCTGGCGGGTAAAAGCCTATGCCGGCAAGCCGCTCGACGATAAAGACCTCGAAGAGGCCCGCAGCTGGGGGGAGCGGCTGACGGTTCCGGACTATTCGAAGCTCCTCGACCTGCTCCGCCACGCGCCCTTCAACAAAGAACAGAAGGCGGAGATCCAGCGCTGGTCAAGCCTCTACGCGCTCCGCCTCGAGGAAAGCGCCGGCCTGGACGTCGTCTACGACGGCGAGCAGCAGCGGACCGAGATGTACGACTGGGCCGTCAACCACACCAACGGCTTCGAACGTCGCGGCAGTGTCCGCGCCTTCGACAACAAGTACTACAGCAAGGCGGCCATCGTCGGGCCGATCTCGCTGCGCGAGCCGTTCCACAACGCCGAGTTCTCCTACCTCGTCTCGGTCGCGGACGCCGAGCTCAAGATCCCCGTGACCGGCGCCTATACGATCGCCGACTGGTCGTTCGACGAACGGTACGACGTCGACACCGACCTCCGCGAGCCGGCGACGGATCGCCGTCGCAAGCGCAAGGCGGCGCGACGCGACTTCGTGCTGGAGGTTTCGCGGAACCTGATCCGCCCCAATCTGCAGGCGCTGATCGGGCTGGGCGCGCGCTGGATCCAGGTCGACGAGCCGGGGGCGTCAACCGAAGCCGACGAGCTCGACCTATTTGTCGACAGCTTCAACGCCAGCGTCGAAGGCCTGGACGCGACCTTCTCGACCCACCTGTGCTTTTCGGATTACAACCTCTTCTTTCCTGCCATCGAGCGGATGTCGCAATGCCGCCAGTACGCGGTTGGCTTTGCCAATTACGACAGTCGCGAGTTGGGGACATCGCATGAGGCGCGTCCCGGCTACCAGGTGATCAAGAAGTTCGCGGATCTTCCCTACAAGCCGGCCCTTGGCCTGGGCGTGCTCGACATCCATAGTGACTTCATCGAATCACCGGAGCTGGTTCGCGATCGGGTGCTCTACGCGGTCAAGGTCTTCGGCGATCCGAAACGGATCCACGTGACGCCCGACTGCGGGCTGCGGACGCGCTCCTGGACGGTCGCCTACCAGAAACTCAAGAACATGACCGCCGGGGTCGCGCTGGCGCGGAAGGAATTGGGACTGCCGACGACCCCCTGACGCGGCAACTGCCTTGCCCGCTCTCATGGCCCTCTCATCTCGAGCCGCTAGCATCGCGCCTGTTTGGCGAAGAAGAGCGTCGTCGTCGTCCTGGGCGTCGACGGATACCTCGGCTGGGCCACCTCGCTTCACCTGTCCCAAGCGGGGCACGACGTCGTCGGCATCGACAGCCTGGTCCGTCGTCGCTGGGATCGCGAGTGTGGCACCCAGAGCCTGATCCCTATCAAAACGATGCCGCAGCGGGTAAGCCTCTGGCACCGGTTGACTGGCCGAACCATCAGCTGGCGACTGATGGACCTGTGCGATGCCCACGCCGTCACCGAGATGGTGAATGAGGTCCAACCAGAGGCCCTGATCCATTTTGCGGAACAGCGAAGCGCACCGTTCTCCATGATCGATCTCCAGCACGCGGCGCTGACCCAGGTCAACAACCTGGTCGGCACGCTGAATGTCCTCTTTGCCCTCCGGGATCACGCGCCGCGAGCGCACCTCATCAAGCTGGGCACCATGGGCGAATACGGGACCCCCAATATCGACATCGAAGAGGGTTTCCTGACGATCACCCACAATGGTCGGCAGGATCGCCTCCCCTTCCCCATGCAACCCGGCAGCTTCTACCACCTCTCCAAGCTGCACGACAGCCACAACATCCAGTTCGCCTGCCGGATCTGGGGGCTTCGCGCCACCGATCTGCACCAGGGCGTGGTCTACGGAAATCACACCGACGAAGTGGCGCTTCACCCAGGGCTCGCCACTCGCTTCGACTACGACGCGATCTGGGGCACGGTGCTCAACCGCTTTTGCATCCAGGGCGCGCTCGGACTGCCGCTAACGGTCTACGGGAAGGGTGGGCAGACGCGTGGCTTCCTCGATATCCGCGATACGGTGGCCTGCGTGCGACTCGCCCTGGAGCACCCGGCCGGCGAGGGCGAGTATCGCGTCTTCAATCAGTTCACCGAGCAGTTCTCGGTCAAGGCGCTGGCCGAGAGGGTCCGCGATGCGCGTGCGGCCCACGGGCTTGAGACCAAAATCGTCCATTTAGCGAATCCGCGCGTGGAGCGCGAAGAGCATTATTACAACGCCAAGCACCAGAAGCTGCTCGATCTGGGCCTGCGGCCGCACTACCTCGGCGATACCCTGATCGAATCCGTGATCGAGACGGTGGAGCGGCACGCATCGCGTGTCGACCCAGTCGAATTGGAGCAACCGAACGTGGACTGGCGCCGGGGCGGCACCGCCAGATGGCAAGAACCGTCCAAAAGAGCGGACCCCCCCGAATCGGACCCGCGCTCCATCGTTGTCCTTAGTCCCAGTCGGAAGCCACGTCGGCCATCACCCGCGGCCGATTCGACTCGACTGGCTCAGCGCCGCTGACCCTCGGCCGCAGGCGTTTGCTCGTCTTCGGAAGCGGGTCGACGCACCGTCAATGCCAGCCAGCCGAGCGCGGCCTGAGGCAAGGAGACAAAAAGATCCAGCAGGTGCACCGCCAGGCTGGCGACGAGGGCCTCGTCGGCCGGCCAGCCGAGGAGAGTCAGCGCGGCGGTCCACCACACCTGCATGGTGCCAAGGCCACCGAGACCCTGCAGCGGGACCGCCAGGAACAGGTCCGAATGCTGAGGGCGAACCAGACCTGCACCAGCGAAAGCGGGTGGTCGATCGCGGCGAAGAGAGCGAAGTATTGCAGCCCGGTCGCGATCCGCGCCGCGAGCGTCGCCGCCACAAGCAGCCCGGGCCGGCTGCCGGAGCCCAGTTCTTCAATGGCGAAGTGCAGTCGCTCGTGAATGGAGGCAGGCAACGCAATCCCCTCGAGCCAGCTGACCGTGCGGCGACGGGTGCGACTCCAGAAGAGCGCGCTCAGCCCGGCGGCGATCAGGACCGCGAGCGCGACACCTCCGCCGAGCAGCGGGCCCGGCAAAATCACGCCGGCGAGTGGGGCCGTGATCAGCGCTACAAGCAGGAGGCTCGCTGCGTCGAGCAGCCGGCTCAGGACCGCCGCCCCGACGCCCAGCGCCAGCGGTGCTTTGAGGCGGGTGCGCGCCAGCATCACGAAGGCCGCGTCGCCGCTTGGCCCGGGAAGGATCAGGCTGGCACCCCAGCTGCTGAGTGTCACGGCCAGGATGGTGCGCATCCGGCGTGGCTGGCCATTGCCCAGCAGCAGCCGGTATCGCCAGGCTCGCGCCGCGATGAAGCCGAACGCCGCCAGCGCAGCGAAGAGCGCCAGCCCTGGAGAGACTTCGGACAGGGTCTCCGCCAGTTGCGCCGGTCGCACTGCCCGCAGCACGAGGAAGAGCAAGGCCACCGTCACCAAGACCGGCAGGGCCCCGCGCAGCCACCGCGGCCTCATTGTTGAATACTCCGAAGCGCATCCTCGTGACCGGCGGTGCAGGCTTTATCGGCATGCACACGGTCGGCCGGCTGATCGGTGAAGGCTGCGAGGTCCTGGTCATCGACGACCTTCGCCATGCCTGTGGCGAGCCGCTGCCCGCGAATGCCGAGCTGGAGCCAGCCGACCTCGGCAGTGCGGCAGCCGCGCGCGCGGTCGCCCGATTTCGGCCCCACGCGATCCTCCACCTGGCGGCCCAGGGTGGTGTGTCCCGATCGGTTCGCGATCCGGCTGCTGACGCGCTGATCAACGTAGTGGGGACGGTATCGATGCTCAAAGCGAGCGCGGACGCCGGCTGCCGCCGCTTCGTGTTCGCCTCTTCGGGCGGAGCACTCTACGGCCATGCCGCCCGCCTTCCGACTCCCGAGCGGGCCAGCCCGAAACCGCTGTCGCCATACGGGGCGGCGAAGCTGGCCGCCGAGGGATACCTCGGGATGTTCGCCAGGACGTTCGGCCTTCGGACCCTGGCCCTTCGCTATTCGAACGTCTACGGCCCCTTCCAGGATGGGACCGGTGAGGCGGGCGTCGTCGCTATCACCTGTCAGCGGTTGCTGGCGGGCAAAGCGCCGGAAATTCGCGGCGATGGACGGCAGACGCGGGACTTTGTCTTCGTTGCCGACGTGGCCGACGCCAACCTTCGCGCGTTGCGGTCGCCCGCAGTCGGCGCCATAAATGTTGGCACCGGGATCGCGAGCAGCGTTCGCACCGTCGTCGACGAGCTGGTCGCCGCGGCAGCGTACCCGGGCCCGATCGCCCTTGTCGACGGGCGACCCGGCGAGGTCCGCGATACGGCGCTCGACACCCGCCGCGCGGCCAAAGTGCTGGAATGGCGCGCCGCCATCGAGTTGCGCGATGGCTTGCGTCAAACCTTTACAAGTTTTCGGGAACGGGCCCGGCGAGTGTCGGTGGCCGCCACTGCCGCATCAGCCGGAGCCGAAGCCACACCAGGTCGCGAATTGCCCTCAGGATCGGGATGAGGCGAGCGCCCGACCGCACGCCCGCGACCCGAGGGTAATGATTCACAGCAACTTGCTGAACACGGAGCCCGCTGCGTTGGCACTTGAAGTACAGCTCGGTGTTGAGGAGCGCCGAGCGCGCCAGCAGGGGCGCAGCAGCCTGCAACACTTCGCGCCGCATCAGTTTGAGGCCGCAGTCGACGTCCCGTGCCCGCACCCCGTACAGGGTGCGCACCAAAACGTTGAAGACGCCGGCAATGACCAGCCGATATCCGGGGTCAGCGCGCCGGCGCCGCCAGCCAGCGGCCAGGTCCGCGGTCGGCATCAGCCCGGCCAGCACGGTCAGATCGGCCGGGTCGAACTGCCCATCGCCATCCATGAACGCGACATAGTCCATGCACGCGGACCGGAGCCCGTCGGCCACGCTGGTGCCATAACCCCGCTTGCCGTCGTGCGAGATGACCCTCAGCCTGCTGGCTGTCGGACCCATTGCCGTCCGCGCCACCGCCTCCGTGCCATCGGTACTCCCGTCGTCCACCAGCACGATCTCCCAGTCCGGCGCCAGCTCATCAAGGACCTTGATGCTCCGGGCGATCACTTTGGTCAGGTTGGGCGCCTCGTTGTGCGCCGGAATGACGAGGCTTAACGGGCGGTCCAGCATGGGCAGAGGCTTCCAGAATGCACCACGGCCCGTAATGAAAGCAGCACCGCATGAGAACGCGATGAGACAGTCAGCAAGATCTTCCGAGGTACGGCTCCTGACGGCGGCCTTGCCAGTGGGGATCGCGCTGCTTGCCGCAGTCGTCTACGCCGCCGTCAGCGTCTACCGGCATGACCATTTCGCCAGCAACGCCTTCGACCTTGGCGTCCAGGACCAGACCGTCTGGGGATACAGCGGGCTGCAGATGATCCCTAACACGGTGGAGATGATCCGCAACCTACTCGGTGACCACTTTCATCCAATCCTGATGGTGATCGCACCCCTCTACTGGGCCTGGGACGATGCCCGCGTCCTGCTCGTCGTCCAGGCTGCACTGATTGCCGTGGCCGCGATCCCGATCTTCTGGTGGGCCCGGCAACGGCTCGGACTCATTCCCGCGATCGCCTTTGAGATCGCGTACTTGGTCTTCTGGGGCGTCCTTTCCGCGGTTATCTTCGATTTCCACCACATCGCGTTTGCCGCTCCGGCGATCTCGTTCGGGCTCTACGCGGTCCTAACGACACGCAACCGGTTGTTCTGGGCGATGTTCGCCCTTGGGCTGCTGACGAGAGAGAACATTGCGCTGACCTTCGCCGCCATTGGCCTTTACATCGCTGTGGTGCAACACCGCTGGCAGCTGGGAGTTGCGGTCATCGCTCTGTGCACGGCCTGGTTCGTGGCCCTGATCGAGGTCATCGTGCCGGCCATTGCCGGGGCGCCTTATGGTCACTGGACCTATGATGCATTGGGGAGCGGCCCTGGTAGCGCGTTGCTGCACATCGTCAGGCACCCCGTCTCGTCGCTCCGTCTTTTGGTGGACAATCCGACCAAGGTCAAGCTGTGGGGCGGACTGCTCGGCGCCTGGCTCTTCCTCCCGGTTCTCTCGCCGCTGGCTCTGGTCGCGATCCCTTCGCTCCTCGAACGGCTCTGGTCATCGAACCCCGCGCTCTGGAGCGCGAGCTTCCACTATTCGCTGGTGATCGCCCCTGTACTGGCGTTCGCGAGCGTCGATACCCTCGCCCGGGTGCAGCAAATCGTCGCCGGCAGGGTCCGGCGCCTCGTTGGCGTTGGCCTCTCGACTGGCGTGCTCGCCGCCGGCGCTATCCTCAGCACTGCGGTCGTCCGGCCCTTCGATGAGGTCGGCACCTACGTCACAGCGAGCCAGGTCTCGGACATTCAATCGTGCCTCCGGGTGATCCCGGCGGATGCCAGTGTGTCTGCCTCGAATGCTCTACTCCCGCACCTCAGCCACCGACGTCAGATCTACCTGTTGACGATGAAAGCCGATGGCGACTACGTGGCAATCGACCTCGCGACATATCTCGGTCATTTCTTCCCGGGTGAGGAAGCCCAGATCCGGACGACGATCACGGAAGCCATGACAAACGGCTACGGCGTCGCCTGTTCCAGGGGAACGACCGTCGTCCTCCACCGTGGCGCTGGCGGCGGCATGCTGTCCCCCGAGATCAGTGCGTTCCTGGGTGCCTGATGATCGCCTGGCAGAGGGCGACGTCGCGGACCGCGTCTTCGGCCGTGGTGCGCGGCGACCGATGTTTCGTCACGCACTCATAGAACTCGAGTAGCTCGCGTTTGAACGGGGACTCGTAGGAGACCCGCTCGGCGGTTCGCCACGCACGCGACGTCTCCGTGCTCCCGCCTTCCAGCACGAGCTCGGTTGGCATGTTGCGCAGGAACGGTGAGGGAAAAACCAGGGTCGCCCGCTGCTGCGGGCTGAAGAACGCGAACGTCTGCTGGTACTGCGCGACGCCATCCAATAAGTTGACCCAGTGCATCGACGCCGACGTCTGCGGGAATTCGAGGAAGACGCTGATGGCGGCCTGCCCAACGCTGGCAAAGCGTAGGCGCTTGGGCTCACCGAGCAGGCTCCGCACCAAATTGAAGTCGTGAATCATGCTGTCGAGCAGTGAGTGCCGGTAGGCGTAGCGCAACGTCGGGTCGTCGATGCCGATCGCCGCTGTGACGCGAGCCTCGTCGGCCGTCTCGAGCGCAGCAAGCGTGTTGGGATCGATGTCGGACCCGCGGATGATCGGGTACTGCGCCACGTACCACTTGAGCGGATACTCCGACGTGGTGGAGGTGGCGAACCGCAGCGCCTCGAAGCCCCGCAGCTCTTCCACCATTCGCTCGACCGCCGGGTCGTAGCGTTTCATGTAGCCGACCATCAGATGCACCCCGGCCTTCCTGCCGGCTGCCAGGATTTGCTGTCCTTCCGCCTCGGAGAGCGCGATCGGCTTCTCGATGAAGACGTGCCGGCCGGCCTGGGCGGCGGCGACCGCGATCGGCTCGTGACTGCCGCTGGTCAGCACCATCACGGCGTCGAGCGGTTCTTCGATCAGCTGGGTCCAATCGGTAAAGCGCCGCTCGACGCCGTAGGCCTCCCCCACTCGATCGACGACCGTGCGGGACAGGTCGCAGAGCGCGGCAACCTGGAAACGATCATGAAGCTCGCGCAGATAGTGGAGATGCATGACCTGGGCGATCAATCCGCAGCCGATGACGCCGACGCGAATTCGAGTCTGAGCCAAGCTGCGCGCGACTATACTCCACCACCGATGACCGATGCAAAATCTCCCTCCCCCCTCGTGGGGGAGGGTCGGGGTGGGGGGTAACCCAAACCAGCCTGAGCGCATCGATCGCCGTCGCCAGTGCGCCGGTCTCCTTCGGCGCCTTTGAAGTCACGGTCGGCATCGATCCCAACGTGCCCGATGCCATCAGTGTTTTGGATGCGGTGCGCCAGGACGGCTACGAAGGGATCGACCTCGGACCCGTCGGGTACCTGGGGACCAGGAACAGCTTGACGACGCGACTCGAGGCGCGCGGGCTCCATCTGTCGGGGGGATACGTCACCATGCCATTTTCAGATCCCGCCGGCATGGACGAAGCCATTGTCGAACTTCGGACGATGCTCGACATCTTCGACACCGTGAAGACACCCGACCGCCTTCCGGCTCCCAAGCCCACGCTCGCCGACGCCGGCTCGGGCGCTCGTCGCGCAGCACCAGGAGAGGCGCATACCAACCGGGGTCTTGGGCTCCAGCCGGAGGGGTGGGATCGCCTGGCCAGCAATCTGCAGGCGGTGGTTGGACTGTGTCGGCAGCGCGGCTACGAGCCGACCTTTCACCATCACGCGGGCACGTACGTCGAGGCGCCATGGGAGATCGAGGAACTGCTGGCGCGCAGCGACATCGGGCTCTGCCTTGACACCGGCCATCTCGCGCTGGGCGGCGGCGACCCGCTTCGCGCTATCAAGGATTGGGGCCCACGCATCAACCATGTCCACCTCAAGGACATCCGGCGCTCGGTGATCGATGAGGTGATCCGCGAGCGCGCGGGCATGATGGACGTCTGGCGTCGCGGCGCCTTCTGCCCGCTCGGTACGGGCGACCTGGACATCGATGCCATCCTGAACGGGCTGCGCGCGCTCGACTACCGTGGCTGGCTGGTCGTGGAGCAGGACGTGATCCCAGCGCCCGATTCGCCAACGACGGCGGCCGCGCTCGACCAGGATCGGAACCGTGCCTACCTTCGGGCCCGCGGCCTATGAGCCGCAATTTTCCCTCCCCCTCTGGGGGAGGGCAGCGTGGGGGCGAGGGCCTTGTTCGCAACGCGACCGACGGCATCCGTCCTGAGACAGCCGGCTGGACCTACCTCTCGTTCCGGACGGTTCGACGCAAGCGAGACGATGAGCTCGCTGGCGAGACAGGCGACGAGGAAACGGCGCTGATCTGGCTGGGGGGCATCGCCGAGGTCGCCGGCTATGGCACGGTCGGCGACCGCGAGGACGTGTTCACCGGCAAACCGTCGGCGCTGCTACTGCCGCCTGGCACTACCTATCGCATGCGCGCCCGGTCGCCGTTGCACCTAGCGATCGTCTCCGCACCGGCCGAGGCGACGGTGCCCGCGCGGCTGATCCGGCCCGATGACGTCCGCGTCGAAATCCGCGGCAACGGCGTCACCGAACGGCGAATCCACTGGATCGTCTCGGAACGCGACCCAGCCGCGCGGCTGCTTCTTGTCGAAGTGCTCACGCCGGCGGGACACTGGTCGACCTATCCCCCGCACAAGCACGACGAAGACAAGGCGGGGGTTGAGCGGGCGCTCGAGGA